>Ga0208939_1000011_pt1 | contig 164597 bp, 167 predicted proteins | sample AD_STIC12_MetaG_FD_184437 | JGI IMG/M metagenome (GOLD analysis project Ga0208939, IMG submission 184437) | Active sludge microbial communities of municipal wastewater-treating anaerobic digesters from USA - AD_STIC12_MetaG (SPAdes) (version 2) | ecosystem: Engineered > Bioreactor > Anaerobic...
GAACTAAAATGGCCTTGTAAGCCAATTCACTGCTGGATATCTGATATGGACTTTTAATCCGTTTGTCGTGGGTTCGATCCCCGCACACCCTACCAAGATATATAAGGCTCACAGCGATGTGAGCCTTTTTCTTTATTTTGATGCTTATTGGCAAAGTGCGCTGTTATCCGCAACCATATTTCCCCATTGTATTACTTTTTTCAGCGCATTCTCGCTCGCCTGATGCAGCGCTGCTGTCCCGCCTTGTGCATTAGGGGAGGCAGAGGCGGCGCTTTCCGTAATAAGCTGACTGGAGATAACTTTCCTGGATTTTTTCTCAACCAGTAATGCGCTCAACTGCACGATGCCTTCACTGACAGTTGTGGTTTGAAACACATGATCAAAAGCTTCTATTTTTAGTTCCAAGCTGCAGTTCATAGGGTTTTTTGTTAAATTCACCATCTTGCTCAGCTTGCTCGAAAGCAGCTCTGAAGGCGTGGCTGCCCAACGGCTTTCTGCGTAGAAAAATATGCGTAGAGGGTCTTGATAATTCAGGCGGTAACGAATTTTATTATGGTTGAGAGATTCTGCTGCAACCGGTTGTTCGAATAATATTTTTGAAGCAATTTGTTGATTGCTTTCGCTGGAAACAGACAAGCCAAAATCGTAAATACTTGTATTTTGTCTAGCTTTGTTAATGCCGACGCAAGCGGCTAGACTGCTTACAAGCAGACCGCTGGCTAACAATAAAATGAAATGGGGCATTCTGGTCCTCATGGCTTGATAGTAAATCCAGCCTCCCCTGGCCCTGGCGGTGGATTCGGCTTTCCAAAAATGATGCTTTGCGGATTATCTTCCAGAACATCGATGAGCTGGTTGAAATGGATGGCGCTTCGATTCATGTTTTGAGTCAGTGTGTGCAGCTGCGGTAAGGTTTCATTATCAAGAGTATTAGTGAGCTGATTGGTGCTGGTTTCGATCTGATTGGCTGTGTTGTGGAATTTTTTAGTGGTCAGGCTAAGTTCGTTGATAAGCGGTCTTGTAGCATCAAAAGTCTGTTGCGCGCTTTCTAATGTTTGTGCGAGTTGTGCTTGATTTTTCTCGGACATCATTTTATTCGCATTGTTGAACATAATGGCTGCTGAATTGATTGCTGGCAAAGCTTTCTCAGAGGCTTTTTCTAAATTTGCAATGGTGTTATTCAATCTCTGAACATCAACGCTTGTCAAAACCCGGTTGGCCGATGCAGTGAACTGGCTGCTGTTTTTCAAAAGCACTTCAAGTTGTGCCAAGAGTTCCGGGCCTTTGGATATTAAATCATCCACAAGGGTTGGTCGGAGCGGAATAGTGCCGCCAGCGGGCAGGGCAGGCGCATTTTTGCTTTCATCATTTAGATCTATATAAGCAAGCCCGGTGATCCCTTGCCGACGAAGTTCAGCATAAGCTTGGGTACTGAGCTTTAAGCTTTCCGCGACCACAATCTTAATCAAGATGGTGGTTTGCGAAGATGGGTCTAGTGAAATTTCTGTTACTTTGCCGACATCAACTCCACGAAATTTAACGGTGCCTTCCGAGCTTAATCCAGCGACAGGCAGATGAGAAGCTATGATGTACTCTGAACGAGCCTGCTGTGAACCACTGATCCACCAATAGGCAAATACCACGCCTATCCCAAGCACCAGGGAGAAGATACCAACTGCGATTGCATAAGCGCGGTTTTCCATGGTTTATTATAATCTCTCAAGTCTGCTACGGATACTTTGGAAGAAATTGATGACAAATGGGTGATCAATTCTAGCCAGCTCCTGTAATGAACAATCAGCAATGATATGCTTCTCCTCCAATACAGCCACGCGTTCGGCCAGCGACGCCAGGGTATCCATATCATGGGTGACAAAAAGTACAGTTAACCCCAGGGACTTTTTGAGCTGTTTAACCAGATCAATAAAATTATGACTACGGTCAGGATCCAGCCCTGCGGTGGGTTCATCCAGCACCAACAACTCAGGTTCCAGTGCAAGCGCCCGTGCTAGTCCGACGCGCTTTACCATGCCGCCAGAAATCTCAGCAGGCAGCAGGTCTGCATTACGTGGCTCAAGCTCAACCAGTGCTAGTTTGTGCATCACCAATTGGTAGATTACGGATTCATCAAACTGCTTTAATTCACGTAACGGGAAGGCGATATTTTCAAATACGGAAAGCGCTGAAAATAAAGCACCCTGCTGAAATAATACGCCAAAACGGTTCATCAGGCGCCGCTGTGCTACACGCTCCATGGCATGCATGTTTTCTCCAAACAATAGCACCTTGCCGCTCTGTGGCTTGGTCAACCCTATGATATGACGTAATAATGTAGTTTTGCCGCAGCCTGACCGACCCACCAGCGCAAGGATATCGCCGCGCTTAACTTTTAAGTTGAGATTATGGTGAACAATGTTGTCGCCAAATTCCGTGCAAACATTCTGTATATCACAGATAACATCCTGATCTGGGATATTTTCCCGTAGGGTGTTTTGAATGGGGCCCTCACTCATACGCCGATACCACGCGTTAAAATTGCAAACCAGGCATTAACCAGAATCACGCCAGATATTGCTGTTACCACTGAGCTTGTCGTACTGTTGCTCAGGCTCTCGGTATTTGGTTTGATACGCAAGCCAAAGTGGCAGGCGACCAGTGCTACAACGAAACCGAACATCAGGCCCTTGATCAGGCTGAGCGTGAAGTTGACAGGCTGAACAACCAGCGGTAGATAGTCAAAGAAGAAGCGAAAACTGATGCCAAGCTCTAAATTCGATGCAAAAGCGCCGCCGGTGAGCGTCCAGCTTGATGTCCATAACACCAGCAGAGGCGCGACAAAAGTCAGCCCCAGCACTTTGGGTAGAACCACTCGTAAAATACGCGAAATCCCCATTGTGGTCAGCGCATCAATTTCATCGGTTACCCGCATCACGCCGATTTGTGCTGTCATCGCAGAGCCTGATCGGCCTGCAACCAGCACCGCCATCAGCACCGGCCCGAGTTCGCGAATAATACTAAGCCCCAAAATGTTGACAATATAAATGTCGGCACCAAACGTATGCAGCTGCTTCGACATCAAATAACCCATGACAACGCCAATCATGAAGCCAAGCAGTGCCGTCACCGGCAAAGCATTCACGCCGCTCTTGTATACGTTAGCGCTGAATTCGCGCCAGGGAAAATCTTGTGGGCGGCGAATCAGGTAGGCAATTTCGATTAAAAGCAAAATGAGCAAATGAATAAACTCGGTGAAATGGTGCGCCAGGTGGAGTACCCCTTTACCCAAAGCACTAAGTGGCGAAAGCCAGTCGCGCTGAATTTTTTTACTAGGCGGCCTAGTTAAACCGATTAGCGTATTAAAAAGCTTTGCCTGTTCAGGCGTGAAAGCGATGTTGGCATTCAGTTTGTTGCCCCATCCGGATAAAAGAACAGAAGCGCCAGCAGCATCTAGCTGCTCTATGTCGTTCAGATTCCATGTTGTCGAAGCATCTGAAAAAAATGGCTCTAATGATTTCTTAAGTTTAGCAAAATCATTAGACGGCGCCCGTAATGACCACTGACCAAAAAGCTGGACATGGCGTCGGCCTTGGTCATCCTGAGTAACACGAAAACTGGCTGCGACCATTCTGGTTCCCCTTTAGCACCGATTATACGCAGCGAAACATTGACAAGACAAGCAGCACAGCTAGCTTCGTATTTGTTTTTGCTATAATGTTCTGTAAAATAAAATTCGCAATGTAATTGGCTTGCTTAAACCAGGCGGCGAATTTTTAGACTCAATTGGGGTGTTAGCTCAGCTGGTAGAGCAGCGGACTCTTAATCCGTTTGTCGCGAGTTCGATCCTCGCACGCCCTACCAAATTCTATGCGGTATGCAGAGGTATGGTCGCTATTAGTTCTGTAAGCGTTGATTAATCTGTTTTATTCGTTGGTCTACAAATTGTGATAATTCCGGACTGAGTGTTGCGCTGGATTTGACGTGTGCAAAAGCCTCTTGCGATTTTTCCAGCTTGCCGATTGCCTGTAATGAAATGCCCAGGCCGATCAGCGCACTGGTTGTGGTGCTGGTAGAAGCAGATGGGTTGAGAGAGAGTGCTGTTGTATAGTGGCTGATTGCCTCTTCGTGCCGGTTGGCACGTTGCAGCAGGGTAGCTAAAAAACTCTGATAATCAGCGTTGTTCTTCGCATAGGATAAACCTTGTTCCAGGGTGCTTAAGGCTCCCGCAGAATCACCGGCCTCTATCTGTAAACGTGCCAGCGTCATGCGAAAATCATTTTGTTCCGGTGTAATAGCCAAGCCGGCAGCAAGCGTTGCTCTGGCATCGTCATAGCGTTTATTATCCAGCAACAAGCCTGCGAGTGTTTGCCGGGCTTCCTGATTGGTCGGGTTAGTTTCAAGCGCCAGGGTCAGACTGGCCTGTGCTTCAGAAACCCTGCCTTGCTGCAGGTATGAAAGTGCCTGGCGATAGTAATTTTCCGATTTTTGATCTGGCCTGATTTGTTTGCCAACGGTTCCATTGTCCGTATTTTGCTTGGTCAGGGGTTTTACGATCGGCTCAGGGGCAAGCAATTTTTCAGCGCTATCAGAGGCCGGTGATTCTAATGGCGGTTTGGACAATAACGGCTTCACGGTAGCAGCTTCAGGTACCAGATTCGCGATAACCTTTTCTTTCGGTGCTTTTGCATTGACGGCCTCTGTAACCGGCGGATTGTATTTAAGCCTGGTTTCGAACAGCGGGTGCGATTCAAATGTGGCAGCTTGCTCAGCTACAGCTTCAATAGCGGGTGCCGAGGGGGTATTGGCTGGTTCAAGCGTGGTTAAAGATACCGCCCGGGTAATGGGTTTGGGTTTTATATTGGCAGTGATCACTTTATCCATATTGCTGCTATGCGATTGCGCCAGCGTGCTTTGCATCCACAAATAGGCGCCGCCAGCCAGCAAGACCATGATGCCGCCTGCCTTTATGAGCGGCAGCCTGAGGTTTACCGAGGGCATTTGACCAGGTTGTGCTGCAGCTACCGTGCTTAGTTTGGGGGTAACAGTCATCTCCGCGTTGGCAACTCTGGCGCCACGCTGTTCCAGATCCTTTAACATTTGGTTGATTAAACTCATTTTAATATCAATCCTTTTAATTAAAGTTACTGTGGGTAAACCAGCAAGGCGCTGCCGAACATACTCAGCAATACGGCTAAAGAAAAGCCATGCAGATGCACTTTTCTCCATATGGATTCAATGGATTTGGTATCTGAAACGGCTGCCAATACCTCGCTAAACCCGACCTGGTGTTTGCCTTTGCCGTAGGTGGCGAGCAGTGCCTTATGCGCCAGTATATTGACAAGGCGCGGAACCCCTTGGGATTTTAAGTACATGAGGGTTAAAGCCAGATTGCTGAATATGCGGCTGCCTTGATAGCCGGCGATGACCAGGCGATGATTCAGGTAATAACGCATTTCGTCACTGCTTAAGCGGCCAAGCTGATATTCAAACGTAATGCGTTGTTTTAGTTGCCGAATCGAGGCGTGGTTCAGTTTATCTTCAAGTTCTGGTTGCCCAAAAATCACCACCTGCAGCAGTTTGCGCTTTTCCGTTTCCAGGTTGCTTAACAGGCGTAATGCTTCTAGCGTTTCAATCGGCATGGCCTGTACTTCATCCAGACATACCACCACCTTGATGCCTTCCCGGGCAAAATCCAGCAATCCATGCGTGAGTGCATTCAAAAGTGCATGCTGTGTGACCTCGCCTGGTAATGCGATGCCTAGCTCCTGAGCCAGCACCATGAGCAAGGATTGCGGCTCTAAATATGGGTTGGGTACGTAGGCCACTTTAAAGCTGGCGTCCAGGCTGGACATGAGTTTGCGGCATAACAGGGTTTTACCTGTTCCCACTTCGCCTGTGATTTTGATGAACCCTTCACCGGAAAGAATGGCAAATAACAGTGTATTCAGACCTTCCTGATAGCTGCGCGAGGCAAAATAGAAACTGGTATCAGGCGTGATGCTGAAAGGAAGTTCTTTTAAGCCGAAATGATTCAGGTACATCATTTATCTCTTTTCATTGGTAGCGCCGGCAACGGTTTCTGGTCTTTGCATGTTTTCAATACGCTGCTGGCTGGATAGAACGTCATTGCTCCAGCTATCCTGGCCTTGTACCACGGTGGCTTTAAGCAGAATCACGAGTTCTGTCTTGCTTGTGGTTGAGCCATTCTGGCGAAATGCTGCACCAACGCCTTTTACATCACCCAAGCCAGGCACCTTAGATTTGCTGCTGATATTGCTTTCGGTCATCAGGCCGCCGATCGCAATCACCCGGCCGTCACGCGTGCGCACAATGCTGTCGGTTTCGCTGACATTGCTGGAAGCCAGCGGCAGATTGATTTGACCGAGCTCTCCGCCCAAAGTCACCTGCTTGTTCACCGTAGAAACCTGGCTGATAGAAGGGTGGATGTGCAAGATGATGTTATCCTCTTTGTCGATTTGCGGTGTCACATCCAGCGCAATGCCGGAGAAGAAAGGCTGTAGCGTGACTTCCGGAATAGTCGTGGTTGCACCGGTAGATGCGGTGGTGCTGGATGAAACCCCCGTGACAAAGAACTCGTCCGTGCCCACTTTCAGCACCGCTTTTTGATTATTAATGGTGGCGATACGCGGGCTGGATAACACCTGTACATCGCCTTGTGTTTCCAGGAAAGATAGCAATGCGGCAAAATTAGCCCCTTGTAACGCTACTGCAAATAATGGCCCGCCAATAGCAGTGGTAGCTGCATTTGATAACACAGTACCGGCAGTGGCGCTTAAATCGCCGCTGCTCAATGTGCCATGGCCGCTGCTGCTAAGCTGGGTGTCAGCGTTGATGCTGCCAACAATCCCGGTGTTGGAGCCTTTGCGCCCAAATACCGACCAGTTGACGCCGCTTTGAGACTGGTCATTGAGTTGCACATTCAGGATTTTCGCCTCCAGAATCACCTGGCGCTCGATGCTTACCTGCATCAGACGTAAAAACGCTTCCACATTGCGCACTTCATTCGGCATGGCGCGTACCAAGATGACGCCTGATTGCGGGTTAACAATCACGCGCCTGCCATTCTCATTGCTTACAATGCCATAGAGCGAGTCTGCCAGATCTTTCCAGAAGTCATTGTTGGATGTCGTTTCGATACTCGTGCTTATCAGTGGCGTACGGCTGCCGGGATTGCTTGAGTTGGTGTTTGTGATCCCCCCCTGGATTTGTTGGCCATTTGCATTGCTGCCGCCGCTTACCGAGCCGGAAGTGACGCGCGTGTCGGATGAACCTTTGCGCTGGCCCACAATATAATTCACCTGAAATACGCGTGTTTGCATCGCCTGGGGTTCGATAAAAATGCGTGTGCCTTCAACTCTGTATTCATAGCCATAAAGATCGCGCAGTGAATCCAGAGCTTCAAATACCGTCACATCTTTCAAATTGACTGAAATCGTGCCGGTCACATCCTGGCGTACCAGCATGCTGTAGCGGGTGCCGCTGACGATGCCCATGAGCACCTGGTTTGCAGGCGCATTGTTGATCACCAGATCAAAACGCGGTTCAAGCTGCTTTGCAGTTGCTTTTGGTGCAGTAATTTTTAACGGTGGTAGAAGTGCATTGTTGATCGCATCAGGCGTAGAAGCTGGCGCCTTTATCTCGGCTGCATGCTTTAGCTCGTCCTTGATTTTATTGAGCGTCGTGTTCTTTTGCGGCGGCGGCGTGGCGCATCCGCTCAACAGCATAAGAATAATCAATGATAAGGAGTGTAATTTTTGCATCATTATTTCTCGCTTACTACAATTTTAGAAGAGCGCTTTGTTTTAACTTTTGCAGCAGCAGGAGCTGCAACAGGCGACAAGGTTTTTTTCTCAATGGCATAATCCATCAACAAAGTTTGTGTCGTCATGTCCGGATTGCGCAATACGGCAGCATGTTCATCAAGCCGAATGAGTGTTGCCTGCTCATATTTTTTACCCAGCATGACCGCTTTGCCGTTGATGATGGCGGTACGGCGTTGCGGGCCTATCAGCACCGATTGCAACACTGGCGCAGCAGCCTGTTCGGAATGGTCACCATTTTCTGCATTGCTATAAATTGATGCAGGCGGCTGTGTCGGGTCTTTCAAGGCATCAGCCTGCGCGGGATGTATACCGGCCAAAACGATGAGCAAGCCTTTTAACAGCGCCGGATGGAGAAGTCGGTTTGTCAGTTTCATCATCAAATACTCAACCAGGTTTGATCCAGACTTAAGGTATACACCGTTAGCGTTAACTGGCTGTCAGGGTAATGCTCCGCATTTAAGGCGGCTTTGCTCCATAACACGTGCCAAGGCATTTTTTCCAGTTCTGTTACATATTCCAGCAAATCCAGATAGCGCCCTTCGATGGTGATTTCCACGCCGTGCTTGAATACGGGTACATCCTGTTTCGGGGCTTGCTCGGTGCTTTCTGCCGAGCTTTCAAGCAGGCCTTTTACCGGCAGCGTTTTGAGTTCGATTAATTTCAGGTTGCCATTTTTTTTCAATAAGCTGCGCAGCAGCTCCGGCATTTTGTCCGGGCTGATCAGCGTGGTTTGCAGGTCGCTTAATCTGGTTTCCAGCAACTGCAGGTGCGATTGCAACTCTGCAATGTGCTGTTTATTCTGCGCATCAGGGTCAATCACTGGTTGCCTGGAAAATTCGCCGATTTGTTGATTTAAATCCTGAATCTGCAATTGGTCCGCCTCCAGTTCCCTGTTGAGTATTTTTTGGCGTTCCAGGACCGGGCCAAGCAATAGCATGTTGATGGCGGCATAAACCACCACCAGTAATGCACAGGCCACCATCCAGCGCTCACGTAGATTGAGCGCTTCAAATTTGCTGCCGATGATTTTCCAGGAGTGTTTCAAGATTTCTTTTCGTCCTTGGTGTTTTCAACGCCGGATACCGATGTTTCATCCGTAGACTGCAGTGCGAACTCAATATATTGGGGTTCAAATGCTTGTCTGGCTGCCGATGCAGCTGCAGGCGCGGTAGATGTGCCGTTGTTGGCAGTCGAGGTTTGGGCTGCCGCCGGTGTCGCGGGATTACCGCTGCTGGCGGCATCCGCCTTTGGCAAGCGCATGTTCAAGGCGGAGAATAATTTGCCTTTTAACGCAGGCTCATTGCCCAGGTGAGTGATGTATTCCGGTACTAGCGCCGCTTGCAGGGTGCGGCCGCTGATATTGAGCTTTTCGGTCTGGCTGTCAAAGCTGAAGCTGGTCAGCCATAGTCCGTCAAGGCTTTGTCTTGCAAAAGCCCGCATGAGCGCAGCGTAACCCTTCTCCGGGGTGGCTGAACTCTGGTCCACAGTTCGCAGTATTTGCTGCTGCATGATTTCCTTTTGCTCCAGTTGCGTTATTTGTTCCAGCAATGTCTTGTCTGGCGCACGCGGCGTATGTAACAAAGCCGTTTGTTTCAATTGCGCCTGCGTCGCTGATAGCTCCTCAGCCACCTGGCTGCGCTGTGTGCCTAGCAACGACAGCTGCTGTTGCGCATAGCTGTAATACCCCAACATCAATACGGATAAAAAACCTAGCGTCATGACTATATTATTCGGATTTAAGAAATCCTTTTGCTTGATAAGAGCTGGATTTAGGAGGTTAATCTGCTGACTCATGATGAAACTCCTTCACGTAATGCGGCACCCAATACAGGCAACAGGCTGGCCTGCATGGCCAAATCGGTTAATTCGGCGTGCTGCTGGAAGCTAAAAATATCGGTTAAATCAAATCGCTCAATCGGAATATAAAGTGAGGATTTCAAATAATCGTAGCAATCCTCACGCCCCATAAACGGTGCCAATACCAGGCGATTGGTGGTGATGTAGGTAAACTCGCGTTCAAAACTGTCCAGCGACCGCTGGATCTCCAGCGACAGGCGCTCGAACACTCGGGTTTTCTGATCGCTATCTTCGCTATGCAATTGTGTAGTATCAATATCAATATGCCGGGAATGGTAAAGCTCGCCTCCGGAAGTAAACGTCAGCAGGCAGCTATTGCTATTAATGGAAAGCATGGCCAGTCCGCGACCTTCTTGCTCCAGATAAGCTGCGATATTGCGTTGTGCCAGCTCAGGGATATCAATCACTTCCAATGCCGCTCCTGAAGTACCGATCAACCGCTCAATGTAATCGCTGATGAGTTCGTTTTTAGCGACGGCCGCATACACATAAGATTGCCGATTGGCAATATAGGGATTGGCAGGGATGTCGATGACATCAATCGTGGCCTGCTCCACCGGGAAATCAATCATGTCCTTGAGCTTCCAGCCCACGGCCTGTTTCAGTTCATTGGCCGGAACATTCGGCTTTTCAAGATGCAGTAACTTGTATTCGCCCTGCGCGAGCAATAATGAGCAATGCCGGTTGGCTAATCCCAAATCAGCCGCCAAAGTTTTGGCCGAGGCCCGGTCTTTCAGGTTCTCATGGCGATTGCCGCAAAAAGTTACCAGTGGTTTCTCATTCGGTTGATGCGTCACATGTGCAGCGCAAGTGCCATCTTCGGAGGCGCATATCGCAGTCCATCCAGGTTTTTTTTGCTTGGTAAAAAGTCGCATGTTCTGTCCTTACTTTGGTGCCGTCAATAATCGTTAAAAGTTTTCGCGCAAATAAATAACGGGTGTTTTGAAAATGCCGAAAGTGGCGCGCGCTAGCGGGTTTGCGCCAAACCAGGGGATATTTGCCGCTGTTGCTGCGCTTGCTGCAGAGGATGTACAGGTGCTGCCGCTGGCGCTTGTTAAATTCAGCGTCAAATCTACGCTGCCATTATTGCCGGCACCCGGTTTTGTTAATTTCGCAGTGGTTTTTCCTGAAGCCATAGCACCAGGCACCGATACTAGTGTTTCGCAGGCAGATAAATTATTGCGGTAATTTCCCATGGCGATGCTGGATGCCGGTATAGACGTGCAGCCATCCTGCTGGTTTCTGATGTATGCCGAACCGTTCCAGTATTGCGCTTCAATCGGTACAGAAAGCGGTAACAATTCCGAGCCGTAAGCATTGGATACAAACAGTCTGCCGTAACGGAACAGGCTTGCGGCAGAGGTCGCGGTGCTGCTCATGGTGACGCCGTCGCTATCTGCAGGTGCAGCGCTGACCGTAATGCTGGCAGGCGCAGCCGCGGCCAGCGGGCGGCTGACCTGGTGTTTTGCGCTGACAGCCGCTACGCCATTGTTCCAGCTACCCGTAGGCGCGGTTGCGCTAGCGGCAAGTGATGCACCAGTCGGCAAACCGCTGGCGGTAAAGTTAAAATTGTTCCAAGTGGATAATCCTAATTTGGCAAAACTCCCAATATAGTTTTGCGTAGTGGCGTTGGCTGCGTTTTGTGCGGTCAAGGTGAAGTTGGTGGTGAAGCCGTCTTGCCCCAGGTAACTAAAGGCTCCGCTGCAAGCGGGTGTGGTGGCGCCTTGTGTCAGCGTAAAGTGATCCGGGATAAAGCGTCCGAAATAATTGGTTGTGGAAGCATTGCCAAAACCACAGGCATACTTACCGCCGCTATCTGCGAAGCCGCTGGCGCAATCGCCTGCTGCTGAATCAATCGCGGTGAAAGTATCGTCATAAACGCCATTGGCAGTCAGTCTGAAATAACCCGCCTCGCTATAATTAAATGCGGCGCCTGTTGCGGTGCCGGTGCCGGAACTGGCAGCGCTAAAGTTACCGCTAACTATGCCAACCTGTGCTGCGCCGCTATGTGCAGCAAGCTTGGCATTGTCAATATTGGGCGTGCCGTCATAGCCTGCAACGCCAGTTGCAGCAGTGAGGCTGAAATTAGCGCCGGCTTTTATCGCAGGTGTTGCTGTTGTGCTGGTTCCAGTGCTGTCTGCATTGGCGGTAGCGCTTACCGTAAAACTGGTGGGGCGCACTGCAAAGCTATCCGAAGAACAACCATACACCACAGGGCTTAGATTGTTATCTCTAACGCGGCAGCGCAGCTTGCGGTAAGCATTGGCGACATTAAAATTGGCAGAAAGCGTTTTACGTCCAGCGTCACCTGCGGCAAAGGTAATATTCTGGCTGGCTATCGGCGAGCTATAGGCATTGCAGGCAGGTTGCGGGCTGGTACTGTCATTAAACAGTTCAACAGTCACATTTGATGCGGCCGTGTAGCCTGTGGATTGTACGCCGCCAGTCTGTAACGCTACCACATCAAATTTGAATCCTGTTCCAGCCAGCTTGGTATAAAGCGGATTGCGGGCGGAAGGTGAACTGGTCAGGTTGTTATAGGCCACGCCGGTTTCCAGGCATTCAAAACCTTTCACGCAAGGGGTGTCAGCAATCACATAGTTGCAACTGGCCGTGCCGGTGCTGGTGTTCCAGCATTTGGTGCCGTTTAATGGCACCGAGCTCAAGCCGGACGATCCTAAGGTGAAGCTGCCTCCCGGTGAGGTTCCCAAGAGTGAAACTGTTGTTGTTGATGCGTTTGAGCCCAGCGTAAACGTTGCAGGCGTTTTGGTGACCGCAGGGGTGGCGGGTGTGGTGGTGATGCTTCCGGTTAAGGTGCCCGTATTGACGATATTTGCGGCCGGGCATGGCAAGGTGGAAGACGTGCATGCCAGCACTGTAATATCGGTAGCGCATAAATTTGCAGTGCCAGGATGCCTGATTTCCAGGTGATCATAGGGCGGGACAACAAATGAGCCCACCACAAAGTCATAGCTGAATGTGTAGGTGCCGGGTGCAGTAAAGTTATACTGAACACCAATGCCGGTATCCTGGTAAGTAGTGCTGATGTTGTTGCTCATGTTGGCGCTCTGTAATATCGAGCAGTTTGTACTGCCGTTCGCCCAAAAACTGTTCCAGCCAGAAGCGCAATAGTTTGAAAAAGCCATGCCGCTACGTTCCCGAAAAGATTCAATGACCGAAACCCCTGCCGGAATACTGGTGCTAGAAGGGCAGGTCGTACCGGAAGTTGGCGGATAAGTGCCTACTACCTGATTGCCGTTAGTGTCGGTGTAGCGTACGCCGCAGCCATTGTCGCTACCGCCCAGATAGGTATCAAACACATGGTAGTATCTGACGGGGTTGGCAGCGCTGACCGCATACGTGGCCGGAATCACCAAAGTCACCTCAGCGGTTAAAAAATCCAGTGGGGTGGTGTATTTCCAGACTACAGTGACCTGAGGGCCGGAGCTGATGCCAAAATTACTGGTAGCGCTTTGCTGTATGCCGCTGGAAGACGGGTTGGCCGGGGATGCCGCTGTAATGGCGTAGCTGCTGTACATGCCGCCAGTCGGTGTAAATGTGGCGACATTATGATCTGGGCCGTAGATGAGCCCGTTCGCACGCAGAAATATGCCATTATCGAGATTGGTGCTGGGCGGCAACGTTGATGGCTTATAGACTTGGCCGGTATTGTTGAGCCTTCTTACCTGAATTTTGGTCGTATCTTCGATATAAAAATGCAGGCCGTTGGTAGCGGTAGTGCCGCCTGTACTATTGAATTCAGTCACCGCCGCATAAACTGCATCCATGCCGCATACTGACAGCATCCATGATAAAGCTGCTAACCTGACAAAAGTTAGAGGCAAGAATGTCCTTAGCATGGCTTGCAAAGCCTCGCTTCTGAAGTGTTTCCATGAATTTTGCCAGCAATCAAACTGCACCCCTAAGCCATTTACGGCAGACTAGGTCATTATGCAGTTGCTCACCGAGAGTTAAACCGCTAATCAAAAACGGTTTTAGGCGCTATTTAACTGCATTGATAGTTAGGGATGGCATCGGTACCCAGGCATTTGCTAAGCGTAAGCTGCACTTGCCGTTCGATGTAGTTAAGCGCGCCAGCCGTACCAAAGCTGGCAGTCGCCACGATGTCGTACATGGCGATGGTGTGGTCGGTGCCTTGCTCAAAATAGTCTGCAGATCTGGTGCAAGATACTGTCACTGCAAAATTATCAATGGTGAGCGTAGTTGGGCTGGCAGGGCAGTTTGCCAAGGCCGTAGTGCCTGGAGCCAATACCTGATAAGCCGCCCATTCAACGCCGGCACGCGCCGCCTGATAGGCTCTTGAACCTTGCACATCCTGCGTGGAGGTAGTTTGCTGAACACTGGTGATATTCAGTGCGTAAGCGCCCAGTGCGGCCAGAATCACCAGTACGAATATCGCGGCTGGTAACAAGAATCCTTGTTGTCTAAATTGCTTCATCATAAAGCTCCCTGAATAATGTAGCGAGCGTGGGAAAGGCAAGGCAAAAGATGATGAAAAACCGGAATTTATGCGGTATAAATGAGGATTTTGAGTCGGCTTTTAACGCAGCATTTACAAGCGCAGTAGTTGTGCAGGGAGCTTTCATGGCGAGTTCACCACATTGACCTGATGCATCAGTCTCACATTAGCGACATCCTGCGCGAACCCGAGGTAGATGGTGACGATGCCGGTTCTCTGCAATACGCCTGCAACATAGTTGATCTGGCACGAGCTGAGATTGGTTGCCAATTGGCGGGCCGTAGCCAGCCCATTGAGTGTGGCCACACTGGCGGGCTGTGCAGGTTGCATGGCATAACCGCTATACTGCAAAAGCACGCGATTGGTCATGTCGCATACGTAAGAAACGGGTGTAGATACAGTATAAAATCTGCTGGAAGGCGAGGCCTGAGGGAACGTTCCGCCGCTGTAACTCAACACGCTCAGGTTGCCTGTGGTCAGCAGCGCGCGGCTGTTGCTGCCTTCATATACATCAGAACCCGGGATGCCCAGATTGTAAATCACCAGCCTGTCGCCAGAGGTTATTGTTACGCTTGGCCCAAGCACATCAAAGGTGTCCGCGGCAAGTGAAAAATCAAGCGGATCATCGCTTACTGATGACCCAACTGCGGCGCGGTATCTGCCTGCCGATTTTACGGGTACAAATTCGATAAAGCTGTCGGCACCGTTAGTGGTGGTGCGCACACTATTGGGCAAGGCATTGCGGATATCCCGCGCCATGCGGCGTAATGCAGTATCGGCGCGGTCAGTTAAACTGGCGCGATTTTCGCTATCAATAAATGCTTGTGCCGGGTTGCGAATAAGCTGGGTTGCGGCTGCCGCAAGAATACCGACAATGGCAATCACGACTACCATTTCTACCAGGGTGAAGCCTGCAGTCTTGAATGTGAATCTAGATGTTGGGCGCATAGCGGACTCGATAGCCTGTCAGTGTCACATCAGTGTTTGCCGGGCCTGTCACGCGCACGCTGATTTTTAGCACCTCATCCGATGCAAGGCTGGCAAATGGGGCGGCTGCGCCAGCGCGCGTAATGGTTACAGCAGCGGCATAATTATCCAGCCCGGCAAGCGGCGTAGTATCGCCCGGGCTGCAGATGCCGGTGCAGCCGCCGCCCGGCATGGTAAAGCCGCCATAGTCAGCGACATTATCAAAAGGATCAGCGCTGCTGTAACGGCTTTCGCTGGCGGGCATAGGGCTGGCAAGCGCTGCGCCACCTTTGTCCTGCGAGTTTGTGCAGTCTGCAGCAGATGTCGCAGTTGAAACACTGGCATCATCCGGGTCGCAATATGTAAAGGGTTGCTGTTCGATTTCCAGCAATAGCGATTCAGCAATAGCTAGTGCCTGCTTGCGTACAAGCGGGTCTGCGCTGCCGCGATTGGTAATATCGAGCACTTTCAGTACGCCGACTAAAGCCACGCTGACAATCACCATAAACACTACCAGCTCGACCAGTGTTACGCCAAGCTGCCGCCGGGCTTGTGTCACGCCCGATTGATGATAAATAGGTTGTTTATTGTTAGCGCACATAGCCGGTTTCCGCTTCAACGGTAATGGTGCGGGTGGATTCACTCGGTACAACGGCATTCTGAATGGTAAAAGTCGCTGTTGCATTCGGCACCGGCCGGCCAAGGCCATCAAACCCGATCGGCGTGGTCGATGCCGTGATAGTGACGTTATTGGATAGCGTTTTGGAATATGCGGCCTGGGTAGCCGGATCAATCACTGCGCTGCTGCAACTGCTGGTATAGCCTAAACAAACAGTGCGTGACGCAGTGTTGACATTGGCATACACGATTCTGCGCTGTGCAACGGCAGTTTTCTGCGCGTAACGTAACGCCGAAGCCAGCGTCCCGTAACTGCCGCGTGCGTTGAAAGCATCCACGCCAATAAAGCGTGGTGCGGCGATGGCCGCAACAATGCCTGTAATCACCATGACGGCGACGAGTTCGACTATTGTGAAACCATTCTCACGCCGCATGATGATAGCTGCCTTGTAGCAAACCCATGACTAGGAAGGGCTACAACCCTTTCTAAGATGAGTTAATGCATTAACAGGTGGAGGTATTAACAGTTACAGCGCCAGTTGTGCCATTGTATAGAGCAACACAAGTTGTATCGTTACCACCATTCGTAGGTTTGAAAATTACTGCAGTAGCACTTGCATAAGTTGGTGTAGCAAAACCATCAATAGATTGTAAGGCGTTACCAATACCTGCCGCTGTCCCAGTCGGGATGCCTGTAGTCGTATTAACAGCTACAGTTGTACCATCTACCATCGATACAGGGCTGGTACCTGTACCCACTGCAAAGAAACGTGCTTGTACTAAGCCAACAGCAGAACGAAGGCCACCTGCCATACCGTTTACAGAAGCAGTACGTGCCTCGTTGGTTAAGCTAACAAACCTTGGCAATGCGGTTGCTGCCAAAATACCTAAAATTACAATAACTACGACTAACTCTACTAAAGTAAAACCAAATTGTTGCTGTTTCATTTCAATTACTCCTTCAATATAAAAAATAGGACCTCAGTACATCACTTAAATCAATTAACAACCATTCGTAACCGCAGGCGTAATCACAGGGGCGGTATTCGCTGCGGTTGCCTCCGTATAGGTAAACTGGCAGTTCGCCGGTGTTGGCGCACCTTGTATCTGGAATGTGGCAACGGTGGCGGTAGCGGCGTAGTTATAACCGTCCGCATTCAGTTCGGCCAATGTCGGGTTGAATGAGGTGGTTAAGCCCGCCGCCGAGAGCAGGCCGGCCGTGCCAATGGCGGTAACATCCGGATATGCGAACACCATGTCAACCACTCCATCTTCCGTACATAACGTGCCGGCAACACCATTGCTGTTGTTTGCCGTGCCGCCGCCGCCAGGGCAGGCCGCCGCGTCGGCAATGTTGTTTCTTGCCAGCACGGTCGCGTGGGTTAAGGCTGACGCAGCCGCTACACTACCCCTTGCGGCATTGAGTTTTGCAATGCGCGCATCGCGCTGCAGGCTGGTAAATCGCGGCAGGGCAACTGCGGCTAAAATAGCCAGAATGAGAATGACCACAATCAACTCAATTAACGTGAAACCCTTTGCTTTATGTAACATGACGCATCCTTTTTTAATCTAAAAAACAGTTATAAACTTATTAGTCTGGTTTAATTTTTGTGCAGGGCAATATTGCCGAGATCCCAGATTGGCAAGAAAATGCCCAATGCCAGAATCAGCACCATGACACCTAAAAACACAATCAAAATCGGCTCAATTTGCGCGCCCAGGGTCTTGATCTCATACTCGACATCGCGCTGATACATATCCGCCACCTCCTGCATCAAATCATCCAGCGCACCGGATTCTTCGCCAACCGCAATCATCTGCAGCACAATCGGGTTAAACACGCCGCTGTTGCTTGCGGTACGCAGAATGCTCTCGCCGCGTTCCACCCCTTCGCGCATCTGTTCGATTTTGCTCGAGATATAATCGTTATCGGCAGTTTGCGCGACTAACTTTAACCCGCTGGTGATAGGCACACCGCTTTTGCTGGCCAAGGCAAAGCTCCTGGCGAATCGCGCCATGGTGGCTTTGTGGATAATCTTGCCGGCGAGCGGTGTCTTTAATTTAAAACTGTCCCAGTTGAATTTACCTGCGCTGGTGGCGATATAGGAGCGAAACAGAAACGTGCCACCAACAATAGCGACCACGAGAAATGGCCACGCGGCGACCATAAACCTGGAAAAATTCAGTAAACCTCGGGTGAGGATGGGCAATTCTGCACCAAAACTTTGAAACACCTTGGCGAAGGCCGGCACCACAAAAAGGTTGACGACGACAATCGCAATCGCCATCGCAATCACTACAAAAACCGGATAGCGCAGCGCGGATTTGATCTGGTCGCGCATGAATCGCTCGAATTCGAGGTGATCGAATAAGCGCAGGAATATGGTATCCAGCATGCCGGTTGTCTCGCCGACGCGCACCATATTGACGTAAAAATTGGAAAATACTTTCGGGTGCTGCGCCAGTGCAGATGAAAGCTCGCGCCCGCTTCCCAGATTTTCGCGAATATCGCCTATCACGTCTGCAAAGGCCTTGTTTTGCGTGGATGCCTGCAAGCCGTTAAGCGCTTGCAGGATGGGGATGCCGGCTTTCAGCAGCGTATACATTTGCCTGCTGAACAGCATCACGTCGATGGTTTCGACTTTTTCTTCAAATAATTTAATCGAGATATTTGGGGCGGTTGATGGAGTTGCCTGTGCCTGAATCTCGATAGGCGTGATACTGCGGCTAAACAGCTGGCTGGCGAGGGCGCTAGAGTCTTGCCCCTCCAGCACGCCTTGTACCAGAGCGCCATTGCTGTCACGGCCTTTATAGTTGAAAAATGGCACGGGTTTTATTCATCCAACTGATTGCTGATGCGCATGGCTTCTGCAATGGTGGTGCGTTTTTGAATGACCAGATCGACAGCGCTTTTACGCAGGGTGTTACCCGCCATGCGTTGTCGTCCCAGTTTAATAAAATGGTTCAGGTCGTGATGATTGGCTGCATCAATGAGGTCGTTATCCATTTCAAGCAGTTCATAGACACCGACGCGCCCCAGATAACCCGTGCCATTGCACAAGCTGCAACCCTTGCCGCGCACATAATGATGCTGACCTACTTCTTTACCCAGCTCATGTTGCAGCCATGCGTGTTGTATAGGTTCTGGCGTGTGTGGTTCTGAACATCCTTCGCAGACCAATCTAACCAGCCGTTGTGCGACAACCGCCACAATCGACATGGCGACCATGAATCTGGGTGCGCCCATGTCAATCATTCTGATCGGTGTGCTGATGGCGTCATTGGTATGCAGGGTAGAAAGCACCAGGTGCCCTGTCATGGCTGCCCGCAGGCCAATCTGCGCGGTTTCCTGATCGCGCATTTCACCCACGAGCACGATGTCAGGGTCTTGCCGCAAGGTGGAGCGCAGTACACGAGAAAAATCCAAGTCTATTTTTTCATTGACCTGGACCTGATTGATGCCCGGCAGGCGGTACTCCACAGGGTCTTCGACGGTGATGATTTTGTTTGAAGTCGAATTCAGTTCATTGAGCGCTGCATAGAGAGTCGTGGTTTTGCCGCTGCCGGTGGGGCCGGTGACCAGTACCATGCCGCTGGGGCGGTGAATGAGCTTGCGGAAGCGTTCCAGCATTTCGCTTGGCATACCCAGTTTTTCCAGAGAGAAACCGCTGGTATTTTGTATCAATAAGCGCATGACGACAGATTCGCCATATTGCGTCGGCATGGTGGAAATACGCACGTCAACCGTCTGCTGCTTGACCTTCACAGCAAAACGCCCGTCCTGCGGCAAACGCTTTTCTGAAATGTCCAGGCCTGACATGAGCTTTAGCCGCAATACCAAAGCTGAAGCAATCTTTAATTCGGCCTTGGTTTGCAGATGCATCACGCCATCGATTCGGAAGCGGATATGCAGTTTGTTTTCCTGTGGTTCGATATGGATATCGGAAGCGCGTACCTGTACGGCATCTTCAAAAATCGTTTGCAGCAGCTTGACCACGGGCGCTTCTTCAGCAGTTTTAGCCACACCCATGGATGAAAAATCAATCGCGGTATCACCCAGGTCTTCACCCAGTTCCAACGCCAGGCTGGATATTTCATCAGTGCGCCGGTAGCTGCGATCGATCAGTTGCAGCAGCGAGCCTTCCTGGATCACCGCCAGTTCGATGTCCTTGCGCAGAAGCCGTACCAATTCGTCATATGCAAATAAGTCGGTAGGGTCGACCATGCCCACCAGATAACTGGCGCCTTTGTCTTCAAGCACGGCACAGCGAAAGCGCCGCGCCTGAGCTTCCGGTAATTTGTTGATGAGATCGGGCTTGGTGTTGAACTGATGCAAATCGATAAAAGGGATTTTGAGCTGGCGTGCCAGCGCTTCAGAAATCTGCGTTTCCGTCACGTAGCCTCTATCCACAAATATCCGCCCCAGTTTTCTGCCGGTGCGTTTTTGCTCTTCCAATGCCTTACTTAAGGTATCAGCAGAAATTAAATCCTGCCGTACCAGAATCTCACCAAGACGAATCTTCTCAGGACTTGCCATTTAAACCCCATCCATACACGTTCATATCCTAAATATAAACGGGTATAGATGAATTCAATTGTGAGAATAAAGGCGGGTTTTGCCCTGAAATCTAAGGTCTAGGGTTTATGGCTGATATAGTTGCTGATGTGGACGAAGTCTTTTACAGAGAGGTTTTCGGCGCGCAGCTGGGAGTCGATGTTGAGTTGCGTGAAGTCTTCATCACTTAAAAAATCTTTAAGTGTATTGCGGATGGTTTTGCGGCGCTGGCCAAAGGCGGCCATCACTAGTTGAGCAAATAAGGTCACATCATCTGCCACAAACGGTTTGGTAATATGCGGCACACAGCGCACAAACGCCGATTCCACCTTAGGTGCAGGGTCAAACGCTTCTGGCGGCACGGTAATTAAGTACTCCATCGCCAGATGGTATTGCAGCATGACGCTCAGCCGCCCGTACGCTGGGGTTGAAGGCTGCGCCACCATGCGTTCCACCACTTCCTTCTGCAGCATGAAATGCATGTCGCTGACATGGGCAAGATTCTCCAGCAGATGAAACAGAATCGGCGTGGAAATGTTGTAAGGCAAGTTACCGGTCACCCGGAGCCGACTGCCTAATTGGGCAAAGTCAAATTTCAACGCATCGACATTGTGGATAGTAATTGCGTTACTGGCATATTCTTTTTGCATCCAGCTGACAATGTCGCGATCGATTTCCACCACATGCAAGTGCTGGATTTTCTTGAGCAATGGTTTGGTGAGCGCACCCAAGCCAGGGCCGATTTCAACAATGACTTGATCTGGCAGCGGATTAATCGCATCGATCAAGCTATGGATAATGCTTTGGTCGGTCAGGAAGTTCTGCCCGAAGCGTTTTTTTGCGACATGCTTCATGGTGTTGTATCGCGCGCCAGTTCAATAGCCAGATTAACCGCCGCAAGCATGCTGCCGATATCGATATTGCCAGTACCAGCAGCGTTTTTTCCAGCCAGATCAAGCGCGGTACCGTGATCGACTGAGGTGCGAATGATCGGCAAGCCCAAGGTAACATTCACGCCGCCGCCAAAACTGGCATGCTTAAGCACAGGCAAGCCTTGGTCGTGATACATCGCCAACACGCAATCGGCATTTTCAAGATATTTTTTGGTAAACAATGTGTCGGCAGGCAACGCCCCAGTGAGATGCATGCCTTCAGTGCGTAATTTCGCCAGAACAGGATTAATCACTTCAATTTCTTCACGGCCCAAATAACCATCTTCGCCCGCGTGCGGGTTAAGGCCTGCGACTAAAATGCACGGATTTTGAATGCCGAATTTGTGCACCAGATCTTTGTGCAAAATGCGGATGGTTGCTTCAAGGCTGTCGCGGGTGATTGCAGCAGGCACATCCTTAAGCGCCAAATGCGTGGTTGCCAACGCTACGCGCAGGCTTCCTGATTTTTGGCCCCCAACCAGCATCATCACTACTTGCGGCGTATCGGTGTGTTCGGCAAAAAATTCGGTATGGCCTGTAAACGCGATGCCGGCCTCATTAATCACGCCTTTGTGCACAGGCGCTGTCACAATGGCATCGAATGCACCACTTGCGCATCCATCTACCGCGCAAGTGAGTGTGTTAAGCACATATTGGCTATTGGCTGGATTCAAAATGCCTGCGGTGACGGGCGCTGCAGTGGGGATATGTAATACTTTCAGTGTATTTTTGACATGCCGGTGCGATGCCTGTGTGGATTCATAAGGTTCAATGGCCAGATTGATATTGAGCTGACGCGCACGATCAGCCAGCATTTCCGAATCGCCAATGATGGTAATATCCGCGTCAATATCATATTGAGCCAGCATTACGCAGATATCCGGACCGATGCCGGCGGGTTCGCCCGAGGTGATCGCAATGCGAGGGAAGGCCTGACTCAAAGCAGTATGAACTAAAATTTGTCTTCTAAGCGCAATTCAACAAAGGCGCGATCACGTAGTTCGCGAATCCAGTCCTGATAGGCTTCTTCAGATTTTCGCGCGCGGATTTCCTGGCGCGCTTTCAGCCTGGAGGCTTCTTTGGTCATATCCTGCTGACGACGCTCCAGCACCTGGATGATATGCCAGCCGAAGGGTGAAAGCACGGGTTCGCTGATCTCGCCTGAGCCAAGCGCATTCATGGCTTTCTCGAACGGCGGCACGGTATCGCCAGGGTTTACCCAGCCTAAGTCGCCCCCGTTATTGGCACTGCCGTCTTCGGAAAACTGACGTGCCAGCTCTTCGAATTTAGCTCCATTATCAAGACGCTCCTTGATACTGTCCATTTTACGTTTTGCGTCCTTTTCAGAAACGACTTCGCTGAGCTTGATCAAGATGTGTCGCGCGTGCGTTTGGCCAATTACCAATGAAGAGCTGCCGCCGCGACGGTTAGTGAGTTTTAATATATGGAAACCATTCGGACTGCGAATGGGGGTGGATACTTCGCCAGGCTGCATGCCTTTCAGGGTCTGCAAAAAAAGTGCTGGCAGCTGAGCGCCGCTTTTCCAGCCCATCGCGCCGCCCTCTAGCGCATTGGGCGCATCTGATACAGCTGCAGAAACTTGTGCAAAGCTTGCGCCGGCGGCCAGTTGCTTGAGTGCGTCCTGCGTTTTGGTTTTGGCCTTTTGCAGATCCTCTGGCGAACTGTCCTCAGGCGTGCGGATTAAAATATGCGAGATTTCGAATTCGTCTTGTTCTTCGCCGCGGTTAGCTTGCGTGGTTAGGTAGTTGTCAATTTCGCCCTCAGACACGTTGAGCCGGTTATCTACTTCACGTTCGCGTAGTCTGGCAATAGTGATTTCGCTGCGAATGTCTTCACGGAATTTGCGCAGGCTGATGCCGTCTTTTTCAAGCGCGGTTTTAAATTCATCCAGACTCATTTTATTCTGTTCGGCAATACGCTCAATGGTCTTGTCCAATTGTGTGTCATCAACCTTCAGGCCGGTTTGCGCGGCCAGTTGCAATTGCAGGCTGTCTACAATGAGTCGCTCCAGAATTTGCCTTTCCAGAATATCTTCAGGAGGTAGCTGCGTTCCCTGCTTTTCCAACTGCGCGCGGACTGTGCGCGTGCGATCCATGAGCTCCTGTTCCGTGATGACGCTTTGATCGACAATGGCGATAATGCGATCCATCTTAATGACTTCACCGGTTTTTTTAGTAGCGGTATTTTTTTTAGCTTCGGTTTTTTCTGCCGAAAATGCCAAGTGAGAGAGCAATAAACTACTTAAGATCAATAGCTTAACTATATTTGATACTGAGTTTAATAATTTCATCGGTTGTAATTCTGTTGCCTGTAAATGTTAGGAATTTCACTGGAACTCAGGTAGCCAGGGATATCTCGCCTGAGTAGGTTAAGCGGGTTTGAACCGATTGAGGCTAAGCCGCCAAGCTCCAATTGGAAGAATAGACCATAGTTTGCGTCAGCGGTTGCAGTCTCTACGCGCTGAATCACCGTGCGCGCCTGCCAGCAGCCGGCATCATATTCTACGCCGGCCAAACTTTCAATCAGCCTGTTATCGCGTATGGAGTAGTTATAGCGGCCAACCCCATACCAGCCGCGGCTAAGCGGCCATTGTGCCGAAACGTTGATTTGCTCAAGAAACGCTTGCGTATAACGGTAGCCAACGTTGAGCAGTTTGCCGGGCTCTGGGTTGTAGCGGGCGAGCACATTGGTGCGTACCATGCCGCTATCTTCGGTGTTGTATTGCCAGAATGCGTCCAGATTCCATTTGTTGGACAGCCTGGCTGTGAGCGCTGCAATAATATCGGAAGAATTGTCCTGTGATTTGATTCCTCCAGGTAATGTCACTTTCTGGTCTACAAAATAATAACGCTGGCCAATAGTAGCGGTCATTCGCTCTGCGCCGGAATTCTTATCGATCATGCGTGTGGTGAAGGCCAGGCTTAACTGGTTAGCGTTGTTGATTCGATCATCCCCAGTAAAATGGTTCTCGGTAAAGAGGGTGGTGAGGTTCAAGTCTGCCTGTGCAGAATCAAACACGGGCAACAGGTCCTGTTTTTTTTCCGGAATATATATATAGAACATGCGCGGCTCAAACGTTTGCGTGTAGCTGTTTTTAACAATCTTGACATCCCGGTCGAAATATAAGCCGCTATCCAAACTAAAGATAGGCAGAGTGCGGCTGTCATTATTGTTGCTAATGTTTGAGCCATTAATATTAAAGTTGTTATCGTTCAAATTGTAGTGTGTCGTGTGCAGGCCAACTTTAGGCGTGATAAAGCCGTACGATTGGGTAAATGGCACGCTGATGCTCGGATAAACGGTCAAGCGGCTGCCAGTGGCGGCAAGCGGCGCTTTTTTGTTGCGATCGAAATACGTCCATTGGCTGTATAAGTCGGTGTTGACGTAATCCCATTCTTTATTGGCGGTGAGCGTGAGTTGCGGCAGGCGCTCGTAAGGGAAATTGGTGTCATCCAGCGTTTGATATTTTTGCAGCAGGCCGTTAAAGCGCCATACATCGCCGACATAATCTACACGGCCTTCTTGTGGTAAATTAACCCGGCTGGTACTAATGATGCGCGTAGACATTTCAGAGAAATACTGGTCATCCGAAACTTTTTCAAGGTTATAGCCAGCCGACCAGCCATTGCCAAAGCCATGGCTGTGGCTGAGGTTGGCATAATAGCGTCTTCCGCCATTCAGGCTGTCATCATCCAGATATTCCAGGCTGTCGATGCCTGAGTAGGTTTCACCCAAATATCGAAACTCTCCTTGCAGTTGCACGCCGCGTTTGCTCAGGTAGCGCGCACCCACGGTGGCATCCATATTTGGGGCAATGTTGATGTAGTAAGGGACCGTCACTTCAAAGCCGCTACGGGATGTAGAGCCGATGATGGGGGTGAGCAGGCCGGATTTGCGCTCGTTGTTAAACGAGAAGCTCAGCCAAGGCGTGTATAAGATTGGCACGCCTTTGAATTCCACATAAGCATTTTTAGCGGTACCCGACTGCGTAAAATCATTCAGCTCTATTTCATTGGCTTTAATGTACCAGTCATCTACGCCTGCCTCACAGGTGGTGTAGCGTGCTTCTTTTAAGCGTTTTTTATCCTGGCCTTCAAACAGCACGGCTTTGGCATCCCCGCGCGATGAAGTAAATCTGGGATCAATCGAGGCTTGTCCAATCGGCGTGGCAGGTTCGCGGTAGCTGTCCTGATACAGTCTTGGGTTATCTGTCAGGCTGGTTTGGGTGTTGAGTAATTTTGACTGGGTATACACGCTGGGGTCGTTGCGTGGTGCAGGTTCTCTTTGTGCGGTACCGCTGATCTGTTTGTTCAGTGTAATCGAAGCGTCGCGCATTTCACCGATGCTTTCACTTAGCCGCATATTAAGCGCCGGACCGCGAATTTCGCTCTCGCCTAAATCGATGCGCGCGTTGCCCTCGACTTTCAGCTCGTCATTTTGCACGTCGTATTCAATGTTGTCGCCATAGATATGCTGATCGCCCTTGCTGATGGAGGCATTACCAGTGGCGCGCATTTTGCGGTCGAGGTACAAATCAAGTTTGTCACCTTCAATTTCAATCGCGCCTGGTAGCGCTGTGGGCGGGATGGTTTCCGGAACTTCAGATAGCTCCATGGTCAGCGTTTCTGCAGATGCAGTCACGCCAAAGCTAATCAACAGTAGTGTAGCGAGGCTGGCAAAAAAACATTTTGCGTAATCAATGTTTGAACGGGTGTAATGCAATGGAGTTTTTTAAAGTTAACTAAAAATGGTTTAAGTTATGTATTTTACGCATGAATGATAAAATCGCATAAATGCTTGTTTTAATCAATCAAAAAATGGCTTTCAACTCGACATTATAAAGGCTTGCAGTGGATAGAAAAATACAATTAGAAAATTGGCTTAAAGAAATATTAAATGCGCAGCCGTTCACGTTGGCGACAGCCTCGGCCGATGCCAGCTTCAGGCGTTATTTCCGTGCGCATTTGCAAGACAAAACACTGATTGCGATGGACGCGCCGCCGCCACAGGAAGATTGCACGCCGTTTGTAAAAATCGCCAAACTGTTTCTGGATGCGGGTTTGAACGTGCCGGAAGTGCTGGCGCAGGATTTAACAAATGGATTTTTGCTGCTCAGCGACTTGGGTGATGACACTTATTTAAGTGCGCTTGATCATGACACCGCGCCTGAGTTGTATCTGAACGCAACGGATGCGCTGATTAAATTGCAATTGGCGAGCCGCCCCAATATTCTGCCTAATTATGATGAAGCCTTGCTCACGCGTGAGATGCAGCTTCTCCCCGACTGGTACATTGCGAAGCATCTGCAGGCTGAATTAGACGCTGAACAGCTTGCCATTCTAAAGAATACTTTCGATGTGCTTAACAAAAACATTCTGGCGCAAGGCCAGGTGTATGTGCACCGCGATTATCATTCGCGCAACCTCATGCTTACAAAACAGAATAATCCCGGTGTGCTGGATTTTCAGGATGCCGTGTATGGCGCCATTACCTACGACCTGGTTTCACTGCTGAAGGATGCCTACATCAGCTGGGAAGAAGAGCAAATCATCGATTGGGCGGTGCGCTACTGGCAGCCCGCCAGAAAAGCCGGGTTGCCGGTGCCGGCGGATTTCAGCGAGTTTTACCGCGACTTTGAATGGATGGGCGCGCAGCGGCATATTAAGGTGCTGGGTATATTTGCACGGTTGTATCACCGCGACGGTAAAAGCGGCTATCTGAAAGACATGCCGCTGGTGATGAATTATCTGCGCAAGGTGTGCGAGCGTTATGCAGAATTAAGGCCGATGCTGAAGCTGTTGAATCAGTTGGAAAATAAGCAGCCGCAGGTAGGATACACGTTCTAATGCGTGCGATGATATTGGCTGCCGGACGAGGCGAGCGCATGCGGCCGCTCACTGATCATGTGCCAAAGCCATTACTAATAGTAGGCGGCAAGCCGCTGATTGTCTGGCACATAGAGCGGCTGGCCGATGCCGGCTTTAAGGAGATTGTGATTAACCACGCGCATCTTGGCGCGCAAATAGAAGCCATGCTGGGGAACGGCGCGCAATGGGGCGTGTCCATTCAGTATAGTCCTGAAAAGGTGGCACTGGAAACGGCAGGCGGTATCGCCAATGCGTTGGATTTGCTAGGCCGGGATGGAAATGAAAGACAACCATTTCTGGTGGTGAATGGCGATATTTATACGGATTTCGACTTTACAGGCATTGCCCTGCAACCCAGTAAACACGCGCACCTTGTGCTGGTGGATAATCCGCCGCAACACCAGCAGGGTGATTTTGCAATTGAAGCTGGTGCCTTAAAACACGCCGGTGGAAAGATGTTCACCTTTTCGGGCATTGGTGTCTATCACCCGGACTTGTTTGCGGAAATTGTCAAAGGCCAGCCCGCAAAACTGGCGCCGTTGTTACGACAGGCGATTGATCATGACCGCGCTACAGCCCAGCATTATCAAGGTGTCTGGCACGATATCGGTACGCCGGAACGGCTGAAACAATTAGATGAGAGTTTGTTAAAGCATGGTTAATTTAAAAGAATTTCAACAACGCCGTAGCCAGCTTCTGAATAGGATGGGTGAAGGCATTGCAATCATCCCCACTGCGCCGGAAGCTTTGCGCAACCGTGACAGCCATTATGCCTACCGTTTCGATAGCTATTTTTATTATCTAACCCGCTTTACCGAGCCGGAATCGGTACTGGTTTTAATCGCGGGTAGCGAGCCCAAAAGCATTCTATTTTGCCGTGATAAAGACAAGGAGCGCGAGATATGGGACGGCTTTCGCTATGGGCCAGATGGCGCACTCAAGGAATTTGGGTTTGATGAGGCTTACAGCATTAGCCAACTAGACGAACTTGCACCAAAACTTTTAAGCAATCAGGCCAAACTGTTTTACAGCCTGGGCGCTGATGCGCGCTGGGATGCACGCATCGCAGGCTGGCTCAATGCCGTGCGCGATCTGGTGCGTACCGGGGTTTCTGCACCATCAGAGGTAACGGATATACGCCGATTGGTCGATGTGATGCGTTTGGTGAAATCGCCCTACGAGCAGGATGTAATGCGCCGTTCCGCCAAGATCGCTGCTGCGGCGCATAACCGGGCGATGAAATTTACCAAGCCAAACAAAAAAGAATATGAAATCGAAGCAGAATTCCTGCATGAATTTTATCGCAACGGCGCACAGTCGCCTGCTTATACCAGCATCGTCGCGGGTGGCGCCAATGCCTGCACGCTGCACTATAACGCTAATAACTGCACATTGAACGAGGGAGATTTATTGCTGGTGGATGCTGGTTGCGAGCTGGATGGCTACGCGTCCGACATTACGCGTACTTTTCCTGTGAATGGCAAGTTCAGCGCTGCGCAAAGGGATTTATACGAGTTGGTGCTCAATGCACAACTTGCTGCAATCGATGTGGCTAAATCGGGCAACCCATGGAACACGCCGCATGAGGCGGCGCTGGATGTGCTGATACAGGGCTTTATCGATTTCAAGCTTTGCAAAGGCAGCAAGGACGAGGTATTGGAAAGTGGCAGCTATCGCCAGTTTTACATGCACCGTACCGGGCATTGGCTAGGCTTGGATGTGCATGATGCGGGCGAATACAAAGATCGGGCCGGCAATTGGGTGTTGCTAGAAGCGGGGAATACACTGACGGTGGAGCCGGGATGCTACGTGCGCCCCTCTGAGAATGTGCCGGAACATTTCTGGAACATCGGTATCCGCATTGAAGATGATGTGTTGATTACCACAGCCGGCAATGAAGTGCTGACCAAAAATGCGGTGAAAACTGTGACGGATATTGAAGCCATGATGGCTGAATAGTGAGCGCAATGCTAATGCAGGATAAACAGGATGTCATCATTGTAGGCGGTGGCCCGGTTGGCCTGGTGCTGGCTTTGGCCTTGCAGCAGCAAGGCGTGCCTTTTACTGTGCTGGAAGCGCGTGCAAAGGGCGCTTCACACCAGGATACGAGGGCGCTGGCGCTATCTTACGGCAGCAGGCTGATATTGGAAAAACTAGGCGTATGGGATGATTTGGAAGCTAAAGCGACCGCGATCAACACCATTCATATTTCGCAACGCGGCGGGCTCGGCCGCACCAGATTAAATGCGACAGAGCACGATCTGCCGGCGTTAGGCTATGTGCTGCCCTATGGCGCAATCACCAAAGCCCTGGATGACGCTGTGGATTCTGCAAATATAGTATATGAGACACAAGCCACAGAAATTAAGCCCGGTGCGCCTGTCGCTCAGGTGGTATTGGAACGGCAGGGTGAATTGACAACGCTTGCCAGCCCGTTGCTTGTGATAGCGGATGGTGGCCGCAGCTTGAGCGGGATAAAAGGGATTGAACGAGAAACCAAGGAATATGGCCATGATGCGCTGGTAAGCAAAGTCAGAGCCGAACTGCCGCATGGCAATATCGCTTATGAGCGCTTTACATCACAAGGCCCCATGGCCTTGTTGCCAAACGGAGCGCGTGATTTCTCGCTGGTATGGACAGGCGAAAAAGCGCGTATCGACGCGCTTTTGGCGCTGGATGATGCCATGTTTTTGAAGCAATTGCATGAGGCTTTTGGCGATCGCGTCGGCAAATTTTTGAGTGTAGAAAAGCGCCTGAGTTTTCCGTTAAGGCTGAGCACACTGAAGCCGGCTACCGCCTCGCATCTGGTGGTGATCGGCAATGCCGCACAGACCATGCACCCGGTTGCGGGCCAAGGGTTTAATGTCGGCATGCGGGATGCCTGGACGCTGGCGGATTTGATTGTAAGCGCATCACCGGGCAAACTGGGAAGCGCGGAGATGCTGAATCGTTACAGCCAGCAGCGCAAGCGTGACACACGCGGCGGAATCTTATTTACCGATTTTTTGGTGAATGTGTTCTCTAACGATGTGATCGGCATGTCGGCCTTGCGTGGTGCTGGGCTTGGTATTCTGGAGTTATTGAAGCCCGCCAAAAGTTTTCTGGTGGGCAAGATGAGTTTCGGTAAATAAGAATAATGACTCAGCCTATTAATCAAACGCAGAATGCGGACATTATCGTGGTGGGCGCCGGCCTGGTGGGGCTTGCGGCGGCAGTTGCAATGGCAAGACAGAATAGAACGGTTGTGCTGGTTGATGCAAAAAAACCAGAAATCAAAAAGCATCAGTCCTGGGACGAGCGTGTATATGCGTTAACGCCGGGTACAGTGTCATGGCTGCAGGCGCTGGGTGTATGGGAGGAGATGGATTTAACGCGCGTTAGTGATATTCATGCCATGCATTTATGGGGTGAAGCCAGTGCGGATCCTCTAGTGCTGGGTAATCATGATGCCAATTTGCCTAAACTGGGCGTGATTGTTGAAAGCCAGAACCTGATGTATGCGTTATGGCAACAAATTGATGCCTTGGGTGTGATTGTGGTCACAGATGCAAAGTGCAAATATATCGAGAATACGCAACAGCACATTTGGCTTGGCCTGGAAGATGGGACTGAAATTTCCGCAAAGTTGATCATTGCGGCAGATGGCGTCAATTCATGGGTGCGGCAGCAAGCCGATATTGCGCTTAAGCAGAGGGATTTTCACCAGACTGCGATTGTGGCGAATTTTTTAGCTGAAAAGAGTCATCAACATGTTGCAAGGCAATGGTTTGCGCCGCATGAAACCTTGGCCTTGTTGCCTTTGCCGGAGAAATATGTCTCGATGGTATGGTCGGTGTCAACCGAAAGCGCGAACGAACTGTTAACATTGTCGAGTGACGAGTTGGCGCAAAAAGTGGGAGCGCAGTCCCGACATGTGCTTGGCGTCTTGAGGCCAGTAGGCAAGATACTGTCGTTCAGATTGAATCAGCAAACGGCGGTGCAACTCATTGCGGAGCGGGTTGCATTGGTGGGCGATGTGGCGCACCAGGTCCACCCAATGGCGGGACAAGGTGTGAACTTGGGCTTTAGAGACGTGATGCAACTGGAAAGTTTGGTGTCGGCGACGCATGCATTGCAGGATATTGGCGAAACCACTTTTTTACGCAAATATGAGCGTAGCCGGCAGGCAGATATTGCTACAATGAACGCACTAACGACAGGTCTGGATGAGCTGTTTGCAAGTGACATCAATTTAGTAAAAAAATGGACGCATTGGGGAATGAGGCAACTTAATCAACAAGCAACAATCAAAAAGCTATTAATACAACAAGCGGTTGCATAAGCTGCTGAATGGAAACTGGAAAATGAAATTAAAACAGATAAATTTGAAAGAATGGGCAGCGTTATCTTTATTGCTTGCTAGTCAGTTTGCAGTTGCGGACGAGGCCAGCCTAAAAAAAGCCATTGAAGCTGCGTATCCGAAATTTAAAGTGGAAAGCGTCGTTAAAACGCCATATGCCGGCTTATATGAAGTGTTTATGGGCGGGCAAATCGTGTATACCGATGAAAAACTCACTTTTTTGATCGCAGAAGGCCGTCTGGTCGATCCTAAAACCAAAAAAGATGTGACTGGCGAGCGCCTGGAAGAATTGACAAAAATTGATTTTAATAGCCTGCCGCTGGATCAGGCGATTAAAGTCGTGAAAGGCAATGGTAGCCGCAAGCTGGTGGTGTTTTCTGACGTGGACTGCCCGTACTGCAAACGCCTGGAACAGAATGAATTGAGCAATATCAACGATGTGACGATTTATACGTTTCTATATCCTTTGGAGCAGTTGCATCCTGATGCACCTGCCAAGTCCAAATCGATTTGGTGTGCAAGCAATCGTGTAAAAGCCTGGAATGATTGGATATTTAACAACAAGTTGCCTGCATCTGCTGCTAATTGTGAAGTGCCTTTAGAGCGTGTGGGCGAGTTGGCCAGAAAAATTGGCGTGACCAGCACGCCGACCCTGATTTTTGCCGATGGCAAGCGCATGATGGGCGCGCAGCCTTACAAAGAAATTGAGAAATACATGCAGGCAGCCGCAAAAAAATAGCTGTTGGAATGTAAAAAAGCTGAAATTCCGTGAGGAATTTCAGCTTTTTGTTGAATTCTATTCGGGTTAAATAGTCAGGCTTAGACCACAGAACCCATTTTGAAGATTGGCAAGTACATGGCAATCACCAGCCCGCCGATCAGCACACCCAATACCACCATGATGATGGGCTCCATCAGGCTGGAGAGGGCATCAACTGCATCATCGACTTCAGCTTCAAAGAAATCGGCCACTTTGCTCAGCATCGAATCCAGCGCGCCGGATTCTTCACCAATCGCTGTCATTTGTAACACCATATTCGGAAATACTTCAGCGTTTTGCATGGCCACGGTTAGGCTAGTACCGGTGCTGATTTCGCTTTGAATCCTTTTGGTTGCATCATAATACACGCGATTGCCTGCGGCGCCTGCTACGGAATCCAGCGCTTCCACCAGAGGAACGCCAGCTGCGAACATGGTGGATAAGGTGCGGGCAAAACGGGCAATCGTCGCCTTGCGAATGATTTCGCCAAAAATGGGCAGCTTAAGCAGCAGTCTGTCCATAGTGGCCTGCATTTTTTCAGAGCGCTTCCATGTGTAGAAGAAGAACCATAGCCCAAACCCGATTGAGCCAAAAATTGCCCACCACCACTCTACGAATATATCCGAAATTGCCATTACAGCCAGGGTGGGTCCTGGCAGGTCTGCACCAAAGCTGGTGAATAGCTCCTTAAACGCGGGGATGACGAAGATCATAATGACTGCAGTAATTACAAACGCCACCACAATAATCGAAATCGGGTAAAACAGCGCTGACTTAATTTTGCCTTTAATGGCCTGGATTTTTTCTTTATAAGTGGCCAGACGATCCAGTAACGAATCCAGAATACCTGCCTGTTCACCGGCGCCGACCAGATTACAGAACAAATTGTCAAAATAAAGCGGGTACTTGCGGAAGGATGTGCTCAGGCTGCTTCCTGTTTCTACGTCGGCTTTAATGTCCCCTAAAAGCTTCGCTACCGCAGGGTTGCTGTGGCCTTTGCCTACTATATCAAATGCCTGCAGCAATGGCACGCCGGCTTTCATCATGGTGGCAAGCTGGCGCGTGAACAGCGTGATATCCTTATCGGTAATCTTGCCTTTGTTGGCAAAGGCGCTCTGTTTTTTAACCTTGGTAACTGTAATGCCTTGGCGGCGCAGTGTGGCGCCCACAAACGATTCACCAGCTGCGCGCATCTCGCCCTTAATGACTTTGCCTTTTTTGTCTTTGCCTTCCCAAAGGTAGGTGAATTGTTTTGTAGCGCCTGCGGCCATATCAAATCCTTAATTTAAATATGCGGTTACCAAAAGCAGGTAACAATCTGGTATCGAAATATTTAAGTGCTGCTTACTCATTGAACTTTTATTCATTAGTGACCGCCTCAACTTCTTCAATCGAAGTCAGGCCTTGTTTAGCTTTTAAAATACCGGAGCGACGTAAATCATTCACGCCTTCTGCTTTTGCCTGGTCGGCAATATCATGCGCCGTGCCATGCTTCATAATGATCCGGCTAATCGCATCGGTAACGGGCATTACCTGATAAATCCCGACACGCCCCTTGTAGCCGCCATTGCACAACTCGCAACCGCCTTCTTTAGGGCCGTACAGCTGAAATTTTTCTTTAAAATCTTCCTCAATAAACCCGACTTCAAGCAGCGCCTCTTTGGGGATTTCGACTGGCACTTTGCAGTTTTTGCATAAACGGCGCGCCAGGCGCTGGGCGGTGATTAACGATACAGCCGAGGCGATATTAAATGGGGCAACGCCCATATTCATCAAACGGGTCAGTGTGGCGGGTGCATCGTTAGTATGCAGGGTGGACAGCACCATATGGCCGGTCGATGCGGCTTTAATCGCCATGTCAGCGGTTTCCAGGTCACGGATCTCGCCGATCATGATGATGTCAGGATCCTGCCGCAAGAAAGACTTGAGCGCAGCGGCAAACGTGAGGCCTTGCTTATCGTTGACATTCACCTGATTGATGCCCGCCAGCGGAATCTCGCATGGGTCTTCTGCGGTGGCGATATTCACGCCCGGGTTGTTGAGGATATTCAAGCAGGTATAAAGCGACACGGTTTTGCCGGAACCGGTTGGCCCGGTGACCAGTACCAGGCCATACGGACGGCTTACAGCGTGCAAAAGCGCTTTTTGCTGTTCTGGTTCGTAACCCAGCGCCTCAATGCCCAAGGTCGCGCTGGTAGGATCCAGAATACGCATCACGATTTTTTCGCCGTGAATGAGCGGCAAGGTACTCACGCGAAAATCGATGGTGCGGGTTTTAGATAGCACCAGCTTCATGCGGCCATCCTGCGGAATTCGTTTTTCAGAAATATCCAGATTGGAAATCACCTTTATGCGCGAAGCCAGTTTGTCTTTAATCGCCAGTGGCGGCTGTGCGATTTCTCTTAGAATGCCGTCAACACGATAGCGGATGCGATAAAACTTTTCATAAGGTTCAAAATGCAGGTCAGATGCACCCATGTTGATGGCATCTAATAACATCTTATTTAGAAACTTAACGACAGGCGCATCGTCGACTTCCTGGGTGTTTTCGGCTTCGGCAACTTCGTCACCCGAACCCATATCAAGGTCAAAGTCGCCCTCTGTATCAAGCGACGCCATCGAGGTGTCTTTTGACTCAACGATCCTGTCGATCCATTTTCCCAGCTTGTCATCTTCCACCACCACGGGGGACAAGGTCATGCCCATCTGGAACTGCACGCTGTCTAAGGCATGCAAATTGGTGGGGTCAGAGATGGCAACAAATAAAACGTTATTTTGATTTTTTAATGCAATCACGCGGTTCGACTGCATCAGTTTGAGGTCAATGGATTTGGGAGGCAGATAATCCGGGTTAAACGCATCTAGGTTGAAATATGGAAACCCAAACGATCTGGAGGATGTTTCCGCTATTTTCTCGGCAGATACTTTTCTGCTGGTAATGGCTTGCGTAATAAAAGGAATTTTTACCGTGTTGGCCTGTGCCTGGATGGCAGTTGCGTCAGCTTCGCTGAGCAAATTCTCTTGCACCAGCATGCGGGCAAGACCACTCAGTTTTATAGATGTTGCGGCAGCAGCCATTGGTAATAATTCGCTTGTATTTTAACTTTTAATCTAGTTATTTATCTATTGTAGTTAAACTATTGTAGTTAAACAATATTTTAGTTTGATGTAATAATGCACTTTAACTTTTTTTTTGTAAAGATAATGCATCTTTTTTTAATAAATTCAATCGATATACAACAAATCAGGTTGCGATTTAAGCAACACAGCCAAAATGCGCTTGACTTTTTACAATTTGTAACATATAAAGCGCGTAGGTGTTTGAGTTCGAGTTATTTTTTAGCCAGCTTTAATATTATTGCGACTTGAGTTCTTGAGACAAACTTTTTGGGGCGCCCCCCTTTGTTTTATGTAAGGATGTAGAAATGGCAACAGGTACCGTAAAATGGTTTAATGATTCTAAAGGTTTTGGTTTTATTACTCCAGATGATGGCGGCGATGATTTATTCGCGCATTTTTCAGCAATCGTAGAAGCTGGTTATAAAAGTCTTAAAGAAGGTCAGCGCGTGAGCTTCGAAGTGACTGAAGGCCCAAAGGGCAAACAAGCTTCAAATATTCAAAAGGCTTAAGTTACAGAATATTTAGCAGTTAAGTTTGAAACTAAAAAGGCTCGCATTGCGAGCCTTTTTTATAGTTAAAAATTACATATTCTTAATTATTTCATCACCAAATTCAGTAGTCCCTACTTGTGTAGCATCGTCCATTTGGCTTGCGAAATCACCTGTAACGCGTTTAGACATGATGGCCTTGGCAACGCCGTTTAACACCAAATCAGCCGCTTCCACCCAGCCCATATGGCGCAGCATCATCTCGGCCGACAATATGAGCGAGCTTGGGTTGGCCAGATTTTTACCTGCGATTTTAGGCGCTGTGCCATGTGTGGCTTCAAACATGGCGACGGTGTCGCTCATGTTCGCGCCTGGCGCGATGCCGATGCCGCCCACTTGCGCGGCAAGCGCGTCACTCATGTAATCGCCGTTCAAGTTGAGCGCTGCAACCACATCGTAATCAGCAGGATGCAGTAAGATCTCCTGTAAGAACGCATCGGCAATACAGTCTTTAATCACGATGCCATTCGGTAGTTTGCACCATGGGCCGCCGTCTATTTCAACCGCGCCAAATTCTTTTTTAGCAACCTCATAACCCCAGTCTCTAAAGCCACCTTCGGTAAATTTCATGATATTACCCTTGTGGGTAATGGTGACCGATTTGCGGTTGTTATCAATTGCGTATTGAATAGCTTTGCGAATCAGGCGCTTGCTGCCATCAATCGATACTGGTTTGATGCCAATAGCAGAACTTTCAGGAAAGCGGATTTTTTTGCGTACGCCCATGTCGCTTAAAAACTGGATGACTTTTTCGGCTTCGTCCGAGCCGGCTGCCCATTCAATGCCGGCATAAATGTCTTCGGTATTTTCTCTAAAAATAACCATGTCGGTTTTTTCAGGATGTTTGACGGGGCTAGGCACTCCGGTGAAGTATTGCACAGGGCGTAAACACACATATAAATCAAGTTCCTGGCGCAGGGTGACATTCAGCGAACGTATGCCGCCGCCAACCGGCGTGGTAAGCGGACCTTTAATCGAGATCACATAATCGCGCACGGCTTTCATGGTTTCGGTTGGCAGCCAAGTCTTTGCATCATAGACTTTGGTGGCTTTTTCACCTGCAAATACTTCCATCCAAGATATTTTACGTTTTCCGCCATAGGCTTTGCTGACAGCGGCATCTACTACTTTTTGCATGGGCGGCGTAATGTCAGCTCCTATGCCATCTCCCTCAATAAATGGGATAATCGGGTTGTTGGGAACGTTCAGCGTGTTGTCTTTATTGACGCTTATTTTTTCACCACTCTGTGGGACTATTATTTTTGAATCCATTACTTTTTCCTAAATGATCATATTGTTTAACAAGCCATTCAACGTGGTGTGCCAGTTCAGTCCGCACGAGAAGCATCCTACGTTAAAAGACTATATCGGCATCCCCAAAGTCTACGCAGCTGGGCGTTTGGATACCGATTCTGAAGGTCTGCTTATTTTAACCGATGACGGTACCTTGCAGCATAAATTAAGCCATCCAAAGCACAAAGAAATTAAAACTTATTGGGCGCAGGTGGAAGGTGCGCCGCAAGATGCGGATTTAACCCCTTTACGACAAGGCGTGGATTTGGGCGATTTTTTTACGCAGCCTGCGCAAGTGCGCATCATGGATGAGCCAGCCAATTTATGGCCAAGAACGCCGCCAATCCGCCAACGCAAGGCGATTCCAACCGCTTGGCTGGAAATCAAAATTAGCGAAGGAAAAAATCGCCAGGTGAGACGCATGACGGCTAAAATAGGATTCCCCACGTTGCGGCTGATTCGCTATGCGATTGGAAGTTATACGGTAGATGGGATTGGGAACGGTCAATTTAAGGTGATCAATCAATGAAACCAGTGATTATTTTTCGCTTTCTCGGTCGAGAAGGTCCGGGCTATCTAGGCACTTTTTTAGACGAGAAAAATATCCCTTGGCAACTTATTAAGATAGACGAAGGTGAGCCAGTGCCATCGTCGATATTGGCACTCAGCGGCATGGTGCTGATGGGCGGGCCGATGAGCGTGAACGATGATTTGCCGTGGATTTCGCCGCTGCTCGATTTGGTTCGCGAAGCCAAAGCCAATGATATTCCCTTGCTCGGGCATTGCCTGGGCGGGCAGTTGATGAGCAAGGCGCTTGGCGCAAGCGTCACCCGAAACCCCGTCAAAGAAATCGGCTGGGGCGAGGTGAGCGTGAGCAAAAACGAAGCTGCGAAAAACTGGTTTGGCAACATCGAAACCTTTAACACATTTCACTGGCACGGTGAAACCTTTGCATTGCCAGAAGGCGCGATCCATTTGCTTTCCAGTCCATATTGCCAGAACCAAGCATGGTCAATAGGCAAACATCTAGCGTTTCAAACCCACATTGAAATGACTACTGACATGGTGCAAAAATGGTGTGAAGAGGGCGAAACCGAATTGAGCGAAGCCGCCAATAGCCCACTGGATTTATTCAAAGGGGTGCAACAGGCCGGCGTAATGCAAAAAGACTTGCCCTTGCATTGCTTTTTTCTGAACAAAGTCGCAAAGCAGGTTTATACCCAATGGATTCAAGGGCTTAAGACTTAAAGATGTTAAAGCCATGAGTTTATAAAACATGGGTATGTTAAAATAACGTAATTTTTTCAAAAAGCAGACATTATGTCCGGAAACACGATAGGTACGTTATTTACGCTCACTTCATTTGGCGAATCGCACGGTCCCGCGATTGGAGGCGTGGTGGACGGTTGCCCGCCAGGGCTGAGTTTGTGTGCGGAAGATTTACAGATTGATTTAGACCGCCGCAAACCCGGCACATCCCGCCATGTCACGCAACGGCAAGAGGCTGATGCGGTAGAGATATTGTCAGGCGTGTTTGAAGGCAAAACGACGGGTGCGCCTATAGGCTTGCTCATCAGAAACACCGATCAGCGCAGTCACGATTACAGCAAGATCATGGATACATTTCGGCCAGGCCATGCCGATTATACCTACACCCAGAAATATGGCGTACGCGATTACCGTGGTGGCGGGCGCTCCAGTGCGCGTGAAACCGCTGTGCGCGTAGCTGCCGGCGCGATTGCTAAAAAATGGCTTAAAGAACGCTTTGGTGTACAAGTGCGTGGCTATATGAGCCAACTAGGCGAAATCGAAATTCCGTTTGAAACCTGGGATTGTGTGAATGAAAACCCGTTTTTTTCACCCAATACAAAAGTGTTGCCGCAGTTAGAAGAATACTTGGATAAAATCCGCGCCGAGCGTGATTCTGTCGGCGCGCGTATCACTGTGGTGGCCGAAGGCGTGCCGGTGGGATGGGGCGAACCGGTATTCGACAGGCTGGACGCCGAAATCGCCTATGCCATGATGAGCATTAACGCGGTGAAAGGTGTGGAAATTGGCGCCGGTTTTGCAGCCATTCGTCAGCGCGGCAGCGTGCATTCGGATGAAATGACGCCGCAGGGTTTCGTGACGAATCATGCTGGCGGAATTCTGGGGGGGATTTCGACCGGACAGGAAATTCGCGTTAACATCGCGCTAAAACCCACCTCTAGTATTCCGCAGGAGCGCCGATCGGTTGATAAAAACGGTAATGCGGTGACTATGCAAACCACAGGCCGTCATGATCCGTGCGTGGGTGTGCGTGCCACGCCGATTGCAGAAGCAATGCTGGCGCTGGTACTGATGGATCATGCGTTACGGCATCGGGCGCAGAATGCGGATGTGACATGTATGACACCAAAAATCATTTAACTTTGCTTGGTGTTTGATTTATATCATGGCGAATCAGGCCGTGCAGTTTGATAATAAGAAGTTATAAGATTTGTTTAAGTGCCGCGCCCGCTGAAAATAATAATTTAGGCGACGTATAGATTTATTTTATTTAATTAGATAAGGAATTGCTATGAGTGTTGACCATCATGATCTAGTCCACGAACTTCCAGAGCACCGTGAGAAAATCCATGCTTTGAAATTAGATAATGCGCATTTTGCCAAGTTGTTTGATGAATACCATGTCGTGACAAAAGAAGTTGAGCATTTGGAAAATACAGGTGTTCCGGTTTCTGATGCCATGTTTGAGGGGCAAAAGAAAAAACGTGCACTTTTGAAAGATCAACTTTATGCAATGATTGTGTCTTAAGCAATCGTATCATAAGTTGTCATGCGCTAAAAAGTCGGCTATCGCCGACTTTTTTCGTCTAATTCGCTATACTCTGGGTATGCATTCAGCTCTCCACTGGCGAATTTCACGCTTTTATTTTATTTACTATTTCTTCGTAGGGGCGTTTGTTCCTTACTGGAGCTTGTATTTACAGTCCGAGCAATTTTCGGCGGCAGATATCGGCATTCTGATGTCATTGTTCCAGATCAGCCGTATTTTTGCGCCCAATTTTTGGGGTTGGCTGGCCGACCATACCAGGCAGCGTGTTGTTTGGATCAGGCTCACGGCTTTTTTAGGGCTGATGGGGTTTGTCGCGGTGTTCTGGGCACATGGCTTCTGGTGGCTGTTTTTTGTGATGGCCTCGCTGAGTCTGTTTACCAGTTCAACCTTGCCGCTTTCAGAATCGCTCACATTGGCACACCTTGCCACCACCAACGGGCATTACAGCCGCATTCGCATGTGGGGCTCACTAGGCTTTATCGTGGCTGCGGTTATCTTGGGCTTTTTGATTGATATCTACGGCATTAAAAGCCTGTTGTGGTTTCTGCTCGTAGTGCAAATCTCTTTATTTGCGCTCACCTTCAGATTGCCAGAGGCCACTATTGCCCCACATGCGCATGACCAGTTTTCTATCTGGCAGATTATCAGGCAGCCAGTGGTGATTGCCCTGCTTGTTGGTTGCTCGCTGATGGTATCAGCACACGGTGTGCTGTATAACTTTTATTCGATTTACTTGTCTGAACACGGGTATAGCAAAGGCATGATAGGCCTGCTGTGGTCTGTAGGGGTGATCTGCGAGATTATTATTTTTATGCTGATGCCAAAAATCATGGCACGTTTCAGCTTAAAAGCTATCCTATTAACCAGTCTGGTACTCGCTGTCCTCCGATTTGGTATGATAGGCGTTGCTGTAGACAACTTGGTGCTTCTGTTGATCGCGCAAAGCTTGCATGCGGCTACTTTTGGCAGTTTCCATGCAGCTTCGGTTGAGGTGATTACCCAGTTTTTTAACGGAAGGCACCAAGCCAAAGGCCAGGCAATTTATAACAGTGTGGCGTATGGCGTGGGAGGCACGATTGGTGGGATCTCTGGCGGGTATGCCTTGCAGTATCTAGGCGGTGAAACCACCTTTTTGCTGGCGGCGGTGTTTCCATTAGTAGGCTTTATCGTGATAGCATTCGGTTTAAGATTAACGCAGACGCATGCACGTGCTGGCATGTTCAGCGGGTGAGCAGAGGAATCTATATGTTGAAAATTAAGATGTTGCAATTAAGTGCTGTGGGCTTGGCGGCTGGACTGCTGTCGCTACATGCGTTGGCCGATACGCGTGTGAATGTAGTCGGCCTGTTCAGCAACAAGGCGATGGTGTCGATTAACGGCGCGGCACCACGCACTTTAAGCGCAGGGCAAACCGTGGATGGCGTCAAACTGATCTCGGCGGATAGCGAATCGGCCACGTTTGTCGTAGAAGGTAAGCGCCAAACTCTTAAAATGGGGCAGGCCACATCTGTGGCTGGCAATACTGGCCCGGCCAATAATGATCCGGTGAGTTTGTATGCGGATAAAGTCGGGCATTTTTATGGCAATCTCACTATTAACGGGGCATCGCTGAAATATGTGGTGGATACCGGTGCGACGACAGTTGCCTTGAATAGCGGCGACGCAAAGTTTGCCAAAATCGACTATGAAAAAGGTGAGAGAATCGAGATGTCAACCGCCAACGGTGTCGTGAACGCCTATTTGGTCAAGTTGAACACGTTAAAAATCGGCACCATCATCCTCAACAATGTAGAAGCGACCGTCAATGAAGGCGGCTCGCCGCCAGTCGTGCTATTGGGGATGTCGGCATTAAACCGGCTGGATATGAAGCGTGATAACTCAATCATGACTTTGACTAAGAAATATTAGAATTGATGAAATAAAAAAACGGGCCATGGCCCGTTTTTTTTATTTCATTTCAGCAGCTTATTTCTTTTTGGTTTTTGCTGCTTTTGGTGTGTCTTTCAGCACAAAAGTCAGTTTTAAGTTCACGCGATATTCCGATATTTTGCCGTCAGTGACTTTCACGCTTTGTTCTTTTACCCACGCGCTGGTGATGTCATGTAACGAATCTGCCGCTTTTGCCACGCCTTGTGCGACTGCATCTTCAAAACTTTTTTTGCTGGAGGAAATGATTTCGATTACTTTTGCAACGGACATTTTCGGACTCCTTTTAGTTGTAAAAATTAGCTGATTCGCTTATCTCTTTCAATTAAAGCGTAAGCAGAATGATTGTGAATGCTTTCAAAGTTCTCAGACTCTACAATGTAAGCATCAATACGTTTCTCGGCATTGAGCTGCGCGGCCACGTCACGCACCATGTCTTCGACAAATTTCGGGTTATCGTAAGCGCGCTCGGTGACAAATTTCTCGTCCGGGCGTTTCAATAAGCCATAAAGCTCACATGAAGCCTGTTTTTCGACCAAGCCGATAATATCTTCAATCCAGATAAAATCGTTAATCAGCGCGGTCACCGTCACATGGCTGCGCTGGTTATGTGCGCCATAATCGGAGATTTTTTTACTGCAAGGGCACAGGCTGGTGACAGGCACGAGCACTTTTACGGTAATGTCGAATTTGCCATTTTTAATCTCACCAATAAAGGTAACATCGTAATCAAGTAGGCTTTTTACGCCGGAAACGGGCGCGGCTTTATTCACAAAATACGGAAAACGCATTTCCACATGGCCAGATTCCGCTTCAAGCCGCGTCACCATCTCGCGCAGAATTGTTTCGAATGACTCGATCGAAATGGCATGCTCGTTTTTGTTGAGAATCTCAACAAAGCGTGACATATGCGTGCCTTTGAAGTTGTGCGGCAAATGCACATACATGTCAAACACCGCCACAGTGCTTTGTGCGCCACCACTTTTGTCTTTTACAATCACCGGATGGCGGATTGATTTGATGCCGACTTTGTTGATGTCCAGATGGCGCACATCCGGTGTATTTTGAACATCTTCGATGCCTTGCAACGTAGCGTGTGGCGGGTTAAGCGAATTCATAAACTAACAGGGCTCCAATTTGGCGCAAACGGGTCGTAAATTGATTAGAATTTGAAGTTTACTCGTTTGCGCACGTGTGTAAACAGTTTTTTAGATGTCGGATCAGACTAAATTGATTGGGCCAAAAGTTGCCAAATCAAGTGTGATTGGCGGTTTAGATGATGCTTAATTTAGCGCTTACTGACCGCACAATCCCTGAACTGTCTAGACCGCATTCTGCCAGCATGGTTTCATGCACGCCATGCTCAATAAAAATATCCGGTAAGCCGAGGCATAGCGCTGGCGTGGATACATTAAGTGTCTGCATGGCTTCTAGCACTGCTGCACCTGCACCGCCCATCAGCGCATTTTCTTCGATGGTGACAATTAAATCATGCGTTTTGGCAAGTTCTTCAATCAATTCAATATCCAGCGGCTTTACAAAGCGCATATTGGCTACCGTAGCATCCAGCACGGATGCGGCTTGCAGGGCAGGTGCCAGCATGCTGCCAAACGCCAGAATGGCGACTTTCTTCCCTTTTTTAATTGTAGAGTCGCGTTTGACTTCGCCTTTGCCGATAGGCAAAGTTTCAAGCGCGGCACTCATCGCAGCGCCGGTACCTGTGCCGCGTGGGTAGCGCACTGCAGCCACACCCTGATATTGGAAACCGGTCGTGAGCATTTGCCGGCATTCATTTTCGTCACTCGGTGCCATGATCACGATGTTGGGAATGCAACGCAAATAGCTTAAATCGAAACTGCCCGCGTGGGTCGGGCCGTCTGCGCCAACCAGACCGGCACGGTCAATCGCAAACAGCACATCCAGGTTCTGCAGCGCGATGTCATGGATGAGTTGATCGTAAGCGCGCTGTAAAAATGTACTGTAAATTGCGACAACAGGTTTTAGGCCGTCACATGCCATACCGGCTGCGAACGTCAGCGCATGCTGCTCGGCGATGCCGACATCGAAATAGCGGCTTGGGTATTTTTCGGCAAACGCATTCAGGCCGGAACCATCGCACATGGCGGGCGTAATGCCAATCAGCTTGTCATCGCGATCAGCCATGTCCACCAGCCAGTCGCCAAACACCTGCGTATAAGTTTTAGCAGTGGCAACTGAATGGGCAATGCCATTGCTGGGGTCGAACTTGCTTACCCCATGGTATTTGTTCGGGTCGTCTTCAGCCGGCTCGAAGCCTTTGCCTTTTTGCGTCACGACATGCAGAAACTGCATGCCTTTGAGCGCACGGATATTGCTTAAAGTGTCAAGCAATACTGGCAAGTCATGCCCATCGATCGGGCCGATATAATTAAAGCCCAGTTCTTCAAACAGCGTGCCTGGCAACACCATGCCTTTCACATGCTCTTCAGCACGTTTGGCAAATTCTTGTACATGCGGCATTCCAGAGAGCACCTTTTTGCCTGATTGACGCACTGCGCCATAAAAACGGCTGGAAAGCAATTTCGCCAAGTAGCGGTTTAAGCCCCCCACATTGCTTGAAATGCTCATGTCGTTATCGTTCAAAATGACCAGCAAGTTAGCATCCATGTCGCCCGCATTGTTCAGCGCTTCAAACGCCATGCCGGCAGTCATGGCGCCATCGCCGATAATCGCGACGCAATGGCGATCAGAGCCTGCTTGTTTGGCGGCGATCGCCATGCCCAGTGCGGCGGAAATCGAGGTGCTGGAATGCCCTGTGCCAAACGTGTCATACTCGCTTTCGCTACGGCGCGGAAAGCCGGCGATGCCGTTAGGCTTGCGCAAGTCGGCCATTGCTTCGCGCCGGCCGGTGAGAATCTTGTGCGGATAGGTTTGATGGCCGACATCCCACACCAGTCTGTCATCGGGTGTATTAAACACGTAATGCAGGGCGATGGTGAGTTCGACCACGCCCAGATTAGAGGCTAAGTGCCCGCCTGTTTTAGAAACGCTTTCGACCAGAAATGTGCGCAGCTCGCCTGCCAATGCCGCAAGCTGATCGCGGTCGAGCTTGCGCAAGTCTTCGGGCAAATGAATGGAATCTAATAGCGGCAACATAGTAGAAGCAGCTTAGAAGCTGCGTTGGGTGATAAAGTTGGCCAGATGCCGCAATAAATCTGCCTCGCGGCCGTAAAACGAAAGTGCGGCCATAGCGTTGGCATGCAGTTCACTCGCCAGTTGTTTTGCGGCTGATAAGCCTAAAATCGTGACATACGTGGATTTATTGTTGAGCTTGTCTTTGCCCGCGGTTTTGCCCAGGGTTTGGGTGTCGGCTTCAGCATCCAGAATGTCGTCCACCACTTGGAATGCCAGACCTATCGATTTGGCAAAATGATCAATGGCTTTGATTTTCTCTTCTTCCGGTTCATCGGCACTATAGGCGCCCAACAAGGCTGCCGCGCGGATGAGTGCGCCTGTTTTGTGTATATGCATTTGTTCCAGCTCTTCGCGCGTAAGCGGGATGCCGATACTTTCGATATCGATGGCCTGGCCGCCCGCCATGCCGCGCGAACCGCTCGCCAGAGCCAGAATGTGCAGCATTTGCAGTTTCTGTGTAGCATGTTTCAGCAGTTTGTCCTGTGAAATCAGCTGAAACGCCAGACTTTGCAGGGCATCACCCACCAGCAGCGCCATGGCGTCGCCATATTGCTTGTGCGTGGTGGGCTTGCCGCGGCGCAGGTCGTCGTCGTCCATGCACGGCAAATCGTCATGCACCAGCGAGAACGCGTGAATGAGCTCCACCGCGGCCGCGGGAATATCAACCTGCTCCAGCTTGGCACCGCAAAACTCGCCTGCAGCATAGGCCAGCAAAGCGCGCACGCGCTTACCACCGCCCAGGGTCGAATAGCGCATGGCTTCATGCAGGCGCATAGGCGAGACGCTGGCAGGCGGCATATGCGCATCCAGCACGCTTTCCATGCGCATTTGCATGTCACCAGCCCAAGCGTTGAAGTCAGCTGTTTGTTCATTGATCGGCGGGGTAATTAGATTATTCATGCGTTTGTTCATGGCCTTATTCATTGCCTGGATTAAACGCGGCAAGCTTGTTGGCGTCAGTCAGAATGCGCACCTGCTGTTCGGCATCCGTTAACGCTTTCTGGCAGATTAGCAGCAGTTCAGCGCCGCGTTTATAAGCGTTCATGGATTGTTCCAGCGGCAAATTACCAGATTCCATCTGACTCACAATCGTTTCCAGCTCGGCCAGCGTGGCTTCAAAGTCGGGCGTAGTGTCTGATGCTTTTGGTTGGGATTTGCTCGTCATTTTATGGTTCTGGTTCGTTTAAGGGATTTTATCAAAACAAATGAAAGTTGCGGGTTTTTTCACATGGCATTTCGATGCGATGCCGCGCGTTAACGCAGCGTAGTGCGTAAAAACTCGCGAATATCCTCGATTTCCTGCTGGTTCACCGCATGTGCCATTGGATATTTGTGCCAGTTAATCGTGTAATGCTGCGCTTGCAGTACGTCAAAAGAGATGCGGCAAGTGTCCGGACTGATCACACCATCATAAGTGCCGTGCGCCATAAAAATGGGAATATGCTGGTTTGCTTTGGATTTTTCTTTGGCCAAATTTGCTTTTAGCGGCAGATAGGTGGATAGTGCCAAGATGCCTGCCAATGGCTGCGGATGGCGCAGCGCCGTGTGCAGCGCGATTGCGCCGCCCTGCGAAAAGCCCGCAAGCACGATGCGCTTGGCAGGGATGCCGCGGCCTATCTCGCGTTGAATCAGCGATTCGATATAGGCTTGCGATTCACGGATGCCGGCTTCGTCCTCGCGGCTACCGATGCTAAAGCCAAATACGTCATACCAGGCGCGCATTTCATAGCCATTATTCGCTGTGACTTTCTTGTAAGCGGCATGCGGTAGAACAAAGCGAATGCTCGGCAGATTGAGCATTTTAACGACGGGTACAAAATCATTGCCATCCGCGCCCAGGCCGTGCAGCCAGATCACGCTGGCGGTCGGCGTGGCATCAAGGCTTATTTCTATCGGGGTGTCATACATGGATAAATTCATATTGGTTGTTCAGGGCCTTCAAGCCAAATCATATCGCAAATCGCATTGCTTATTGTGCAAATAATGTTTAAATAGGCGCTAAACTTTAGCGAATGACGTATTTATTGTTGGCAGGCTTATTGCTGATGTTAACTTTACCAGGCATGCCGCCGTTAATAGTGATGCTGCCATCAAATGCTTTTAATGACGAAATTGAGCCTTGATTTCGAACTTGGCGGGATGAATTTGAGGTGGAGTGGTACCTCAGTGTTGTTAATGATAAGGCTGATTTACTTGCAAAATATGCATTGCGGATTTTTAATTTAACCATGTGGAAAGCGCCATTTGATGCGGCTTTCAGCCACGACGTGCCGCAAAAATTGGTGAATGGAATGACCGGGAATTCTGAAATGATTGACGTGAAGGGTGAGAGCCGTGTGAGGATGGTTTTAGTCTCGCATGTTATTGGATTGACAGATATTTCAGTAAAGCTGGATTATAGGAGCTATCGCAAATGATGCATGAATTTTTGACACCTTTGACGCAAATCATACATAACAGTCGCCATGCGACAATGTCAGGTACACCGTCATCAACAACAACTCGATCTGTAAATAATAATATGACTGAAAATCACAAACCTATACTTATTTCAAAATCTACACTGGCCCGATTTGAACCTGTAGCAAGGCTTTCGCCCAACCGACTGGAAGAGCTTGCTGCGGTATGCTTTGTAGAACTGGTCAGCAAAGACCTGGATCCTACACGCATCAGCACCAATAGCGCACAGGCGCTTTATCTGGTGAGCGGTGACCTGGGGATTCGTTATCAGAACGGCAATAAACTGATTCTGCGCGCAGGCACCGATGCTGCCAAACACCCCGTGGATACGAATCGGCTGCAAATTAAAGACACCATTGCGCTTACACCGATTGAAGTGATACGTATTGATCTGGATCTGTTGGATATCATGCTGACATGGGACCAGCTCTCAGGTTATCCGCCCGCGCAAACGCAAAAAACGGTCAATGCGCAAAGTGCCAAACAGGGCTGGAAACTGGATGCTGCAAGTTTTAACGCGTTCAAACTGCGCAACGGCGTGTTTGCCAAACTGCCGGCAGCCAATATCGAAACCATGTTCGAGCGCATGGTGCCAATGGATGTAGCGGCAGGCCAAGTCATCATTAAGCAAGGGCAGGAGGGTGATTACTATTACCTGATTCAGCAAGGCACGGCGGAGGTCAGTCGTGTGAAAGACCCAAACAAGCCGCCCATGGTGTTGGCGGAGATTTCCAATGGCGCGGCCTTTGGGGAAGAGGCGCTGGCTTCAGATACCAAGCGCAACGCCACAGTCACCATGAAAACCGATGGCCAGTTGCTGCGCCTGAAAAAGCAGGATTTCGTCGAACTGCTTAAAGCGCCGATAGTGAGCGCCGTGAGCATGGCAGAAGCTAAAGCTAAAGTGGCTAATGGTGCAGAGTGGCTGGATGTGCGCTTTGCCACGGAATATAGTTACCACCATATCGAAGGCGCCATCAACGCACCGCTGCACGAGCTGCGCAGCTTGCTAAGCCAGCTGGATAACACCAAAGAATATATTGTGTATTGCCAGACTGGCCGCCGCAGCAGTGCAGCAGCGTTTATTCTGGCGCAATATGGGTTAAAGTCGGTGGTGCTGGAAGGTGGAACGCGCAGCTCTAGCTAAAATCAAGCCAAAACAGATGCTCTGCAGGCCGCATGGATATTGCCTCTCAGAACTGATGTTTTGACTGTTTTTTGTTCCAATATCGTTATCAAGACGTAAAAAAGCCCTTCGATTGAAGGGCTTTTTGTTACCTCGATTTGGTTACACTACATCGAGGCTTACTTCACCATTAAGAGCAGATTTTAGATACGTCAGTAGTACCAGTACCAGTTGCAGCGCAAGCCCATAGAATATCAGCTTCACCACCTGCATGACTTGGCGTTAAGGTCACTGTTACAGGGTTGCTGCCTTGTGAAGCAACTGACAAGATACCTGCGCCAGAACAATTTGGTGCGCCAGCAACACAAGATAGGACTCCTGTCTCACTGAACTCTAAACCTACTTTAATTTTTTGTGGCGCAAGATCAGCCAGCGCTTGTGCCGTTTTAGCACGGATGGTGTAATCTTGGTAAGCTGGAATCGCGATTGCAGCCAGAATACCGATAATTGCAACCACAATCATTAACTCGATTAAGGTGAAACCTTTTTGCATTTGTTTTTTCATGTTCATTTCCTTTATAAAAAATAATTAGTATTAACACACTAGATTAAGTAGTCGATACCAGTGCTTGAATAAGTATTAGCAACGGGTGTGCCAACTTGGAATAACATTAGTTAACTTATTGTTTTTTAATATATAAAATAATTTACATCAAAAAGTAGCTACTGAATTGAGCAATTAAAGGCATAAAAAAACGGGTTTTACCCCGTTTTTTCAAGCATTGGATTGACAAAAAGTGTCATACCATACCAAACTTGTCACCTTCTGGCCGTGGCTTGATGCAGTTTGCGTCACCCTTTACGAGCGGGTATTGTGGGCTATGCTGTTAAATAAAAAAGGATCGCAAATTTGCGATCCTTTTTTTGTAGGAGGCGCGGCCTATGCCGATAGTAATTTTTTTACTCGCGAAGAGGCTTTGCTCCTACAGATTTACCAAAACTTCCACCATGATTTTTTGCCAGAGGATGTATTAGTCACTGCGCCAGTTGCCTGGCCAGTTACTTTGAGTTTTCGGCTGCCTTTTTCAAACCAGCTAAACCGGCATCATAAACGTCAGTCACAAATTTCACGGCTGTTTCGTCATCCTGACCTGCTGGAATAGGTGGGTTTAACTTGTAGGTGCGGTAAAAACGGCCTACCCATGTCACGGTGGATTCGCCAGCACCCGGGCCAGAGGTTACTGTCATGAATGAGTTGTAATCAGCTACCGGTGCTACGCCGCTCACGATTTCGTATTTCAGTTTCATGTCTTTGTCATCGGCGCTACGCAGTTTTTCGTAAATCTCGCCACCAGATTTCAATGTCAGCGTTCTGAAGGTTTCTTCACCTTTTTTCTCTAATTTATCACTGGCAATGGCTGGGTGCCAAGCTTGCATGTTGCCAAAATCTTTTACTATGGCCCACACTTTTGCAGGCGGCGCCTTGATGGTGATGGTTTTTTCAACTTTTTGTGGGCTAGGGCCGTGCGCTGCAACGGTCAGCGGTAAAATTGCCAATGCAAGCAATGCTAAAAACTTTTTCATTCAATATCTCCAGTAAATAAACCAAGCAAAAAATAAATACAACGCGTTATTATAAATCAGATGAGCCAATAAGCCCACGGTTTGAGTAACGCTTGATATGGTGTAGCGTTGACGGGCTTGGTAGGAGCGAATTTATTCGCTACTACAAAACAAACTGCGTTTCTATATCTTATTAGGGCAATATAAACTGTCCGAATGCACGGCTTTTATCACCCGTTTTAATATGGTCTTTAAGTTTGTTGGTTCGCGCATCAATCACGCTGACCTGGTTTTCACCCCAGCTGGCGACCAGCACCTGATGGCTCGCTGCATCGTAACTGATGCCTTCCGGCGTCATGCCGACCTCAATGGTTGTAATGGGTTTTTTACTTGCTACATCAATCACAGAAACCGTGTCATCCTGCGTGTTGGTGACATACAGTGTTTTGCTGTCTGGGCTGGAAACCGCGCAATAAGGGTGTTCCCCCACTTTTATTTTAGTTTGCTGCCAGGTTTTAGTATTGATAAGTGAAACGGTATTTTCGTACACGTTCACGGTATAAAGTGTGCTGCCATCTTTGCTTAGCGCAAGCCCAAACGGATGCTCGCCGACGGCAATGCGTTTGGAAATCGTCAGCGTGGCCGTATCAATCACCGCGATTTCATTAGTGTCGCGCGCTGCAATGTATAACCATTTGTTATCAGGGCTTATTTGCAAGCCCGCAGGCGCTTTGGCGACAATGACTTCTCGGCGCTGATTATAGCTGGCTGTGTTTATGGCAAGTATGCGGTCGCTAAACCAGTCGGCGACATACAGCGTTTTGTTATCGGACGCGATGGCGATACCCACAGGCGAGCCGCCGATTCTGATGGTTTCAATTACCTGGTTGCTAATGGTGTCAATAACGGAAATGTCGCCGCTTTCTACGTTGGTAACAAACGCGCGCTTTAGCGATTTTGATACTGCGACACCCACGGGCGCTTTACCAACGGCGATGGTTTGAGTGACTTTGCCTTGGAGTATATCAATGACTGAAACCGTGTTGTCGCCCTGGTTGGTGATATAAGCGGTGCTGCCTTTATTGAATATTGCCGTGCACGCGCTGAGCTGCAACAATAAAACCAAGATAAGTATTCTCATAAATTACATTCTAAATTCAAATGCCTGCTTTCCATAGCGCTTAAAATATGAAAAAATGGCGTAAACAATTTAGGTAGTTGCAATATGTTAGATCGTGACGGATTTCGCCCGAATGTGGGGATTATTCTGTGTAACGCTCAAAATCAGGTGTTTTGGGGCAAGCGTATTCGAGAACACGCTTGGCAGTTTCCACAAGGCGGCATTAAATACGGCGAAAGCCCAGAGCAGGCTATGTACCGTGAGCTGATGGAGGAAGTTGGCTTACGGCCGGAGCATGTGCAAATTTTAGGTCGCACGCGTGACTGGCTGCGCTACGAGGTGCCATCCAGCTGGGTCAAGCGCGAGTGGCGCGGCAGTTACAGGGGTCAGAAGCAGATTTGGTATTTGCTGCGCATGGTAGGCCGCGATACGGATGTTTCGCTGCGTGCGAGTGAACATCCTGAATTCGACGCATGGCGCTGGAGCGATTACTGGGTGCCGCTCGAGGATGTGATAGAGTTCAAGCGTGAAGTATATAAACTGGCGCTAAACGAGTTGTCGGCGCACCTGCATCACAAAGTTAGGCCGAGCTCGCATAAAAATACGGCCAAGCAAGTATAACGGCCATTCAAATAAAAAAACCTACCCAGAAATTGTATGGGGCAGGTTTTTTATTTGTCCAGATTATGTAGCGCTCATCATTTCACCCAGCCTGATTGCGCGCGCTGGCTGCCAGTCTGTATTAAATCGCAGCGCATCTTTTTCAAACAGCATCACTACGGTAGAGCCCAACAAAAAACGTCCCATTTCATCGCCCTGTTTTAGCTGGATATTCTGGTCAATATAAGACCAGGTGCGTGTGTTTTTTGGGCGTGGTGGGTTAACCACCCCATGCCACACCGTCGCCATACTGCCGACGATGGTTGCGCCTACCAGCACCATGATGAAAGTGCCATGCTTTTCTGATTCAAACTCGCATACCACACGCTCATTCCGTGCGAATAAATTGGGCACATTGGCGGCGGTAGTCGGATTCACCGAGAATAAATCGCCTGGCACATAGGCCATGCTTTTTAATGTGCCATCGCAAGGCATGTGGATGCGGTGGTAGTCTTTCGGACTTAAATACAGGCATGCAAAATGGCCATTTTGAAACTTGGCGGCTAATGGCTGCTGGCCTGCAAGCAGTGCCAATGTTGAATAGTTGTGACCTTTTGCCTGAAAAATCTGATCCTGCTCGATATTGCCAAACTGGCTGATGGTGCCATCGACTGGACAAACAAACTCAGCTTGCGCCAGAGGGCGGGCGTTATTTTTTAGGGGCCGCGTAAAAAACTCGTTAAAGCTTGTATAGCTTGCAATGTCAGGATTAGCGGCTTCGGCCATGTTGACGTTGTAACGTTTCACAAACCAGCCAATGACGGCGGTGGTCAGTTGCCCCCCCTGCAAGGTGGCGAATTTGCCCGCAAGCATGGTAATGGCTTGTTTTGGCAGTAAATATTGTAAGACGATAGAGAATGGCAATTGAAATCCTTCAATAAAAAAGGGCAAAACGTCTTGCGTCTTGCCCTCTAAAATGAATAGTTTGCGATTAGTTTTTAGACTGATCGACCAGTTTGTTTTTCGCAATCCAAGGCATCATGGCACGCAACTGGCCACCTACCTGTTCAATCGGATGCGCTGCATTCAGGCGGCGACGCGCAGTCATTTCAGGGTAATTAGTGCGACCTTCTAAAATGAACTGTTTGGCGTAATTGCCATTTTGAATGTTGGCTAACGCTTCTTGCATGGCGTAACGTGATTCATCGTTAATCACTTTAGGGCCGGTTACGTATTCGCCGTATTCCGCGTTGTTTGAGATCGAGTAGTTCATGTTAGCGATGCCGCCTTCGTACATCAAATCAACAATCAATTTCAGCTCGTGCAGGCACTCAAAGTATGCCATTTCAGGTGCGTAGCCAGCGTCTACCAATGTCTCGAAGCCAGCTTTAACCAGTTCTACCGCGCCGCCGCATAATACAGCCTGTTCGCCGAACAAGTCGGTTTCGGTTTCTTCGCGGAAGTCAGTTTCAATCACGCCACCTTTCGTGCCGCCGTTGGCTGCTGCATATGAAAGCGCGATGTCTTTGGCTTTGCCAGATTTGTCCTGATAGACAGCAATCAATGAAGGTACGCCGCCGCCTTTAAGGTATTCTGAACGCACGGTGTGGCCGGGGCCTTTCGGTGCAATCATGATCACATCTAAGTCCGCACGAGGCACGATCTGGTTGTAGTGAATGTTAAAGCCGTGCGCAAAAGCCAATGCAGCACCTTTTTTCAGGTTGGGTGCAATCTCGGCATCAAAAATAGCGGCCATGGTTTCGTCTGGCAATAACACCATCACAACATCAGCCTCTTTCACGGCATCCGCAATTTCCAGCGTGTTATGACCTGCCGCAACCGCTTTAGCCCATGAGCTGCCGCCCTGACGTAAGCCAATAGTCACAGTTGCGCCGCTGTCTTTCAGATTGGCGGCGTGCGCGTGGCCTTGCGAGCCATAGCCCACGATGGTTACTTTCTTGCTTTTGATGATGCTTAAATCAGCGTCTTTGTCGTAGTAAACTTTCATTATGATTTGCCTTTCGATACAAATACTTAATTATTTTGGATATTGTTTGGTTATATTTTCAAAATGCGGTCGCCCCGGCCGATGCCGGATGCCCCTGTTCGCACAGTTTCTAGAATTGCGGTTTTGTCCAAGCTCTCGATAAAAGCATCCAGCTTGGTGCCTGAGCCGGTAAGCTCAATGGTAAAACTTCCGTCCGCCACATCGATAATGCGGCCACGAAAAATGTCACACATGCGTTTCATTTCTTCACGATGTGTGCTGGTTGCTTTAACCTTGATCAGCATCAATTCACGCTCGATAAATTTGCCGTCGTTCAAATCCAGCACTTTTACCACGTCAACCAGCTTATTGAGCTGTTTGATGATCTGCTCGATCACTTCATCTGAGCCGCTGGTGACAATTGTCATGCGCGACAGTGTTGGATCCTCGGTCGCCGCAACGGTGAGTGATTCGATGTTATAGCCTCGCGCAGAAAACAGCCCCGCCACCCGCGAGAGTGCGCCGGCTTCGTTTTCCATCAATAGTGAAACAATATGGCGCATTATAAATCCTCCGCCAGAATCATTTCAGATAATCCCTTGCCGTTCTCAATCATCGGGAACACATTTTCCTTTTGGTCGGTGATGAAATCCATGAACACAAAGCGATCTTTCATGGCAAAGGCTTCCTTCAAAGCACCTTCAACATCGCCTGGCTGGGTAATCTGCATGCCGACGTGGCCGTAAGACTCGGCCAGCTTAACAAAGTCGGGCAGGCTGTCCATGTAAGATTCTGAGTAGCGGTTCTCATAGAAAAATTCCTGCCATTGCCGTACCATGCCCAAGTAGCGGTTGTTCAGTAAAATCACTTTAATTGGCAAGTGGTACTGCTTGCAGGTCGAAAGCTCCTGGATATTCATCTGGATACTGCCTTCTCCCGTCACGCAAGCCACTTGCGCGGTGGGGTCTGCGAACTGGCATCCCATGGCATAAGGCAAGCCTACGCCCATGGTGCCCAGGCCGCCAGAGTTGATCCAGCGGCGTGGTTTGTCAAATTTGTAATATTGCGCCGCCCACATCTGGTGCTGGCCCACGTCGGATGTCACGTAAGCATCACCCTTGGTGACTTCCCAGAGTTTTTCAATCACGTATTGCGGTTTGATCAAGCCATTGCTGTTGTTGTAGTTCAGGCAAAGTCTGCTACGCCACGCTTCAATCTGCTCCCACCAGGCTTTGAGCGCAGGTGATTGCTTGGGCGCTTCGGCAGCAACCAAATCATTCATTTCGGCCAATACAGATCTCACATCGCCAACAATCGGTATATCTACTTTTACACGCTTGGAGATGGAGGAAGGATCAATGTCAACATGAATAATCGTGCGCGATTTGCTGAAAAAATGTTTGGGGTTGCCGATCACGCGGTCGTCAAAGCGTGCGCCCACGGCCAATAGCACGTCGCATTCCTGCATCGCCATGTTGGCCTCATACGTGCCATGCATGCCCAGCATGCCGACGAATTGCCTGTCGGTTGCAGGGTAACCGCCCAGGCCCATCAGGGTGTTGGTGACGGGCACGCCAAGTGTTTTAACCAGTTTAATCAATGATTCGGCAGCATTACCCAGCACGACGCCACCACCGGTATATACCATGGGGCGTTTGGCTTCCAATAGCAACTTGACGGCTTTTTTAATCTGCCCGCTGTGACCTTTTGTCACCGGGTTGTAAGAGCGCATTTCAATGCTCTTGGGGTAATTAAATTCGGCCAGATGCGCGGTAATATCTTTAGGGATATCGACCACAACCGGGCCGGGGCGGCCGGTTCTGGCAATATGAAACGCTTTTTTCATGGTGACAGCGATGTCTTTGACATCTTTCACCAGAAAGTTATGTTTTACGCAAGGGCGTGTTACGCCGACCATGTCGACTTCCTGAAAGGCATCCAGACCGATGGCCGGTACAGGCACCTGCCCGCTGATGACCACGAGCGGGATGGAATCCATATACGCGGTTGCAATGCCGGTAATGGCGTTGGTTGCGCCCGGGCCTGAAGTCACCAGTGCTACACCTACTTCGCCGGTGGCGCGGGAAAACGCATCTGCAGCATGTACTGCGGCTTGCTCATGGCGCACAAGAATATGCTTAAAGTGATTCTGTTTATAAATCGCGTCGTAGATATGCAGAACCGCGCCGCCAGGATAGCCAAAAACGAACTTGACGCCTTCGGCCTCCAGGCACTTGATCACAATATCGGCGCCAGTGCAGTGCTTGTCAGAAGCGTGCTTGCTGGTAGCCGGCTGTTCTGAAGGCAACTTGTCCGAAACGGAGGGTTCTGCTGTTGTGATTGAAACTTGATTCATAAACTCTAATTTTAAGGGAAACCAGTGTAATTTATCTGTAACCCTAAACCTTAACTGTTTGGCGACATTTGGTCAAGATTGCCAGCCAATAAACCACCTGAAATATATAAAGAACCTTCAGAATAAACAAAAAGTTAGTGTTGAGCGGCTGTTTTTTTACCGGATTGACTGCCGGCACCAGAATTGCTGGTTTTGTTGAGCACGCTATTGTCGAAGGCAATGCTATTGAGGCCAGTGTTATTGAAGCCAATGTTATTGGTCTAACGGCGGAGCGACTTTCAGCACTTCTTCAATGGTGGTCAGCCCGGCGGCCACTTTTTCTGCGCCATTCAGCATCAGTGGCTGCATCCCTTCCTGATAGGCCATGTTTTTAAGCAGCGCCAGATCGGCATTGGGTGTGATGAGTTTGCGTAATTTTGGTGTGATTGTGAGCATTTCGTAAATACCGCTGCGTCCACGGTAACCTGTGTTACGGCATTCAATGCAGCCGACCGCTTTCATGATGGAAGCTGGCTTGGCTGCTTTGAAAGGACGTATCATGGAGTTCCATTCCTCGTCGCTGATCTCCCTGGAGGCTTTGCAGGCAGGGCATAGCGTACGCACCAGGCGCTGCGCCATAATGCCCAATACTGAAGAATGAATCAAATAGGCCGGTACGCCTAAATCCAGCAGACGGGTCACGGCAGAAGGCGCGTCATTGGTGTGCAGGGTAGATAGCACCAAGTGGCCGGTGAGTGCGGCCTGAATCGCCATGTCCGCAGTTTCGATGTCGCGAATCTCGCCAACCATGATGATGTCGGGATCTTGCCGCATCAGTGTGCGGATGCCATCGGCAAACGTGAGGCCGATATTGGTTTGCACCTGCATTTGATTAAAGGCAGGTTCGACCATCTCGATCGGGTCTTCCACCGTGCTCACATTAACTTCCGGCGTGGCGAGCTGCTTCAGCGTGGAGTACAGCGTGGTGGTTTTGCCGGAACCGGTCGGACCGGTGACTAGAATAATGCCGTTAGGCGCTTTAGTCCATTCTGCCCATAACTTGGATTGTTTTTGTGAGAATCCAAGCTGAATAAAATCCTGCACAATGACATCCGGGGTAAAAATACGCATCACCAGTTTTTCACCAAAAGCGGTTGGCATGGTCGATAAACGCAGCTCAATTTCAGTGCCATCGTTGCTAACGGTCTTAATGCGGCCGTCTTGCGGGCGGCGTTTCTCCACCATATCCATGCGGCCTAGCAGCTTAATCCTGCTGGTGATGGCGTTCATGATATTGCTCGGTAATTGATACACCTGATGCAGCACGCCATCGATGCGAAAGCGCATGACGCCTACATTGCGGCGCGGCTCAAGGTGAATATCGCTGGCGCGCTGCTCGAACGCGTATTTGAGCAGCCAATCCACAATGTTCACCACGTGTTGCTCATTGGCATCCAGGTTTTTATCTTTGCCCAGTTCAATGAGCTGCTCAAAATTCTGCACGCCGATAATCTGGCCTGCTTTTGCGCTATTGGCCTGGCTGATCGAGTTGGCCAGATTGTAAATTTCTGGCAGATAGCGGCTGATTTCCAGTGGATTAGCCACCACCAGCTTGATGCGCATATCCATAATGCGCTCTAAATCTGGAATCCATTCGGTCTGGAAGGGCTCGGCAGTGGCAATGACCGCTTCGCCGTTTTTGACCGAAACCGGCATAATTTTAAGCCGCTCTGCATAGGCTTTTGAAACCACTTGTGCGGCGGAAGTGAAGTCAAGTTTGAGCGGGTCGATATGATAAAAATCAAGCTCAGCTTTCTCTGCCAGCCAGCGTGACAGATAATCCACACTCAATACCCGGTGCGGTGAGCGTAAATCTTTCCATTTCTGTTCGCCAATCACCACAATCGGGTGCAGGTTGGAACTGTCGAGTTTTCTATCCTTGTAAAGTTTTTCGGCTTGCGATTTATCCAGCCTGCCGTCATTGACCAGCATGCGCAAAACGTCACCTAAATGAAGCTTGCCTTTTGCTTTTGCGATCCCTGCTACTTTACTCATGGATTGAACTTAATGTTTAAAATTGTAAGATTTAGCTTCATGCTATTTGATTCGTAACGATAAATCAATGGCGCGGATATTTTTTGTGAGGCTGCCGACCGAGATGCGGTCAACGCCGGTAAGCGCGATGCTGCGCACCGAGTTTAGGTCGACGTTACCGGAAGCCTCAAGCAAGGCACTGCCTGCGTTGATGCGCACAGCTTCTTTCATGTCGTGGAGGCTAAAATTATCTAACAAAATGCTGGTCGCGCCTGCGTCTAAAGCTTGCTGAAGTTCGTTTAAATCTTCCACTTCGATTTGAATACTAACGTTTTTGTTCAATAATTTTTCAATTGATTGGTGAGCATGCTGGAGAGCTGCATGGATACTGCCTGCGGCGGCAATATGATTTTCCTTGATTAAGATGCCATCGTACAAAGCCAGGCGCTGATTAAAGCCGCCGCCCACCGTTACTGCGTATTTTTGCGCCAAACGCAGGCCGGGTAAGGTTTTTCGTGTATCTAAAATCTGTGCCTTGGTGCCGGATACGGCCAGTACAAACTGCCGCGTATGTGTGGCCACCGCAGAAAGCGTCTGTAGAAAATTCAATGCGCAGCGCTCGGCCGAAAGCAGCGCCCGCGCATTGCCAGAAATTTCGCATAACAGTTGATTGGAAGATATTTTTTCACCTTCATTGACTAACCATTTGATTTTGATATGCTTATCCAGTTGGTGAAAGCAGGCGTTCACCCAATCGCTGCCGCAAATGACGGCATCTTCGCGCGAGATAATCGTGGCTTGGGCGTTCTGGGCGGCGGGTATCAGCGCTGCGGTCAGGTCGCCAGTGCCGATATCTTCAGCCAAGGCCCGCGCAACACTGTCGTTAACTAAATCGGCAAAAGCTTGCGAACCGCGCGGAAATCGTTGTGTGAATAGAGGTGAGGACATATTTCCATTATAATGCAGTTAAAATCCAATGAAGCATATCAACATTATGAAACTTTTATACACAATCAATAGCCCCTACGCCCGCAAAGTGCGCATTGTCGCGCTCGAAAAGCATGTGGAGATGGATCTGCAGGAAGTCGTTTTAAGCGCTCCGGATTGTCCGGTTAAAAACTACAATCCGCTTGGCAAGGTGCCTGTGCTGATTTTGGACGACGGTGACAGCCTGTATGATTCCCGCGTGATTGTGGAATATCTGGACAACCGCACGCCATTGGCACATCTCATTCCGCATGATAACGGCTCTAAAACTGCAGTACGCCGTTGGGAGGCGCTTGCAGACGGCATTTGCGATGCGGCAGTAGCTGCCATGCTGGAGGAGCGCAAACCTGTTGAGCAGCAATCACAAGCCTTTATTGAGAAGCAGATGGATAAAGTGATGCGCGGTCTGGGCGTGCTTAATCTGGATATCATCAAGAAAAAATGGTGCGTAAACGAAACGTTCAGTTTGGCAGACATCGCTGTGGGCTGTGCGCTGGGTTATATCGATCTGCGCTTTAAGTATTTGAATTGGCAAGATAAATTTCCAAATTTGGCCAAGCATTATAGCTTGCTGGTGAAGCGCCCAAGCTTTAAACAGACCATGCCCGTGGCTTAAGTCTGATGGATTAGCATATTTGCCTAGCTAAATCTGATATCCAGGCTATCATCTACAAGTTTGGCCAGTTGGTTTTTTTTGCGCATGGATTGTCTGTCGTTCAAGCGTTTTTGCGCGGCCGGTGGGAAATCAGTAAACCGGATGAGGTTGCGGTCAATCAGCATGGAAATCAGGTCTTCCAGTACACGCGCTAACTGAATATCGCTTTCACGAAAGGGTGCGCCTTCAGCCAGTGCATTTTCTAAAAACTCAAGATATTCCTTGGCATGGTCTTCAACCTGTTCCCACCCCTCGCCGAGATTCTCTGACGCGCTGGCTGCTACAACACTGCCTTGTGCATTCTTAAAGACATAAGCCATATCAATTCCATTGACCCAATTAATGATCTAAATGGGTTGATTTTAGGGCAGGGTGGCTGAATCGAATCTAGAAAACAAAGGGATAAACAGGAGTCAGACTATCGTTTTGACAGCTTGTTAAATGGCCGCGGTAATAATGCCACCACCTAAGCAAACATTGCTTTCATAGACCACAGCAGATTGACCGGGCGTAATGGCCCACTGTTTTTGCCCAAAGCGAATTTCCACTTCGTCCTTGCTGATGCGATCTATCTCGCAAGGCGCATCGGGCTGGCGATAGCGGGTTTTGGCAGCGTACACCCAGTTGGTTTTTGGATCTTCTTCACTGATCCAATGCAGCTGGCTGGCTTTCAGGCCATCGCTGAGTAACAGCGGATGCTCATGCCCCTGCACCACAATCAGCTCGTTTTTTTGCATGTCTTTTGCAGCCACAAACCACGGTTCGCCATTGCTTTCGCGGCTGCCGCCGATTTTTAAGCCTTGGCGCTGGCCTAGCGTGTAATACATCAAGCCGTCGTGATGGCCGACCAGTTTGCCTTCCGGTGTTTTAATATCGCCCGGCTGGCGCGGTAGATAGCGCTGTAAAAATTCCTGAAAAGGCCGCTCGCCGATAAAGCAGATGCCGGTTGAGTCTTTTTTCTCGGCATTGACCAAACCCGCCTGGCGCGCCATTTCGCGCACTTCGCGCTTGAGATATGTTCCCAAAGGAAACAAGGTCTTGCTTAATTGTGCCTGGTTTAAACGATACAAAAAGTAGCTTTGGTCTTTACTGCCATCATCAGCTTTCATTAACTGATATTGCCCCGGTCTCAGCGGATTCTCGCGCACTTGCGCGTAGTGGCCGGTGGCGATTAGATCTGCGCCTAAATTCATTGCATGGTCGAGAAACGCTTTGAATTTAATCTCGGCATTGCACAGAATATCCGGGTTGGGTGTGCGGCCGGCCTGGTATTCTTCCAAAAAATTGGCAAATACGCGGTCTTTGTATTCTTTGCTGAAATTCACCGCTTCGATCTCGATGCCGAGTTTGTCGGCCACCGAAACCGCATCAATTAAATCCTGTTTGCTGGAGCAATATTCATCGTCATCGTCGTCCTCCCAGTTTTTCATGAAAAGGCCGACTACATCGTAGCCTTGTTGCTTTAACAGCATAGCGGTGACGGATGAATCTACGCCGCCAGATAATCCAACCACTACACGCTGTTTTTTCATAGATGGGTCACCGCTTCCAGCGGATAGCGCTTTCCTGCTAAGTAATCTTCAATGCAGGTCAATACTTGCGGGCTGCGCATCAGGCCTGCCTTATCGCGGATCTCGTCTATCCCCATCCAGACCGCCTGCACAATGCCGTCATCCAGTTCCTGCATGGGGTAATTTACCCCTACTTTGCCAATGAAGGCGAAACGCAGATAAGTGGTATCGTTGTGCGGGTGCTTCCAATGATAAACGCCCAGCAATGCCTCGGGCGTGAACTCGTAAGCCGATTCTTCCATGGTTTCGCGAATCACGGCCTGCAGCAAGGTTTCACCGTCTTCCAGATGGCCGGCGGGCTGATTAAAGCGGTTGCCGCGGTCGGTGTGTTCTTCTACCAGCAAGAACTTGCCGTTTTGCTCGATAATCGCCGCAACGGTAGTGTTAGGTTTCCAGGGTTGTTTTTTCACAAGAGGTTTCTTTAAATTAATAATGCCATTTTACTGCTAACTGGCCGGTTGCGGAAACATGTCAGTAACACAATGTTTTGTTTTGATAAATCAGCAGAGTAAATTAAAGTAATCAAATGTCCAAGATTTCTTACAGTCAGCATGAGTAAAATTGAACGGGTTATATTGGCTTCGCAAAGTCCCAGGCGCGTGGCTTTGCTGAAGCAAATGGGGCTGGATTGTCTGGTGATGCCCGCCGATATTGATGAAACGGCCTATGTGAATGAATTGCCCGCCGATTACGTGCTGCGGCTTGCCGAGCAGAAAGCGCTGGCAACACTTAAGAAACTGAATGGACAGCATGCGGATCTGCCCGTTCTGGCGGCCGACACAACGGTGGCGCTGGGCATGGAAATATTGGGCAAGCCCGACAATGATGCCGATGCGGTTAACATGCTTAAAAAACTATCGGGCAATACGCATGAGGTGCACACGGCTGTTGCGGTGGCGTTTAATGGCAGGCTCGATAAAGTGCTAAATACCACGTTGGTGCAGATGATGCCGCTGACCGATGCTATGATAGCGGCTTATATCGCCACCGGCGAGCATCGGGATAAGGCCGGCAGCTATGCCATACAAGGCTTGGCGGGCAATTGGATAAAGCGAATTGAGGGTAGTTATACCGGCGTGATGGGCTTGCCGGTGCATGAAACGGCCATGCTTTTAGATGGAATATGCAGGATCAAAAAAGATTATAGTTAGGAACAGGATTTGGGACAGGAAATTTTAATCAATGTCACACCGCAGGAAACGCGGGTCGCCGTGATGGAACATGGCGTCGCGCAAGAGCTGCATATTGAGCGCAGTTCATCGCTCGGCATTGTCGGTAATATTTATCGCGGCACGGTGTGCCGTGTGCTGCCCGGCATGCAATCGGCTTTTGTGGAGATTGGCCTGCAGCGCGCGGCTTTTCTGCATGCCGCCGATATCATGGAATGCCATGTGGATGGCGAACCGCAAGTTGACCGGCCAATTCAGGAGGTGCTGCACGAAGGCCAATCGATTATTGTGCAGGTGATTAAAGAACCCATCGGCACTAAAGGCGCGCGCTTGACGACTGAAATCAGCATCGCCGGGCGGTTTCTGGTGTTTTTGCCGCATCAGAACCATATCGGGGTATCGCAGCGCATTGAAGATGAAGATGAGCGCGAACGCTTACGCAATCGCTTATTGGGCTTGCTGCCGGAGAACAGAACAGGCGGTTTTATTATCCGCACCATGTCAGAAACCGCCAGCGATGCTGAGTTGCTGGCGGATATCGAATACCTGCAAAAAGTCTGGGCAAAAATTCAGCAGGATAGCCAGCATGCGGGAGAACGCTCGCTGGTGTTTTATGACTTAAGCTTGCCAAGACGCATGCTGCGTGACGTGGTGAATGATCAAACGGTAAGCATTCGCGTGGATTCTAAAACAACCTATGAACAGTTAAAAGAATTTGCCGAACTGTACGTGGCAAAAGCGGTGAAACCCTTGTATCACTATCAGGGTGAGCGGCCGATTTTTGACTTTTACAATATCGAAAAAGAGATTGAAAACGCGCTTTCACGCAAGGTGGAACTGAGTTCTGGCGGCTATCTGATTTTCGACCAGACAGAGGCGCTCACGACTGTGGATGTCAATACCGGCAGCTTTGTCAGCGGTAAAAACTTATCAGACACGATTTTTAAAACCAACCTGGAGGCGGCACAGTGCATCGCGCGCCAGCTCAGGTTACGTAATCTTGGCGGTATTATCATCATCGATTTTATCGATATGGATGAAGATGCGCAGCGCGAAACTGTACTGGCAGAGCTTAAAAAAGCCGTGGAACTGGATCGGGCACGTACTGGCATTAACGGCTTTACGTCGTTGGGCCTGGTGGAAATGACACGCAAGCGTACCCGCGAGAGCCTGGCGCATCTGCTGTGTGAGCCTTGTGAAGTATGTAACGGACGGGGTGAACATAAGACCGCGCAGACCATTTGCTATGAAATCATGCGCGAGCTGTTGCGCGAATCCAAGCAGTTTAATGCCAAGGAATTTAAAGTGATTGCATCGACTAAAGTGATTGATTTGCTGCTGGATGAAGAATCGCAAAGTCTGGCGAATCTATCCGACTTTATTAACAAGCGTGTGACGCTACAGGCTGATAGTCAATATGCGCGCGAGGCATTCGATATCGTCTGGATATAAGATTGTCTGGATTAAGTTTTTAAGCAGAAGGTGCCGACACAGCCATATTCAGAAAAGGCATCTCGGGTAATTTCAGGATTTATCCAGGTCTGCAAAACTGTTCATTGCTGCCGCCCTGGCCTTGATAGCAGGCTGCATCGCCTTCATCAATTGCAGCAGCATAATATCCAATGCCTGACTCTCTTTGGCAATCAAGGCGTATTCGTGTTCTACAATAGCCAAGCGGCTATCCAGCGCTTCTGCGCTCGCTCTGGCTTCCATTAAATTCTTGGTGCGCTCGTCCAGACTGGCTTTATGTTCTGCCATGTGTGCTTTCAATGTACCTAATACGTCTTGAATCCAGCGTTCGCAGTCCTTTTCAGCCTGTTCGAATATTTTTTGTGTTTGCGTCCCCAGCCCTAGGAAAAATTTGCGGATTAAAAAATGTTTTTCGGTGAGCAGGGCATTAACCGGATCGGTACAAAAATCATCCGTGATTTTTTCCAGCGCTTTCATATTGTTGATAAAGTTCGACATGTCCAACTCGGGCGGATCGAACAATTCAAAGCCATGTTTTGACTGAAAAACCTCGTAGATGCTGCTGGCAAGCTTTTTAATGTCGTAGCTTTCATTGGAGACATGTTCGGCCAGCTCATTTGCCTGCTTCATCAGATTGCGCATTCCTTTGTTCAGGCCAACCGTTGTCCAGCTATCGCCCATTTCCTGGCGACCTGCTGCCAGCGCAGTATCCAGATAGGCAAGGCTTAAATGCCGCAATAATCTTTTTCCAATATGGGTAATCTTGTCATTGGCCTGATTAAATGTGGGAATGGAAGCCTCATAGCGCTTTCTGTCGGCAACCACTCTGGCGAGCGTGTGCTTAGTGGCATCCAGCGTTTGCCCTTTTAGCGCGCGCAATTCAACGACTTGTTCACGCAAGCTGGTCAGGCGCTTTTGTACTATTTTGCGTGAGCCTTTAATCATTTCGCTGCATTCGCTGGCCACTGTTCTGCCTAAAACTTCATGCTTGGCTTGTATGATTTGATTGCCCAGCGTGCTTTCCAATTCGGTAATGCCGCTTTGTTCCAGTAAGGATTGGTTTTTCTTGATCTTGGCGACCAGTGCTTTTTGTGCGGAAATTGCAAATACGTTTTCAGGTGCGATGCCGAGCTGATGCGCGGTAACGTTGACCTGCTTTTCAATTTCATTCGCTACGTCCTGCCTGGGCTTCAGGTCGTCCCACAGCATGTCAATCTTATTGAGCAGGACCAGCTTATATTTAGCGCGGCCTTTAATAAAATCGTTCCAGATTCGCATGTCGGATTGTGTGATGCCCGTATCGGTAGCGGTCATGAACAATATGGCGTGTGCATTGGGGATAATGTTCAACGTGAGCTCAGGCTCTGCGCCCAGGGTGTTGAGCCCTGGCGTGTCAATGACAACCAGGCCGCTTTTCAGGAGCGGATGCGGATAATTGATAATGGCATGTCGCCAGACGGGAATCTTGAGCAGGCCCTGCGTTTCCAGCTCGTGCCTCATGCCTATATCTTGCGGATTGTATAAGCCCAATCTTTCCGCTTCACGCTGCGAGACTTCTTTCTGATCAGCCAGCTTGAGCAGGATTTCTTTCATTTCTTCTGGCGAATCAGTATTCAGCCTGAATTTCTTCCAGACACTGGGAATGGTTTTAAGGTAGGTAATCGAATCGTCACTCAGGCGCGTCTCGATAGGCAAAAGCTTGATCGAAGGTTCTTCATGTGCATCCCAAAAAATCTCGGATGGGCACATGGTGGTGCGGCCGGGTTCGCTTGGCAGCAGGCGCTGATTAAAATCAGCAAAAAAAAGTGCATTGATGGTTTCTGTTTTGCCGCGCGAGAATTCCGCCAGAAACGCCATCACGATCTGATCGCGCTTGAGTGTTTCCAGTATATCGTACAGGCGCAACTCCTGAACGGCATCAGACAGATTGCTCCCAGCCAGCCAGTCGCGATAATCGCTGATGGTTCTGATTAAGCGGGTCCGCCACTCCTGATATTCGCTGATTTTGGCTTGTAAGGTTTCGATGCTCATCGTTTTATTATTGATATTGATGCTTATTTAACGTTGGTTAACCATCTGTTTATAGAAAAGATAATAATTGCACTTCCAGAGTTTTGACAACAGACACATTGATCATCTGCAACAGAATCAGCGCAACAATGGGCGAAAAATCGATGCCGCTTGCCATGGGTAAAATGCGCTGGATTGGCTCCAGTATTGGCCTGGTAAGGCTGTTCAGCACGATTGTAATGGGTGAGTGCGGGTTCACCCAGCTTAGAATCACCTGTATCAAAATCGCGTAAAAAAACATGTCTAGACCGGTACGCAGTACGCCCAGAAAACCCATGCCTATCAGGCTAATCCAGGCGGACTGGCCGGCAACACTCAGTGGAAAACCGTGTAGCCAAACCAGGCTGAACTGCAGCAGGAGCTGGGTGAGTAACGCTAGCAATAAAGTGGATAAATCTACTTTTCCCCAGCTTGGAATCGCTCTGCGCACAGGTTTTACGGCAAAATCAGTGAGCGAAATCACCATGTAAGCAAGTGGATTGTTGAAAGGCGCCCTGAAAAGCTGCATAAAAAAACGCAGTAAAAACAACATGGTAAGTAAATTTAAAACAGTGTTGAGCAAAAAGTCTAGCGCGGTTGAAAACATGTTTAACTGCTCCCCAATTCATCACGACCTAACTCTATTCCCAGGGTTTGAGCACGCGCACAGGCTTTCTGCGCGGCTAAGGCAATTGCTTGTTTTACCTGTGAATTATGCAAGCTTAACAGGCCTTGCTCCGTCGTGCCGCCTTTTGAAGTGACTTGTTCGCGCAAAGTCGCAATCGGGATTGCACTGGCATCTGCCAGCAGACTGGCGCCTTTAAAGGTGGCAATGCTCAGTTGTTTTGCTTGGGATTCGCTTAGTCCTAACTGTAACGCAGCTTCCTGTAAAGCTTCGATAAAATAAAACACATAGGCAGGCCCACTGCCGGAAATGGCAGTGACCGCATCCAGCTTTTCTTCCGAATCCAGCCACAAAGTGCTGCCTGCGGCGCTTAGCACCTGGTCTGCAAGCGCAATTTGTGTTTTGGAAACGCCTGGCATGGCGTATAAGCCCGTTACACCCGCCTGTATCTGTGCTGGCGTGTTCGGCATGGCGCGGATGATCGTTTGGTAGTTGCCCAGCCAGCGCGATAAGTCGCTTAGGCGGATGCCCGCAGCGATTGAAATCACCAGTTGCTGCTTGAGTAGCGGCGCAAGAGTTTTTGCCAGTGCTGGCAGTTGCTGTGGTTTAATGGCCAGCACAATCACATCGCAAGCCCGGATGCTGGACAACTCACCCGATGTGGTTACACCTAAGTTTTGACTGAGTTCAGCGCGTTTGCTTGTATCCAGCTCAATCACCGTAATGTCGCTCATGGAAAATTGCTGCTGCCTCAACCCAACAATGAGCGCATGCGCCATGTTGCCGCCGCCGATAAATCCTAATTTCATTTGCCGATTCTCAATTCTCTCGTTCTTAATTATTCTGTCTTGAAGGGCGCGCACCAAAGATGGTTGAGCCGATGCGCACTATGGTAGCACCTTCGTGTATCGCCGCAACATAGTCGTCAGACATGCCGATGGACAATGTATCCAGCTCGAAGCCTTGTTGCTGAAGCTGCATGAAGGCATCGCCGACGATTTTGAATTGCGCTCGCTGTTTTGTAAGGTCTTTGCTGGGCGCGGGGATTGCCATCAGTCCGCGTAGTTTCAAGCGCGGCATGGCGCTGATCTCTTTGGCTAATATGGCCAGAGAGGCAGTATCCACGCCACTCTTGGAGGCTTCTTCGCTGCTGTTGATTTGAATGCATACATTCAGCGGCGCGAGCGATGGCGGTCTGGCCTCGTTCAGGCGCGCCGCAATTTTTAGTCGGTCTACGGAATGCACCCAATCGAAATGTTGCGCGATGAGTTGCGTTTTGTTGCTTTGGATCGGGCCGATAAAGTGCCATTCAATGGCGCAGTCTGTTAATTGCACCTGCTTGCTGATCGCTTCCTGCACATAGTTTTCACCGAATGCGCGCTGGCCAGCCAGATACGCCTCGCGCAGCTTCTCCGGCGGCTGTGCTTTGCTTACCGCTAGCAGCTTCACTTCATCATCTCGTTTTGCTGCTAATTTGGCCTGGTGAATATTTGCTTGAATCGCTTGCAAGGAATCAGCAATTATGGTCATAATTCATACATGTTATACAATAAAGTTTATGTAGTTACTTAAGAGTTTTCTTAAGGTGTTGAATTTGATTATAAAATATAACGGGAGCTGATAGTGGATATTTCAGACTTACTTGCCTTTTCGGTCAAGAACAAAGCATCAGATTTGCACTTGTCTGCCGGTTTGCCGCCCATGATTCGCGTGCATGGCGATGTGCGCAAGATCAATGTGCCATCTATGGATCATAGTCAGGTGCATGATATGGTGTATGACATCATGAACGATGGCCAGCGCAAGGTATATGAAGAAACACTGGAGTGCGACTTCTCGTTTGAAATCCCCAATCTGGCACGTTTTCGGGTCAATGCGTTTAACCACAATCGTGGTTCTGGCGCAGTTTTCCGGACCATTCCGTCCAAAATCCTGACCCTGGAACAACTCAATTGCCCGCCCATCTTTAAAGAGATTGCCGACACACCGCGCGGCATCGTGCTGGTGACCGGGCCGACCGGTTCTGGAAAATCCACGACATTGGCGGCAATGGTGGATTATATTAACGAAAACGAAATGGGGCATATCTTAACGGTCGAAGACCCGATTGAGTTTGTGCATACCTCAAAAAAATGTTTGATCAACCAGCGCGAGGTTGGGCCGCATACCCTGTCGTTCCAGAACGCGTTGCGTTCCGCTTTGCGTGAAGACCCGGACGTGATTCTGGTGGGCGAGATGCGCGACCTTGAAACCATTCGCCTTGCCCTCACGGCGGCGGAAACCGGCCATTTGGTATTCGGCACGCTGCATACCAGTTCTGCGGCCAAAACGGTAGACCGTATCGTTGACGTATTCCCGGCGGCGGAAAAGGACATGGTGCGTTCGATGCTTTCGGAATCATTGCGGGCGGTGATCTCGCAAACTTTATGCAAAACCAAAGACGAGCAGGGCCGGGTGGCCGCGCATGAAATCATGATAGGTACGCCGGCGATTCGCAACCTGATTCGCGAGAACAAGGTGGCGCAAATGTATTCTGCGATTCAAACCGGCCAGAATATTGGCATGCAGACGCTGGATCAGAACCTGCAGGATCTGGTAAGGCGCAACGTGATTTCTGCCAATGAGGCACGTGGCAAAGCAGCCAATAAAGACTCGATTATCGGCTAACTATTCAATTTAGGATTGCATCATGGAAAAAGGTCAGGCAGAGAAGTTTGTATTTGATTTGTTGCGCTTAATGCTCGGCAAAAAAGCGTCCGATATGTTCATCACTTCCGGTTTCCCTCCCGCCATGAAAATTGACGGCAAGGTCACGCCGGTCAGTTCCCAGGTGCTATCGACGCAGCAGGCGCGTGAAATTGCGCGTTCGATTATGAATGACAAGCAAACCGCTGAGTTTGACGCGACCAACGAATGTAATTTTGCGATCGGCATTCCGGGTGTCGCACGTTTTCGCGTGAATGCCTTTGTGCAGCGTGGTTCGGTCGGGCTTGTGTTTAGAACCATCACCACAAAAATTCCTAAATTTGAGGAGCTGGGCCTGCCGGAAGTGCTAAAGGATATAGCCATGACCAAGCGCGGGCTGGTGATTTTTGTGGGAGGTACGGGTTCAGGAAAATCGACATCGCTGGCGGCCATGGTAGGCTACCGCAATGAAAATAGTTATGGCCATATTATTACCATTGAAGACCCGGTCGAGTTTGTGCATGAGCATATCAATTGCATTATTACCCAGCGTGAAATTGGCGTGGATACGGATAACTGGAGCATCGCGCTTAAAAACACCTTGCGTCAGGCGCCAGACGTGATTCTGATAGGCGAAATCCGTGATCGCGAAACCATGGACTATGCGATCGCGTTTGCGGAAACCGGCCATTTATGTTTGACTACCTTGCACGCCAACAGCACCAATCAGGCGCTCGACCGGATTATCAACTTCTTCCCCGAAGAGCGCCGGCATCAGTTATTAATGGATCTGTCGCTCAACACACGTGCATTTATATCGCAGCGCCTGATCCCGAAAGCCGATGGTGTCGGTCGCGCCGCCGCCATCGAAATCATGATCAATTCACCCTTGATTTCAGATCTGATCTTCAAGGGCGATGTGCACGAAATCAAGGAAATTATCAGCCGTTCGCGTGAATTGGGCATGCAGACTTTTGACCAGGCTTTGTTTGATCTGCATGAGTCCGGCGCGATCAGTTATGAGGATGCGTTGCGCAATGCGGATTCGGTGAATGATCTGCGGCTAAGGATTAAGCTGGAAGGCAAAGGCGCGCATAACAGAGATCTATCTGCCGGGCTGGATCATTTAGGCGTAGTGTAAAAAGGCAGTTAAAACAAAAAAGCCGATGAGTCTCATCGGCTTTTTGCATTGCAAGCCAGTTATTCTACAGAAACTTCGACGCGCCGGGCTTCGGCCAGATCACCGCCGCCATCTACGCTCTCAGGCTTGCGCATCTCGATTCTCATTACATCAATACCTGCTGTAATAAGCGCAGCCTGTACTGCTTTGGCGCGGTTATAGGCAAGTTCTTCGTTCACTGCTTTATTGCCGCGTGAGTCGTGATAACCTGACAGCACGGCCTTTGCAGTGTCGTGCGACTTCAGCCATTCGACAATGGGCGCCAGAGTCGCATCCGCTTCGCCGGGCAAGGCGGTTTTGCCAGTGTCGAAGTAAAGTTTGGCAGCTGCGGGTGGCGGCATGACGGCTGCGGGTTCTGCGGCTTTAACCAGAATCTGGTTATCTACCGCTACTGCAGAGCCAAAAAACGCTTGTGCCTCCGTACCTATTTTCTGCTTGATCGCATCTGAATCCACAGTGCCGGTGAGCGCCACATTCTTAGCATCGCCTTTTGCCTGCAATGCGTCACCGCCGCTTAATAAGGTTCTGAGTGCATCTGCCTTATTGAGCCAGCTGATCTTTGCATCGTCACCGCTACCGTTAAAATCATTGGCTGTCGCAGTAAACTCAAATGCTTCTGTCTCCGGCGAGACCGGCATCACTGCTTCTGCGGGTGCGGCGGCTTCAGTTGGGGCGCTGCAGCATGCACTGGAGGGCCCGTGGCCTGTGAGTAGCATCCAGAGCAGAATTAAGGCAAGTATCAGCGCAACGATCCAACCCCAGCGGTTACAGCTTGATTGATTGTTCTGCATATTAGTCACCTCGGATTATTTTTTGACGCCGCCAGAAAGCTTATCCTGCAATTTCTTAAGCTCTTCCCATTTGTTTTCAGCTGCCAGCGCCGCTTGTTGCGCCCATGTGCCTGGGTTGGCAATGCGGAAGCGCGAGCCGCCTTTGTCCAATATCGCACGCATTTGCGGCACGGTAGAGGCGGCGAGCTGAGTAAAGGTTTTAATGCCGTTGTCGTTAAACAGTTCGTTAATTTTCGGGCCAATACCTTCTATGATGGTGAGGTCATTCGCGTTTTTAAGGGCAAAACCTGCTTTTTTGGCCGCGGCAATATCAATGACTGTTGTTTTGGGTGCTTCGGTTTTGGGCGCCGACGCTTTAGGTGCTTCGGCCGCCTTGGCAACCGGTGCCGCTGGCACATCTGCCATTTTTGCCGGCGCTGCAGTAGAGCCTTGCGTGGTTGATTGCGTATTGCAAGAGGATTTGCAGCAACATTTACACAGGAGTTTGTTTAATAACCATCCAAGTAAAATGCCTAAAAGGAACCACCAGAAACAGCATGCAAACGAACTTAACAGTGAACTCATTTTTACTCCCCAATGAAATGACTAATTAACGATCTAAAAAAACATGATAACTGCCAACAACAGGAAAAGTAACTATCTGCCGCTTTGGGACAAACGTCAAGTTTTTAAGATAATCGCATTCAGGCTTGATAAGTGACTTGCCCATGCAGCAGGGTATATCGCACCTTGCCCAGCATGGTTAACCCTAAGAAGGGCGTATTCTTGCCTTGGCTTTTGAGTTGGCTGGCGCTTACTTTCCATTCCTGCTGCGGGTTGAAAATCGCAATGTCTGCGTCGGCATTCACGCCTAAGTGGCCGCTGGCAATACCCAAGATACTTGCAGGATGACAGGTGATTTTTGCTACTGCCTCAGATAGTGAGGTTTTCTGATCGGCAGCCCATTTTAATGTGAGCGGTAACAACAGCTCTAAACCGGTGGCGCCTGCTTCTGCTTCGGCAAACGGCAGCAGCTTTGCATCGTCATCCACGGGCGTGTGGTCTGAGCATATTGCATCAATCGTGCCGTCTTTCAAGCCTTGGCACAGTGCATTTTTGTCGCGGGAAGAGCGTAGCGGCGGCTTGAGATTGGCATGCGCATTGAAAAAACCAATGTCGTGGTCGGTCAAATGGCAATGCTGTGCGCTCACGTCTGCAGTCACTTGTATGCCTTGTTTTTTGGCCTGGCGTAGCAGATCGACACCTTCTGCAGTGGAAAGCCGGCATAGGTGTACCCTGGTTTTTGTTTCATGGGCAATGCGCAAAATGCTGGCGATGGCAAGGCTTTCGGCCGCAGCCGGAATGCCCTTCAGGCCTAAACGGCTGGCGATCTCACCGTCGTGCGCAACACCATTCTGTGCGAGATAATGATCTTCGGCACGCAAAAATATGGTGTAACCAAATGTAGCGGCGTACTCAAAAGCGCGCCAGAGCACCTGCGTATCCGTGATCGAAGTATCTGCCTGACTAAAGCCTACACAGCCCGCTTCGGTGAGCTCGCACATTTCGGTTAAGAGCTTGCCTGCAAGTTGACGCGTTAAGGCGCCTAGCGGATAGACATGCGCCAGATTGAGCTGTTTGGCACGGTGTTTCAGCATCTCTACCAAGCCTGGCTCATCCAGCACCGGGTCAGTGTCAGGCGGACAGGCCAGGCTGGTCACGCCGCCCGCTGCGGCGGCTTGCAATTCACTTCTGAGTGTCGCTTTATATTCAGAGCCTGGTTCGCGCAATCTGGCAGACAAGTCGACGAAGCCTGGCGCTACGATTAAACCTGCAGCGTCAATCGTTTGGTTTGCCACAAAGCCATCAGGGGCGTTGCCGATGCCGGCAACTTTACCTGCTGCAATATACACATCCTGCTTGGCATCTATGTTGTTTTTCGGGTCTATCAGGTGCCCGTTTTTGATGTGAATTTTCATGCGCTACCCCCTGTGCTTCCGCCGGAAGACTGTCCGCCCGCTAAAATGGCCATGACCGCCATGCGGACTGCGATCCCAAAGGTCACTTGCGGCAGAATCACGGATTGGTGCCCATCCGCTACGCTGGAGTCGATCTCCACACCGCGATTCATCGGCCCAGGGTGCATGACGATGGCATCAGGCTTGGCGAATTCAAGTTTTTCCTGCGTGAGCCCGAAGGTTTTAAAATATTCCTGCGCGCTGGGCAGCAGGGCGCCGCTCATGCGCTCGTTTTGCAGGCGCAACATCATAATCACATCTACATCCCTTAAGCCAGCTTTCATGTCGTGAAACACCTGCACGCCGAGCTTCTCGACACCAGCCGGCAGCAGGGTTTTTGGTGCGATCACACGCACTTCCGGCACGCCTAATGTAGTTAAGGCGTGAATTTCGCTGCGTGCTACGCGCGAATGCAGCACATCTCCCACCAAAGCCACGCGCAGATTGTGCATCTCGGGCTTGTAGCGACGCACAGTGAATACATCCAGCAATCCTTGCGTCGGATGCGCATGGCGTCCATCGCCTGCATTGATGACGCTGATGTTATCCGGCACATGCTGCGCAATAAAATGCGCCGCGCCGCTTTGTCCGTGGCGCACCACGAACATGTCGGCGTGCATGGCAATCAGGTTATCTACCGTGTCTAAAATAGTTTCGCCTTTGGATTGGCTTGAGGTGCCTACATTCAGGTTGATCACATCAGCCGAAAGGCGTTTTGCGGCGATTTCAAAGGTGGTGCGGGTGCGGGTGCTGTTCTCGAAAAAGATATTGCATACGGTTTTGCCACGCAACAGCGGCACTTTCTTGATGTCCCGCTCGGCTACGCCAACAAAGGTTTCTGCGGTATCCAGAATCTGGGTAAGGATTTTTTTTGGCAAGCCTTCTATTGTTAAAAGGTGCTTTAACTTGCCGTCGGCATCTAGTTGCGGGTTATACATTTCTTGGTTCACTATTAGTTAGTTTCTAATGATAAATGTAACTTGCCTTTGGTGTCTTGTGAAAGCTGTAAACTCTGATGAGGTTTCAACAGGATTTCTGCGCCGACAATATTGGGCAGGATAGGTAATTCCGCGCCACCGCGGTTAATCAGCACTGCTAACGTGACGCTGGCAGGGCGGCCGTAATCGAATAGCTCGTTCATGGCGGCGCGTGTAGTGCGGCCGGTATAAAAAATATCGTCGATCAGAATAATATGTTTGTCTTGCACATCAAACGGAATCTGCGAAGGCTTAGGCTCAGCCTTCAGGCCGCGCTGGGCATAGTCGTCGCGGTATAGCGCTGCATCCAGCGTGCCGTAGGCAACGTCCTGTTTAATCGATTTCAAAATACGCTGCATCAACCATACGCCACCGCTGTGGATGCCCACCAAGGCGCTATTGGATGGACCATTTGCTGCTAGCTGTGCCTGGATTCTGGCGGTGATGTCGGTCAGTAATGCTTCGGGATCAGGTAGTTGCATAGTTGTTAGCTGGTAGCGAGTCCATCAAAATAAGATTGTAATATGGTTTGCGCCGCCACTGCATCCAGCATGGCTTTTTGCTCATGCCCTTTAATGCCTGCTTCGCGTAAATTCTGCGCGGCTTCGGCCGAGCTCAAACGTTCGTCAATCATCATAACTGGTAAATTAAAGCGGCCTTCAAGCCGCTGTGCAAATTTTTTAGAAAGATGCGTCAGCATGTGAGGTGTGCCATCCAGATGCATGGGCAAGCCCACGATCAACAGATCAGGACGCCATTCCTGAATGATGGCCGCAATTTGCGTAAAGCGCGCTGCATTCGATTCGCTGTCAATGGTAAGCAAGGGATGGGCGACTTTCAGCACGGTTTCACCTACCGCCACGCCAATGCGCTTCTCGCCAAAATCGAATGCCAGCACCGTGCCGGTAATGTCGTGATAGCTGCGTTCCAAGATAGGCAAATGGCTCTGATTTAGCATTCAGGCGTGTCCCGCCACATCAGACAAGTTGGCCAAATTAAGCCCCATCATTCGCATGGCACAATCAAATTTTTCATGATCGGCCTTATCGAAAATCAAGGCATGAATATCGCTTAAATTCTTGGTTTCCAGGCTGAGCCATGCGTTTTGTGCCAGTTCGCTTTCTAGCTGGCCTGCTGCCCAGCCGGCATAGCCCAGGGCGATGAGCATTTTTTGCGGGCCTTTGTTTTGTGCGGTGGCCTCTAATATATCTTTCGAGGTGGTTAACGCAACTGAGTTATTAATGACGATGGTCGAGTTGAATTCGTCATGCGGGGCAGGCATGATGTCGTGCAGAATAAAGCCGCGTTCCGTTTGCACCGGTCCGCCGAAATGGACCGTTTCTTTGAGGAGGGGCTGCGGTTCGGCTTCAAGCTGGATTTGCTCAAACAAATCGGCAACCGTGATATCGGCGCTGCGATTAATGATAACGCCCATGGCGCCGTCCTGATTGTGCGTGCAGATATAGGTGACGGTTTTAGAAAAATATGGGTCTGTCATGGCGGGCATCGCGATGAGAAATTGACCTGTAAGATTCATATTTTCCAATGGTGCTATTTTAACATAAATTATCTGGTGATTAATTTGCTTCGCTTTTTATTGGCCCTGCTGTTTCTCAGCTTCGTAATACCCCGTGATATCCAGGCCGAAGCCCACCATACTCGGCATTTTACGCGGGGTAGCCATCAAGCGCATTTTGCGCACGCCTAAATCCAGCAAAATCTGCGAGCCGATGCCGTAGGTACGCAACTCCTGGTTGTAACGAATCGGCTCGTCGGCATGCTCGATACGCGCGACTATATCAGCCCCTGATTCAGCATGATGCAACAGGATCATTACGCCACAAGGCGCTTCAGCTATGGCATGCATGGCTTTGAGCGTATTCCAGCTGTGGGTGCAGCTGCTGCTGTCGAGCAGGTCGAACACCGAAAGTGGTTCATGCACGCGCACTAAACACTCGGTATCCGGGGCAGGGTTGCCTTTGATTAAAGCCAGGTGTGTTTCATTAGAGATTTTATCGCGATAGGCTACCAGCCGCATCTCGCCGTAAGGGGTAGCAACGGTGCGCTCTGCAGCACGTTCAATAAGTTTCTCGGTCTCGCTTCGGTAGCGGATTAAATCGGCAATCGTGCCGATTTTGATGTGATGCAGTTTGGCGATCTCCAGCAAATCTGGCAAGCGTGCCATTTCGCCATCATCTTTTAAAATCTCGCAAATTACACTGGCAGGTTCGCAGCCTGCAAGCGCCGCTAAATCACTGCCGGCTTCGGTATGTCCGGCGCGCACCAGTACGCCGCCATTTTGTGCTGCGAGGGGGAAAATATGGCCTGGGCTGACCAGGCTTTGTGCGTTGGCATTTTTAGCGGCCGCAGCCTGAATCGTAGTCGCACGGTCGGCAGCCGAAATGCCGGTGGTGACGCCGGTAGCAGCTTCGATAGATACGGTGAAATTGGTTCCCAGGCGTGAATCGTTTTTTAGCACCATGGGCGGCAGATTAAGCTGTTTGCAACGCGCTTCCGTCAGCGTCAGGCAAATCAGGCCGCGCCCGTGTTTGGCCATAAAATTGATGTGTTCGGCAGTGGCAAATTCTGCCGCAATGACAAAATCGCCTTCGTTCTCTCGGTTTTCATCATCCACCAGAATAACCATTTTGCCCGATTTGATATCGGCGATAATTTCGGCAATAGGGCTAATTGAATTATGCGGCATTCTCATGCGTCCATTCTGTCATGCGCTCCACATAGCGGGCGATCAGGTCAATTTCCAGATTTACGTGGTCGCCAACCTTCAAATGTTTGAATGTGGTGTGCTCTAATGTATGTGGAATAATGTTCATGGTAAAGATGTCCTGCGCGATGCTGTTCACGGTCAGGCTCACGCCATCGACGCAAATCGAGCCTTTTTTTGCGATGTATTTTGAAATCCCGTGCGGCGCGCGTATCGCCAGCAACCAGCAATCGCCTGCTTGTTCAAAGTGCGTTACCTGTCCTACGCCATCCACATGACCGCTTACCAAATGTCCGCCCAATCTGTCCTGCAGGCGTAATGCTTTTTCCAAATTGACCGCTTGCCCGTTATTTAAGCCTGCCGTGACATTTAATGTTTCTTTTGAAACATGTACCTCAAAATGCGTTTTGTCAAAACGGGTAACTGTCAGGCAAACCCCATTGACAGCAATGCTGTCGCCAATTTGCACATCGTCCAGGCCCAAATGAGTGGCATTGATTGACACCTTCAGGTCTTCGCCAACCTTTGTGGTTGCGTCAATATCGCCAACTGCTTGTATGATTCCAGTAAACATGATGATATTTTAACAGTATTAATAAAAAGCACAGTTTAAAAATGTTGGCATGCAGTTTGCAAAACATGAACTGTAATTAACTTTTTATTAAGCAGGTACCCAAAATGTTATCAAACGTAATGCATAAAATTCAGTCGGTTTTACATCACCACGATATGCAAAAAAATCTTGGTTGGATGGACACGTTAACTGAAATGAATGGATTAGATGCCTTAAAAATGACGACGGCCCAATTGGCCAAAATTCAATTTGATTCCATAGAAAATATGGAAAGCAACATCGAACTGGTGCTGGAGATTGATAAAAAATCTTATCAAAATTCCAAGAAAATCACATATAAGTACTTGACTGTATTGAGATTAAATAAAACATTGGAAGCTGAATTGTACAATGTGGCCTATGCGTATCAAAGACAACTCTATGTGGCGTATACGCAATTTCTTGATTTGTATCTTGGGCAAAATAAAATCGTTTTCAGCAATGAAAAGATCAATTTAATTTTGTGCCGTCATCTAAGCGCGACTTTTGCAATGGCAAAATGGCGTTATTTCGATGATCAGCCTGCGCCAATCGGCACATGGGCAAATGTTTGTAAAGTCATCAAATGTGCCGAAAATTTGGCATTATTGAATACCAATCTATTTTTGTACGATCACCAGAAAAAGGAAACCAGCATTGCCACTTTGTTGGAGCGCGGTTTCATGGTGGATACTTTGCATAAAGGTAACTACAGCCGCATGCAAATTCAATTGACCGAACAAATTCTGAGAGTCTGGGCGACCAATCCATTATTGCTTAACAAGTATAAGCAAGACAGGTTTCAGTTTTTTATCAATGTGGAAGGCGACAAAGGCCCGGAACGTATTCGTGCAGTTGAGAAGTTTGCAGATTACCGTTTTTGGAAGACCACGCGCTTGATAGATAAAATCGAAGCCTATCTATGCGCTGTCGACACACAAAAGCCTTTGGCTGAGTTTGGACTGGAGAAAATGGCTTCGACAGACTCACTGGTTAAGTTGTTTAAAAAACTGCGTGTGGAATGGTGTGTTGAGGGCTACGAGCGCCAGCGCAGAAAAGAAGCCAGAAACAAAAGAAATATGTTGATTAATGTAAGCTATGGCCTGGAAGATATTTGCCGGCGGTTAAATGCAGCCAAACCTAAACTGGACGCAAAGCCAACACAAAGAGATGCATTTGGGTTTGAAATGCAGGTGGCCGCGCATCGCAGAGGCCAGCAAGCGCCGCAAGTTCATCAGGCCAGCCAGAATAAGCTTGGCAGTGAGAACTGGTGGCTGGTTGACGAAAGCGCCAGCGGTTTTGCTGTCGATTTGGGCAGAACCTATAGCAGCTGGATAGAGCCAGGCAAGCTGATAGGCTATACCACGCCGGAAGACAAAGAACTGTTTGTGATCGCCGAAATCAGAAGCGTGAGAAAACAGGCCAATGGTACCTATCGGGCCGGGCTGAAGGTGCTTGGATCCCATGGCGCTTCTGTTCAGGTTGGGCGCTTGGATCAAAGCAATTTTACCGAAGCGCTAAGCGGTTATTATGTAGATGAGGCAGATGCCAATCTGAGTCAGTACAATACTTTTGCAGGTTTGATGCTGGACAGAGAGGATGACAGCAAATCGCATAAGGCCTCGCTGATTTTGCCGCGATGCGAATACAAGCGCGGCAGTAAATTCAGAATCAACATAGAAGGCGACGACAAAATAATAGAGATGGGCGCGCCATTGATGAAGCAGCGTGAATGGGTGCGCGTGGCGTTGCCGATCTAAATTTTAACAATTTTCAATCCAGGTGGAATCTTGACAGCTTAAAAACTGCTAAGATTCCACTATGTCTGTACTTTCAAAACTTCCATTTGAGCTGTTTGTAGGCTTGCGCTATTTACGCGCAAAGCGCAAAAGCCACTTCACCACCTTTATTTCTATCACCAGTATGGTTGGCATTGCGCTTGGTGTAGCAGTGCTTATTGTGGTGCTTTCAGTGATGAATGGTTTTGGCACGGAACTGCGGAGTCGCATTTTGGGTGTTGCTTCACATTTGCAAATCACCGAGGGCAGTAATACGCTTTCTAACTGGCAATCAGTGATGCGTGAGATTGATGGCATTCCTCATGTAGTAGCCGCAGCGCCCTTTGTTATGGCGCAGGGTATGCTTTCTTTCGGGCCAGTCGCTCAAGGGACACTGGTGCGCGGCGTGCTGCCGGATGCCGAGGTGAAGGTAGCCGAATTTGCCGAAAAAATGAAAGTTGGCAAGCTGGCTGATCTGCATGCGGGTGAGTTTGGCATTATATTGGGCACCGATTTGGCCTATTCATTAGGGCTTACGGTGGGGGACAAAGTAGTTCTGATGTCTCCCTCAGGCCAGGCCACGCCAGTAGGTACCATGCCCCGTATGAAACAGTTTAAGTTGATAGGTTTGTTCGAGATGGGCTACCAGGCTTATGACTCAGGCCTGGCATTGATTCATATGGAGGATGCGGCCAAGCTGTATCGTATGGAAGACAAGGTTTCTGGCTTAAGGTTGAAACTCGATGATCCATTTTTAACATCCGTTGTTGCGCCAGAAATAGCTTCCAGGTTAAGTGGCCGAGGTAATTATTATTTGAGCGACTGGGTGCAAGAAAACCCCAATTTTTTTCAGGCGCTTAAAATGGAAAAGCGCATTATGTCCATCATCATGGTGCTGGTGGTGGCAGTTGCCGCATTTAATATTGTATCCACATTAATTATGGCAGTGATCGACAAGCGCGCCGATATTGCGATTATGCGCACCTTCGGTGCCAGTCCGCACAGCATCATGAAGATATTTATTATCCAGGGCGTATTGATAGGCGTGATTGGCACACTATCAGGCGTCGGACTGGGAATCTTAATCACGTTGAATGTTGATGTCATCGTGCCGTTTATTGAACAATTGTTTAACACAAAATTTCTAGCTAAGGATGTTTATTACATTAGCGAAGTGCCCTCACAGTTGCTGTGGTCTGATGTCTCCGTGATTGCGCTTACCTCTTTTATACTAAGCCTGCTGGCGACACTTTACCCAAGTTATAAGGCCTCTCAAATTAATCCTGCCGAGGCGTTGAGATATGAGTAGCATTATCGCCTGCCAAAACCTTTGCAAAACCTATACCGGCCTGGATGTAGCGGTGCTTAATGGTATTGATTTAAGCATTAAAAACGGTGAGCAAATAGCGATTGTAGGAGAATCAGGTTCTGGCAAAAGTACGCTGCTGCATTTGCTGGGCGGGCTGGATGCGCCAACGAGTGGAATAGTTGAGTTGTCTGGAAAAAACTTAAGTCAATTATCTGAAGCCGAAAAAGGATTGCTTCGCAATCAAACGTTGGGTTTCGTATATCAGTTTCACCATTTATTGCCGGAATTCACTGCGATTGAAAATGTGGCCATGCCTTTGCTGATACGCCGCCTGCCGCGCGAGCAGGCGCTGGAAAAGGCACGATTGATGCTCGAAAAAGTAGGCCTGGCGCATCGCTTGGAGCACATGCCGGGCGAACTCTCCGGTGGCGAGCGGCAGCGGGCAGCGCTGGCGCGGGCTTTAGTCACACAACCCGCATGCATATTGGCAGATGAGCCCACGGGCAATCTGGATCGCGTGACTGCTAACCAGGTATTTGATTTGTTGCTGGAAATTAATCAGGAACAAAACACCAGCCTGGTCGTGGTGACGCATGATTTGGGTCTGGCTGCAAAAATGCAGCGCCGGTATCGTTTAGAAGACGGCAAACTTAATTCATTGAATTAGATGGTCAGCTTGTAAATGAGAAGCATGGCGCTAGGGCTTGTATTTGGCGCCTGGTGGCTGCAACAGCAAGCTGTTTTACCTTCCCTGCAGGCCGCTCTGGTGCTTGTTCCCAGCCCGCTGATTTTGTATGCGGCAACTCGGTTTGCATTTCCCGTTCGAAAAATAGCCGTTTTTGTGTGTGCGGCATTGTTTGGTTTTTTCTGGGCAGCAACGTTTGCGACAATCCGCTTAAGCGATGAGTTACCTAAGGACTGGGAACAAAAAAGCATCGACATCATCGGCGTAGTTGCAAGCTTGCCAGAGGTGACTGAGCGCGGCGAACGCTTTCAGTTTGATGTGGAAAAAGTGTTAACCAAGGCCGCGCGGGTTCCTGAACACATCTCGCTTAATTATTATCGTGAAGTTGAGTCGGAAAAACCAGAAAACGCGCCCAGCCTTACTAACCACTTTCATGCGGGCGAACGCTGGCAATTCACGGTGCGTTTAAAACGCCCGCACACCACTTACAACCCGCACGGTTTTGATTTTGAAGCCTGGGCACTTACAGAAAATATTCGCGCGACAGGCACCATCCGTAATAAAAGCGGCTATAAAAAGCTAAATGATTTCGTATGGCGCCCCCGTTATTTAATTGAGCAAGCACGCGAGAAAATTGGGGACAGGATTACACAGGCGCTAGTGAATAAGCCGTATGCGGGTGTGGTTCGTGCCTTAGTGGTGGGCGACGACAGTCAGATTAGCCAAGTCGATTGGAATGTGTATTTGCGCACGGGAGTGAATCATTTGATGAGCATTTCTGGCTTGCATATCACCATGCTGGCGGGTTTGGCTTTTGCCATTGCCGCTTTTGTGTGGCGCCGATTTCCCAAGCTGGTCACGCGCATGCCGACGCGCAAGGCGGCCACGATTTTTGGGCTTATTGTAGCCGTTTTGTACGCGTTGCTGGCAGGCATGTCGGTGCCCACGCAGCGCACGCTATTCATGCTGATGACTTTTGCTTTGGCGTTGTTGTTTGGTCGGAATTTGGCGATTTCGCGCGCACTGGCAATCGCCTTGATGGTGGTGATTCTGCTCGACCCATGGGCAGTGATTGTGCCGGGATTCTGGCTTTCGTTTGGCGCGGTAGCGCTGATTGCTTATGTTTCGGTAGGCAGATTAGCGGCGCAGCACTGGTTAAAAGAAGCTGTGAATACACAATGGGCGGTCACTTTAGGCTTGTTGCCTTTGCTGATCGCCATGTTCGGTCAAGCTTCCATGGTTTCGCCGCTTGCCAACGCATTCGCTATACCGGTCATCAGCTTGCTGGTGGTGCCTTTGGCTATTTTGGGCAGCTTGCTATCACTTGATTTTATTTTGCATGCCTCACATTTTGTTTTAACCATTTGCATGCAAGGCTTGAATTGGTTTGCAAATATACCGATGGCGACATGGCAGCAAGCTGCGCCCCCGGCGTGGGCGCTGATTCCGGCGATATTAGGCGTGTGCTGGCTGTTGTTGCCACGTGGGTTTCCACAGCGCTGGCTGGGCCTGGTGTTGTTGTCGCCATTGTTTTTTGTCAACTTACCAAAACTGGCCGAAGGAGAGATGCAGGCCACGATATTGGATGTAGGCCAAGGCTTGGCCGTCGTGGTTCAAACTAAAAATCATACCCTGCTTTACGATGCAGGGCCTCGTTATTCTGCACAGAATGATGCGGGCAGCAGAATTGTCATCCCATTTTTGCGCGGTGAAGGCGTTAAAAAACTGGATGGTTTTATGATTAGCCATAATGACCTCGATCACAGTGGCGGCGCGGCTTCTGTGCTGGCGCAAGTGCCGGTGACCTGGCTGGCAAGCTCGTTCGATTTGTCTGAAACGGGCAAGCCATCAAGACGCATAAAATGTTTTGCAGGCCAGCATTGGCGATGGGACGGGGTGGATTTTGAAGTGTTGTATCCAAATCTAGCTAGCTATGAGGACGATAATCTTACTGACAACAACAGAAGTTGCGTAGTGAAAATCAGCAGCAGGTTTGGTAGCCTGTTGGTGACTGGTGATATTGAAAAAGAAGCTGAATCTGTCTTGCTGCAAGCCAATATCCATAAGCTTGCTAGCGACGTGCTGATCGCGCCGCATCATGGCAGCAGAACCTCATCGACACCCGAGTTTTTAGCTGCAGTGGCTGCAAAACACGCCATTTTTACCGTGGGCTATCTGAACCGGTTTAAGCATCCCAAGCCATTGATTGTAAATCATTATGAAGAAAGTGGGGCTTTGATACACCGTTCTGATTACCACGGCGCACTGCAGATTGACTTTGCGCGCAGTAATCCCATAGAAATCAAGGCCTGGCGCCAAAGCCGACCTAAATACTGGCACGATAGCTATTAGCAGAAATATGAATAACACCTAAAACTAAAATAAGCAACGTGGAACTTGCCGAAATGCCCGCTTCCAGCTAAAGTAGCGGGAGTTTTTGAATACTTAAGGAGTATTGCTGTGTGGGAAATTATTCTGGCCGCCGGTTGGCCAATCTGGCCGCTGATCATTGCATCCGTTGTTGCACTGGCGATTATGGGTGAGCGTTTCTGGGCTTTGCGTGCTGAGGTGGTTGCGCCTGCCAATTTGCTGCCGGAGGTGCAGAAGTGGCTGGGACAGGGCGGCGTGACCAATGAAACGCTGGGCAAGCTGGAGCAGCATTCTTTGCTAGGACAAGTTTTTGCCAGTGCATTGTTTAATGCCAAAAACTCACGCGAAGTGACCAAGGAGGCAATCGAGGAAACCGGACGCGCGGTGGCACATAAACTGGACCGTTATCTGCCTACATTAGGCACCATCGCTACAGTGGCGCCGTTATTAGGTCTGCTGGGTACGGTAATCGGCATGGTGGAACTGTTTGGTTCATTTACGACCAGTGGCCACGATGTCGCCCAATTTGCACGCGGCATTTCTGTGGCGCTTTACAACACTGCTGCCGGTATTGTGGTGGCAGTTCCTGCCATGATCGCCTATCGTTATTTCCGCAGTAAGGTAGATGACTTATTGGTGGATATGGAACAACAGGCGATCAAGCTGGTTGAAATTTTACACGGTGAGAGAAAATAGCCATGAATTTTCAACGCGGCAGACGTAATGAAGAGCTCGAGATGAATCTCGTGCCTTTGATTGACGTGTTACTGGTGATTATTATTTTCCTGGTGGTGAGCGCGACCTTTTCACGCACCAGCGAACTGCAGATCAATTTGCCAACCGCCGAAGCGAATAGTCCTGTCGATAAGCCACTCGTGATTACAGTTGAAGTGGATGCGACAGGGCGCTACATGGTGAATGGCAATGAAGTCGCAGGCAAAGACGTGGTAACTATTGCGAGTGCGCTTACCAAAGCCGCTGGTAATGGCAAGGAGCCTACAATCGTGATTAATGCAGATGCCAACGCAACGCATCAGTCAGTCGTAAACGTGATGGAAGCAGCCCGTCAGGCCAGTTATACGCATATTACTTTTGCGACTCAAATCGGGTCAGGCTCTTAACTGTCATTGATTACTTCTTGTCTCCGTTCGACGTTTAGATTTGAATACTAAAATCCATGTCGAAATCTTCACGCAATAAAGAAAAGCCGATTCGCGTAGCAAACGCAAAAATATTGTATTTGCGATTGTTTCGCTATGCTTGGGCGCATAAAGTCTTTTTTCTCATCACAATTATTTCTACTGCCATACTCGCCGCAAGCAATACTGGTTTTTTGGCGCTCATTAAGCAGGTGACGGATGAAGGCTTTGTGAAGCAATCCGCAGACAAAGCAATGATTCTCCCGCTTATGTTATTTGCATTAATGTCGTTGAGAGGTCTTGCCGGCTTTGTGTCTATGTATAGCATGCGCGTGGTAGCCAGGCGCATTGTGGCGAAACTTAGAGCTGAAGCTTTTAACAAATTTATGCAACTTCCGGTGAGCTATTTTGATGCCAGCACCACGGGTTTGCTGGTTTCTAAGCTTACCTATGACGCAGAGCGGTTGGCAAACGTGTGTACGCGCTCGGCTCTGAATGTGATGCGCGATATACTCACTGTTATTGGCCTTGTGGCTTATATGCTTTATCTTGATTGGCGTCTTACTTTGGTATTTGCAATCGTCACGCCGTTTATGGCACTCTATCTAAGAAAAATGACACCAAAATTGCATGCCAATGCAAGAAAAGTACAGTTGGGCATAGGTGAAATGACTAAAGTGGCGGAAGAAGCAATTTCTGGCCAACGCATTGTGAAAATATTTGGTGCGCAAACGTATGAGGACGAGCGTTTTTCTGCGGTTGTCGACAAAAATCGTCAGCTTGAATTGCGTTCCGCACGCATAGCAGGTTTGAATAGTTTAGTAGTAGAAGTGCTGGCTGCTTTAGCGTTAACCATGGTGGTTTATTATGCGCTGGGACGCTTTACTGTGGGCGAGTTTGCTGCTTTTATAGGTGCGCTACTCATGCTGATTAGCCCAATTAAACATATTACCGCTGCGACTGAGGATTTTCAAATTGGATTAGCAGCTGCAATATGTGTTTTTGAGGTGATAGACAGTCCGCCTGAAGTGAGTGATGGAGAGAAAACCATCCAGCGTGCGCGTGGCGAAATTGAATTTAGGAATGTAAGTTTGCGTTACGATAACGCGAAAAAGCCGGCACTAAATAATTTGAGTTTTACCATACAGCCAGGCGAAAAGCTGGCGCTGGTAGGGCGGTCTGGCGGCGGGAAAACCACCTTGATCAATTTGCTGCCGCGCTTTTATGAGTTGCAACAAGGCTTGATACTCCTCGACGGCATAGACATTCGTTCATTGGACTTAAAGAATCTGCGTAGCCAGTTTTCGCTGGTGAGTCAGGATGTTATTTTATTCAATGATACCGTGTTCAATAATATTGCTTATGGTGCGCTCAGAAACGCAAGCGAAGCTGAGGTGATTGAAGCCGCTAAAGCCGCGCATGCGTGGGAGTTCATTCAGCAATTGCCTAATGGATTACAAAATGAAATTGGCGATAGAGGCGTGCGGCTGTCTGGCGGGCAGCGTCAGCGCATTGCTATTGCGCGTGCCATTCTTAAAAATGCGCCTATTTTGCTGTTAGACGAAGCTACCAGCGCGCTGGATACCGAATCTGAGCAGCATGTACAGGCGGCCCTGGATACACTGATGCAAAACCGCACTTCGATTGTGATTGCGCATCGCTTAAGCACGATTGAAAATGCCGACCGGATATTGGTGATGAGTCATGGCGAGATCGTTGAATCTGGCGCACATCAACAACTACTGGCACTTAATGGCCATTACACCAAGCTTTATCAAAAAGAGCTGGATTAGCCTCTTTCGGCCGTGAAAAGTCTTACACAGGAGATGATACAAAACGCATGGCGGCAAAAAGATGCGTTTTTTTATCTTGTATTAGTTCCCTTATCTTGGCTGTTTGCAGCGATTACGGCATTCAGGCGTTGGGCGTATCAGCATGGTATCCTGAAATCATATGCGCTGCCAGTGCCTGTCATTGTGGTGGGCAATATCAATCTGGGCGGCAGCGGCAAAACGCCAGTGGTGATATGGCTGGTTGAGCAACTCAAACAACATGGCTTTAAACCGGCGGTGATCAGCCGTGGTTACGGCGGCAGTGTGAGTTCGGCTACAAACGTGAATACCAACAGCCAAGCCGGTATTGTTGGTGACGAGCCAGTATTGATAGTAAATCGTAGTCAATGTCCTGTGTGGGTGGGGGCTGATCGTGTGCAAGTCGCTGCTGGGCTTTTAAAAGCGCACCCCGAATGCAACGTGATTATCAGTGATGACGGCTTGCAGCATTACCGCATGAAGCGCGATATTGAGATTGCGGTGGTAGATGCAGACGTTGGAAACGATGCGCGACTGTTGCCTGCGGGCCAGTTACGAGAGCCGATTGAGCGTTTAAATACGGTAGATGCGGTAATCTGTAACGGACAAAACAGCACACATGGAAACGTTGATTCTGTGTATCAAATGCAGTTGGTCGGCCAGCAGTTCTATAATCTGGCGGATTCAAATCTGACAGCAACCGCAACTGATTTTAAGCAAAAAAGTGTTAAGGCTTTGGCTGGAATTGGCAAGCCGGAACGTTTCTTTGAGCATTTACGCAAGCTGGGGCTTATTTTCACCGGTGTGAGTTTTGATGACCATCATGCGTTTACTGCGCAAGAGTTAGCAAAAATTGATGGTGATGTGCTGATCATGACTGAAAAAGATGCCGTAAAATGTAAGCCATTCGCACAGCCCCATCATTGGGTGTTGCCTGTCGAGGCGCAGATTGACACGCAGCTGATGACGTTGATTCTAAATAAATTGGCAAAAAGGTAGAGTTGTTATGGACGCAAAATTACTGCAGATTCTGGTATGCCCGGTCACTAAAGGGCCGCTGATATATGACAAGAAAAACAACGAGCTGATTTCAAAATCAGCGCGATTAGCCTACCCTATACGCGATGGCATTCCTGTCATGCTGGAGGAAGAAGCACGTAAACTTGGCCCGGATGAGAAAGTCGACTAATGTCGTTTAAGGTTGTTATTCCTGCTAGATATGCCAGCACGCGCCTGCCGGGCAAACCCCTATTAGACATAGCCGGCAAGCCAATGGTAGTGCGGGTTGCAGAGCAGGCTGCCAAAAGTGGTGCAAGTGAAGTTATTATTGCCACAGACTTTGAAAAAATCGTTTCTGTGGCGCAAGCGCATCATCTAAAAGCAGTGATGACGCGCATAGACCATGCATCAGGCACCGATAGAATCGCCGAAGTGGCGCAAAAGCTTGGTTGGCCAGATGATGAAATCGTGGTGAATGTGCAGGGCGATGAGCCGCTGATTGATCCTGAACTGATTAAAGAAGTCGCCCAGCATCTGGCAAACAGCAAGGACGCAGTGATGGCGACCGCTTGTCACCCAATTCATGACGAAGCCAGCCTGCTCAACCCGAATATCGTCAAAGTAGTGATGGATGCGCACGGTAACGCGCTGTATTTTAGCCGAGCGCCGATTCCATACCCGCGTGATGAGGTTTATAAAAATAACATTCAAGCTCATCGCCATATTGGTATTTATGCGTACCGTGTGGGCTTTCTCAAACAATACGCGCAGCTAGTAGTGACCGAATTAGAAAAAATAGAAAGTCTGGAGCAACTACGTGTGCTTTACCATGGCTATAAAATTGGCGTGACCATCACGCAAAATGCGCCCGCAAGCGGCGTGGATACTCAGGAAGACTTGGATTACGTCAGAAGTGTTTTTAAAACAAGCAATTAATGCAGCCCTGCAAGCCAATATCCATGCGGTTCACAGAGCATGCCAATTTTACTTTTTTGCCCTGTTAAGCTGTTCTAAACATAAAATATACCGCACCCAGCAAACACAAACCTGCCCATAAAAAATCCAGTTTTAGCGGCTGCTGCATATAAAAAATTGCAAACGGGATGAAAACGCTCAAGGTAATCACTTCCTGCAGCATCTTGAGTTGGCCGAGCGAAAGCGCAGTAAAGCCGATGCGGTTAGCGGGCACCTGAAATAGATACTCCATTAAGGCAATGCCCCAACTTGCCAGCGCGGCGACAATCCAAGGTTTGCTACCTAAATTTTTAAGGTGCGCGTACCATGCAAACGTCATGAATACGTTTGAAATAGTGAGTAGGATGATGGTTTTGAGGATGACCGGCATTAGGTTTTCTCAAAATTTTCTTGTGGCTCAATGTCTTTCAATTATTGCGCCTTACGTGGACTATTTATTAGCCCCAACAACAAATATTTTTTTCACATTTGTTGAATTAAGAAAATAAAGAATCCATACTAACCCTATAATAAATATAGAAATTGGGAATGCGCGTGCTTGTACAACTTGTTCAGTCGTGACATTTGGTATTGCGGCAATAATGGCAGTATTGATAATCCCAAGACATACTAATGACACAATATAAACTATAAACATTTTTGAGAATTTGCAGTTTCTGCCAAAAAAAGCTGCTGCAAGTAGCAAAGAAAAAACAAGCATATAACCTTGCATTCCAAATTCAAAAATGACTGATAAAACTGTCATTGGACTTTGTTGCCAAATAACATCCCAATTTACATTCTGAATCGCGTTATATAACTGCTTAATATGATAGAAGTTTAATATTGGACTAAGTACCACCCCTATGGCAAATAACCATAACCACACTCCCGGACTCTCTACTGACTGAGTTGGCACTTCAATATTGTTTTCCGTTTTTTCACTCATATTGAAATCCAGCTTAAAATTAGCATAAGATTCAATTAGGGCAAATTTAGCTAAACCGCCGACTCACCAGTCTCGCCCGTCCTAATTCTTACCACTTGCTCCACCGCGCTCACAAAAATCTTGCCATCGCCGATTTTACCTGTATGCGCAGCTTTGATAATCGCTTCCATGGCGGCTTCTACCATGTCGTCCGCCACAACCAGTTCCAGCTTGATTTTTGGCAAAAAATCCACCACATACTCAGCGCCACGGTATAACTCTGTGTGGCCTTTTTGGCGGCCAAAGCCTTTTACTTCAGTTACGGTTAGCCCCATTACGCCAATTTCAGAGAGTGATTCACGTACTTCGTCTAATTTAAATGGTTTAATCACCGCTTCAATTTTTTTCATGCTGGCTCCTAATGGGTTCTTGATGCTGAATTTTACTGATTTAATTTTTACTAATCAAATTTTAACTTGCAAGTAATGGGGTAACGCCTGTCTTTGCCAAATCCTCTTTCCGTAATTCTAACGCCAACTGGCGCCTGGCGGCGTTTATATTCATTTTTGTCAATCAAACTGATGACGCGATTCACATCTTTTTCGCTAAACCCTTGTTGGATAATCGCCTGGCGGCTCATGTCCTCTTCTACATATGCCTGCACAATGGCATCTAGAATTTCGTAAGGCGGCAAGCTGTCCTGATCAGTTTGATTTGCGCGCAGCTCGGCGCTCGGCGCGCGCGTGATAATGCGTTCCGGGATTACTCTTGATAAGTTATTGCGGTATTTGGCCAGCTGATATACCAATGTTTTCGGAACGTCTTTCAGTAGCGAGAAGCCGCCTGCCATGTCACCATAAAGCGTGCTGTAACCCACTGCCATCTCCGATTTGTTGCCGGTGGTGAGTACAATGCTGCCGAATTTGTTCGAGAGTGCCATGAGCAACATGCCGCGAATGCGTGCCTGCAGATTTTCTTCGGTGGTGTCGAAAGGCAAGCCTTCAAACTCGGTGGAAAGCGCAGTTCTAAAATGCTCAAAAAGTGTGACGATAGGAATTAAGCTATATCTCACGCCCACCAGATTCGCCATTTCAATTGCGTCATCCACGCTCATGCTGGCGGTAAATTCGGATGACATCATGACTGCTTTTACGCGCTTGGCGCCCAATGCGTCGACAGCTATGGCGAGTGTGAGTGCGGAATCTATACCGCCTGACAAACCCAGCACCACGCTGGGGAAGCCGTTCTTATTCACATAGTCTGTAAGGCCCAATTTAAGCGCGTTGTAGACCGATGCTTCCAGACTTAGTTTGGGAGCGATGTCAGCATTAACGGGCTGGTGGTTGACGATTTCGACAAAGCTTAAACATTCTTCAAACGAAGGCAATTGCTGTGTGACAACGCCCTTATTATTCAACACAAATGAAGCGCCATCAAACACCAGTTCATCTTGTCCGCCGACCAGGTTGGTATAAATAATTGGCAAACCGGTTTCCCTTGCGCGTTCGGCAATCACTTCATAACGCGTTTCCAGTTTATCCATGTGGTAAGGCGATGCGTTGAGCGAAAGCAAAAAATCCGCACCGGCTTGCTTGGCTTTTTGCGCAGGCACTGCTTCCCAGCCATCGGCACAAATCATGACGCCAAATTTCGTTTCACCATGCGAAAAAACCAGGGGCATATCGCCAGCTTCAAAATAGCGCTCTTCATCAAACACGCTGTAATTTGGCAGAATTTGCTTGTGATATGTAACTGTTATTTTTCCGTTTTCGATTACGGAGGCCGCATTATAAAGTTTGTCATCGTGCGAATGTGGGTGGCCGACTAACAGTGTGATAGCGGGTAAAGATTGGCATAAACGCTTAAGCGCATTTTCGCAGGCAGCATTAAAGTCATCGCGAAATAATAAGTCCTCGGGCGGGTAACCGCACAGTGCCAGCTCCGGCGTGATGAGCAGGCTTGCCCCGTTTTGATGTGCGCGGTTTGCGAAATCAAGGATTTTATTGGCGTTGCCGGCAATATCGCCAACAATGCAGTTCATCTGTGCCAGCGCGATTTTCATGGTTTAATTATTGGTCTGAAGTAGCTAATATTTTCCGCCGGCATCTTTAATCAGCTTCACAATTTCCGGATTTCCTTTTTTTAGCGCATACACGTAAGCGGTCAGGCCGTATTTATCGCGCGCCTTCACGTTGACCTTGTTTTCAAGTAGCAGTTTAACCATTTCCGCTGAATTGGTATCTACTGCTAAGTGCAGGATTGGCGTGCCTTCTGAGTCTTCATGGTCGACGTCGGCGCCTTTTGCAATCAATGTTTTGGCAACTTTCACCTGTGCCTTTTTAACTGCCCAAGTCAATGCTGTCCAGCGTGACTGGTCCTGCTCATCAACATTGGCCCCTTTGTCCAGCATATAGGCCACTGCAGGGGTGTGGCCTTCGCGGGCTGCGTACATCAGCGGTGTTGCGCCAAGCCTGTCGTGTGCGTTGGGCTGCGCGCCCTGTGCCATCAAGGAGGTAATCGTTGGCACATCGCCACTTTTTGCGGCATACATCAATGCTGTTTTACCGTCATCGCTTTTCGCGTTCGCATCCATGCCGTGCTTAATCATCAAGTCTACAATTTCGTTGTAGCCGGAAGTGGCTGCCATGCCAAACGCACTCCAGCCACTGTCATCGCGAATTTTTGGGTCTGCGCCTTTTTCCAGAAGCACCTTTGCCGTCGCTACGTGATTTTTCTTGGCAGCGAACATCAGTGCAGTCCAGCCGCCTTTATCTTTGGCATTGACATCCGCACCTTTATTGATGAGCGCCGCGGCTACTTCCGCACGGTCTTTACGCGCCGCATACATCAGCGCGGTGATGCCGTCCGCATCTTTGGTGTTCGCGTTGACGCCGCTTTCCAGCATGGCTTTTACCGTAGCCAAATCTCCTTTAGACGACGCTGTAAGCAGGTAGGGAATGTCCTCTGCAAAGCTTGTTGTGCTTGCTAGGAATAAACACAAACCAAGAAATACGATAAATTTTTTCAATCTATTTACCTTTATTTTTCATTGCTTGCAACACCGCCTCGCCCAAACCAGCCGGCGATGTAGCTACCACACAGCCAGCATTTTCAAGCGCTTTGATTTTATCTTCGGCACGACCGGATCCGCCCGAGATAATCGCCCCCGCATGTCCCATACGCTTGCCTTTTGGCGCGGTCAAACCGGCAATATAGGCTGCAACAGGCTTGGTGACGTGATGTTTAATAAAATCCGCTGCGGCTTCTTCATCAGAGCCGCCGATTTCACCCACCATAATCATTGCCTCAGTTTCAGGATCGGCCTCGAACATGGTCAGGCATTCAATAAAATTCAAGCCTTTAATCGGGTCGCCGCCAATACCCACGCAGGTGGTTTGACCCAAACCCAGCGCAGTCGTTTGATGCACTGCCTCATAAGTGAGCGTGCCGGAGCGCGACACCACGCCCACCTTGCCGCGCAGGTGAATGCTGCCCGGCATGATGCCGATCTTGCATTCATTCGGCGTGATAATACCTGGGCAATTAGGGCCGATTAATTTAGCGCCATTGGCTTTAAGAGATGCTTTCACATTCAGCATATCTAATACCGGAATGCCCTCTGTAATGCACACGATCAACTCAATACCTGCATCAGCTGCTTCCAAAATGGAATCTGCTGCATATGCTGGCGGCACGTAAATCACACTGGCATTGGCCTGCGTTTCGCGCACAGCCTCGCGCATGGTGTTAAATACGGGCAAATTCAAGTGTAACTGGCCACCTTTGCCAGGCGTGACGCCGCCCACCATCTGCGTGCCATAAGCCAGTGCCTGCTCGGAGTGAAACGTACCTTGCTTTCCGGTAAAGCCCTGGCAAAGCACTTTGGTATTTTTGTTCACTAAAATGCTCATGCTGCCACCGCCTTTACCGCTTGCTTGGCAGCGTCTGTCAGGTTTTCTGCCGAAATAATATTTAATCCACTCTCGCGTAACATTTGTTTGCCTAATTCAACGTTTGTGCCTTCCAAACGGACGACAACGGGGATGGTCATGCCGACTTCTTTTACTGCGGTAATAATTCCGGTGGCGATAATGTCGCAGCGCATGATGCCGCCAAAAATATTGACTAGAATGGCTTTTACATTGCTATCCGCAAGGATGATTTTGAAAGCTTTGGATACGGTTTCCGCTGTCGCGCCACCGCCTACATCCAGGAAATTGGCCGGCATGCCGCCATGTAGTTTGATCAGATCCATGGTTGCCATGGCAAGCCCGGCACCATTGACCATGCAGCCGATATTGCCGTTAAGCGCGATATAATTGAGCCCTGCCTCGTGCGCGATAGCTTCTTTGGCGTCTTCCTGGCTCCAGTCGCGCTGTTCGGAGAGTGATTTCTGGCGATACAGCGCGTTGTCATCCACGCTCATTTTGCAGTCGAGCGCGACTAGCTTGCCATCGGTTGTGACGATGAGCGGGTTAATTTCCAGCAGGCTTAAATCATTCTCTTTGAAGAGTTTGTACAAGCCTTTTAGTAGCCTAGTAAAAGCAGCTATTTGCTCGCTGCTTAACCCTAATTGAAAAGCTAAATTACGTGCCTGAAAATCCACCAAGCCATTGAGCGGATCGCACACTTCCTGCAGGATTTTATCGGGCTGTGTCGCCGCGATTTCTTCAATATCCATGCCGCCTGCGGAGGAGGCCACAACTACAACACGCTCCAGGCTTCTATCTACCAACATCGATAAATACAATTCGCGCGCAATCGGCAGCGTTTCCTCGACGAGTACCTGACTCACCATTTGCCCATCGGGGGCATTCTGGTAAGTAATTAGATGTTTGCCAAGCAGGGTTTTTGCTGTCGCTTCAACCTCGGCGGCAGATTTGACGAGTTTTACACCACCCGCTTTACCGCGGCCGCCTGCGTGGATTTGCGCTTTGACCACATAAGCGTTCGATTGGATAGCATTGGCTGCATTTACAGCTGCAGCAGCATCGCCAGCAACCGCACCAATAGGAGTTGGCAGGCCATATTGTTTTAATAAAAGTTTGGCTTGATATTCATGAAGATTCATTTTAGGCTGATTCAGTTTTTAATTTTAATTGCAGATGATATTTTCGCGCAAAAGCCGAGTTGAAGCTAGTAAAAAAGCCATGCCTGGACTTAATGTAATTCGGCATGGCTTTTCTTTATTCGTTATTAATCAGCTAGGTTGCTATAAATCAGATTCCCAGGCGTTGCCATATACTTTGCCATTACGCGACAGAATAAACATCTGGTACATGCTCACCACCCACATATACGCCGAAGCTGCGCTGTAGCCGATGCCGCCGATGATGGTAAGCCAAGCGAAACTGGGGCTGAGTTTAGTCAGCCACCATGAGAATACGTCCATAATCAAAAAGCCGAACGGGAATGCAATCACTAGAATTTTCAGCTTTTTTGGTACGTTTACTGCAAAGCTGAAAATAAAGCCTACAAAAAAGAAAATAAAAGCGATGCCGAATAAATGGATATGCGACACCCTGGTCAGCCCTTCAACCGTTGCGCCTTCATTGAGAGCGGCAGCTTTTTTGACTTCCTCAAACTTGGTGAAATCGGGAATGCCAGGAATTTGGCTGTGACACATGACGCAGTATTGCGCGAATACCGCTTTGTAATGCGGCTCCCATTCCGATTCCGGCGAGCCGTTCTGTGCCCATTTGACGATGTCCTGGCGCACTTCAAGCGGCGCTTTATCTTTCATGGAACCATTGAGCTTGCTCGCCAGTTTGCTGCCGCTACGGTCGCCATAATAGCTGTAGACAATGTCATCTATCGAAAGCCCGGTTTTGCCGTCAGCCAGGCCGTGCGTGAGCATGATTTGCAGCCCGGCCATACATAAGCCCAAGCCTATCACAAGCAGATAGCCCGCAAAAAGTGCCTTGATAGCTGCAGGCATGTTGGGCAGATTCAGCCAGGCCAGATTTGGAGGAGCGGGTTTCATGGTGCGCTTTCTAAATAGGAGTTAAAAAATCATATCATCCAAGCGTCAATTAACAAAGACACTACGTGGTAGGGCGCCACTGTTATAATGCCATTTTTCTCATTCTTTCGGGTTATTTCATGCGTTTAGTTGTTCAAGGCCGCGCGATTACCGTCGCGCATCTCACCCACATTCACCGTTTAATTGGCGGCAGCACACAGTTTATGCAGATTGCTGAACATGCCTATTATTTGCCAACTAACGAGACCGACATTGAAGCTGTGCGTGCCTTTTGTGCCGAGCAGCAGATTGACTGCGCCTTTGTGCCGGATAACCAGCGTTTGAACCGTTATGGACTGTGTGTGATGGACATGGACTCGACGCTGATCAATATCGAGTGCATCGATGAAATCGCCGCTATGATGGGCATCAAACCCGAAATTTCCAAAATTACCGAAGCCGCCATGCGCGGCGAACTGGACTTTGCAGCCAGCCTGAGAAAGCGTGTGACTTTATTGAAAGGGCTGGATGAATCAGCCTTGCAGCGCGTGATTGACGAACGCCTGCAAGCCAATCCGGGCGCACATGAATGGATTGCTGCCTGCAAAGCTAACAATATCAAAACCATGGTGGTGTCTGGCGGTTTCACCATGTTTGCCAATCACGTCAAAGCTTTGCTTGGCCTGGATTATGCGGTATCGAATACTTTTGAGATTGTTGACGGAAAACTCACCGGCCATATTCTGGGCGACATCGTGGATGCAGATAGAAAAGCGCAGGAATTGCTGAAGCTGCGCGATCAATTAGGTCTGAAGCCGGAACAAACCATCGGTATCGGCGATGGCGCGAACGACCTCAAGATGATGTCAGCCGCCGGAGTGGGTGTGGCTTACCATGCAAAACCCATTGTGCAGCAACAGGCGACTTATGCGCTGAATCACACCGGGTTAGACGGTGTGATAAATTTGTTCACCGCTTAAATCAACAACGCCAATTCTGCATCGCTGAAACCCGCTTTACGCCTTGCTTCCAGGTTGAATGGCCTGCGCAGTTTGGGCGCATTGTATTGTTTGGCCAAGTTGTCATAAGTGGCAATCGGTTCCAGCACGCGCTTTTCGCACAGCCAGTTAAACCAGTGGTTGCCTATCGCCACGTGTCCAATTTCATCGCGCAGAATAATGTCGAGAATATTGGCGGCTTTGGTATCGCCTATCTGCGCCAGTTTGTTGCGTAACGGCGGGGAGGCATCCAAGCCGCGCGCTTCCATGGTGCGCGGCACTAAAGCCATGCGAGCAAGTACGTCACTAGCAGTTTTGTCCGCCATTTCCCATAAGCTGTTGTGGCCAGTAAAATCACCGTAAGCGTAGCCCATGGTTTGCAGGTGCGTGTTGAGCAGGCTGAAATGATAGGCTTCTTCAGCCGCCACTTTAAGCCAGTCTTGGTAATAGCTTTCCGGCATTCCATTAAAGCGCCAGATCGCATCCAGTGCCAGATTGATCGCATTAAACTCAATATGCGCAAGCGCGTGGATTAAGGCAGCGCGGCCTTCCTCTGTGCGCATGGAACGTTTCCCTACTTCGAGCGGAGAGACCAATTCTGGCTTAACGGGGCGGCCGGGAATCGGTAAAGCTGATGTTAACTCGACTGCAGCGTTAAGGCGGATATCGCCCGCTTGCCAAGACTGATACAGCGCAGCAACACCAGCAGCTTTCTGGTCAGCACCACTCTCAGCTAGCCAGGCTAACGCACTTTGACGTAGTTCTTTCAATTATTCTGAATCAATTACTTGAGCGGTATAAAGTCCAGCTCGCCAGCGTACATGTCGGGCACCATTAAATAGGCTTCATCTTTGGTAATAGCAATATCCGCAGCCGATTGATATCCACTTTTTAACAGTGTGACTTCGCCCTTGGTATTAATGCTAAACACTTTGCCATTTTTCCAGTCACTTACGTACATGGTGCCATTAGAGTGGTGAACTACGCCATCGCCACCGCCAAAACCCTCGGCGATGTCTGTCAAAGCTTGTGTTTGCTGGTTAAGGCTATATAGCACACCAGAAGTAAAATCGACATAAATCAACACGTTACCAGTGTCATCCGCCAGCAAGCCATTGGGCGCCATTACCCGCGCGTCCTGCTTGCCGTCTATGAGCAATTTCACTTCCCCTCGCGGGTTAATTTTATAAATCGCCCCACCCTTGCCGGTTTTCATCACATCGCCACTATCGCTGACGTATAAATTGCCTTGCGGGTCGGCTTCCAGATCGTTCAGAAACTGCGGCATGGCGGGAAATGCCTCGGCTGGCACAAACACACCTACTTTGCCCTCTGGCGTAATTTTCATGATTTTGTTTTTATCTGCTACATACAGGTTTTCGCCGATCATCGCCAAGCCTTTCGGGTCATCTAAGCCGCTGGCATAAATTGAAGCCTTGCCGTTTTTATCAATCATGCTAATCCGGCCGTCACCATCTTTGTCAAATTTGTTAATTTCAGAAATGAAAATACGGCCATCTTTGGCTTGCACTACCGATTCCGGCGTTTTCAGGCCTGTGATTTTTCCTCCGGCAGAAAGCTGATCGCTGGGGTTCTGCACACAGCCTGCACTCGTCGCGGCCAAAGTGGCGATTGCTAATATAATTATTTTTCTCATGAACTCTGATTCCTTTAGCGGGATTTAGTAATAAAATTTTGCAGCAGGCAAATTATCTAGGCTATTGCAAATCGATTTTGTGTTATCCAAACTGGCTTTATTCACGGTAGGTAATATTACTTGGTTTGTGTATTATTAGCAACAAAGGAGATATATTAAGCAATGTAATGAATAGGCAAGCGACAAGTGTTTTTACATTTCATACATCCTAAAAAGACACCATTAAAATGACATTGCCCGGATTTTTGGCGTGGGAAGCAGGGTGACCATGCTACATGGAGTGTCTGTGCTACCTGTAAGGGTAGGGGTGTTAATGATGGCTTGCAGGGTCTGATCTGTTTTCATTTTTCCTATAGCATTCTGCATGGCAACGTCATAAGCATCATGTACACGTTTGCTATTTTGTATGTCGAGATAACCATGTACTTTCGATTCCCCCACATATTCGCCTACTAATTTACCCACACCAGAGTAAACCTTTGCACTAATTGTGCCATAGTAAATCAGCGATTGAGGGTTATAGAACATGCGAGGCTGAATCCACACCAAGGTTTTTCCTGATTGATTGCCTTCACACATGCTTACATTGCCATATTCTTTTTCTAACCTTTCTTTCGCGACCTTTTCTACGACAGGGCCTTGTGCAAACCAGTAATCATAGTAAAAATGCCAGAGCTTGATCTGGTTCGTATATTCCTGAGGATTGATATAAATCAGCATGTTAGGTTTGCTGGTATCTTCAGCCTGTGCATGATTGATCGAAATCAATAAAGTTATTGCTAAACATGTCATCCGTATCAATTTCTCAACTCTCATGTTAATCTCCTTCGGTTTTTTATTTAGAGACTCAATTGCTGCTAATTAGATGTATAACTAATCCGGTAGATATAGCCTGCGCGGTCATCCGATACGTATAATGCGCCATCGGGGCCGGCAATCACATCCACAGGCCGACCCCATGCTCGGTTATTATCGAGCCAGCCGGTGGCGAAATCAACTACTTCGACAGGATTTTCGCCCTTAAATTTCACGCGCACCAGTTTGTAGCCGCTTAATTGATCACGATTCCACGAGCCATGCAGTGCGACAATCGCATCGCTTTTATATTCGGCGGGAAAATTGGATTTGTCCAGGAAGGTCACGCCTATCGGTGTGGAATGCGAGGTGAATGTGATGGCGGGCGGTGTGCTGTTTTTGCAGAAATTATCCGGGCCGGCAAAATTCGGGTCTTCCGTCATTTCTTTTATGTTGTCGGGTTTGCCCCAGCAGTGCGGCCAGCCATAATGTTTGCCCCGCTCTATTTTGTTAAGGTGTTCAGGCGGAAGCTCATCATTCACTTTACCGCCTTTTTTGTCAGAACGCATATCCGAGCCATTATTGGTAGCGAACATGCTGCCCGTTTTCGGGTGCCAGGCAAAGCCCTGGCTGTTGCGCAAACCGCGCGCCCATGTCGGGTTTGCAGCGTGCCGACCAACTGTTTCCAGACCGCCTGCAGGCTTGCCCTCCAGCGTATAACGCAAAATCGTCGCCCGCAGCGGGTCGTCCTCTAAACATACATTGCAGCTGGAGCCGACGTTGATATACAGATAATTATCCGGCCCGACTTTAATGGTTTTGAGCGTATGCCCGCCGCTGGGCAGGTTTTTAATCAAGGGTTTAGGTGTAGACCAGACGCCATTTTTCTGCGTGAGCTTTACCACGCTATCTTGGTTCGCCACCAGTAAATCATTCCCTACAAAAGCCAACCCATTGGGCGCATTGAGCTTATCAGAAACCAGAACAGGTGCCTCGGAGAGCCCGTCCCTATTGGCATCTGACAGCATGAGCACCTGATTGCTTTTGCCGAGGGAGACAAACAGATTGCCTGATTGATCGAATGCCAGCATGCGCGGGCCAGCGAAATATTCGGCACCGGCTCCGTTGAGTTTGGCAAACACGGTGACTTCGAACCCTGCTGGCAGCGCAAGGTTAAGCGCTGCCGGCGGCTTTGCAACGTCAGCAACTTGTGTGCAGCCTATGCCAGGTAGGCCGCATAGGCCCATGGTAAGAATAATGCCAAGTTTTGAAATAATCGTTTTGGACATGTGATCAGCGAAGATTAAGTGAGCACGTCCGACCAGATATTGGCTGCCCAGGCGTTAGCGTATTGTCCTTCCTGTTCGGAAGGGTTCGCAGAAACCCCGCCGCCTTCAGCGGCGACCATGATTCTCTTGGTTTCGTCATAGCGGTATACATTGGCCACATGCATGGCTTGCCGGTCATCCACATAGCTATAGCAGGTATTGGCAAACACCGGAGCGGCGTCTGGCATCTGCCCGCTCATGAGCGCCACGATGGCGTTAGCGCAAACTCTGGCCTGGCTGGTAGCCATATGTGCGGATTTTGGCAGGGCGGCGGAAACGCTGTCGCCAATCACGTGCACATTCGGCGCTAGTCTGGATTCGTAAGTTAAAAAATCCACTTCGCACCAGCGTTTGTCGATATTGTTGAGGCCGGCCATTTGTGCAGGCTTTCCGGCGCGTTGCGGCGGAATAATATTGAGCACATTGGCGGTGACCGCTTCAAAATCGGTCTTCACCGATTTAGTTGTGATATCGACTTCAACTACCACATTGTTCGGGCGGTAATCAATCATGCCTGCGTACATTTCAGCCCATACTTTGGTGAACAAGCCTTTTTTAGAAACGATTTCCTGGTTGGCATCCAGCACGATAATTTTGCTGTTGGGTTTGCTGGCTTTAAAATAACTTGCCACCTGGCACACCCGCTCATAAGGCCCTGGCGGGCAGCGGTATGGCGCTTTGGGCACATTCATGACAAATACGCCGCCGTCTGGCATAGATTCCAACTGTTGGCGCAAGTTGACGGTTTGCCAGCCGGCTTTCCATGCATGCGGCACTTGCTGCTGCGCTTCTGCGGATTGCAAATTTGGTAAGGTGTCGTAGATAAAATCAATTCCCGGCGCGATGATCAGGCGGTCATACGCCATCTCGCCACGTTTCGTGCTTACCTTTTTGGCGGCGACGTCAATCGCAGTGACTTCATCCTGCACCCATTTTACGCCATGATTTTTTTTGATTAAATCATAGCCAAAAGTGAGGTCATGAATTTTCTTGCTGCCGCCCAGCACCAGATTGCTGAGTGGACACGATACGAACTGATCCGATTTTTCAATCACAACCACTTCAATATTACCCAGGCTCCACATGCGGATATATTTAGCCGCAGTGGTGCCGGCATAGCCGCCGCCAATCACGACGATACGCCCCAGCGGCGGTTTGCTGGCGCGCGAAAAGCTGCTTGGACTTAGCAGCAGCATACCTGCAGCACCGGCCGCTTTAATGAACGCGCGGCGGCTAACTTCCAGGAAATCAGTCTGCATGATTTGCCTTTAATAATTGGGGTTTGGGGTTAATATTCTCAGCACGTTTTTGCAGCGAAAAATAGACCGCAAGCTGATTGATTTCTTCCGGATCGAGCCCTTTGGCATGATGATGCATGACCGTAGCAGGGCGAGAGCCATTTCTGAAGCCTTGCATTTGGGTAATGAAGTAACCTGATTCCAAGCCCGCAAGTGTCGGGGTTGCGTTAGCACTATTGCCAAGCGTGCCGTGGCAAGCCGCACAGGAAGCGGCGAGCGTTCGTATGTGGGTGCCTGAAAAAACAAAAACCTCAGCAGCACTCGCTTCTGAGGTTGTGAGTATGTGTACCAATAACCAGAAAGTGAATCGTGATCGCATGGTGTTCACTTGATATTAAAACACCATTCTAAATGTTTTTGCCAAGTAGTTGGCAATTCAACCTACATAATTTATCAGAAGCATCTTTCTTCTTTGCAGCCGTCATCTTTTACACCAAGGCTTGATAGAAACTCAACCATATGGGTGTTGCCCTCTTCGCGGAAATAGCGAATAAGAGAAACATCGCCTTTGAGTTTCACGTTGACATCCGCACCATTGCTAGCTAGAAATTTTGCCATTTCTTCTTGCCCATTAAGCGCTGCCAACATAAATGCCGTATGAATCGCGACAGGATGAACATAATTGATATCAGCGCCTTTGCTTAGCAGGAATTTTACAGTTGGAATATCGCCTTTATTGGCTGCCATTTGCAATGGCGACCAACCAAAGATTTTTTCATTAACTATTTTTGGCTCAGCTTTCACATATTTTTCTACAATTTTCAGCTTGCCTTCTGTCAGCGCGTCGCTAAACTCAAGCGATTCATCATCGGTGAGTGCGGTACTATTTAATGAAAAACTCAACGCTAATGCGGCAAATATTATTTTTAACATATTCATACTGCTTTTTTCCTTATTCTAATGATTACCAGTTAGGCGATATATTTTCTTGCATTACGGAACATCCGCATCCAGGGTGCATCTTCAAGCCAGTCATCGGGATGCCAGGAATGCTGTGCTGCTCTGAATACCCGTTCAGGATGTGGCATCATAATACTAAAACGCCCATCTGTGGTGGTTAGTCCGGTAATTCCCTGCGGCGATCCGTTCGGATTAAACGGATAGATTTCAGTTGGCGTTGACGCATGGTCAATAAAACGCATCGTTACCAGCTTTTTATCCAGCGCGTGATTGACAGCATTTTCACCGGAAAATTCCGCAAATCCTTCGCCATGCGCAACGGCAATCGGCATGCGGCTTCCAGCCATGCCCTTAAAGAACAGCGAAGGTGATTCCAGCACTTCCACCATCGCAAAACGCGCCTCGAACTGCTCGGATTTGTTGCGTACAAAGTGTGGCCAGTGCTCGCTGCCAGGGATGATCGAGTGTAAATTGCTCATCATTTGGCAGCCATTGCACACCCCGAGGGCGAACGAATCGCTGCGGTTGAAGAAGGCGCTGAATTCGTCCCGCGCGCGGCCGTTGAATAAAATGGATTTCGCCCAGCCTTCGCCTGCGCCCAGCACGTCGCCGTATGAAAAGCCGCCGCAGGCTACAAAGCCAGCAAAGTCTTTAAGCGACGCGCGGCCGGAGATGATGTCGCTCATATGCACGTCAAAAGCGGCAAAGCCCGCGCGGTCAAATGCAGCAGCCATCTCCACCTGGCCGTTCACGCCTTGTTCGCGCAGGATGGCCATGCGCGGGCGTGATTTGTTGAGGTAAGGCGCAGCGATATTTTCATTGATGTCAAAGGTCGTATGCACATGCAAGCCAGTATCAGCTTCGTCCAGAATACGGTCATATTCCTGCTGGGCGCAGGCAGGGTTATCGCGCAGGCTTTGCATGCGGTAGGTGGTTTCTGACCACATGCGGTGCAAATTGATGCGGCTATCGCTGAATATTGTTTTACCGTGCTGCGTAATCTGGATTTGAGCGTTGTTGTTCACGGTGCCAATGTAATGTGCGCAGCCGGCAAGCAGTTGATTCAATGTATTCAGAATCTCATCGGCCTGCGAGGCGCGTACTTGCAGCACCGCCCCAAGTTCCTCGTTAAACAGCGCTGCTACGCTATCGCCAGAAAGCCCGTCGATATTGGCTTGCAGGCCGCAATGCCCTGCAAACGCCATTTCGCACAAGGTGACAAGCAAGCCGCCGTCGCTACGGTCGTGGTAGGCCAGAATTTTGTTGTCGCTATTCAGTCGTTGAACGGCTGCAAAAAACGCTTTGAGCTGTTCAGGGCTGTCGACATCCGGCGCATCATTGCCAAGCTGGCTATACACTTGCGCCAGGCTGCTACCGCCCATGCGGTTTTTGCCATTGCCAAGATCAATTAAGATGAGCTTGGTTTCGCCCATGTCCGTACGCAACTGCGGCGTGAGGGTTTTGCGCGTATCCGGCGTATTGGCAAAAGCGGTCACCACCAGTGAAATCGGCGAAGTGACTGCTTTATCCTGATTGTTTTCCTGCCAAACCGTCTTCATGCTCATGGAGTCTTTGCCGACCGGAATGCTGATGCCAAGTTGCGGGCACAATTCCATGCCTACGGCCTTGACCGTGGCAAACAATGCGGCATCTTCGCCGGCATGCCCCGCAGGCGCCATCCAGTTGGCAGAGAGTTTTAAGTTGCCAATATCGTCAATCAGGCTGGCAGCAATGTTGGTGATGGCCTCGCCAATCGCCATGCGGCCGGAGGCTGGTGCGTCAATCAATGCGAGCGGCGCTTTTTCGCCAATGGCAAACGCTTCGCCGATGTTGGTTTCAAAGCCTGCCAGCGTTACCGCCACATCGCTCACGGGCACTTGCCAAGGGCCGACCATCTGGTCGCGTGCGATAAGGCCGGTCACGGTGCGGTCGCCAATGGTAATCAGGAATGTTTTATCCGCCACGCCGGGCAGGCGTAATACACGCGTTGCAGCGTCTTTAATATCAATCTTGCCAGTATCAAAAGCAGCTAGTTTCCTGCTGATGCTTTTTACGTCGCGCGTCATTTTAGGCGGTTTGCCAAGCAAGACGGACAAATCCATATCCACAGGTTTGTTGTTAAAGTGGCTGTCCGCGACGGTTAAATGGCGCTCTTCGGTGGCATGGCCTACAACCGCAAACGGGCAGCGCTCACGCGCGCAAATGGCTTCAAATAGCGGCAGATTTTCTTGCGCCACTGCCATCACATAACGTTCCTGCGCCTCGTTACTCCAGAGCTCGCGTGGCGACATGCCGGGTTCCTCGTTGTGCACATTACGCAGCTGAAAAATCGCGCCGACTTTAGCGTCGTTTACCAATTCTGGAAAGGCATTGGAAATGCCGCCCGCGCCCACATCATGGATGCTCAAAATCGGGTTTTTATCGCCTAACTGCCAGCAGCGGTCAATCACTTCCTGCGCACGGCGTTGCAGTTCTGGATTGCCGCGCTGCACCGAATCAAAGTCCAGATTTTCCGTGTTGCTGCCGGTGTCCATGCTGGATGCGGCGCCGCCGCCCAGGCCAATCAGCATGGCAGGGCCGCCGAGTTGAATGAGCGCCGCACCGGCCGGAATCGGGTTCTTTTTTGAATGCGATGCTGAGATATTGCCGACCCCGCCTGCCAGCATGATTGGCTTATGATAACCGCGCACTTCTGGCTGGCCGTTCTGGCCATAGGTTTCCAGTTCAAAAGTACGGAAGTAGCCGGCGATATTGGGGCGCCCAAACTCGTTGTTATAGGCTGCGCCACCCAGAGGGCCATCGACCATGATTTGCAAAGGTGATGCGATGCGGCCCGGTTTTCCGTAGGGTTTTTCCCATGGTTGGGCAAAGTCAGGAATATTCAGGTTGGATACGGAAAATCCGGTTAACCCCGCTTTGGGTTTGGAACCGCTGCCAGTTGCGCCTTCATCGCGGATCTCGCCGCCCGCACCAGTCGCCGCGCCGGCAAAAGGGGAAATGGCAGTGGGATGGTTATGCGTTTCCACCTTCATCAGGTAGTGCATGTTTTCTTCTGTAAAGCCGTATTCACCATCTTTTGGGTAAAAACGCCTGGTTTTTTGGCCTGCAACAATCGAGGCATTGTCGGCATAAGCGACCACCGTGCTGCCCGGGTTGAGCTTGTGCGTGTTGCGGATCATGCCGAACAATGAGTTGTCCTGTACCTCGCCGTCAATTACCCAGTCTGCATTGAAAATCTTGTGGCGGCAATGTTCCGAGTTGGCTTGCGCGAACATCATCAGTTCGACGTCGGTGGGGTTGCGACCGATTTTTGTAAAATTTTCGAATAGATAATCCACTTCATCAGGCGAAAGCGCCAGCCCCATGTCGCTATTGGCCTTATTCAGCGCGGTTTTGCCGCCCTGCAGAATATCCACCGAGCTAAGCGGTGCGGGCTCTGCGCTGTGATGCAGCTTTTGTGCGTCATTGAGTTGGCCGACGACGGTTTCGGTCATGCGGTCGTGAATCTGTGTATTTAGAGCAGTTTTTTCGGCATCGTTCAGCGGCTTGCCATCATTGGTCGTGACATAGTATGCAATGCCGCGCTCAAGCCGTAAAAGATTAGTCAGGCCACAGTTCTTAGCAATGTCCGTCGCGCGTGAAGCCCAGGGTGAAATCGTGCCAATGCGTGGAATGACCAGAAACAATTCGCCGGCGGGCGCTTCGGTGTTGGACTTCGGACCGTAGGTGAGAATCTGTTCAAGCGTGTGCTGCTGGCTTTCAGAAAGCGCTGATTCGCCAAACGCAAAGTGCATAAACTCTGCGTAAATATGTTTGATGTTGGGGGCGGATTTCTTTAAGGTGGCGTACAGTTTATCAAGACGAAACTGCGATAAAGCAGGGCTGCCGCGAAGGCTTAAAAATTGGGTGCTTGGCATGGATGGTATGAAGGCTAAAATTTAGTGTATTTAAGCCATATTTTAACAGAAAGCCTGCTGGAGCTTATTAAATTTTACAGGCTAAAATTTACATGCCCAGTGCTCTTGCGCCTTGGTAGAAAATAAAGCTCACCAGCCATGCCAGTCCTAGCGACCAAACAATCGATAGCCACATGAATCTGCTGCTTTTTGACTCGCTTTTTAACGTGGCGATGGTGGATAAGCAAGGTGTGTAGATGAGCGTGAACAGCATAAAGCTCATGCCCTGTACCCAATCGATGTTGATTGCGATTTGCTGGCTAAGCGCATCTCCTTGCAGGCCGTAAATCACCGCGAGCGAGCCGATGACAATCTCTTTGGCCACGAAGCCGAATATCAACGCAATCGCCAGCTGCGAATCAATGCCGATCGGGTTGAGAATTGGTGCAAACAGCGTGCCGATTTGCCCGGCCAGCGTGCCGCTGCTGGCGGGCGGCACGTCGGTAGGAAAGTGCGTAAGCGCCCAAACCAGCACCACACCGATTACAATAAATTTAGTGGCACGATTCAGAAAATACTTGACCTCTTGCCAGCCGCGCAGCCATATCTGGCGCGGGGTAGGGAAGCGGTAAGGCGGCAGCTCCAGGATAAATGGCTCGCTGCTTTTGTATTGGTTCTTAAACAAAACGGCGGTTAGGAATATGGTGGCAAAACTTGCCATGTAAAGCGCAAACATGATGTAAGGCGCTTGTTTTGCAGTAAATAGCGTGGCAATCAAAAACAAGAACACCTGCAGCCTTGCCGAGCACAGTGAAAGCGGAATAACCAGCATGGTTAACAAGCGCATCGGACGGCTGCGCATCACACGTGTGCCCATGAGTGCGGGCACATTGCAGCCGAATCCCATTAGCATCATGACAAAGCCGCGGCCATCGAGGCCGATTTTGGCCATGAAGGCATCCATCAGAAAAGCGGCGCGCGATAAATAGCCGCTGTCCTCGACCATGCTCATCACCAGAAAGAACAATACGATAATCGGCACGAATGCCGCTACAGTGCTAATGCCGTTAAAAATGCCATCCAGCAGCAAGCCGTTGAGCCAGCTCGGCAGGGCGGACAGCAGCGGATCGAGAACGCTGGAACGGAGCAGGGCGAGCAGCCATGCCATGCCGTCCTGCAGCGGCTTGCCGGCAGTGAAAATAAACTGGAACAGCAAAAACATGGCCGCAAAAAAAATCGGCAAACCAAACCACGGGTGCAGCAGCACTTTGTCAATGTTGTCGGTGGTTTTATCGGCAAGCTGGGTAGGCATTTGCACGGTTTTTTTAACAATATCGAGCATGTCCTGCTCAATCTGGACGTCGGCTTCAAGCAGGGATGCGATGGTTTGTGACGAAACGCGGTTGGGTTTTTCTTCCATTTGCCTGGCCGCCACCTGTAGTGCCTGTGGACAGCCATCGCCATATTTGGCGCTGATCAGCATGACTGGCAGGCCAAGCTGCCTGGACATGGCTTCGGCATCAATGCTGATGCCCGCACGTTTGGCTTCATCCTGCATGTTGAGCAGCAAAATGGCGGGCAGTCCAAGGTTTTTAAGCTGCAAGGCCAGCGATAACTGGCGGTCGATCTGTGAGCTGTTGAGCACAATAATAGCCAAATCCACCGGGTTGCTGCTCAGGAAATGGCGCACTACCTGTTCGTCATCCGAAAAGCCGTGCAAATCGTACAAGCCGGGCAAATCAACCAGTTCGGCAATATGGCCGCCGATTAGGATCTTGGCGCTCATTAAATCTACCGTGATGCCTGGCCAGTTGCCGACGCGTGCCGAGGCGCCGCTCAGGCGGTTGAACAGGGTGGATTTGCCCGTGTTGGGCATGCCAAGCAGAGCGATACGTTTCATGGTGAGGCGTTTGGCTGCAACCTAGGCAGCGTTGAGTTGAATGCGTTGTGCTTCGACGCCGCGTAAAATGATGTCTGTTGCGCCAATCCGCACATGTAGCGGACCATTAAAGCTGGCGCGGCGAATCAGCTCTATTTTTTTGCCAATTCTAAACCCCATGGCGTTCAGGCGCTGGTGTAGCGCTTGTTCAGCGTGTATCGCTTGAATGACGCCGTGCTCACCAGGGTTTAAATTGCTTAAAATAGTCATGTGGTTATGAGTAATCTAAATGATAATGGTTCTTAATTATCACATAATCTGATAAAAAGTCAATGTACAAACAAAAAAGCCTGCAAAAGCAGGCCTATTTGTTAGCTAATGTTAAATTTTAGATGACGACTATTTTTTATCGGTAATTCCAGGTACGTCGATTTTGGCTTTTGCTTTTAAATCCAGCATCATTTTTTCGAGTTTGCGTTGTTGCAGGGTGCGCTCTAAGCCGTCTTTGACTTTGTCATACGGAGGCACTTGGGTGGCGCGGGTGTCTACCAGTTTAATGACATGCCAGCCAAATTGGGTTTGTACCGGCGTAGTAGAAACTTCACCTTTTTTCAGGCTAGTGACTGCGTCGCTGAATGGTTTAACCATGCCGGCCGGAGAGAACCAGCCTAAATCACCGCCTTTTTCTTTAGAGCCTGGGTCAAGCGATTTTTCTTTCGCGATTTTTGCAAAATCACTGCCTTTTTTTACCTGTGCCAAAATGTCATTGGCTTCAGCTTCGGTTTTTACCAGAATATGGCGTGCGCTGTATTCTTTATCGCCCAGTTCCTTTTTGTATTGTTCGTAAGCGGCTTTTTTGTCAGCATCAGTTACCGGATTTTTCTTCATAAAATCTTGGAGAAAAACATTCACTAATAATTTACGCTGCGCAAGTTCTTCATTCGTTTTGTAATCCGGCAATTTGTCAATGCCTTGTTTTTGCGCCTCTTGATAGGCAAGCTCGGAGCCAATAAGCTCATTAATAATAGCAATTTTCATGTTCTCGCTAGGCTTCTGTCCGCGTGCTTGTGCATCCTTCATAATGTAATCCACCCACGATTGTTTAATGGCCTTGCCATTCACTGTGGCTGCTGCGTCTGCAGCATATAATGCCGGCGTGAAAGTTAAAGTGGAAAATGCTGCTAAGGTTATGAATAATTGGTTGATTTTCATTAGAAATCCTTGAAATTAAAAATTTAATCCTGATTAAGTTTATACGTTAGATGGAATCGTCTGGCGAAATTGCAAGTATGCTTATAGCATGAATTTGTTGCGGGATTAAGTCAGCAAGTGCTTGATAAATTAAACGATGTCGCATTACCTGCGATTTTTGCGAAAAATGAGAGCTTACTATTTTTATGCTGAAATGTCCACCACCAGCATTGCCTTTGTGGTCTGCGTGCAGGGCGCTATCATCTTGTATCTCAAGGCTTATCGGGTTTAATGCGGCCAGCCTTGCTGTTATGGTTTCAGTCAAATTCATGCTGTGCTTAGGGCAGCGTTTTGCGAAAAGGTTTCACAACTACGTTTGCATATACCCCCGCGCTGACAAACGGGTCGGCCTCCGCCCAGCTTTTTGCAGCTTGCAAATCCGAAAATTCGGCCACAATCAGACTGCCGCTAAAGCCCGCTGGACCTGGATCTGCGCTATCAATGGCGGGGAAAGGCCCAGCCAGTAATAACTTGCCCTGGTTTTGCAGTTCTGTAAGCCGCGCCAGATGTGCTGGCCTGGCATTCATGCGCTTTTCAAGGCTGTTTGGAGCATCTTCTGCAATGATGGCGTACCACATTAGATAGGCTCCATAAATTCTGAATGTTGAAAGGCGTTCACTTTTTATCCTCATCCGGATCGATCAAATAGTTTTTCAAAAGTAAGGTTTGTGCAATGACAAACACAAACATCATGCCGGTAACGCCAAACAGTTTGAAATTCACCCAGGTGTCCAGGCTGTAATTAAACGCGATGTATAAATTCAGAAAACCCAGCAATACTAAAAAAATCACCCAGGCCAGATTAAGTTTGTGCCAAATTTTCACAGGCGGGTTGAGCATTTTCCCCATCATTTGACGAATGAAATTTTTCTTAAAAAACAGGTCAGAAATCAACAGAATCGCCGCTAAAAGCCAGTAAAGCACAGTCGGCTTCCACATAATATAGGTTTTGTCGTGTAGCAGCAGGGTAATGCCGCCCAGCACGCTGATAATGGCGCCGTTTACCAGCAACATTTTTTCTATTTTGCCGTGACGGATTTTGCTGTAAATAATCTGCGCGATCGTGGCGATAATGGCGATGGCCGTTGCAAAGAAAATACCGTAGAGCTTGAAGCTTACAAAAAATAAAATGACAGGAAATAGATCAAATAAAAATTTCATGTGGCCCTGGTTGAAAGTGTTGGACGGGATACTGAAAGCGCAACTATCAGTAAAGACGGTATTTTGCTATGATTTGGCTATTAATGCAAAACAGTAATTGCAAAACGTTGATGGTTTAATTTTATGGCGGCACAGATCGATCTACATTGTCACTCCACGATTTCTGATGGGCTTTTGTCACCAGAAGATCTGGTCGCCCACGCAGCCAAAAGCGGCGTCAAAGTATTGGCGTTGACAGACCATGATGACGTAAGCGGCCTGAAAGCCGCGCGGGAAGCGGCTCCCCGGCATGGCATCCAATTTGTGAACGGTGTGGAAATTTCAGTGACCTGGAAAAGGCGCACTTTGCATATCGTGGGTCTGAAGATAGATTCCGAAAACATAGCCTTAAGAAATGCACTGGATAGGGTGCGCATCGGGCGCGACGAGCGTGCACAGGAAATGGCTGCAGGATTAGCCAAAGTGGGTATTGCGGGCGCGTACGAAGGCGCAAAAGCAATCGCCAATCAAAGCATCCTGACGCGCAGCCACTTCGCACAGTTTCTGGTGCAAAATGGCCATGTTAAAGATGTTAAATCGGTGTTCAAAAAATATCTGGTCAAGGGCAAACCCGGCTTTGTCGATCATCAGTGGATGAGTCTGGAAGAAGCGGTCGGCCTGATTCGTGCCAGCGGTGGCAGTGCGGTGGTTGCACATCCAGGACGCTATGACCTGGGCACCATCAACATGCTGCTGCTGATGCACGAATTTAGAAGCTATGGCGGCGCGGCGATCGAGGTGGTGACTGGCAGCCATACGCCGCCGCAATACCAGCAGTTTGCTAAAATGGCGCACCGTTTCAGCCTCAAGTCTTCAATTGGCTCGGATTATCACGGGCCAGGTTTATCTTACATGGCGATGGGTTGCGTGCCCGAACTGCCGGTGAGTTGTGTGCCGGTGTGGGATGACTGGCCAGAGGCCCAGTATCTCGATTAAATGGCACAATACTTTGTCATTAATGCCGAAAACCCTCAAGCGCGGTTGATTAAACATGCGGTTGAGATTTTGCGCGAGGGCGGCGTGATTGCTTACCCGACGGATTCCAGCTACGCCCTAGGCTGCATGCTGGGGTTTAAGGATGCGCAAGACAGAATCCGCCGGATTCGTCACTTGGGTGACGACCACTTGTTTACGCTGGTGTGCAGCAACTTAAGTGAGCTAAGTGTTTATACACAAGTGGATAATATTCAATTTCGGCTGCTCAAGGCCAATACGCCGGGTGCATATACCTTTATCTTGAAAGCCACGCGCGAGGTGCCGCGCCGTTTACAGCATCCCAAGCGTAGTGCGGTGGGTATTCGCGTACCTGGCCACGCCGTAGTGCAAGCCTTATTGGAAGCGCTAGGCGAGCCGTTGTTAAGCATGACCCTGCAATTGCCTGGCGATGACGAACCGCTGAACGAAGCCTGGGAAATCCGCGAAAGGCTAGAGCACCAAGTGGATCTGGTGATTGATTCGGCCACTAGCCATGCGGGCCCGACAACAGTGATTGATTTAACCGCCAGTGCGCCAGTGCTTATTCGCCAAGGCGCCGGCGATGCCGCGCCATTCGGGCTTTAATTGTTTTAGAAGAAACTTAAAGAAAGAAAAGCATGGAACTCAACGTCATACAAAAAATTTGCGTTTACGCATTGCCGATCTTGTTTGCGATCACCGTGCATGAGGCGGCGCATGGCTATGTGGCGAAATATTTTGGTGATTTAACCGCCGATCGTATGGGGCGCATCAGTCTGAATCCGCTTAAGCATATCGACCCGTTCGGCACGATTTTATTGCCCGCGCTCACAGTGATGCTGGGGGGGATTTTATTCGGCTGGGCCAAGCCGGTACCCGTTAATTTTGCCAATTTGCGTAACCCTAAAAAAGACATGTTGTGGGTGGCAGCCGCAGGCCCTGCGGCTAATTTCGTGATGGCGATTTTTTGGGCATTGATGATCAAGCTTTCTATTGACATGCCTGAAACGATTGCTTATCCACTTGCATTGATGGGCAATGCAGGCGTTACGATTAACATCGTGCTGATGGTGCTTAACCTGTTGCCGTTGCCGCCACTGGATGGTGGTCGCATCGCGGTGAGCTTGCTGCCGCATGATCTGGCGCAGCCTTTTGCGCAGATCGAGCGCTATGGCTTCATTATTCTGATTGCGCTGTTGTTTACTGGGGTATTAGGTAAAATTCTGATGCCGGTGATTGGTTTGGTTAACAGTTTGATATTTGGCTTACTTGGCTAGGCTTGTTTGTATAATAATTACATATTTAATTAAGGTTTTCTTATTACATGGCTATAGAACGCGTTTTATCGGGCATGCGCCCCACAGGCAGCCTGCATCTTGGACATTACAATGGCGTGCTTAAAAACTGGATACGTCTGCAGCACGAACATGAGTGTTTCTTTTTTGTAGCCGACTGGCATGCACTGACGACGCATTACGATACGCCGGAAATTATCGAAGAATCCGTGTGGGAGATGGTGATTGACTGGCTGGCTGCGGGTGTTGACCCCGCGAGCGCCACAATTTTCATTCAATCGCGCGTGCCGGAACACGCAGAATTGCATACGTTGCTTTCCATGATTACGCCACTAAGCTGGCTGGAGCGTGTGCCCACTTACAAAGACCAGCAGGAAAAGCTCAGCAGCAAAGATTTATCCACCTATGGCTTTTTAGGTTACCCCTTGTTGCAAAGCGCGGACATTCTCATCTACAGAGCCACGCAAGTGCCGGTGGGCGAAGACCAGATCCCGCATATTGAATTCACGCGTGAAATTGCCCGCCGCTTTAACCATATTTACGGCAAAGAAAAAGGCTTTGAGGAAAAAGCCGAAGCAGCGATTAAAAAACTGGGCAACAAACGCGGCGCGCTGTATGAAGAAATGCGCAATGCCTACCAGCAAAGCGGTGATGAAGAAGCACTGGAAGCCGCGCGTGCCATGATCGAAGAGCAGCAAGGCATGAGCATGGGCGACAAAGAGCGTTTGCTGGGCTACCTGGAAGGTGGCGGCAAGATTATTCTGGTCGAGCCGGATTACAAACTTACGCCTGCCTCAAAAATGCCGGGCCTGGACGGGCAGAAAATGTCCAAGTCTTACAACAACACCATTTCATTGCGTGAAAATCCAGACGCAATCGCCAAAAAAATCAAAACCATGCCGACTGACCCTGCACGAATTCGCCGTACTGACCCGGGGGACCCAGCCAAATGTCCGGTATGGCAATTGCATGAAATCTATTCAGATAAGACGACGCAAGGCTGGGTGCAAATGGGCTGCAAAGGCGCAACCATTGGCTGCATAGAATGTAAGCAACCGGTGATTGATGGTGTGCTGAAAGAACTCAAGCCGATTCAGGAACGCGCTGCGCAATATGCCGAAGACCCTACCTTGGTGAAAAACATCGTGGCCGAAGGCTGTGAAAAAGCTCGCAAACTTGCGCGCGAGACGATGCGAGATGTAAGAGATGCGATGGGGTTAAACTATGGGTAAAATTCCAAAGTGGGTAATTAAGGCCTTCTTTGGTTTAGTGTTTGCAGCATTCTTTTTTCTCGCTGGTAGCTTGTACCAATGGTTAGATATATGGTTTAGAAAACCAGTTGAAGTGACAATTACTAACGATTCCGGTCAAGATATTAAATCGCTCAACCTTGCTTATACTGGATATTTAACAAGTGGCGTAATAAATATCAAGCCGCCCAGTAAGAACCAGTCCGTACTTGTTAAGTATTATCAGTCTGGTGAAGGAAGCTTCTCAATTGAAGCAACATTAGAAAATGGAAAGATTTTAAGAGGTAAAGAAGGGTATGTAGAAGCGGGATATTCTATAGATAAAACAATAACTTCCGAAGAGATTAAAGGCGAAATTGGCTCGTTAGGTTATTAGTAAAGCCAAGTAGGGCGGGCAACTTGTTGCCCACGCGGCAATGAAATAAAAATCCATTTAATTGGATAAAAGTATCGAATAATATATGCCCTGCAAGCCAATATCCATGAGGGTTACAGGGCAGGTGTTTTAAATAATCAAAACGTATCAATAGGAAGTAGATTTGCTGTTAACCACATCAGAAATCAAAATCAAAGGCGAGCTTTTATCAGAGCTGCCGCAAGATTTATACATTCCACCAGATGCGCTGGAGGTGTACTTAGAGGCGTTCGAAGGCCCGCTCGATTTGCTGCTCTACCTCATCCGCAAGCACAATCTGGATATTCTCGACATTCCCATGGCGGAATTAACCGCGCAATACATGGTGTATGTGGAGAAAATGAAAGTGATTAAGCTGGAACTGGCGGCGGATTATCTGCTGATGTCGGCGATGTTGATTGAGATTAAATCGCGCATGCTGCTGCCAAAACCTGCCGAAATTGCCGAAGAGGATGACCCGCGTGCCGAACTGGTGCGCCGGTTGATGGAATACGAAGCCATTAAACTTGCTGCACAGCGTTTAGATGAAATGCCTAAGGTAGGTGAAGAGATTGCCGTTGCTGCTGCGTATTATCAGCACATCAGCGAAATCAAACCGCCCGAAGTGAGTCTGGATGAATTGGTCGAGGCTTGGCGCAATGTGCTGAAGCGCGCTAAACTCAATTCGCATCACAAAATCGGCAAGGCAGAGCTCTCGGTGCGCGAGCATATGAGCCAGATTCTGCGGCGTTTGAAGGCTGACGGTATGGTAGAGTTTTCACAGCTTTTTGATATGGCGAGTGAAGGTTTAGCGAAACTTGTGGTGAATTTTCTGGCGATTCTGGAACTGGCGAAAGAAGGACTGATTCGCATCACGCAGCAACAAGCATTCTCGCCGATTTATCTGCAAGCGAATGCTAGTGAGTGAGTATGAAAGAACCCGACAACATCACCGAAATGAAACAAGTCTTAGAAGCGGCACTGCTTACTGCAGGACAGCCGTTGAGCTTGGATGACATGCTGAAGCTGTTTGCAGGGCGCATGGAGCGTACGACGCTGCGCATGCTGCTGGATGAGTTAAAGCAGGATTGGGCAGAAAAAACGCTGGAACTGGTGCAAGTGGCGACGGGTTATCGCTTTCAAGCCAGGCAGCAATTCAGCGAATTTATTACACGCTTGAACCCTGAGCGGCAGCCAAAATACTCACGCGCGGTGATGGAGACGCTTGCGATTATCGCCTATCGCCAGCCAGTGACGCGTGGGGATATCGAGCAAATCCGCGGTGTGGCAGTGAACCCGAACGTGATGCGCCAATTGCAGGAACGCGACTGGATTGACGTGGTTGGCCAGCGCGAAGTGCCTGGCCGACCTTCGCTTTACGCAACTACGAAACATTTTTTAGATGACCTCAATTTGCGCTCTTTAAGCGAGTTGCCGCCGATGGATGATTTTGCCCAGAGTGAAATCCCGCTAGATAATTAAAAGTTTATCTGTAACTGCTGTAAAATCACTGCTTTAGCTATTCAAAGTTCAATATGGCACGTCCATTTAAACAACAGCGCGACCCGCAGGCAATTCCACGCCGCCCCAAAACTAACTTCACCAAGTTAGAAACCGACCCAAACGCGCCGCCAGAACCTACACAGCGCTTGCACAAGCTGTTGGCGCTAGCTGGCTTGGGCTCGCGCCGCGATATGGAAGAACTGATTGCCAGCGGCCGCATTACCATTAACGGTGAAACCGCCAAAGTGGGCGCGGCTGTGACGCAGCATGATGTGGTGCGGCTGGATAGCCGCCCATTGCGTTTGCCGTTTGAGGCTGAGCTGCCGCAAGTGCTGATTTACCATAAGCCGGAAGGCGAGATCGTCAGCCAGGACGACCCAGAAGGCCGCGCCAGCGTATTCGACAAACTGCCGCGCATCAAGCAGGGCAAGTGGATCGCCATTGGCCGGCTGGACATGAATACCAGTGGCTTGCTGATATTCACCAACTCGGGTGAATTGGCCAACCGTTTTATGCACCCTAGATATGAAGTAGAGCGCGAATACGCGGTGCGTATTTTTGGTGAATTGACCGAAGGCCAAATGCTGCAACTGACGCAAGGTATTGAGCTGGAAGACGGCCCTGCCAGCTTTGACAGCATTCGCCCGCAGGGTGGAGAGGGGGCCAATCACTGGTATCAGGTGATTCTGCGTGAAGGCCGTAACCGCGAGGTGCGCAGGCTGTTTGAGGCATTTCAGTTGCCCGTGAGCCGTTTGATGCGTGTGCGTTTTGGCCCGGTGAATCTGCCGCCTCGCGTTAAACGCGGGCAAATGCTTAAGCTGGAGCAAAAGCAAGTGGTGGAGTTGCTGGAATGGGCTGGCTTGCCAGTGCCTAAAACGCCGATGAAACAGCTCTCGCAACGCGAGAAAGATAAGGCCACTGCGGTATTTATGCCAAAAGTGCGCAAGCAACGCGGCAGCGTGTTAGACAAAGCACCGAGAGAAAACAGCACGGCTGCAAGCTGCACCGGTATTGGTTTGCAGGGAATCGATAAACCAAAAAAACACGTGCCCAAAAAACCAGTCAACCGTCGCATACGCGGTGACGCGACGAGCGCGCCCCAAGTAAAAAATAGGCCGCAAAAAAAGAGCGATAACAACCGCGGCCGCGGCTGATTTATTTGCAGACGAATTCGCAATTCGGCCCGCTGCGCCCAACCGAGCTGCCATCCGCGCACTGCTTGGCATCATGCGTACACACGATTTGGTCTGGCGGTGTAGAGGGCTTTTCAACCTGATCAGGCGGACCGATGCGTCTTGGCGGGTTGCTGTTTTCCGGTTTGCTGCAAGCCAGCATAAACAGCATGGTGATTAGGACGAGTGCTGATTTTTGCATTTTAAGCTCCGATTAACTGTTCTTTTGTCAGTAAAAACACAAACTGGCTGCCGGATTCCACTTCCAGCCAAGTGAACGGCAATTGCGGATATGCTTCTAAAAGCGCGTCCTGATTGTGGCCGATTTCGACCACCAAAATACCGCCATCATTGAGGTAGTCAGCGGCTTCGCGCAGAATAGTGTGCGTATGGTCCAAGCCTGAAACACCGCTGCCAAGCGCGAGTTGTGGCTCGTTGCGGTACTCGGTTGGCAGCTGTGTCATGCTGGGCGCATCCACATAAGGCGGATTGCTGATAATCAAATCGTACTTTTTGCCTTTTAACGCAGAAAACATATCAGATTGGATGGCGGTGATTTGTTCCTGCAAGCCATAATTGGCGATGTTGATGTTGGCAACCGCAATGGCGTCGGGCGAAATATCCACCACGTCAATTGCCGCATTGGGAAAGGCGTTGGCGAGCAAAATGCCTAAACAGCCGCTGCCTGTGCAGATGTCGGCTGCACTTTCCACCATTTCCGGGAATTCAATCCATGGCTGCAAACCGTCTTCAAGCAGTTCTGCGATAAACGAGCGCGGCACGATGACGCGTTCATCCACATAAAACTTGAAGCCGCGCAGCCATGCCTCGCGCACCAGGTAGGCGGTGGGTGTGCGCTTGGTGATGCGCTGTTCGATCAAGTGGGCGAGATGTTTGCGTTCCTGCTCAGTAATCACAGCATCTAGAAAGTTATTTAGCGTGTCGTGTGGCAAATGCAGCGCGCTTAGAATCAGCCATACTGCTTCATCGTAACTGTTATCGGTGCCGTGTCCAAAGAAAATGTCAGAGGCTTCGAACTGGCTTACCGTAAAGCGCAACCAGTCGCGGATGGTAAACAGTTCTTCAGCCAGGCGCGGGTAGTGCATCATTTGAGTAATTTCTGCATGGTCAGTTTGTAGGTTTCCTTGAGCGGTTCGATATCTGCCACGCCTACGCATTCGTTGAGTTTGTGAATGGTCTTGTTGAGCGGGCCAAATTCAATGACCTGTTTGCAAATGTCGGCAATAAAACGGCCGTCAGAAGTACCGCCGGTAGTGGAGAGTTCCGGGCTTACGCCATAGGCTTTTTCGATCGCTCTGGAAATGGCTTCAACCAGATTGCCGCGTGGCGTGATGTAAGGCGGTGAGTATTCCCATTCCAGGTCATAATCGAGTTCATGCTTGTCTAAAATCGCATGTACACGTTCTTTCAGGCTGGCCTCGGTGCTGGCAGTGCTGAACCGGAAGTTAAACAAAATTTCCACTTCGCCAGGCACCACGTTGGTCGCGCCTGTGCCGCCATTGATATTACTGATTTGCCATGAAGTCGGTGGAAAGTATTCGTTACCGTTGTCCCACACGGTTTCCACCATGTCTTTAATGGCGGGCGCCACCATGTGAATCGGGTTTTTCACCAGATGCGGGTAAGCGATATGGCCTTGTATGCCTTTCACGGTGAGCTTGCCAGAGAGCGAGCCGCGGCGTCCGTTTTTAATCATGTCGCCCACTACCTTATTCGAGGTCGGTTCGCCGACGATGCAATAATCCATCAATTCGCCACGCGCTTTCAGCGCTTCGACAACTTTTACCGTGCCATCTACGGCCACGCCTTCTTCATCCGAAGTGATGAGCAAGCCGATGGAGCCTTTGTGGTCAGGATTTTCGGCAACAAATTCCTCAATGCTGGTGACAAATGCCGCCAGCGAGGTTTTCATGTCTGCCGCGCCACGCGCGTACAGCATGCCATCTTTAATGGTCGGTTCAAATGGCGGCGTATGCCATTTGTCCAGCGGCCCGGTGGGCACAACATCGGTATGGCCGGCAAATACGATAAGCGGCGATTCGGTTCCCCGCCGCGCATAGAAGTTATTGACATTGCCAAAGCGCATGCGCTCGATTTTGAAACCGAGTGGCTCGAGACGCTTAATCATCACTTCCTGGCAACCGGCGTCTTCCGGCGTATTTGAGGGGCGTTTCAATAAATCGATCGCCAATTCTAATGTTTTACTCATGTTAATAATTCTTTATAGATGGCTTCGTCAAAGCCCAGGTATAGAATTTTACCGTCTTTTACCAGCACTGGACGCTTTATCACAGAGGTTTTTGCTTGCATTAATGCGATTGCCGAAGCGTTGTCAATAATACACGCTTTAGTGTTCTCATCCAGGCCGCGCCAGGTAAGCCCTGCGCGGTTGATGAGTTTTTCATGTGGAAATTGTGTAAGCCAGTTTTCGAGCAATTGTTGCGACACGCCTTGTTTTTTGAAGTCGTGGAATTCGTAGGTAATATGCTTGCTATCAAGCCAGTCGCGGGCTTTTTTAACGGTATTGCAGTTGGGGATGCCGTAGAGTTTCATAAGGGCACCTCCATAAATTCACTCTTTGGGCGCATTACTGCGTTGCGCGGTACTCGCAATCTCGCTGTATACCCCATACTATCTCGATTTCTGTGTTCCGTGCGCCTTGTACTGCATCCCAAATTCTGCATTTATAGACATGCCCGTAAGATTTAAGATTAATCAATCATTCTAACAGCAGCGCGCTGCTTATGCAGCCGTTATGCAGATTTACATCTATGCTTCCTGATAATCAGATACTACGGAAGGACCTGTCGCCTCGAAATGGATTTCAAGCTGCTTAAACTGCATGAATAATTGATCCTCAGAAACGGGTTCAGAGAACAGATAGCCCTGCAAGTGATTGCAGCCGAGCTCTGTGAGTAAATCCAGTTGCGCCTCGGTTTCCACCCCCTCGGCCACCACATTTAAATTCAGCGCATGCGCCAGTCGAATCACCGCATCAATTAAGGCTTTGGAGGCTTTGTCCTGGTCTATTTTTGAAATGAATATTCTATCCAGCTTGAGTTCGTCCACTTCCAGATTTTGCAGGTAAGTGAGCGTAAATGGATGCAAGCCAAAATCATCCAGCGCGATTTTGATGTTGGCGGCTTTGAATTTGGCAAGCAGGAGCCTGAATTGCGCCTCGTTTTTAATCGCGGCGGTTTCTTTGATTTCAAATGTCAGGTTTTGCGTAGGCACGTCGTACTGATTGAGCCATTTGACGGTTTCTTCTACCAGAAATGTATTGCGAAACTGCTGGCGCGACAGGTTTACCGAAAGATTCAAATCAATGCCCTGGACTTTTGCACGGCAGATGGCGCGGCAGGCTTCTTCTATCACCCAACCGTTAATTTGGTTGATGAATCCGAAATGTTCTGCAACAGGGATGAACTCCCTCGGCAGGATAATCCCTTTTGTCGGGTGATTCCAGCGGATGAGCGCTTCCGCCCCTACCAGCAGTCGCGTTTTGCTGTCTACTTTAGGCTGGAACGCTAGGGAAAATTGATTATTTTCGATCGCGGCAAGTAAATCATACTGCATCTCCAGCAGGCTGTCCGTCTCGGATTCGATTTCACTATCAAAAAATTTGAATTGATTCCTGCCATCCTCTTTTGCCTTGTACATGGCAGCATCGGCGTTGATCATCAGCTTTTCGATGTCGCCATCGTAAGGGTAGAGGGCAATGCCGATGGAGCAGGACATTTCGATCTGGTGGCGGTCGATTAAAAACGGTTCTCTGAACGAGCTGATGATGCGCTCAACGATGGGCGTGATGTCTTCTTTGGATTTGATCTCTTCAAACAATACGACAAATTCATCGCCGCCCAGGCGTGCCACCGAGTCGCAGCCTCGAACCGCAGCCTGCAAGCGTCGCGCAACAGAAATTAATATGATGTCACCCACATGGTGACCAAAATTGTCGTTAATCGGTTTGAAGTGGTCCAGGTCGATATAGGCCAGGGCGATGGTATTGCCGGCGCGCGTACAGCGCTTTGCGGCTGCCTCCAACTGGTATTGAAAAGCATGCCGGTTAGGAAGCTTGGTGAGAGCGTCTTTATAGCCGATGTGGCCAATATCAATATGAGCTTGTCTGCTTGAAATTCCCGCCCTGAAAGCAACCAGAATTGCGGAGCCAAGCGCCAGCAGCGAAAGGAGTATCAGCCAAATATCGTAACTTGTTGTCATGATTCAGAAATAAACCGCTTTTTAGTTTTATTGAACTATGCACAGCAATTAGCGTGCCAAAGAGGTGATGGGCAAGGCTGAATGTAAAAAAACCATATAGCTGGCGCGGCGCGCCGGCTATATGGTTTGAGGTGAGGTGCAGCTAATGATAGGTCTATTTGTCGATATTAAACGTATGTTTTGTTGATGGATTATGCCAAATGTCGAAATAGTGGCAGTTTGGTTAAATGCCTCTTAGCAGCTCATTAATGCCGACTTTACCTAAGGTTTTTGCATCCACCTTTTTGACGATGACCGCGCAATACAGACTGTAGCTGCCGTCTTTGGAAGGCAGGTTGCCGGACACGACTACAGAGCCAGCGGGTATGCGGCCATAAAATACTTCGCCAGTTTCGCGGTCGTAAATTTTGGTGCTTTGGCCGATATACACGCCCATCGAAATCACGCAATTGTCTTCGACCACAACACCTTCAACCACTTCCGAGCGCGCGCCGATAAAGCAGTTGTCACCGATAATGGTTGGGCCGGCCTGAATAGGCTCCAGCACGCCGCCAATGCCTACGCCGCCGCTTAAATGCACGTTCTTGCCGATCTGCGCGCAAGAGCCGACAGTCGCCCAGGTGTCAATCATGGTACCTTCGCCCACATAAGCGCCGATGTTGACATAAGAAGGTAGAAGCACCGCATTTTTGCCGATGAACGAGCCGCGGCGCACCATGGCATTGGGCACCACGCGGAAGCCGCCGGCTTTGAAGTCTTCTTCGGTGTAATTGGCGAATTTTGGTGGCACTTTGTCAAAATACTGTGTGCAGCCGCCATCCATTAATACATTGTCTTCCAAGCGGAATGACAACAGCACGGCCTTTTTCAGCCATTGATGCGTTTCCCATTGCTGGCTGTCACCGATGCGGGAAGCCACGCGCAGCTTGCCGGCATCCAAGTCAGCCAAAATGGAGCTGACTGCTGACTTGATTTCTGCAGAGGCGTTGCCTGGGTTGATATTGGCGCGGTCTTCAAATGCCGCCTCGATAATGCTTTGACGTGGATCCATGTGGCTCTCGAATTGTATAGTTAAACGAAAAACCGTTATTTTAACCTATATCTGGCGATAGCCAAAAATAAAGCGCGTTGCGATTGGCAACGCGCCTGTAAAGAGAAAAAGATTGAATTATTTGGCTTTTTTGGCAGCTTCGTAGAGTGGGCGCACTTTCGGTGTTAATGCCTTCAAATCGGCAATCCTGTTTTCGCTTGCCGGGTGGGTGCTCAAGAACTCAGGTGGCGCGCCTTTGCTATTGGCGGTCATTTTTTGCCATAAAGTTACCGCGGCATCCGGGTTGTAGCCGGCGCGTGCGGCAAGCTCCAAGCCCATTTTATCAGCCTCGCGCTCCTGCTCGCGGCCGTTTGGCAGCGCAAAGAATAATTGCGAACCCATGCCCGCTGCCTGCACTGCCGCTCCGCCTGCGGAACCGGTGACTAAAGAGGCAAGCGCCTGCAAGCCAAATTGCTGCACATAGGCTTGCGACATGCGTTCGCGGCCATGCTCGCGCAGTGCATGCGCAATTTCATGGCCAATCACCGCACCCAGTTCGTCATCGGTGGCATGCAGCTTATCCATCATGCCGGAATACACCATGATTTTGCCGCCCGGCATGCAGTAGGCGTTAAGCTGGTCGTTTTTTTCCACGTTGACTTCCCAGTTCCATTTGGTGGCATCGGGGCGGAACACGCCCACTTGCGCAATCAGTCTGTTGGATATTCCGCGCACGCGCTCCAACTGGGCTTTGTCCGCGTTCAGCGTTTTTTTGGTTTCTGCCTCTTTGAGTGTTTGCGAGTAGGCTTGTGCCGACATTTTATCTACCGAGCCAGAAGGCAGCAGCATAAACTGTGAGCGGTGGACGCCGGAAACACTGTCTTTGGTGGTGGTTGCACAGCCGCTAAGCTGCAAAGCGGCAACAGTAAACATAGCAAGGCAAAGTTTTTTCATATGAATCCCTTAAAACTTAAAATACTGGGCTAATTTAACGCATGATATGTAAAAAGGTTGAATCTGGCTGTTTTTAAATCATGAGTTGCGAACCCAATTCGACCACGCGATTGGGCGGTAGTTTGAATTGATTGGTAATGGTTTCTGCGCTGCGGAATAATCCGATAAAGATTTTTTTGCGCCAGAAGGCCATGCCGGACTTATGACTGGCGATTAAAATTTCTTTGCCAACAAAGTAAGAAGTGTCCATGGCATCGAACTCAAGGCCGTATTTACTGCATAAGGTTAAATCGTGCGGCAAATCGGGCTCATCTTTAAAGCCATAGCGCACGGTGACGCGATAGAATTGATAAGGCAGCGCCTCAACGCTGACGCGTTCTTCGAGGTTGGTATGTGGAAAATCTAAAAAGCGCACCGTCAAAATAACCACTTTTTCGTGCAGCACTTTATTGTGCTTCAAGTTATGCAACATGGCGTGTGGCACGCCTTCCGGGTTGGGCGTCATGAATAATGCGGTGCCAGGCACGCGTGGCGGCGGGTGGGCGCCGATTGCTTCAATAAATGGTTCAATTGCCATGGCTTCAGATTTCAGGCGGGTGTATACCATAGACCGGCCGTTTTTCCATGTCAGCATGAGCGTGAAAATGCAGATGCCGATTAACAACGGCACCCAGCCGCCATCCGGTATTTTGAGTACATTTGCGCTGAAAAATGCTAAATCAATGGTTAAAAACAAGACAATAAGCAAACCGGTTTTTAGTTTGCCCCAGCGCCAGATTTCGACAAACACAATAGAAGCCAGCAAGGTGGTGATGACCATGTCGCCTGTCACCGCAATGCCATAAGCCGCTGCCAAATTACCCGAACTGCCGAAGCTGATTACCAGCAACATCACCGCCAGCATTAGGCCCCAATTGATGCGCGGCATATACACTTGGCCTTGTGTGCTTTCAGACGTATGCTGTATGTGCATGCGTGGTAGATAGCCTAATTGCAGTGCCTGGCGTGAAACTGAAAATGCGCCGGTGATAACGGCTTGCGAGGCAATGACCGTGGCTATGGTCGCAAGCCCGATCAGTGGGAATAGCGCCCATTCCGGCGCCAGCAAGTAAAACGGGTTTTTAACAGCAGAGGCATCATGTAAAATCAGCGCGCCCTGCCCAAAGTAATTAAGCAGCAGCGCTGGCAACACAAACCCAAACCATGCCAGGCGAATAGGGAAACGCCCGAAATGCCCCATATCTGCGTACAGGGCTTCTGCGCCGGTTACCGCCAGTACTACTGCGCCGAGGGCGATAAACGCAAGTTTGGGCTGCTCTATAAAGAACTCAAGCGCATAAAAAGGGTTGAGTGCATGCAATATGCTAGCATCATGCGCAATGTTGATTGCGCCAAGCGCGCCCAGCGTGCCAAACCACAACAGCATGACGGGGCCGAAAAACCTTCCTACCACCTCGGTGCCCTTGCTTTGTGCCCAGAACAGACCAAATAACACCACCAGGGTGATCGGCACAATCGCCTGGTGCAGATGCGGCGCGGCCACTTCCAGCCCTTCGATTGCAGAAAGCACAGAAATTGCGGGGGTAATCATGCCGTCCGCATAAAACATGCATGCGCCCAGGATGCCCAGCAGCATGATATAGCGCTGTTTTTTGCGGTTGCCTTCAGTATTGCGGCTGGCGAGCGCCAGTAGAGCCATAATGCCGCCCTCGCCGCTGTTATCGGCACGCATGATAAACGCGACATACTTCACCGAAACGATGAGCACCAGCGCCCAGGTAATCAGCGACAGAATACCGTAAACATGGCCAGCAGTAAGCGACAGCGGGTGTGGCCCAACCGAAAAAACCTCTTTCATGGTGTATAAAGGGCTGGTGCCGATATCGCCAAACACCACGCCCAGTGCGGCAAGCGCCAAGGGGGCTGTGCGAGATTTGTGAGGGTTATTGTTATCCATTGATAAGAGCGCTTAAGCGAACCGCTATTATCAATCAATTAACCATGATTAATCAATTAAAAATGGCAAACCAATAACTCTTTGATGTTTTTAATTTGAACTAGATTCCATTGAGTGCTTGCCTGGCACCTAGAGTGAGGCTGTTGCCGTATAACAACCCCTCCAATGGCAACGTCAGTAAACAGCGTGATTGCTTTCTATTTTCATTTATTTTTGACCAATGTTTTTTTATTGCGGCTGGCAATCAGGCTCAGTAGCATGCTGGTGCCAAGTATGGCAACCACTACGCCCAAAGAAACTGCCACCGGAATCTTGAACCAGTCTACAATCAGCATTTTTGTACCCACAAACATCAGCACCACGGCTAGACCAAACTTGAGCAGATGGAATCGATCAGCCATATCTGCCAGCAAAAAGTACAATGCGCGCAAGCCAAGAATGGCAAATATATTGGAAGTAAACACGATAAACGGATCGCTGGTGATCGCAAAAATAGCCGGAATACTGTCCAGGGCGAAGATGACATCAGAGAACTCGACCAGCACCAACACCAGAAACATTGGCGTGAACCAGCGGACACCTTTTTCATAGATCCAGAATTTTTCACCGTGATAGTTATCAGTAATGCGCACATGATTACGCAGCCATTTCAGCAGCGGGTTTTTGGCCAGATTCGGTTCGTGATCAGCAAAAATAAACATCTTAATGCCGGTGATCAGCAAAAATGCGCCAAAAATATACAGTACCCAGTGAAACTGCGCAATCAGCCAGGCACCCAGCAATATCATCAGCGCGCGCAGTACAATCGCCCCAATCACGCCGTATAACAGCACGCGCTTCTGGTATTCAATCGGTACGGCAAAGTACGAAAACAGCATGACAAAGACAAAAATGTTATCCATGGCCAGGGTTTTTTCCAGCAGGTAGCCTGTCAGGTACTCCATCGCCCTGGCATCAGCCGCCTCTCGTCCTACGGTGTGATCCAACCAGCCCCACAAGGCGCCGCCAAACAGCATGGCCATGGTAAACCAGACCAGGGACCAGACAAGTGCTTCACGCGCGCCGACTTTGTGCGCACCTTTACGTCCCAGGGCGAACATGTCTATGGCCAGCATGGCGACTACAAACACGCCAAAGCCCACCCACATCCACCAGGTTCCTATTGATTGCAACTCGCCCATTACTTTCTCTTCCCTTAATTTGTCATTGTTATATTATTTATATCTTACTTAAGATTTAATCTGCCGTTATTTCTTCTTCCAAATGCGCCGCCCATTCCCGCCATACCGCCCAGGCAACAGCCAGTACAATCGGGCCAACGAACAGGCCGACCAGCCCAAAAGCCAGCAGGCCGCCCAGCACCCCAAACAGTACCAGCAGGAAGGGTATCGGGCTGACGCTGCTGATAAATAGTGGACGCAGCACGTTATCCAGTTGGCTTACTACTGCCGCACCCCAAATCCAGACACCAATGGCCGCACCAGTTTCGCCTTGAAGCAGTAGCCAGAGCCCGGCAACACCCCATGCCACAGGCGTGCCAAATGGAATCAGCGCCAAAACCGCAGTCAGCACACCGAACATCACTGGCGACGCCAGCCCGGCAACCCAATAACCCAACCCTGCGGCAATGCCTTGCACTACGGCAGTAAGCAGAATGCCGTAAACCACAGCGCGTGTGGTGGTACCAGCCGCATGCAGATAGTCGTGCACCTGAGGACCGATAAATCGCGCCAGCACATGGCGTAACTCGTGGACGATGCGCGCACCGTCGCGGTAGAAAAAAAACAGAATTACCACGACAAATATCAGTTTAATTAGATTTCTGCCGACTCCGCCGGCCAGCATGGCGACTTCATTCACATGTGCGGCAAGCCATGCTTTTGCTGCGGCAGAAATTCCTTGCGGGTTAGCAGCAAGATGTGCCTGCTGCTGCATCAGCCAGTCACCCAGCCATGGCAGGTCGTGTAATGTTTCAGGTACAGGCGGAGGCGCTGCCAGAAATGCCTGGAGCGCAGGATAAACTCTGCTGATTTCCTGCTGCGCCAGCCAAGCCAGCCAAAGCAAAGGCAGAAACAGCGTAAATGCTGCCAGTGCCGTCGTCAGACTAGCCGCCAACGCATCGCGCCCGCCACACCAGCGGCGAACATGATGAGCCACAGGCCAGGAAGCATAAGCCAACACACCTGCCCAAGCGATAGGGACCAGAAATGGCGTCACCACCATAAAGGCAAGCAACGCCAAACCGAACAAAGCCATCCACGGAACGATGCGGCGACTAAAGGGGCTGTAGTCTTTCAACACTTATTTACCTGGAGTGCTGTGGCTGCCAGCAGCAATTCTGTCCATTAGCGCAAACATCACACCTGAAAAAACCAGTGTTAAATGAATACCGATCAGCCAGGCTAATTGATTATTGCCATTTGGTCCTGCTAGCACTTCTTTCACATTGATGAAATATTTGAGAAGCTCAATGCCGGAAATGGCGACGATAGAGCCGATCAGCTTAAGTTTTAAATCAGAAAATCCAACATGCCCCATCCAGTCCGGGCGGTCTTCATTGTCACCAGTATCGATTTTGGAGACAAAGTTTTCATAACCCGCAAAAATAATAATCAGCAACAAATTCGCCACAAGTGTAATGTCAACTAAAGTAAGAATCCCCAGCAAGGCGGCACCGCCTTCACCCTCAAACACTATAGGCAACAGCGCAATAAACGCTTTTGAGAACTTGACCAATAACAACGCAACTCCAGCGACCAAGCCAATATAGAACGGCACTAGTAGCCAGCGACTGGCAAACATAAAGTGTTCCAGGGAGAGCTCAACACGTTTCATTTTCATTCATTTTTTCTTTCATGGAGGTTGTTTAACATTATAGGTTACACAGTGCCGTGGTTTGTTGTGCCTATATCTTACAATGCTTTAAGTGCGTCAATACGTTCATCCAGGCCCGGGTGGCTGGAAAATAAGCGCTTTAAGCCGCCAGCGCCGCCACCGGCAATACCAAAAGCAGCCATTTGTTTAGGTAATGCGGAAGGCTCATGCTGTGCTTGCAAACGCTGCAGCGCAGCAATCATCTTCTGCCTTCCAGCTAGTTTGGCAGCACCTGCATCAGCACGGAATTCGCGTTGGCGTGAGAACCACATGACAATGATGGAGGCCAATACACCAAGAATCAGCTCAGCCACAATCATCGTGACGAAGAAAGCCGGCCCGGTACCGCGTTCAGTCTTGAATATAATTTTATCCACTGTGTAGCCGATCACGCGTGACAAGAACATGACGAAGGTATTCACCACGCCCTGAATCAAGGTCAGCGTCACCATGTCGCCGTTGGCAATGTGCGACACCTCATGCGCCAACACTGCCTCGGCTTCATCTTTGCTCATGGCGTTGAGCAAGCCGGTAGAAACCGCCACCAGCGAACTGTTCTTGGTCATGCCGGTAGCAAAGGCGTTGACTTCAGGCGAATCGAACACCGCCACTTCCGGCATTTTGATGCCGACCGACTGCGCCTGACGCCTCACGGTATCCACCAGCCAGATTTCAGACTGCGTGCGCGGCTGCTCAATCACCACTGCGCCGGACATGCGTTTGGCCGTCCATTTGGAAATAGCGAGCGAGATAAAAGCACCGCCAAAGCCCATAATGGCAGCAAACACCAGCAGATTGCCAAGATCAAGACCTTGCTCGTTGAGATAAGGCTCCACACCCAGTATGCGCATGGTGACGGAAAGCACCAGCACAATCGCAAGATTGGTAGCAAGAAAATAAATGATACGTTTCATTACAAACTCCATAAAAAGTTTTTTGAGCTAAGGAAATAACTATCGGACAGCTCAGACCGAAGTCAGTGAAAATGTAAATCTTGTTATTTTACAATTTCTGGCTATAAGAATGCAGGGTCGTGAGAATGCTCCCGTAAACGTTCTAGTCGCCTAGCTAGCGTCCGCTTGCAGCGATCACTGGCACGGTCAATCGCAACATAAAGATCAGCTTCTGTATCTTCGATAACGATGTTGTTTTGCCCAGCCAAAGCAAGATCAATCTGACAGCACTTATCGACTCCGCCGCGTGGGCCGTTGATGTCAGACAATCGAACCCGCGCACTCATGATATGGCCATCATTGCGATCAAGTGCGAATTGCATACGTCGTGTGGTATAGCTGCGTAAACTATCCGTAAGAGCAAACCCATTGGTTTGAATTTTAAACTGCATCTTCTCCTCCTTGGAGTGTGAATGAATTTGCATTTAAAAAAGCTGAGCTTTATGGCTCAGCTTTTCAAACTGGTACAACTTACTTCTGGTTGGCTGTAGCTGCAGGACGACCTTCTGCCTCAGGCTGTGCTGCTTGTGAATCTTCAACAGCTTTATCTGTGGCTGCACCTTGGCTTTTAATCATTTCCGCCTTTGGTGACTGCACTGAATGTTTTTTATGTGAAGTCTCCACCGCTGGACGATCTTCTGATTGAGGGTTTGCTTTTTTCGCAGCATCAATTTCCTCATGCGTCTGTTTTTGCTGTTGATCTATTACATCCTTTTTCATCGGCTCGGCTACAACTGATAGCGAGGCGGTTAATATAATTGTTGCTAATCCATACTGTAGTGTTTTCATTTCAAACTCCTTTTGATTCTGATAAAAATATTAGTTACACATTTACATTTCATAACATACTTATTCAACACGCTTTCATTTTCGTAGTCCTCCATAAACTAGACATATAGATTGTCAAGCGAATGCCTCAATGCATTTTCCTGATTCTATTTAGGTCTTTTGCTTAGGCTTTCATGTTTGACAAGCTTCTAATCAATAACTTGATTTTGTTTTCTGAGCCAGATTTTCTGTTGAGAATTCTGTTCAATTTGTCTGGTGTCGGCAATATTCCAAGCCGAATTGCAAATTGCAACTGCCTTGCTGAATAGCCGCGCAATTCTTCTATTAATGCATCATTTTTGACTTTAAGATCCATTATTTTCTCCTTGCAATTAAGCATGGAACGAACTTTACGCTTAGAATATACTTCTAACAATAATGTTAAAATTGAATAATACTTCTAATTTTTAGATGTATTTTGATAAAGTGTGGACGTGTGAAAAACTTAAATTTCAATCACTTAAGATATTTTTGGATGGTAGGAAAAACTGGTAGTATTGCCCGGGCGAGTGAACAGCTCTATTTATCTCCCCAATCAATAAGTGTGCAGTTGGGTGATTTGGAGAACAGTCTTGGTGTTCAGCTTTTTCGCAAGGCAGGTCGTGGTCTTGAGTTGACTGATATGGGACGCAGAATTTTTAGCTATGCTGATGAGATATTTGCGCTTGGCGCCGAATTACTCGATGTTGCACAACATCAGCAGGTTAAAAGAAGCACTCCATTTCGGATAGGCATTTCAGATTCAGTGCCTAAATCACTTGCTTATCGGTCATTAGAGCCAGTTTTACATTTAGAAGATTCTATTCGACTAATTTGTAGAGAAGGAAAGTTGGCAAGTCTGCTCTCAGAAATGTCGGTAAACCAGCTCGATCTGGTGATTGCCGATCGACCTATGCCTGCCAGTCTCAATGTCCGCGCGCATAACCATTTGTTAGGCGAAAGCAAGCTGGCAATTTTTGCTGCCAAAAGTCTGATAGAAGCTTATATTGAAGGTAATCAAAATGTGCATTTTCCTTTCAATCTGAATGGCGCACCTTTTTTATTGCCGGGCGAAGATTTCACCTTCCAGAAAAAACTGATTGCATGGTTTGAATCAAAAAAAGTCTATCCTCACATTGTTGGCGAGTTTGATGATAGTGCTCTAGTTAAGTCTTTTGGCCAGGCCGGCGCAGGTTTCTTTGTGGGGCCAATGGCCATTGCAGATTACATCTGTCGTCAGTATGAGGTGGAAAAAGTGGGCCAGGTAGATACCGTTGTTGAGCAGCTTTATGCAATTACAACCGAACGCCGTCTAACGCATCCCGCAGTCATTGCAATCGTGCAAGCGACTTCTAAAATATTTTCTGCTTAACGGATTGCAACATTCACTTCATACCCTATATGCCAAATACTGTTTTAAGTCGGGAACGCACTGCGGAAACCTGCCGCATTGCCGGTGCTTCAATTGCGCGATATGTGAAAGTGGCTGCCATTAAGATCAGCATCGCCACCACATAGATAATTGTCCAGTAATCCGTAGCTGATAGGGTTTTTAACTGCTCAAATCCTACAGCATATTTAAATACACAAAACAATATCACCCCATGTAATAAATAAATCCCATAACTGATCTCGCCCAAATAACGCGTGGCTTTGCTTGACAAAAATCCAAACAGGTTATTGCCACAGGCAATAATGAGGAAAGCAATTGATAAACACAACGCCGGTATTCTGGTTGGTTGCTGGTAAAGATGTCCGGAGTAATGCCATGCCTGCCAAAAAACAAGGGTGATCGCAACCACAGAAAAAGCAGGATGTGCCAGAAGCAGTTTGATTCTACCAAATCGAAAAATCATTGCTGTCAGAATGCCCGCTAAAAAAGCAACCGGAAAAAATAAACCCTGCATATTGACAATAAACAGCGATACCAAAGCGACACTCGCTACTAAATAAAGTAGTGGAACACGTATTTTCAATACTAATGCCAGTAATGGTAATGATAGATAAAAGAGCCATTCATAAACTAAAGTCCATTGAACATGTGAGGTGATTATCGGAGTTTGATCATAGCCATTGAGAACCGGTTCGCCAAAAACAGTAAAAGTTAGCCATCTGGCAATGCCTGTCAGAAACCCTCCCCAAGTTACCTGAAGCTGGAAATTTGACTCGATTAAGACCAGAAATATCATGAGTATCATGACAGTAAGGTATAAAGGCGTCAGTCTGAGCGCACGTGATACAAAGAGCCTTGTCCAGTCAACGCCCTTGTCGCGTTCATTGATGAGCTTTGACATAAACAGGAAGCCCGTAATCATGAAAAACATATATACGCCACTTTTACCAAGCTGGTTGAAAGGCCCTATTCCTGGGGTTTCAAATGCACCGGTATTAATATAATTGTGCCAGACGCCTGCATGGCATAAAAACACGCCAAATGCCAAGACTCCCCGCAAGCCGTCTAGCGGTGATTGTCTATGTATGTCCGAAGGCACACCAAAGACTTTTACCAAAAAATGACTGGCTAAGAGCGTAGTGAAAAAAACAGCCAATGGAAATATTACGCTATAAGGGGTCATACATGCATCCTCAAACAGTATTTGGTAATGATTGGCTGCAAATCAAGCCAATCAAGCCGTGGTTTATTATTAGTATTTGGCAGCTATCTTGAATTTAAAGTCTAAATGACCCGTTTGTATGAGTGCTGTATGATTATATGGGTAAGCTATGTTGATATGGTTACAATGAATCGGTTTAAGTTTACATGGGTGTCAGATAGTTTAACATAGTCCATTAGCGCTAGTGATTCGCCTGCTGTCACTACTTGGGTTTCTCGCGCAAATCTATATAATGTTATGACGTACAAACTAGGATGTTGCAAAATACGGTAAGTTCAGTAATAACAGAGTTGTTTATTTCTCGATAAGTTTGATTTCAGCCCCTGCTTGACCCTCAGCAAAACGGATTTGCACCATATCAGTCAGCTTAATTTGACTGGTTGATCGCACGACTTCGCCTTTTTCTGTTTGTACCAGCGCGTAGCCGCGCGCCAGCACAGCCTGCGGATTAAGTTGTTCGACACTGTTTTTTAATCGCAGCAAATGCTGTTGATGCGCTTGTAGCTGTTGCTGCATGGCTAAAGCGAATCGATTTTGTAGTTGTTTTAGCTGATTCGCCTTGTTTTCCAATTGTTGCAGCGGTGAAACCAGCCTGCGCGCTAAAAAATCCAGCTTCTGGGCGAGTTGGTTGATTGAAAATTCGATTTGTCTGGTCAATTTATTGTGCAGGCTGGCGAGCTGGTTTTTCAGGCTGCTCACATCCATGCAAGCCAGTTCGGCTGCCGCGGTGGGCGTGGCGGCGCGCATATCCGCCACAAAATCACAAATGGTAAAATCGGTTTCGTGGCCAATACCACTGATAGTGGGAATCGTACAATCGGAAATCGCGCGTGCGACGATTTCTTCGTTGAATTGCCATAAGTCTTCCATACTGCCACCGCCGCGGCAGATAATCAGCGTATCGACTTCTGCGCGCTGGTTGGCGGTGTTGATGGCTTTGGCGATGGTTTCTGCGGCGCCTTTGCCTTGTACGGGCGTGGGGTAGATGATGACGTTGACCCCTGGATTGCGGCGCTTGAGTGTCGTCAGCACATCACGTAACGCTGCGGCATCAGGCGAAGTGACGATGCCGATGGTATTTGGGTGCTTTGGAATGGTGTGCTTGGAAGCCGCATCAAATAAGCCTTCCATGGCAAGCTTGTTTTTAAGTTTTTCAAATGCCTCAAACAATGCGCCCAAGCCGGCTTTTTGAATGAATTCGACGGTAAGCTGAAAATCACCCCGCGCTTCGTACAGCGTGGCCGTGCAGCGCGCCTCGATTTTATCGCCTTCGCGCGGTATAAAATTGACGTAACTATTACGGCCTTTAAACATCACGCATTTGACTTGCGCGGTTTGGTCTTTTAGCGAGAAATACCAATGCCCGCTGGCGGCGCGGGTAAAGTTGGAAACCTCGCCCGACACCCAGAACAACGGAAAGCTCATCTCCAGCACTTCGCGTGCCAAACGATTGAGCTCAGACACTGTCAATATGTGTCCTGGGACTAAATTTGAGCTACTTAAATTTACGGGTATTTCTGCCAAAGTGTGCTCGTCCAATAAGTTATCTAGGTTAAAATGGTTTTTTAAGATTATATTGTAAAGATTACTATGCCAATTAAAATTCTAGGCAAACTTCTCTCCGGTCGCAGTGGTTATATCATCGGCTTTGTGGCCTGTTTTGGCCTGGTGGGTTTGGCGTTGTGGATTCAAACGCGCTATAACCTGGAGCCATGCCCGTTGTGCATCTCGCAGCGCATTATTTTTATGTCGCTGGGCGCATTGTTTTTGCTGGCAGCCATTTTTAACAATTACCCTAGATTCTTCGCGACCTTGCAAGTGCTCACCGCGCTGGGCGGCGCCGGCGTGGCGATTCGCCACTGGTGGATACAGGCGCACCATGAAAGCATGGTTGCGGATTGCGGTGTCGGCTTCGATTATATGTTCGAGAATTTTCCGTTAAAAAAGGCGTTTACTCTAATCTTTCGCGGCACGGGCGACTGCGCGCTGATCGACTGGACATTTTTGGGGTTGACGCTGCCGCAACTGGGCTTGATCGCATTTATCGGCTTCGGTGTGTATGCCGTTTATCTTGCAAAAATAAATACGAAATAAAGTAAAAATATGAATTATAAAACTTTAGATAATTTCGTCGGTAACACGCCGCTGGTTAAGCTACAACGCATGGCAGGCAACACCAGCAACACGATTTTGCTGAAGCTTGAAGGCAACAATCCGGCCGGCTCGGTGAAAGATCGTCCCGCGTATAGCATGATTACGCGCGCTGAAGCGCGTGGCGACATCAAGCCAGGCGATACCTTAATTGAGGCGACCAGCGGCAACACAGGCATCGCGCTGGCGATGGTGGCCGCCATGCGCGGCTACAAAATGCTGCTGGTGATGCCGGAAAATCAAAGCGTAGAGCGTCGCCAGAGCATGAAGGCTTATGGGGCAGAGTTTGTGCTGACGCCAAAAGAGGGCAGCATGGAACTCGCCCGTGACGTGGCGCTTAAGCTGCAAGCCGAAGGCGAGGGCATTGTGCTGGACCAGTTTGGCAATAGCGACAACCCGCTTGCGCATTACGAGGGTACGGGGCCGGAAATCTGGCGCGATACCGCAGGAAAAATTACGCATTTTGTTTCCAGCATGGGTACCACTGGCACGATTATGGGTGTTTCACGCTACTTAAAAGAACAAAACCCCAACATTAAAATCATTGGCGTACAGCCCGAGGAGGGCAGCCAGATTCCCGGTATTCGCAAATGGCCAGTTGAATATTTACCCAAGATTTACGATGCAAAACGCGTGGATGAGCTGCGCTACGTAAACCAGAAAAACGCCGAAGACATGACCAGAAAACTGGCCACAGAAGAAGGCATATTCGCCGGCATCTCCAGCGGCGGTGCACTTTACACGGCGCTTCAGCTTTCGAAAGAGGTTGAAAACGCAGTGATTGTAAGTATTGTCTGTGATCGTGGGGACCGGTATCTTTCCACAGGTGTATTCCCGGCCTGATATGCCCCCCTCTGCACGCAATGCTCTGTTTGCCTTGCTTGCCATTATTGCTGTGCCCGCGTACGCTATTTCCAGCATCCACATCAGCGTGGGCGAGGTGGATGCGCCCGCAGGACAGCTGAAAAACGCCAGATTTCAGGTGGATCTAAAAGGCGCTGAACCTACGCTTAAACTGAGCGCCGAGCTTAAACCCGGCAATGAAAAAACCTTTACTGCCTTTAACCTGAATTGCGGCACGTTTCTAAATACCCGCATTGGCGAGCTGGATTGCCTGAACGGCGTGTTTGCCGCGAAGCAAATCAATGTACCGCTGACAGCACACTTCAAGAGCTATCCCGGTGATTTTTCAGTCAATATCGATTTCATGCAAGCAAGTTTCAGCGATGCAACCGGCATCCATGCAGGCGAAAAACTTACCGGAAAAGTCATTCTCGCCGCCAGGAAACAAGCCGATGTCTGGCACTGGAGCGGCGTGTTTAACTGGACCGATGGCGAACTGTATTGGCAGCCGTTTTATTTTGGCAAAGCGGGCAACAGCTTTGCCATCGGCGGCACATTTAAGGCGCCAATGCTGCAAATTCGAGAGGCAAATCTGTTGGTGAACGAAGTGGGCAGCATGTCTGCCAGCGCGCATATTAATACCCAGACCAAAAAAGTGGAAGATGTAAAAGTGGTGGCCAAGGAGGTGGATTTTGCAGGCTTGTACAGCCTGGTGCTGAAGCCGATGGTGGAAAAATCAGCATTCGGCAATTTGAAAGTAAGTGGCAAAGCCGACTGGCAGTTTGAGATGAAAAATCTGCAGCCAACCAGTTTTGAGCTGAATTTAAAAAATGCACATGTTGAGGATTTAAAAGGCAAGTTTGAACTGAACGACATCAATGCGCATATCCCGTGGGATTACGATGTGCCGCAAACTGTGGAGCTGTCTTATTCTCAAGGACACGTGCTTAACATGCCGCTCGGCAATACGCGCTTGCAGGCAGAGCTTAACCGCTATTCGGTTACCGCGCCCAGCCTGGTGTTGCCGGTGCTGGATGGCGCGTTGAAGTTCGAGGATGTTTCTGCGGCCTACCTGAATCAACAGTGGTTCTGGCACTTAAAAATGCAGTTGCAGCCGATCAGCATGAACCAGTTCAGCCAAACGCTGGGCTGGCCAGAAATGCAAGGCAAGGTCGATGGCCAGGTACCGCTGATTACTTACGCCAACAAGCAGCTGAGTATGGATGGCGCGATGCAGTTTAATATGTTTAACGGCAGCGTGCGCATGTATGATCTGCGCATTGATGATCCGCTTGGTACGGTACCGCGCCTCTACGCCAATCTGGAGATGCGCGATATTGATTTGGGCGATTTGACGCGTACATTCAACTTTGGCGCGATTGAAGGCAAACTGGAAGGCGATGTGAAAGATTTGCGGCTGGAAAGCTGGAAACCGGTGCACATGGACGCCATAATTCAAACCGCAGATGGTAAGCACCGTAAAAAAGTCTCGCAGCGCGCGGTAGAAAATATTACCGCATTGGGCGGCGAGGGTACGGCGGCGGCCTTGCAGCGCACATTTTTGCGGTTTTTTAAAGAATTCAACTACGAAAAAATCGGTTTAAGCTGTCAATTGCGGCAAGATGTGTGCAAAATGGGTGGTGTGGAGTCAACGCCCACCGGGTATGTCATCGTTAAAGGCAAAGGCGTTCCCACTGTCACCGTGAACGGCTACACCGAATACGTGAGTTTGACAGATTTGTTGGCGCGGATTAAACGCATTACCGACAGCAATAGCAAGATGATCGTGAAGTAGAAACTGCAAAGTTAAAGTGAGTAAAAAGGATTAAATGATGAACAAAAACATATGGTTACTGATCGCTGTGGCGGGGTTGTCAGCTTGTGTCACCATTAATATTTACTTCCCCGCAGCGGCGGCAGAAAAAGCGGCGGACAAGATTATTGAAGAGGTGTGGCAGCTGAAAAATGGCGAAACTCAGCCTGAAAGCGCGCCAGAAGCCAAGCCTGGCGAAACGCCTGCGAAGTAGAACGGGGAAAAATATGAAAAAAATACTATTAGGTTTTGCGATGATAGCCAGCCTGTTCATGGCCACCGGGTCAAGTTTTGTGCAAGCAGCGGCGGCAGATTTAGAGATCAACACGCCTGCCATCACCGCCATTAAAAACAGCATGCAGGCGCGTCATCCTCAGATATTGCCTCACTACAACAGCGGCGCGGTGGGGCTCACCAAAGATGGCCTCATTGCGGTGCGTGATGCAACGGCGGTACCGCTGAAGGACCGTGGCGGCATCAATAGCCTGGTATCCGCCGAAAATGCAGACCGCAACAAACTGTACAAAGAAATTGCCACCGCCAACGGCCACCCGGAGTGGGAAGGCGAAGTGCGCCAGACCTTTGCCGGGCGATGGGTGGATAAAGCGCAAAGCGGCTGGTGGTATCAAGGCGCGAGTGGCTGGGTGAAAAAATAGTTAAAAAATAGTAAAAATAGCAATAGCTTCAAGGCTGCTTAGGCAGCCTTGATTTTTTTGGTGTATGCTTTCAGTATGACTCCAACTCTTGTATTCGACATCGAAACCATCCCAGACACCACTGGTCTGCGCGCCTTGCTGGATGTGCCTCCCGAGGCTACGGATGAAGACATAGCCAACATCGCTTTTCATCAGCGCCGCCAGCATAATGGCAGTGATTTTTTGCCATTGCAGCAGCACCGTATCTGCGCGATTTCGTGCGCCTTGCGCGAGGGAAACAACTTCAAGGTGTGGAGCCTGGGCGACGTAAATTCGTCTGAAGCAGAGATTATTCAGCGCTTTTTTGACGGCATAGAGAAATACACGCCGCAAATCATCTCGTGGAATGGCGGCGGGTTTGACCTGCCCGTGCTGCATTACCGTGCCATGATAAACAAGGTAGTCGCCCCGCGCTACTGGGATATGGGCGAGGATGACAAAGAATTCAAATGGAACAATTACATCAGCCGTTACCACACGCGCCATCTCGACTTAATGGATTTGCTCGCGATTTTTCAGCCGCGCGCCAATGCGCCGCTGGATGAAATCGCCCAGCTGTGCGGCTTTCCGGGCAAGCTGGGCATGGATGGCAGCAAGGTGTGGGATGCCTATAAAAATGGTGAGATCGAGGCGATCCGCAATTACTGCGAGACCGATGTGGCGAATACGCATCTGGTGTTTCTGCGCTTTCAGCTCATGCGCGGGCATCTCACGCCAGCGGCTTACGAGGCCGAGATTAAGCTGGTGCGCGATACATTAAGCGGTTATTCAGGCACGCATTGGAGCGAGTTTTTAGCGGCCTGGAAAATGTAGGAGCGAATTTATTCGCGAAGATATTTGTATCAGTCGTGGATAATTCGCTCCGGCATAATGCGTTAAAATCTCACCTTTTTTGAATTACGGGTATTTTCATGGCACGACGCTCCAGAAGCCGCAATCAAGCGCCAATCATTCCAGAAATCAAGCATGCAACTGTCGAGTCGCTAGACCAAGAAGGGCGCGGGGTGGCGCATGTGGACGGTAAAACTATTTTTATTGATGGTGCGCTGCCTAATGAAAAAGTCACTTTTCAATCGCATCACATCAAAGGCAGCTATGAAATCGCCAACGTGGTGGAAGTGCTTAAGCAATCGAATCAGCGCGTCAAGCCAAAATGTCCGCACTTTGGTTTGTGTGGTGGCTGCAAATTGCAGCATCTGGATTTTGCCGCGCAAGTCGCAGCCAAACAGCGTTTGCTTGAAAATGACTTGAAGCATATCGGCAAAGTGAAACCGGAAAATATGCTGCCGCCACTGTATGGCCCAACCTGGGGTTATCGCCACAAGGCGCGTTTGAGCGTGAAATATGTCGAGAAAAAGCAGCGCGTGCTGGTGGGGTTTAACGAGAAAGCCACGCGCTTTGTATCGGATATGAATAGTTGCGAGGTATTGGTGCCTGCAGTTTCGGCTTTGATTGCGCCGCTGCAAACATTGATTTTGCAATTGGGCTTGCGAGACAAGATTCCGCAAATCGAGCTGGCCGTAGGTGAGAGTCAAGTAATTGTGCTGATTTTCCGCATCATGGATGCGTTGAATGCTAATGACGAAATCTTGCTGAAAGCCTTTGCGGATCGCCACAGCGTACAAATCTGGACGCAAACTAAAGGCCCGGACACGATAAAACCTTATTGGCCAGAAGCCGCACCAATATTGGCTTACAGCCTGCCGGAATTTGGGTTGAATTATCCATTTAAGCCGAATGAGTTCACGCAGGTGAACCCGCAAATCAACCAGGTAATGGTGCGCCGCGCAATGCAGTTATTAGCCCCGCAAGCGGGCGAAACTATAGCCGATTTCTTTTGCGGCATTGGCAACTTCACGTTGCCCATTGCCCGTAGCGGCGCATCTGTGCTGGGCTTGGAAGGTTTGGCGAATTTAGTGGATAGAGCCAACGAAAGTGCGACTTTGAACAAAATCAATAACGTAAAATTTGGCGTAGCCGATTTGTTCAAAATGACGCCAGAGCGTTTAGCGGAGCTTGGGAAGTTTGATAAATGGTTAGTTGATCCGCCGCGCGATGGGGCATTTGAGCTGGTGAAAGCGGTTACACCTGACACCGCACCTAGTTGTATCGTCTATGTATCATGTAACCCGGCCACGCTGGCGCGCGACGCTGGCGTGCTGGTGAATGAAAAAGGGTATACCCTAAGCGCGGCAGGCGTGATTAATATGTTCCCGCACACCGCGCATGTGGAGTCCATCGCACTGTTCCGGAAAAACTAGCCTTGCCTGTTACCCTTGTCTGGTTCCGAAGAAATTAGTTTGTTTTCTCCTGTTGTCCACACAGTAGGCCGTTTTGCCGCCCACTGCCAGCAGCAGCAGACCGCCGGCCATGGCGATGTCTTTCAGGAACATGATCATCTGCATTTTGTCAGCAAAATTGGCGTGGAACAAAGCGGCAGCGAGTACTGAAAAACCCGCCAGCGCGAATGCGGCTAACCTTGTCTTGTAGCCTACCGCGAGTGCCAATCCGCCTAGCACTTCCAGAGCAATGGTTGGCCAAAGCAGAATGCCCGGCACGCCCATCGACTGCATGTAACCGGCCGTTCCTGCAGGATCCTGAATCTTGCCGATGCCAGCCAGAATAAAAATTAGTGCCAGCATTACACGCCCCAGTAGTTGAATCACGCCAGTCATCGCACTCTCCCTTAGTTAAATGTATGTCACTAAATATAGTGACCATAATAAACTTATCAAATCCAGGCCGCAATCCTGTGTAAAATTACGCCCATGCTAAAAAAATCCTTGCTGATGATGTGCGTGTTACTGCTTGCTGCGTGCGGTAAACCGTCACCAGAAGTTTCAGAGATTCATTTCGCCATTGCCCAAGCGCCACTTAACCTCGACCCGCGCTACGCCACCGATGCGGCATCGGAGCGCGTGAACCGGCTGATTTATCAGCCTTTGGTGGATTTTGATGCTGCCTCAAACCCCGCACCAGCATTGGCTTCCTGGCATGCTGTACATGACAGGGAATACCGGTTTGTTTTAAATAAAAATCGCGCGTTATTTCATCACCAGACACAGCTCACCGCGCAGGACGTGAAAGCAACCTATGATTCGCTGATGCGTCTGAAAGACTCGCCGCATGTAGCGGAGTTTGCCAATATTTCAACTATTAATGCGCCGGATGAAAACACGGTGGAGTTTCATCTGAAGCAAGCAGATAAGCACTTTCCCGCCAAACTCATTATCGGCATACTGCCAAAAGGCCTGATTGAAAAAGAGCACGATTTTTCACACAATCCCGTGGGGAATGGCCCATTAAAATTTGTGGGCTGGCAAAACAAGCTCACATTGGAAAGAATCAGCGACAAGCAAAGAATTGCTTTGCAAGAGGTCAAAGATCCGACCGTGCGCGTACTCAAACTAATGCGTGGCGAGGCGGATTTGATTCAGGGCGATTTGCCGCCCGAGCTGGTGAAATACCTGGAAACCAAACCGGAAATCAGCCTCAAGACTAGCATTGGCGCTAATTTTTCATATCTCGGCTTGAATATGCAAGACCCTGTCTTGCGGAATCTGAAGGTCAGACAGGCCATTGCTTATGCGATTGACCGGCAAGCAATCATCGAAAAAGTGATGGTTCGTAACACAAGAGTCGCGGGCGCGATTTTGCCGCCCGAGCATTGGGCCGGAAACGCGAATTTAACGCCTTATGATTACAACCCAGGACATGCTAGGCAATTATTGCAAGAGGCCGGTGTTAAGCTGCCGTTTAAATTGGTCTATAAAACGTCTACCGATGCGCAGCGCGTGCGCTTTGCCACCATCCTGCAAGCGCAGATGCGGCCTGCTGGTATTGATCTGGAGATTAGCAGCCTCGACTGGGGCACGTTTTTTGAGGATGTGAAACAGGGCAATTTTCAGCTGTTCGGATTGACCTGGGTAGGCATCAAAACGCCGGAAATCTATGCCAAGGCGTTTGGCTCGCATAACTTTCCACCCAACGGTTTCAACCGGGGACGCTATACTGATGTTGAGCTGGATAAATTGCTCACCAAAGAAGATTGGCCTGCCGCTACGCAACGCATCCACGCGCAGTTGCCGTATATTCCGCTGTGGTACGAAGGCCAGTTTGCTGCCATGAAAAAAAATATCAGTAATTATTCACCCAAACCTGACGGCAATTGGGATGATTTAACAACAATTGCCAGGTTGGCAACAAAAAGCTCGGCTACAATAAGCAACCATGCGTATTGAAATTTCCATTCAACAACAAACGCTCACGCTGTTTGACGATTTTGGCGGCGTGAAAGCCAGATACAGCATTTCCACCGCGGCTAACGGCGTGGGCTGCGAGAAAGACAGCGGCTGCACGCCACTTGGTGAGCACATCATTCGCGCGAAAATTGGAGCGGGTGCTGTGCCTAATACCGTGTTTGTGGGGCGCCGGGCGACAGGCGAAATCTGCACGCCAGCATTGATGGCGGCGTTTCCAGACCGTGACTGGATTTTGACGCGGATTTTGTGGCTATCAGGCAAAGAGGTCGGCAAAAACCGCTTGGGTAATGTGGATACCATGCAGCGTTATATTTACATTCATGGCGTACCCGATAGTATGGAAATGGGAAAAATAGGTTCGCACGGTTGTGTGCGTATGCGCAACAGCGATGTGATTGAGTTGTTTGATTTGATTGATGCAGGCATTCCTGTTGTTATTCACAATGATTAAACGAAATGTTTAGACGTACAGCTGGTTTTTTCACCGTCATCTTCGGTGTGCTGCTGCTCACTTTTTTGCTGATTCACCTGGTGCCGGGCGACCCGGTCGAGGTGATGCTGGGCGAATCGGCCAGCACAGCAGACCGTGAGCAATTACGCACTGATTTGGGTTTGAACCAACCGCTGGTTCAACAATTCGGGCATTATCTGGGCAAACTCGCCCACGGCGATTTAGGACAATCCATTCATACCAAAACGCCGATTATCGAACTCATTAAAACGCGTTACCCGGCTACGGTTAAACTTGCGGTTTTATCACTCATTATTGGTTTGGCGATTGGTATCCCGCTGGGTATTTATGCTGCACTTAAAGCTAATCATTGGCAGGATTTTTTGGTAACGATAGTTTCCGTGCGATTTTCTGCCATGCCTGCATTCTGGCTGGGACCAATGCTGATGCTGGTGTTTGCCGTATGGTTGGGCTGGCTGCCGGTAAGCGGCATGGAGTCTCACGCTTCCATTATTCTGCCTGCCTTGACTTTAGGTTTTGGTTTAAGTGCCATTCTCACTCGCATGACGCGTACTTCGATGCTGGAGGTGCTGAATGAGGACTTCATCCGCACTGCGCGCGCCAAGGGTTTAAGCGAAAACATAGTGATTTTTCGTCATGCCTTGCGCGCAGCATTGCTGCCAATCATCACCGTCGTCGGCTTGCAGATGGGCAGTTTGCTGGCCGGCACCGTGATTACCGAAACGATTTTCAGCTGGGACGGCATCGGGCGTTTGTTGGTCGAAAGCATCGAGAAACGTGATTACCCAGTGACGCAGGCCTGTGTGCTGGTAGTGGCGCTAAGCTATGTGGTTGTTAATTTTTTAACTGACCTGCTGTATTCAAAATTAGACCCTCGCGTGAGGTTTGGCGCATGAACCGCTGGCTAAAATACCTGCCTTCCGGCCTGCTGCTATTCTGGTTGCTTGCAGTGCTGATTGGGCGCATGCTGGATATTGCGGGAATAGGCTTGCAGGGCAATGCCATAGATTTGGGCGCCATTCTTGCAACCCCAAGTTCGTATCACTGGTTTGGCGCGGATGATTTAGGTCGCGATATTCTGGCGCGTACTTTACGCGGCGTGGAGATTTCATTCGTAGTAGCGGTGATCGTGACGCTGGTGACGATGAGCGTGGGCGTGCTGGTTGGCCTGCTGGCGGGCTTTTATGGCGGAAAGATCGACCGGCTGTTGATGCAGATCACCGATATATTTCTGGCTTTCCCGGGTATTTTGCTGGCGATTGCGTTCGCTGCTGTGTTAGGGCCTGGAATGGTGAATTTGATGATTGCGCTAAGCATCACGGGCTGGGTGAGTTATGCACGCCTTACACGCGGCCAGACGCTGGCTTTGCGCAACCGCCAGCACGTGATTGCGGCAGAATCGCTCGGTGCCAGCGTGCCGCGGCTGCTCATTAAACATATTCTGCCGTTGCTGGGCTCGATATTAATTGTCGAGGCAACCTACAGTTTAGCGAGTATCATGATCGCCGAGGCGAGCCTGTCGTTTCTGGGTTTGGGTATACAGGCGCCCAACGCCTCATGGGGCGCCATGTTGCGCGACGGGGTGCGCTACATGCTGGTAGCGCCGCATTACGTGCTGATTGTGGGCTTGAGCCTGATGAGCCTGATTCTGGCAATCAACCTGCTTGGTGACCAGTTGCGTGATAAATTAGACGTTAATTCATCTATCAATCAGCACTGACGGTGTTGGCTCACCTTGCCGTACAATGCGTACTGTCTTCGGCTCACCGCCTTGCCATTGCCGATTGGTAGAAGAATTTAAACATAAGGAATAATTTGAAAAGTCAAAATGTAATATCGTGGTCAGAAAAAAATAAAACCGTAGAAGCCACCTGGCAATCCGAAGCAGATAATCCACCCCCTAAAAGTGTGGTGGTTGTGGATGATACGATGAAGGCCGATGCTGCTTATAAACTGGCTTGCGAGGGCACAGGCTTGCTGTATCGCGGTGATTTTCAAAATGCAAAGCAATTGCTGCAGGCGATTACACGGCGCGTGGACCGCAAGCCGATTAAACCAGCTAGCAATATGACCGAGGCTTTTCATCAGCATCGCGCCAGGCAGATTCAGCGCGCCAATATCACCAATAAGATTTTGATCGAATTGCAGCACGGCAAATGTGATTTGCGTCGTGCACCTGATGTAAAACAAGCAGTGGCTGAAGCTATCGGTGACAAAGTTCCTGCGAAAATGGTGCTGTCGTTACGGGAGCTGTTGGGTATGATCGGCGCACATGAATGGCGCAAAAAAGGCGTGTTTATCGATGCGCTGCAAGCCAATATCCATGCGCACTTTGGCGTGTATTCCCCGGTGCGCGGCGAATACCTGGAATTGATTAACAACGCGCCTCTGGCCAATATCAAAACCGCGTTTGACATTGGCACGGGCACGGGTGTGGTCGCGGCGATTCTGGTGAATCGCGGCGTTAAACAGGTGGTGGCAACGGACAATAATCCGCGCGCGTTGCAATGCGCTACTGAAAATATTCAAGCATTAGGCCTAACGCAGTATATCGAGATTGTTGAGGCGGATTTATTTCCAACAGGCAAAAAAGCGGACTTGATTGTCTGCAACCCGCCATGGCTGCCCGCCAAGGCCAATGCGCCGATTGAGCATGCGATTTACGATCCGAATAGCCAAATGCTGAAAAATTTTTTGAATGGTGTTAAAGCGCACCTGAATGAAGGTGGTGAAGTGTGGCTGATACTTTCAGACTTGGCTGAGCATTTGGGGTTGCGCTCACGCGAAGAACTGAATAAATGGATTGCCAATGCGGGGTTGAGCGTGATTGAAAAGCTGGATATTCAGCCAAAACATGCCAAAGCCAGCGACCAGTCAGATCCGTTATATTTAGCTCGTTCAAAAGAAATCACATCGCTTTATAGATTAAAATAAACACAACAATTGTTAGAGAAATAGCATGAGTTTAGGCCCGGTTATGTTAGATGTTGTCGGCAAAGAATTGACTGCCGATGACGTAAGAAGGTTGAAACACCCGCTGGTAGGCGGTGTGATTTTATTTGCGCGCAACTTTGAAAGCTGCGCGCAACTGAAGGCGCTGACAGCCAGTATCCATGCGGTTAGACAGCCGCCCTTGCTGATCGCGGTGGATCATGAAGGCGGCCGTGTGCAGCGCTTTCGCGAAGGTTTTACCAAAATCCCGCCCATGCGCGAGTTCGGTAAAATCTGGGATAAAAATCCTAAAAAAGCGCGTGAGTTGGCAGTAGAAGCAGGCTGGATTCTGGCGGCAGAATTGCGCGCGCATGGCGTGGATTTTAGCTTTACGCCGGTGCTGGATATGGATTACGGCGATAGTCTGGTGATTGGTGACCGCGCGTTTCACCGCAACCCACAAGCCATTAATGAGCTTGCGTTTAGCTTGATGCAAGGCCTTAAAAAAGGCGGCATGGCGGCGGTAGGCAAGCATTTTCCGGGGCATGGTTTCGTGGTGGCCGATTCGCACGTGAGTATTCCGATTGACGAGCGCGAGTTCGACCAGATTGCGCAGAATGACATGCAGCCGTTTCGGAAAATGATTGATGAAGGCTTGGCAGCAATTATGCCGGCGCACGTGATTTACCCCAAAGTGGATGACAAGCCCGCAGGCTTTTCGAACAAGTGGCTGCAAAAAGTGCTACGCGAACGTCTGGGTTTTAATGGCGTGATTTTCAGTGACGATTTAAGCATGGAGGGCGCAACGGTGGGTGGCGATGTGACTACACGCAGCTTGGCTGCGCTCAATGCAGGCTGCGATATGGTGCTGTTGTGCAATCGCCCCGATCTGGCGGACGAATTGCTGGAGAATTTAACATGGAAAATGCCTGCACAGAGCATCGCCAGACTGGCGCGCATGCATGGCGCACATCACCCGAAAAACATGGACCATCTGCATGAAAGCGGTGAGTTTTTGGCAGCGGTGCATCGGGTTGGCATGGTTGGGAAATCGGAAGCGGATTTGTTTGCCTGAACGAGCCGGTATCCGCATTTGCATTGACCAAACGTACTGGCGCGCGTAAAATTCGCGCCAATTCTTAAGGCGCTTCAATGGCTCAACAGGCTTCTCAAAAAAACGCAAAAAAAATAGTTGTTGCGAACTGGAAAATGCATGGCAACCTCAAGCAGAATGAGGTCATGCTGACAGATTTTATCGCAACGCTTTCAGGCCTGAAACATACCCAAGTCGTTGTTTGCGCGCCGTATCCTTATCTTGCGCAGTTGCAGATCTTATTGCAGCATACCCCCATCGCCTGGGGCGCGCAAAATGTCGCCAAAAATGAAGAAGGCCCATTTACAGGTGAAGTCAGTGCGGCGATGTTGCGCGATTTCGGCTGTGCTTACGTGATTATTGGCCACTCCGAGCGCAGCACCGCGTATTGCGAATCTGACGAAAATATTGCACAAAAATTTATGGTGGCCAAAAAGCACGGCCTTACGCCGATTTTGTGTGTAGGTGAAACGCTGATTGAGCGCGAGGCGGGTGTTATGGAGATGGTGGTAGGCAAGCAATTAGATACCATTATCAACATGTATGGCGCCGAGGTTTTTGCCGATAGCGTGATTTCGTATGAACCAATCTGGGCGATTGGCACCGGCCTGGCAGCCACGCCGGCACAGGCGCAAGCCATGCATAAGTTCATTCGCGGCAAAATCTCAAGTCTGAATGCAGGCGCTGCAGATCGGTTAAAAATCCTCTATGGGGGCAGCGTAAACCCGCAAAATGCGGTACAATTATTTGTTGTGCCGAATATTGATGGCGGGCTGATTGGCAAGTGTTCACTCAATGCGCAAGCGTTTGAAGAGATCTGCCTTGCGGCTGATGAATCAGCGCAATAATAAAGTCGGAATTACAGAATTCATCATAGTTAAAATATTATGATCAATAATAATATTTCAGCTAATTAATATTTTTGAAAGATTTAAGTTAGATGGAAAATTTAGTAACAATTATTCATGTGCTGGCTGCGGCCGGCGTGATTGGCCTGGTGCTGTTGCAGCACGGCAAGGGCGCAGATATGGGTGCGGCGTTTGGCAGCGGCGCCTCCGGCAGCCTGTTCGGCGTGAGCGGCTCATCCAATTTCATGAGCAAAGCTACCGCAATCTGCGTCACGATCTTTTTTGCAACAAGCTTAACGCTGGCTTATATGGCAAGCCATCGTGCGGGCAATGGCAGTGTGGTGAAGGTGCAGGAGGTTAAATCGGAAGCGGCTAAGGCAACAGAAGCTAAGCCTGCAGAAACTAAACCAGCAGATGCTGCGCCGGCTGGCAATGTTGCGAAAGATATTCCTAACTGATTTTTAGGCAGACCTGATAAACAGCCGTCGTGGTGGAATTGGTAGACACGCTATCTTGAGGGGGTAGTGACGAAAGTCGTGCGAGTTCGAGTCTCGCCGACGGCACCAAAGTTAAGCAAGGTTAGTTTAAAACTTAAAGTGTTGAATTAAGCATTTATTCCAGTGGTGATTGAAATAACTGCGTAGTAAAAGTCATGTAAAAATTAAATGATAACTGTCGATAGTTTTTATTGATTTCTGTTTTTGGTCATTAAGTTTGGGGCTAGCGAGTGCTAGAAAATTATTTTCCGATATTGTTGTTCATTCTCGTAGGCCTGGCGGTCGGTGTCGGTCCGCTTGTGCTGGGCAAGCTCGTATCTCCCAGCAAGCCGGATTCTGAAAAAAATTCCCCCTATGAATGCGGTTTCGAGGCGTTTGAAGATGCGCGTATGAAGTTTGATGTGCGTTATTATCTGGTGGCCATCCTGTTTATTCTGTTCGATCTGGAAATCGCGTTTTTATTCCCGTGGGCGGTGGTGCTGAAAGAAATAGGCCTGGCAGGCTTTCTGGCGATGATGCTGTTCTTGTTTGTGCTTGTTGTAGGGTTTATCTACGAATGGGTGAAGGGCGCGCTCGAGTGGGATTGATATGAGTTTAGAAGGCGTCCTGGAAAAAGGCTTTGTCACCACCACGCTGGATACGGTGATTAATTACACACGTACCGGCTCCATGTGGCCGATGACGTTCGGCCTGGCCTGCTGTGCGGTAGAGATGATGCATGCGGGTGCTTCGCGCTACGATCTGGATCGCTTCGGTATCGTGTTTCGCCCAAGTCCGCGCCAGTCCGATGTGATGATTGTGGCAGGTACGCTTGTCAACAAAATGGCACCAGCTTTGCGCAAAGTTTACGATCAAATGGCGGAACCACGCTGGGTGATTTCGATGGGTTCGTGTGCCAATGGCGGTGGTTACTATCACTATTCCTACGCGGTGGTGCGTGGATGCGATCGCATCGTGCCGGTGGATGTGTATGTGCCAGGATGCCCGCCGACTGCAGAGGCCTTGCTGTATGGCATTATTCAATTGCAGAAAAAAATCAGGCGCACCAATACCATTGCACGCTAACCCATAATAAAAACCATGTCCGCTAAACTAGATCATTTATCCGCACAGCTTAAATTGGCTTTAAGCGGCTATATTACAAAGCACACGGTTGCTTTGGGTGAAATTACCATCGAATGCAAGGCAGAGCATTTCATCGAGGTATGCGCCAAGGTGCGTGACCATGCCGAGCTTAAGTTTGAGCAGCTGATTGATTTATGCGGTGTCGATTATGCTGATTACAAAGATGGCACATGGGAAGGCGCGCGTTATGCCGTAGTGCTACATTTGCTTTCAGTCAGTTTGAATCAGCGTGTACGGTTGCGTGCGTTTGCACAGGATGACGATTTTCCTGTGTTGCCAACCTTGGTTGATATGTGGCCTGTTGCAAATTGGTATGAGCGAGAGGCCTTTGATTTATTTGGCATTATGTTTGAAAACCATCCTGATTTGCGCCGCATATTGACGGATTATGGTTTTGTCGGTCATCCGTTCCGTAAAGATTTCCCCATGATAGGTAACGTTGAAATGCGTTACGACCCCGAGCAACAGCGTGTGATTTATCAGCCGGTTTCGATTGAACTGCGCAATAACGTGCCGCGCGTGATTCGAGATGAAGGTGCACATGGCTGAGATTAGAAACTATACGATGAATTTTAGCTTCGGCCATTCGATGCAAAATCAATCGAACTTAACTTGCTGGCGCAAGTTAGCCTGCACTGAAATTCATCATAAACGCTTTTCAAAGCAAGATTTCTCGAAAGTTAACTATAGTGGCTGAGATTAGAAACTATACGATGAACTTTGGCCCGCAGCATCCGGCTGCACATGGCGTGCTGCGCCTGGTGCTGGAGCTGGATGGGGAAGTGATTCAGCGTGCTGATCCACATATTGGCTTATTGCATCGCGCGACTGAAAAGCTGGCGGAAAATCGTACTTACCTGCAATCAGTGCCTTACATGGATCGCCTCGATTACGTCTCGATGATGGCAAACGAGCATGCCTATGTGATGGCGATTGAAAAGATGCTGGGCTTGGACGTGCCAGTCCGCGCGCAGTACATTCGCGTGATGTTTGACGAGATTACGCGCGTGCTGAACCATTTGCTCTGGTTAGGCGCGCATGCGCTGGATGTGGGCGCGATGACGGTGTTTTTATATGCTTTCCGCGAGCGCGAAGATTTGTTTGATGTGTATGAAGCGGTTTCTGGCGCGCGCATGCACGCGGCGTATTACCGTCCAGGCGGCGTATATCGCGATTTGCCCAACCAAATGCCACAGCATGAAACCACTAAATTTAGAAGTGCGAAAGAAATCAGCAAGCTCAATGAAAATCGCCAGGGTTCGGTGCTGGATTTTATCGAAGACTTCACCAACCGTTTTCCTAAGTATGTGGATGAATATGAAACCTTGCTCACGGATAACCGTATCTGGAAGCAGCGTACGGTGGGCATCGGCGTGGTGTCGCCTGAACGTGCATTGGCACTGGGCATGACCGGACCGATGCTGCGCGGTTCTGGCGTGGAATGGGATTTGCGTAAAAAACAGCCCTACGAAGTGTATGCTGATTTGGATTTTGACATTCCAGTGGGTGTGAATGGCGACTGTTACGACCGTTATCTGGTGCGCATGGAAGAATTCAGGCAATCTAATCGTATTATCAAGCAATGTGTGGATTGGCTGCGCAAAAACCCGGGCCCGGTAATTACGGCGGACAACAAAGTGGCGCCGCCTGACCGCGAGAGTATGAAAACCAATATGGAAGACATGATTCACCACTTTAAATTGTTTACCGAAGGTTTCCATGTACCAGCAGGTGAGGCCTATGCGGCGGTGGAGCATCCCAAAGGCGAGTTTGGCATTTACATGATTTCAGATGGCGCCAATAAGCCATATCGCTTGAAAATACGTGCGCCAGGTTTCCCGCATTTGGCAGCGTTGGATGAGATGACCAAAGGGCACATGATTGCCGACCTGGTAGCGATTATTGGTACGCAGGATATAGTCTTTGGCGAGATAGATAGATAGAAGCATGTTAAGTAAAGAAGCTATACAAAAAATCGACTACGAGCTCACAAAATACCCCGCTGATCAGCGCCAGGCGGCGGTGATGTCTGCCTTGCGCATTGTGCAGACTGAGCGCGGCTGGTTGTCACAGGAATGTATCAGTGAAGTGGCTGAATACTTGCGCATGCCTGAAATTGCGGCGATGGAAGTGGCGACGTTTTACAATATGTATGATCTGGAGCCGGTCGGTAAATATAAGCTTACGGTTTGCACCAACATTTCGTGCATGCTGCGCGACAGCGATGCCATTGTGAAACATCTGCAAACCAAGCTGGGTGTAGGGTTTGATGAGGTCACGGCTGATGGTAAATTCTGCCTGAAAGAAGGCGAGTGCATGGGCGCATGCAGCGGTGCGCCACTTATGACGGTGAATAATCACACCATGCATGAAAACTTAACGCCTGAAAGCGTGGATGAGATTCTTGAGGGCTTGAAATAATGGCTACCAAGACTGTTCAATCTAAAGCAAACAAGCCTGCGAAGGCTGATTTAAAGGGCCAAACGCTGGTCACTTTGCGTACTTTAACCGAGAAAAATCCAGCTTCGCTTGAGGCATACGAGAAGCTGGGTGGCTATTCACAACTCAAAAGAATCGTTACCGAAAAAGTAAAAGCGGTTGATATCATCAGCCAGGTGAAGGTGTCTGGCCTGCGCGGACGTGGCGGTGCGGGTTTTCCGACCGGGCTTAAATGGAGTTTTATGCCGCGCTATTTCGATGGCACCAAGTACCTGGTCTGCAATACCGATGAAGGCGAGCCGGGTACCTTTAAAGACCGCGATATTCTGCGCTACAACCCGCATCAGATCATTGAAGGCATGGCAATTGCAGCTTATACGCTGGGTGCACGCGTGGGTTACAACTACATTCATGGCGAAATCTGGCAGGATTACGAGATTTTTGAGGCGGCCTTACACGAAGCCAAGGCAGCTGGCTATTTAGGCCAGAATTTATTCGGCACTAACTTTAGCTTTGATTTATACGCCGTGCATGGCTACGGCGCTTATATTTGCGGCGAAGAAACCGCGCTGATCGAGTCTATTGAGGGCAAAAAAGGCCAGCCGCGCTTTAAGCCGCCGTTCCCTGCCAGTTACGGCGTTTTTGGCAAGCCGACCAATGTGAATAACACGGAAAGTTATGCCAGTATTCCGTGGATATTACAGCATGGTGGCCAGGCGTTTGCAGAGTTGGGTGTACCTAACTCAGGCGGCAGCAAGATATTTTCAGTGTCCGGCCATGTAGAAAAACCAGGTAATTATGAAATCAGGATGGGCACGCCATTTACCGACTTGCTGGCATTAGCTGGCGGGGTCTGGAAAGGCCGCAAGCTCAAGGCAGTCATCCCGGGCGGACCATCTACACCGGTCATGACGGCAGAGATGATCATGAAGGCCAGCATGGATTATGATGGCTTAAGCAAGGCGGGTTCCAGCCTCGGTGCGGGCTCCATGATTGTGATGGATGAAACCACCTGCATGGTAAAAACGCTTAAACGCCTGAGCTACTTTTTTTACGAAGAGAGCTGTGGCCAATGTACGCCGTGCCGCGAGGGCACCGGCTGGGTGTATCGCGTGATCAAGCGCATCACTGAAGGCAAAGGCAGAATGGAAGACTTGGAATTGTTGGCGGATGTGAGCAATAACATCTCTGGACGCACCATTTGCGCGCTGGGCGATGCGGCCGCTACACCCGTATTGAGCTTTATCAAGCATTTCAGGCCGGAATTTGAATACTATATACAGCACGGCAAAAGCATGGTGGATGGAAAGTGAAAAATCTATTTTATGCGTATATTGTGGCGTTGCGCGGCACTCGAAATCCTCATGTACTCCATGTACATTCCGGTTTCTGCGTGCCGTGCGCCTTACACTCTATTGCATAAAATAAATTTTAGAGATTAGGTAAATGGTTAATATTGAAATAGACGGCAAAGCGCTTGAAGTCGAATACGGCAGCACCATCATTGATGCGGCTGATAAGGTTGGCATCGCCATTCCGCGTTTTTGCTATCACAAGAAACTGTCGGTTGCGGCCAACTGCCGCATGTGCCTGGTGCAGGTGGAAAAGTTTGCCAAGCCGTTACCCGCCTGTGCCACGCCTGTGGTGGATGGCATGAAGATTTTTACGCGCAGCAAAGAGGCGGTTGAAGCGCAGCAAAGCGTGATGGAGTTTTTGCTGATCAATCACCCGCTGGACTGTCCGATTTGCGATCAGGGCGGTGAGTGTGATTTGCAGGATATTGCAGTGGCTTATGGCGCCAGCGGCTCGCGTTACACCGAAGAGAAACGCGTCGTATTAAACAAGAATATTGGCCCATTGATAAGCACGGACATGACGCGCTGCATTCAATGCACGCGCTGTGTGCGCTTCCTGAAAGAAGTCGGCGGCATGCAGGAGCTGGGCTTGATTAACCGTGGCGAGCATGCGGAAATCACTGCATATGTCGACAAATCAGTCAATTCAGAACTTTCAGGCAATATTATTGATTTATGCCCCGTGGGCGCACTCACCAGCAAGCCGTTCAGATATTCTGCGCGCAGCTGGGAACTCACTCGGCGCCCATCCATCGCGCCGCACGATGGCTTGGGTTCGCATATCGAAGTGCATGTAAAAGACAACAAAGTGATGCGCGTGCTGCCGCGAGAAAAAGAGAGCATTAACGAATGCTGGCTGTCGGACCGTGATCGCTTTTCCTACGAGGGCTTGAACAGCCCGGACAGACTCAAAACGCCAATGATTAAGCACAACGGTGCCTGGCAGGAAACCGACTGGAAAACCGCGCTGGAGTTTGCGGCAGGCCAGTTAAAGGATATTACCAAGCAATACGGCGGTGAATCGCTGGGTGTGCTGGTTTCACCAAACAGCACCATGGAAGAAGGCTATTTGATCAAGCAGTTGGCTACCGGCCTGGGCTGCAGCAATGTGGATTATCGCCTGCGTCAGACCGATTTCAGGTTGGATGGCAGGCGCATTGGCACACCTTGGATGGGCTGCAATATTCAGGATATCGAAGAGCTGGATCGTATTTTGTTGATCGGCTCCAATCTGCGCAACGAGCATCCACTGCTGGCGCAGAGATTCCGCAAGGCGGTGAATAACGGCGCCGAGCTTTCGATTGTGAGCCCGCTGGACAACAATCCGTTGATGGATGTCGCGCATAAAGTGATCGTGCGTCCCAATGACATGGTGAACGTGCTGGGGCAAATCCTTAAAGCCATGTCCAAGATACAGCGTTTGTCTTTATGTCTGCCTCCATCGCTCGAGCTTTTGCTGGGCAATATCAAGGTGCGTGACAACACGCAGGCCATAGCCGAAAGTATGGCGGGTATGGGTGGTGACGTTGACCTGGTTGCGCCAAAAGTAGGTATTTTCCTTGGGAATATGGCACTCAGCGATCCGCGTTTTACCGAAATGTATAGTATGGCAGAGGCCATTGGCGGTATCTGTGGCGCAAAAGGTGGCATACTGCCAGCCGCAGCGAACAGCACCGGCATGCACTTGATGGGCGTGATGCCAGGTGCTGCCGGTATGCATGCCAGAGCCATGCTGGAAGTGCCTCGCAAAGCATATTTATTGCTGAATATTGAACCAGAGCTGGATTGCCAGCATGCGGCGTTGGCAAAAGCTGCGATGGCGCAGGCCGAATGTGTGGTGGCGCTAACCGCCTATAAGTCAGAAGCGCTGGAAAACGCGGATGTCTTGTTGCCAATCGCGCCGTTTACCGAAACTTCCGGCACGTTTATGAGCATGGAAGGGCGTGTACAGAGCTTCCAGGCCGTGACCAGGCCGTTGGGCGAATGCCGCCCCGGCTGGAAAGTGTTGCGTGTGCTGGCGAATACTTCAGGGTTGTCAGGCTTTGATTTTGACAGCAGCGAGCAGGTGAAAGAAGCGATTTTTGGTGGTGAAAAACCTTCCGTCGTGGTGCGCCGCAGTTTGAACAACAATCTGAAAGAACTGGTTGAAATCCAGGTCAATATCAAACACGAAGGCTTGCAGCGCATCGGCGAGGTGCCGATGTACGAATCGGACCCTATTGTGCGCCGCTCGCCACCTTTACAAAAAACCAAATACAACACCAAACCGATGGCACGTATGCGTGCCGAGCTTATCGCCAAGCTGGGCTTGGCGGAGGGCGACACTGTGCTGGTGAAACAGGATAAGGGCAGCGCAATACTCACTGTGCGACTGGACAACCATGTGGCGATGGGCTGTGTGCGCGTGACCGCATCGCATGAGGATTCGGTCGGCTTGGGCGATCTGATGGGCGATATTACGGTCGAAAAATATACTGGTGCAATTAATCAGCAAGAGGCGGAAACGGCATAATGGAAATGCTTGCACATCTATTTGGTAGTTGGTGGCCAGCGGTGCAGATTACAGGCTGGACGCTGATAAAGATTGTCGCCATCGTGTTGCCGCTATTGGGCGCCATTGCTTATCTCACGCTTGCCGAACGTAAAGTCATCGGCTATATGCAAGTACGTATCGGGCCCAATCGCGTTGGTTATTTTGGCTTGCTGCAACCGATTGCGGATGGCGTAAAGCTGCTGTTTAAAGAAATTATTTCACCTACTGCTTCCAGCAAGGCCTTGTTTTTTATTGGCCCGGTATTGGCGATTGCACCAGCTTTTGCGGCCTGGGCAGTGATCCCGTTTGACGGCACCAAGGTACTCGCCAATATTGACGCGGGTTTGCTGTACATTCTGGCGATGACGTCTGTCGCAGTGTATGGCGTCATCATTGCAGGCTGGGCCTCAAATTCGAAATACGCGTTCTTAGGCAGTTTGCGCTCGGCTGCACAAATCGTATCCTATGAAATTGCCATGGGCTTTGCCTTGGTAGGCGTGCTGATGTGCGCCAATTCGCTCAATTTAGGCAAAATCGTCATGGGCCAGAGTGGCGGCTTCTGGCACTGGTATTTTATTCCGCTGTTTCCATTATTTATTGTGTATTTTATTAGCGCGGTGGCCGAAACTAACCGTGCGCCATTTGACGTGGCGGAGGGTGAATCCGAAATCGTTGCGGGTTTTCATGTGGAATACTCCGGCATGGCGTTCGCCATCTTTTTCCTGGCTGAATACGCTAATATCTGGCTGGTTTGTGCGCTCGCGACGACGATGTTTTTGGGCGGCTGGTTATCACCTTTCCCCTTTTTGCCTGACAGTATTTTGTGGTTTTTGGCAAAAATGTGCTTTTTGGTATTCTTCTTTTTATGGTTCAGGGCAACATTTCCTAGATATAGATACGACCAGATCATGCGTCTGGGCTGGAAAGTATTTATTCCCATTACGCTGGTATGGATTATCTTTGTCGGCGGCATGATGCAGACTTCATTCGGATATTTGTTCCATTAGCATGATTAAATTGATTAAAAACACGTTAAGTAGCCTGATGCTGTGGGAGCTGCTAAAAGGCATGGCGCTCACCGGCCGCTACTTTTTCGCGCGTAAGATTACTATCCAGTATCCTGAGGAACGTACGCCACAATCGCCACGGTTTAGAGGCTTGCATGCGCTACGCCGCTACCCCAACGGCGAAGAGCGCTGCATTGCCTGTAAACTATGTGAGGCGGTTTGTCCGGCGATGGCGATTACCATTGAGTCGGAACAGCGTGAGGACAATACGCGCAGAACGACCAGATACGACATCGATTTAACCAAATGCATATTCTGCGGGCTGTGCGAAGAGTCTTGCCCGGTAGATTCAATCGTAGAAACACGTATTTTTGATTACCACGGTGAGCAGCGTGGCGATTTGGTTTACACCAAGCAAATGTTGCTGGCGGTGGGCGATAAGCACGAAAAACAAATTGCGGCAGACCGCGCGCAAGATAAGAATTTTAGGTAATGAATATGGTATTTACCGATGTCGTTTTTTACACTTTAGCTGCCATTTTGCTGTTTGCCGGCCTGCGCGTGATTACCACGCGCAACCCCGTGCATGCGGCTTTGTTTCTGGTGCTGGCATTTTTTACCGCTGCAGGCATCTGGCTGTTGCTGGAGGCCGAGTTTTTAGCCATCGCACTGGTGTTAGTGTACGTAGGTGCAGTGATGGTGCTGTTTTTATTCGTGGTCATGATGCTGGACATCAATATCGACAAGCTACGCGAAGGCTTTTGGGAATATCTGCCCATGGCGGGTACGATTGGCCTGCTGATGGCGGTGGAGATGGTAATGGTATTGGGGGGCAAGTATTTTGGCGCTACCAAGGCGGTCAGCAAGCCCGCCGATTACAGTAACACCGCTGAAATAGGGCGTGTGCTTTACACCGAATATCTATTGCCATTCGAGCTCGCTTCCGTTGTGCTGCTGGTGGCGATCGTCGCGGCAATTGTGCTCACATTGAGGGACAGGAAAGATAGCAAGTCGATGAATCCTGCCGATCAGGTATTGGTTAAAAAGCAGGATCGCATTCGCATTGTAAAAATGGGTGCAGTGGTAGAAGTTGATCCCTCCGCGGACACCACAATAGAGGAAAAGAAATAATGGTAGGTTTGTCGCATTACCTCATTTTAGGTGCGCTGCTGTTTGCCATCAGCGTGATTGGCATTTTCCTGAATCGTAAAAATGTGATCATTTTGCTGATGGCGATTGAGTTGATGCTGCTTGCCGTGAATCTGAATTTTATTGCGTTTTCACATTATCTGAACGACATCGCCGGCCAAGTGTTCGTGTTCTTCATCCTCACTGTTGCGGCGGCAGAATCTGCCATTGGTTTGGCGATTCTGGTGGTATTGTTCCGCAATTTGCGCACCATCAACGTTGATGATTTAGATAGTCTAAAAGGCTAAAAGTATAAAAAAATGACATTGCCACAAATCTCTATATTAATCGTATTACTGCCCTTGGTTGCCGCGGCTGTTGTAGGTTTATTTGGCCGCAAGCTGCCACGTGCGGCTGCGCACTGGCTCACTATCGGCGCAGTCGGTGCTGCTTTTGGGCTTTCGGCTTATGTGCTCAGCGCAACGCTAAATGGCTATACTTTTAATGGTAACTTATATACCTGGCTGAACTCCAGTTTGGGTGCCGGGGGCGATATCCAGTTTAATGTGGGTTTCTTAATCGACAATCTATCTGCCATGATGATGGTGGTGGTGACGTTCGTGTCGCTCATGGTGCATATTTACACCATTGGCTACATGGCAGAAGATCCGGGCTATTCACGCTTTTTCAGCTATATCTCATTATTCACCTTCTCGATGCTGATGCTGGTGATGAGCAATAATTTCATGCAGCTGTTTTTCGGCTGGGAAGCTGTTGGATTGGTTTCATACTTGCTGATCGGATTCTGGTACACACGCCCAACCGCGATTTATGCGAATCTCAAAGCGTTTCTAGTGAACCGCGTTGGCGATTTTGGCTTCTTGCTAGGCATCGGCATGGTGCTGTATTATTTCGGCAGCCTGGATTATGCCTCAGTGTTCCAGGCCGCGCCAGTATTGGCAGGTACGCAAGTCAACATTATTCCTAACGTGCCATGGTCCCTCATGACAGTGACTTGTATCCTGCTGTTTATCGGCGCGATGGGTAAATCAGCACAAGTGCCATTGCACGTGTGGCTGCCGGATTCGATGGAAGGCCCGACGCCGATTTCTGCATTGATTCACGCCGCGACAATGGTCACAGCGGGGATTTTTATGGTGGCGCGCATGTCGCCGCTGTTTGAGCTTTCAACGACGGCGCTATCGTTTGTGATGATTATCGGCGCAATCACCGCGCTGTTTATGGGCTTTCTGGGCATTATCCAGAACGACATCAAGCGCGTGGTGGCCTATTCCACGCTATCGCAACTGGGCTATATGACGGTGGCGCTTGGCGCGTCGGCTTATTCAGTCGCAATCTTTCACTTGATGACTCATGCTTTCTTTAAAGCTTTGCTGTTCCTGGCGGCAGGTTCGGTGATCATGGGCATGCATCACGACCAGGATATTCGCAATATGGGGAACCTGAAAAAGTATATGCCGGTGACCTGGATTACGTCGCTTGTTGGCTCGCTGGCACTCATCGGCACCCCATTTTTTGCGGGTTTTTACTCAAAAGACAGTATTATCGAGGCGGCAAAATTCTCGAACATTCCTGGTAGCGGCTTCGCTTATTTTGCGGTACTGGCGGGCGTGTTTGTGACGGCGTTTTATTCATTCCGGCTTTATTTTTTAGTGTTCCACGGTAAAGAGAAATGGCGCGAGGTAAAACATGACGCACATCACGATGATCATGGACATCATCACGGACTAACCCCTCAAGATGACCCGCATGAACCGGGCTGGGTGGTGAAGCTGCCGTTGATATTGCTGGCAATTCCTTCGCTTGTTATCGGCTACATTGCGATAGAGCCAATGCTGTTTGGCAGCTTTTTCAAAGATGCAATTATGGTAGACGCAGTCAGTCATCCAGCCATGGAACACCTCAGTCACCATTATCATGAGATATTGCATTCTCCAGCAGGCATGGCCTTGCATGGCGTGCTCACATTACCATTTCTGCTAGCCGTCAGTGGCGTAACTTTAGCTTGGTTTTTCTATATGAAACGGCCTGATGTTCCTGCCGGCTTGCGAGAGCGCTTCAATACCATTTACCAGATTTTAGAAAATAAATATGGCTTTGATAGCTTTAACGAGCGCGTATTTGCTGGCGGTGCACGCTGGATAGGAAATAAATTATGGCAGATTGGCGATGTGCAGCTGATCGACGGCGCAATGGTTAACGGCACTGCAAGATTGGTTGGCCGCATTTCGGGCATTATTCGTCAACTGCAGTCTGGGCTGATTTATCACTACGCTTTTGCCATGATTATTGGCGTGTTTTTATTCCTCACTTTCTTTATAAAAATAAACTAAATGCTGCACTTGAATATATTAAATCACCATGTGTTGAGTGTGGCCATCTGGCTGCCAATACTGGCGGGTATCGTCGTGCTGCTGCTTGGCAGCGATAACAAGGCGGCCTTTACGCGCTGGCTTGCGCTGGCAGGCAGTCTTGCAGCTTTTTTCGCCACTTTACCGCTTTATACAAAGTACGACTTTTCTAAAGGCGCTTTCCAGTTTGAGGAAATGGTGCAATGGATTCCCAGCTTCAATATCAATTATCACTTGGGGGTAGACGGTATCGCTGTGCCGTTGATATTGCTGACCAGTTTTACTACCGTGATTGTGGTGATTGCGGCATGGGAAGTGATTACAAAAAATATCGCACAGTACATGGCTGCGTTCTTAATCATGAGCGGTTTGATGATTGGGGTGTTCAGCGCGCTGGACGGCATTCTGTACTATGTGTTCTGGGAGGCGATGCTGATTCCCATGTTCCTGGTGATCGGCATCTGGGGCGGAGTGAATCGTGTGTATGCCACGATTAAATTCTTTCTGTATACGCTGCTAGGCTCACTGTTGATGCTGGTTGCGTTTATCTTTTTGTTCCATAAAACTGGCAGTTTCGAAGTGACGGATTATTATCAGTTGCCACTTAGCCTGAATGAGCAAATTCTGATTTTCATGGCATTTTTCATGGCCTTCGCAGTGAAAATACCGATGTGGCCGGTACACACCTGGTTGCCAGATGCGCACGTGGAAGCACCTACCGGCGGCTCTGTCGTGCTGGCAGCGATCATGCTGAAACTGGGCGGCTACAGCTTTTTACGTTTTGCCATGCCGATTGCGCCCGATGCTGCGCATTACTTATCCGGCTTCATGATCACGCTGTCTTTAATCGCCATCGTTTACATTGCACTGGTTGCGCTGGTGCAAAAGGACATGAAGAAGCTCATCGCCTATTCGTCCATTTCGCATATGGGTTTTGTGACGCTGGGCTTTTTTATATTCAGCCAACTAGGGTTGGAAGGTGCAATCGTGCAGATGATTTCACATGGCTTTATTTCGGCCGCGATGTTCTTGTGTGTAGGCGTGCTGTACGACCGCATGCACAGCCGCCAGATCGCCGATTACGGCGGCGTGGTGAACACCATGCCGATTTTTGCGGCGTTTATGGTGCTGTTTGCCATGGCTAATAGCGGCTTGCCAGGCACATCGGGCTTTGTGGGCGAATTTATGGTGATCCTGGCCGCAGTTAAATACAATTTCTGGGTGGCATTTTTAGCCGCGACCACGCTGATATTCGGCGCGGCTTATACGTTATGGATGGTGAAGCGCGTGTTTTATGGCGATGTTGCGAATCCAAAAGTGGCGGAGCTTAAGGATTTGAATCGCCGTGAATTTTTAATCTTGGCCGTGTTGGCGCTCATGGTAATCGGTTTTGGTGTGTACCCTAAACTCATTACCGATTTCACCCACGTCAGTGCAATGCAATGGCTGGATCATATGGCTATCAGCAAATTACCGGTGGCAGGTTTATAGGCATGGAAAATATTCAATTCGATCTGATGGCTGTATTGCCTGAACTTACCGTGCTGTGCATGGCAATGTTTATTTTACTGGCAGATTTATTCTTAAAGCCTAAAAATAAAATTGTTATTTATGGGTTGGCGCAATTTACTTTGTTTGCAGCGGCCTATTTCACTGTGGGTACACACACGCCTGCTGTAGGATATGCGTTCAGCGGCATGTTTGTTGATGATACTTTAAGCGATGTACTCAAGCTGATGATTTTATTGGGAACTTCGGTGATGTTTGTGTACACGCGGCAATACATGCAGCTGCGCAATATGTTCCGCGGCGAATATTATGCGCTGGTCTTGTTTTCGGTATTGGGCATGATGATCATGGTGTCAGGGCAAAGCATGCTGACCATCTATATCGGGCTGGAGCTGCTCTCGCTGTGCCTGTATTCATTGGTTGCGCTCGATCGGGATAGCGCAAAATCCTCCGAAGCCGCCATGAAATACTTTGTACTCGGTGCGTTGGCGTCCGGCATGCTGCTGTACGGCATGAGCATGATTTACGGCATGACCGGCAGCTTGAATCTGGCAGAAATAACAAGCGTACTGCAAGAATCTAGCCCCAATAATCCCGTGCTGATTTTGGGCTTGGTGTTTATTGTTGCAGGTTTGGCGTTTAAGTTTGGCGCAGTGCCGTTTCAAATGTGGGTACCCGATGTGTACCAGGGCGCGCCCACCAGTATCACTATGCTAATCGGCTCGGTGCCAAAATTTGCAGCGTTTGCCATTGCTATCCGTTTGCTGGCACAAGGTTTACAGCCGCTGACTGCCGACTGGCAGGAAATGCTGCTGATTATGGCGGTGCTTTCAATTACCATTGGAAACATCACGGCAATTGCGCAAACCAACTTAAAACGAATGCTGGCATACTCTACCATCTCGCACATCGGTTTTTTATTGTTTGGCTTGATGAGCGGAAGCCTGAATGGGTTTGCTTCAAGCCTGTTTTACATCAGCGCTTATGTGCTGATGACACTGGCAGGTTTCGGCATGATTTTATTGTTATCCAGAAAGGGGTTTGAGGCTGAACATCTGGATGACTTGAAAGGCCTTAACCAGCGCAGTCCCTGGACAGCATTTTTAATGCTTATCACCATGTTCAGTATGGCAGGCGTGCCCCCTACCATTGGTTTTTACGCCAAGTTTACCGTGTTGCAAGCAGCTTTGCAGGCGGGTTATATATGGGCAGTCGTGTTTGCTGTACTGATGGCGGTGATCGGCGCATTCTACTATCTGCGTGTTGTGAAACTCATGTATTTTGATGCGCCGCAAGACAGTTTGGCTATCAGCGCTCCTTATGATATGAAATTTATTCTGAGCATCAACGCAGTGGCACTTCTTGCGCTTGGTTTAATGCCGCAAACATTAATGAATATTTGTGGTGCTGCAATAGGGAGAAGTTTGCAATAATGGATTGTGTTCTTATGTAGGTTTTTGTCAGCAAAAATATAGCAAATAAAAAAGCCGGACATGATGTCCGGCTTTTTTATTTGGCAATTACGATTTATTGACTGTCGAATAACCTGCCATCGCCCAGCAGGTGAGCACTACAGTCCAGTTGTTTATTCAGACAGTTTTTAACAATACCAGACATAATAGTCTCATCCCAACCGTTCACCCAGTCGGCATGTCCTGAATAACCGCCAGGTAGAGTGGAGGCATAATTGTCACTGGACAGTCTCCATTTTGTGGCTTGGTTGGCAGAATTTACTTTATAGTTAAGCGTCATCGTAATTTTTGGTATTGCTATAGGGTGCGTTGCTGGGCAGTGGTTTGCAGTAGGGTAGCTACCCGCAAAGGCCATATGGCTCTTATGGTCAGGACTATCCAAATTTACGCCATCCCAACATTGTGGAAAATCAACGGCCATTTGCATGACCTCTCCAACTTTACAATTTGGAATGTGGTCATTCCATCCTTGGTAACTACCATCTGGAGGAACGCACATATAGGCAACATCTTTAACGCCAGAAGCGGCAGTGGCTTTAGAGTTGCCTGTAAGCATTCTTAAACCTTTTGGGGGAGCAACGACCATATTAGCAGGTACCCCGTCATAGCCTGTTTTGTAATAGAACAGTGCTCCACCATCAGGTAAAACAGGGCTCTTGGTGGTTGTGTCAATCATAGTGGCATGCCAGTAGGCGCTGCGATTCATGATGCCGCCATTGCAAGTGCTGTTACCAGTAGTCGCCAAAGTGGCTAAATTGCTCTTATAATTAACTGTAGTGTTACCATAGAATGTGTGGTGATGCGCCGCGCCTTGCTGGTTTGGATATACGAGCGGGTCATCATTAGACATATGGCTGGGTTTACACGCAATTCTAACTGCGCCAACATCACTAGCACTTGGTTTGTCAGTAGTTGGTCTGATAAGCAATGTCGAGTGGCCCACTGCCGGCGTAATGTTTTTACTGATATCAACTGCTGGCATGAGTCCGACCTGAATAATGTTTGTACCAGCTGAAGGAGCAGGAGCAGGAGCAGGAGCAGGAGCAGGAGCAGGAGCAGGAGCAGGAGCAGGAGCAGGAGCAGGAGCAGGAGCAGGAGCAGGAGC
>Ga0208939_1000015_pt1 | contig 150243 bp, 125 predicted proteins | sample AD_STIC12_MetaG_FD_184437 | JGI IMG/M metagenome (GOLD analysis project Ga0208939, IMG submission 184437) | Active sludge microbial communities of municipal wastewater-treating anaerobic digesters from USA - AD_STIC12_MetaG (SPAdes) (version 2) | ecosystem: Engineered > Bioreactor > Anaerobic...
CGTCCGGGTCTCAAGAAGCTCATCGAGAGGGAAGGCGAGAAGCCCGGCCAGCGGATACCGCCCGACTGGACCGAGAAGGCCGTTTTGCCCACACCCTGGGGACCGGAAGCCTGGAAGAAGTAAAGACCGTCAACAGCACGGGCAGGGGAGGATCCTTCCTCCCCTGCCGTCTGTTTTCTGCGAAAACGCGTCACGGTTCCCACGAACCGTGACGACTTTTTACTATCGACAAGAGGAGGATTGTGAAATGGCAGATGTCGTAGCCCCCATGCCCGGGACGATCAAGGAGATCATTGTGAAGGTTGGCGATGCCGTGAAGGAAGACGAGGAACTCGTCATCCTCGAGGCCATGAAGATGGAAAACCCCATCGTGGCTCCCAGCAACGGCACCGTGAAGGAGATCAAGGTGAAGGAAGGCGACAAGGTCAACACGAGCCAGGTTCTCGTGGTCCTCGGCTGACGCCGCCGCTTCGATTGAAAAATGCCGGGCCTGCGCTGTTGGCCCGGCATTTTTTTTTGCTCTCGCAGCGGCGCGGCGAAAGGCTAAGGGCGAAAGACAGGAGGAACGGGAGAGATTCGGGTCATTGCGAAGAGCGCAGCGACGAAGCAATCTCGCCCGCGCTACCCGATGTCTGAGGTCTGGTGCCTGATGCATGCCTCGGGGCGAGACTGCTTCGCTTCGCTCGCAGTGACGGAAGGGGGGACCCCGAATCCGGATTCCCGAGTCCCGAAGCCCTTGCCTGGAAGAGGTGTCTCCGGTAAGATAGGGCCATCATGAAGAGCCTGCCGAAAAAGGTCGAGATACACGAGGTTGTCCTGCGTGACGGCATCCAGAACGAGAAGAGGATCGTCCCGACGGAGGAGAAGCTGCGGATCATCGGGCAGCTCGTTGCCTGCGGTATCCGTCGCGTCGAGGTCTCATCCTTCGTCAACCCGCGGCTCGTCCCGCAGATGGCCGACGCCGAGGCCCTCTGGGAGAGGATCGAGAGAAAGCGGGGCGTTCTCTACTCCGCGCTCATCCTGAGCGGCAGCGGTCTGGAAAGGGCCATCCGTTGCCGGGTCCCCCACGTGGGAATCTTCGTGTCGGCCAGCGAAACCCACAGCCGGAAAAACAGCAACAGGTCCGTCTCCGAGGCGCTGAAGGAGGCTGCCCGCCTCATCGACCGGGCGCAGGATGCCGGGATCCGGGTGAGGGCCGGCGTCATGAACGCCTTCGGCTGCGCCTACGAAGGAAATGTGCCGGTCGCCCGTGTCCTGAAACTCGTTCGGGCCTTCATGAAGAGAGGGCCGGCCGAGATCTGCCTGGCCGATTCCTCCGGTCTGGCGAATCCCCGCCAGGTGGAGGAGGTCGTCGCCCGGGCGAGGCATGAGACGGGACAGGCGGAACTGTCGCTGCACCTTCACAACACCCGCGGCCTGGGGGCGGCCAACGTCTTTGCGGCTCTTCGCCAGGGGGTCTCGATCTTCGACACGTCGCTGGGCGGGCTTGGCGGCTGTCCCTTCATCCCGGGCGCCAGGGGCAACATCGCCACGGAGGACACGGTCTACCTCCTCCACGAAATGAGGCTGAAAACGGGGGTCGACCTGGACGGGCTCGTCCGGGCCGGGCTGCCTCTCGGGGCCTTTTTGGGAAAACCCTTCCGGACCGTCGTGTCCGTCCTGAAACAACCCCTGTACTGACGGGGGCCTCAGGCGTTTTTCCGGCACAGGTAGAGTTGACGGAGTGCGTAGCTGCCGTAATCCCTGAACAGGTTTTTCGGCAGGCACTTCCGGAGGACGGAGAGGCCGGCCCGGGAGAGGTCGTCGGCGGTGAGGTGGCAGGAGGAATAGCCCGTGATGACGACGTGTCCTCCCGGGACGAGACGCCCGACGGACGTCTGCAGGATGTCCAGCGCTTTCTGTCTTGCCGTCACCTGCCGGTTGAGAAGGCCGCAGAACACGATCGCGTCGAAGACCGCCCCCCGGGGGAGGAGCCGATCCATCTCTCCGGCATCCCCCTCGTAAATATGCGTCAGGCCCCTCTCGCGGGCGGCCTCCACATTGTCGGGGTTGACGTCGATGCCGTGACACTCCGCATCGGGACAGCGTCCCGCAATCCGCTCCAGGAGGTTTCCCGATCCACACCCCGCGTCGAGGAGGCGCCGGAAGGGAATCCCGCAGAGTGCGTCCAGAACCGCCGGGTAGATCGCCGACTCGTAGATCCCGTATTCCTTCTCCTCGTCGAAGCGGCCCCAGTTGACCGATGGCGAGACGTTCCGGAGCGGGACGATGAGTTCCGCCTCGTTTTCGCCGAGCGACGAGATGAAACGGACGATCACCTCCTCGTCCTCGACGCTTACCGGGCGGCCCGTGACCTCGGGCCAGAACCCCTCCAGGTCCTCCGCCTCGACCCCCTCCACGAGCAGGGCAATGTTCCGGGTGTGCCCCTTGCCGGCGTCGGCGTCGTAAACCTCCCCCTGGATGAAGTCGCATCCCCCGGCACGGATCAGGTTGAACCAGCGGCCGGTCAGGCTGACCGGCGCCGCGGCCCTGATCCTCCCCACGGCTTCCCGGAACTGTTCCTCATTGTTTCGCATGGCAGAAATGCGCGACCCCGCCTGCTGGGCCGCAGGGAAGAGGGGAGCACAACCCGGGCGGGTTGTCAAGCGGCGCGTTTTGCCGATTGACAGGCCCCTTCAACTTTTCTATAGTCGGTGTCGCCTCAAGCCATCCATCGATCCCGCATGGGGGGGGCCGCCGGGACCGAAGTTTGCATGCTTTTTAGCCTGAGAAGACCCGGCGGGAGGAAAGATGCATCGACACCAGCGGAACCTGCTTACCCTCGTTCTGTTTCTGCCCCTTTTTGCCCTTCTTTCCTGTTCCCCTGCGTATTTTGATCCCATCCGCACACCTCCCGAACCCCTCCACGTCAGGGGCCTGGACAAGCTTTCCTGGAATGAGCTCTGGGCGGGGATCGTGTTCAACGGCGAGAAGGTCGGCTTCTCCCGACTGAAGATCGCACCCTTGCCCGATGAGGGGCTCTTCCGCCTCGAGTCGGAGGCGCACCTGCGGATCCGCTTCCTCGGCCTCAGCAAGGCGATTTCGATGAAAAGCGAAGACCGCGTCCGGGCCAACCTCCAGTCCGTGTCCCTGAGGCACGAGATGGTCCTGGACGGCAAAACCCTGCTGATCGAGGGGTACGTGAAAGACGGGGTCCTCCACACGATCCGGAAAACGGGCCCGGAGGCCGAGCCTTCGGAAACGAAACTGCGGGAACCCCTCTACCCGGCCGCGGCGATCAATCTCTACCCCGTCCTCAACGGCCTGGCCGCTGGCCTGAAATACCGCTACGAGGTCTACGACCCGCAGACCCAGTCCGTCACGGCCGTGTCCCAGACCGTCGCCGGGTTCGAAAGCAGCCGGTCCCTCGGCGTCGAGCCCTCCTGGAAGGTGAAGACCTCCATGCTCGGCCAGGACGTGGAAACCTGGATCAACCGCAAGGGCGAGGCCGTCTTCGAGCTGGGCATGAAAGGGGTCCTCATCACCCACAGGGAGACGGAGAACGAAGCCCGGCGGTACCTCTCCGAGGCAAGCCTGAACAAGAAGGACCTGGTCCTCGATTTCAGCGTCATCCGGACGGAAAGACCCCTCGCCTGTCCCCGCGAGGCCACCCTGCTGGAGGTCTCCCTGACGGGCATTGCAGGGGAGCTGCCGCTGCTGCAGGGGCCCGGCCAGGAGGCATCGACGGGCGGGGGGGATGGGAAAGCCGTGACGTACCGGATCCGCCGCAATCCCGGCTCGCCCGCGAAGATATCCGGTCCCCCGTACGACGTGGACAGCTACCGGTGGCTCCTGCCGGCAAGCCAGGTCGAGAGCGACCACCCGGAGATCATCAACACGGCCCGGGAAGTCACCAGGGGGCTCTCCGATCCCCTGGCGAAGGTGCGCAGGCTCGCCGCGTGGGTGGCCCATACCGTGAAGGAGGCGCCCGTGGACAGCTTCTCCGCTCTCGAGGTGCTCCGCACGAAGAAGGGCGAGTGCCAGGCCCACACGATGCTCTACACGGCGCTGGCCCGCGCCGCCGGGATCCCCACCCGGATGGCGGGCGGGATCGTCTACATGGACGGCGTGGGTTTCCTGTACCACGCCTGGGCGGAGAGCGATGCTGGCGGCTGGGTATCCGTGGACCCGACCTTCGACCAGGTCGGCGTCGATGCCACGCACATCAAGCTCGTCGAGGGGCCCGGCTGGCTCGCCATCGTGCCGATCGGTCGGGTCGTGGGCCGCGTGGCGGCCACGGTCATCGATTACCAGGCGGCCTGTCGCCCCTAAGCCTATCGAGGTGACATCGCATCCATGGAACTGTGGCGCCGGGTCATCCTGCTGGGCTCGATCTTTGCGGCGATCCTCGTCGCGCTCTTCGCGAGCCTGTCTCCCGTCGTGATCGTGCAGCACGTCGATTTTGCGGACCGGCAGAGAAACGAAGGGTCCTATATGGGATTCCGCCTGATGACGGAGCGCGCGCAACACCTCGCCGCCTTGCCGCTGCATGACTACATTGCCGAGGTCACCAAGGGGCGGCTCTTCATCGTCGGCGGGCCGGGCTGGGAGGCCGTCGCGGTCAATGCCCTGGCGGCGGCCAGGCGCATGCCGATCGCCGCGGAGTGGCAAAGGAGGCTTCCCTCGGACCGGTACCCCTCGGGCGTTCTCTTTTTCAGGCCCGATGAAGCTCCGGTAAACCAGCTGGCCTCCCTGTATGCCGGGTCCCGCGAGCCGGCCTACCTTCGTCTCGAAACAGGCGGCCCGCCCCTTTACCTGAAGGCGGAGCACCGCGCCTATTCCAACGAGGATTTCCACCTCGGCGGCGGGTTCTCGAGCGCCCCCACGCCTCCTACGGATTTCCTCTTCCCCGGCCGGAAATGGAGCCCCTGGATCGCCGCGGCCGGCTTTGCCCTCTACGTGCTGCTTCCCTGGCCGAATCGTCCCCCCGGCGCGCAGGCCTTCCGCCGCTGGCGGGTCGTCGCCACGGATGTCGTCGCCCTGCTGATGACGGTACCGTTCTTCTCCTTTCCCTTCTTTATCACCGGGGGAACCGTTCAGGCCTTCACGGAGGGGTGGCCCCTCTTTTTCTTCTTCTGGCCGATCTTTTTTATCGGCCTCATCCTGGTCCGGCTCGCCGAGTGGTTTTCCTCCTTCGCCCTGTTGCCCCTGGCGGACCGGCTGCGCATCTGGAGTCCACGAGGTGAGAGGGATTTCCCGTACGGCGAGATGGAATTTTTCCAGCCCGTCGTGACCCGGCCGCCGAAATGGCTCATCGCCCTGACCTGGCTTGCGGCCCTCTCGGGGAAGGGGAGCGCTCGCATCGGCGCAACAGGCAGGGCCATGATCCTCAGCTCGTCCGAATGGGGCAGCCTCGCGGTTCGCCTGAAGAACGGCAAGGACCTCTTCATCAGCGTGACCGACCAGCTCGGCACGGATATGATCGGCGCCGAGGCGATCGTCAAGGCCCTGAAGAAGGCGGGAGTCCGGGAAGTGGACGAAGTCAGGGAGCTCCGCAGCCTGGGCCTCGAGATGGTCCGGCTGCCGGAAGCGTAAGCGAATGACCGATCGGCCCTCGCGGCCGTGCGGATAACATTGCTGAACAACGAATCGAATCCCAACGCAGCCAGGCTGTCGGAGGTTCCCATGCGCCGTCTCATTCCGGTCATCGCCACCCTGATCCTGATGATTTCCGCATCGCCCGCATCTGCCCAGAATCAGCAGATCCTCGACGCCCTGAAGGCCTTGAACGGCATGCCCGAGCGGTTCAGCACGCCGGCGCAGGCGGAGACGACGGCCAGGGCGTTCTTCGAAATGGTCCAGAGCACCTCGGGCAACGAGAACGCGATCGAGGTCCTCAAGCAGGTCAAGCGGACCGTTCCCCAGGCGGAGTGGAACGAGGGCTGCCGCCGCGCGGAGAACCTGCTCATGCACACGGTCCAGCAGACCCTCGACGGAACCATCGTCGAGGCCATCCAGGCCCGCGCCCGGGGCAAGAGCCTCGGTTCGATCCACGGCTACGGCTACAGCGGCAAGTGGCCCATCAAGCCCGAGACGCAGCTTACCTTCGACGGCGACTTCGACGCATCGTTCTTCGGCACGGAGCTGGCCGACACGAGCCCGGACAAGGGCGGGGGCATTATCCAGGACGTCAGCGGGCGGCTGCGTGCGAAGCTCGGCACGGGGCCTCTCGGCCTGGGCATCGTCCTGAACGGCTACGGCTGGGAGGGCAGGGCGGACGTCTACGTGACCTCTGCGGGCAAGCAATGGGCCATCCGCCAGTCCATGACGCGGCTCTACCTCATCGACCCGGTGACGGGACGGCCCGTCAACATCACGGCAACCCCCGGCGCCCTCTTTGCCGAGACGCAGCTTCGCCTTCTCAACAAGCACTATCCCGGTCTCTTCGAGAACGGCAGGCTCCGTGAAAACCTGACCAGCGAGCAGATCCGACGGATCCTCATGGACGACCCGCGCGTGGGTGAAGTCTGGAAAGTCTGGCTCTCGGGCACAAGGTATGGAACGGGCCAGGCGGCCGCGGGCGTCATCGACTTCACGTGCCACGTCTCGGAAGTCGCCGAGGCGACCACCACGCTCGAGCAGCGCACCAAGGTGGCCAAGCAGGTGGCCCGCGCCGCCAACGTGTTCGTCAACGCCATGGACGGCGCCAAACTCCCGTGGCGGCAGTTTTTCTCGGAGGGCGAGATACAGTTCATGCGGGACTGCGCCACCCTCGACCGCACGAAGATCACCTACGCCGAGACGGCCGAACGGCGTGTCAATCTGCTCAAACGGCTGAAGGGCCACGACTGGAGCGCTGCCGACATCGCGGCCTACGATCGGGCCGTGACGGAATCGCAGGGCGCGCTCAACGACCTGAAGGCGGCCGAGGGCCGTGTGATGGCCCAGGCCGGCGGGGAGTCGGCTTTTGTCGAAAACGCGGTCAAGATCATGCGCCGCCAGGCTCAGGTCGCCCACCGCGAATTCGTGCTGGACGTCATGGGCCGGCCCCCGGCAGAGCGGGCGCGCCTGCTGCAGCAGTACGAGTCGGATCTGCGGGCCCTGCTCGACCACTACAGCAAGAAGGAGAACGTGCCCCGGGAGGCCATCCAGTGGGCCAATGAGGCCCTCGACTCCGTGAAGGAGCTCAACCGCATCGCCAACGAGCGGTCGGCGGCGCTGGAGGGCTTCGGCACGAAGATCCGGCGCGTCTGGGAGATGTTCAACGAACCCGTCAACACCCGCGAGAACGTCCGCAAGCTCCTGGGGGAAACGCCGGTCGGCGAGGCCCTCCTGAACCGGATTCCCGAGTGGGCCTTCGCCTCCACCCGCCCGCCGGCCATCACCGACATCGCCTTCGCGAGCCCCTCCAAGCTGGTCGCGGAGACGGTCTGGACCCAGGCGAATCAGCCCGTCAACGCCCTCATGATGATCGACCTGCTCTGGCAGCTCACGGACATCTGGCGTGACAACACGAGAACGGAGGTGCAGAAGCTCACCTCAACGGGCGGGGTGGTCGCCATGCTGGTGGTCCCTCACCTCTACCTCGTGCCCATGGTCTACCATGCAAGCCTCCAGGGCGACCCCCGGCAGCTGACTTACGTCATGGCCTGCTACATCTGCCCGCCGGCCATGCTCCCCATGCTGGTCGAGTCCATGGGCGGGCGCATCGTGGCAGGCGTCAAGCAGGCGCTCTTCCAGAATGAGCTGGAAGCCATGTTCCAGGCATCGAGCTTCAAGCCCGAGCCGGGCGCAGAGCCGAAGGACTGGGCCCGGAATCGCGACGCCATCCGATACACCTGGGTTGCCCTGAACACCGAGTTGGACACCTACGGCCGCGAGGGCACACGAAGCCTTGCAGAATACATCCGCATCCTCGCATCGGACACGCGCTCCGAGATCCCCCTTTCGCAACCGAAGAAGATGTCGGGCCTGCAGGCGATCTACCTGCCGGGCGGTGTCGCCAAATCGTTCCGGGCCATGATCCAGGACGGCGACCACAGGCTGTTCCGGGAGAACGCCGCACTCGGCAACGCGCTGGCGGAGCTGCAGAAGTTCAACTGCGACCGGCTCGTCCCCTACATGGACAAGCCTCCGGCCTACTGCCGCTACGCCTGGGCGGAACAGAAGAGCGGCATCCGGCTCGATCTCATCAACAATGCGTTCAAACCAGGCGAAGCCGAGCGGCTTCAGGCGGAGGGCAAGTCGGGGGAGAACATCGTCCGCATCGTGACCGCCATGCTCGCCCAGCGCGCGAAGCTCCAGGACGCGGTGATCACGCAGCTGGCCGAGGCCATCATCCTCTCCTTCGAGGAGGAGAAGCGCGCGCGCAAGATCGTCGAGCTGGGCCTGCTGGACGAGATCCTGAAGGAGCTTCTCGCCATCGGCGAGGAACTCGGCATCAAGGAGGAATTGCTGGCGGCCTTCCAGGAAGCGCTGCGCAAGCAGGGGGGCGTGAAGGTCGGCGCGGAAGAGCTGCAAAAGCCGGAAGGTCCCGCGAGCCAGACCGCAAAGGCCAAGGAACAGATCGCGATGCTCGCCGACACCTGGCTCAAGAGCTACCGGCAGGTCAACACGACCCGCCGCTTCCTCGTCGGTCTGGCCGGCGGCTACGGCGTTCCGCAGTCCGACCTGGACCGCTTCATGCACGGCAAGCCGCCCCTGACCGTGGAACCGGCCAAAGACGTGGAAATCGCGCGCGTGAGCCAGGAAGTCATCACGGCGACCTCCAGGGACGTCTCGGCGATCCTGTTCAACTTCAAGGGTCAGTCCCGCGCGCCGAACCCGCTCGACGCGGAGGCGGAAGGCATCCTTTTGCAGTACCTCTACACCGCGCGGATCATCGAGCTCACGTCGGGGATCACCTACGGCATGGTCTCCCTGTGGGCCGGCGGACCGGGCGAAAAGGAGACCCCGCCGGCATTCGCCGACCGCGTCCGCGCGGAGCTGAAGCGGCAGCTCGACTCGAAGCACAAGACGCTGCTGGGCAGCCCGCCGGACTTCACGTCCGTGCTGGACCGTTACTGGACGCTTGCCCGCGGCTACGCCGAGAAGTTCGCCGCGCTGCGGGAGGCCTACGGCGGTGCCTTCCAGATCTCCGTCGAGGGTCCGGCCGAGGTGGAAGCGATGAAGGACGTCATGCTCAAGGTCGTCGCCAAGCGCGACGGCAAGCCCGCGGACGACATGCTGAGAGATGCGCGGGTCGAGTGGACAGTGGACAGAGCGCTCAAGAACACCGGCGCGACCTGGTGGTTCTCACCGCTGGAGGAGACCGTGATGAATATCACCGTCACGGTCACCCGGGAGGTCGCGGGCAGGAAAGTGTCGGCGAGCTCGATCCATCGGCTCACGGTCAAAAAACCAAAGGACGACAAGAAGGATGACAAAAAAGACGACAAGGCGGACGGCAAGAAGGAGGATGACAAGCTCGCTGCAACCTGCTCATTCGAGTACACCGACTGGGGCGAGTGCGTCCGGGCGACGAAGAAGCAGACCCGGAGCGTGAAGGCCAGATCGCCCCAGGGCTGCGTCGAACGCCGGAAGCCGGAGCTGGAGCGGGGCTGCACACCGCCCCCGACGAAGCAGGAAAAACTCCACCAGTACTTCAACTGCCTCTGCCGCTGCTCCAGCGGGTGGGCCGGTCACATCGGCGTCTGGTACGACCCCGAGGGCAAGTCGGTGCCGGAATGCAAGAGCAGCGGCCCCTGCTTCGGGGGCGCAGGCGCCTGGGGCTGCACGAGAAGGCATTTCTTCGTCGGACCGAATGACTGCGGGAAGGGCTGTTGGGAGGGCGCCTTCGGAAAAGGCGGCTACGACCCCGCAAAGGCCGACAAGATGCGCAAGGACGAAAACAAGAAGTACAAGAAGCCCCTCAAGGTTACGATCAAGGCCTCCAAGAACCCCGCCGACTTTGGGGACATCGTCGAGCTGACGGCGGAAACGACGGAAGGCTCCGGCGGCTACAGCTGGGCCTGGGGCGGCTGCGCACAGGACGCCAAGAACGATCGGGCCAAAGTGCTGAACTCGAGGGACTGCAAGCCCTGCACGGCGAGTGTCACCGTGACGGACATGGACGGCGACAGCGCCTCGGCCTCCCTCGAGGTGAAATGCACTGCGCTGCGGGTAAAGCTAACCAAGGAGACCCCGAAGGAGAGCACAATCCCCATCGGCGGCAAGGCGACCTTCCTAGCCGAGGTTTTCTCCGGGGACAAGCCGGCCTCCGGGAGCTTCACGTACCTCTGGGAGCACAACCCCGACGCCCTGTTCGGCGACCCAAAGAACCCGGCCTATGAAACGAAGGGTGGCTCGCAGTCGCGCAACAGGGCTACCTTCAAGAAGCTGGGCACGACACCCGTCTGGGTGTCCGTCCTCAAGGAGGTTGACGGCCGCACGATGACCGTCGGCGAGTCGGGACAGATCCCCATCGAGGCGGTCAGCCCGAAGCTCAAGCTGAGCGTCAGCAAGAAGGAGCCGCTCATCGGCGAGAAGGTGGTCCTCACGGTGCACGAGGAACCCGCCATGAGCAACGACCTCATCACCTTCTGGTGGGAGATCAAGGGTGATGCGGCCAACGCGGGACCCGAGCCGAACATCCCCAATCAGCGCTCCTATTCCTTCAAGCCGAAGAACGCCAAGCCCGTGACGGTCACCGTCCACGCCAAGGCGAAGGAGGACGGGAGCGACCTCGGCCAGACGGATGCCACCGTCAACGCCAAGGGCTACACCGTCACGATCGGCGAGCCCCGCTACCTTGGCCCCAAGCCGAAGGTCTGGAAGTGCGACACCCAGCTGGGGGGTGCCTGTCCCGGCCTCGTGGACGTGGGCGACCAGCAGTTCGCCGTCCACCACGACGTGTTCATGAAGGCCGCGGTCACCCCGGCGCTCTCCGGCGCGAGGTACCGCTGGGCGATCGATCCGGCGGGCAGCTGCGGCATGCCCGGCTCGGGCGACGAGATCAAGATGAACTGCAGCGAGACGGGGACGTACACCGTTGTGCTCAAGGTCGCCAACGGCGACGGCGACCAGGTCGGCGAGGCCTCCCGTTCGGTGACCATCAGCGTCTCGCAGAAGGATCTCGACGGCTCGAAGAAGGCCAAGGAAGCCAGCGACAAGCTGCAGAAGGCCAAGGGCCTGGTGGCCGAGGGCAAGCTCGACGAGGCCATCGCCCTGGCCAACGAGGCCGCAGGCCTCGACCCGAAGAACGCCGAGGCGAAGAGCCTGGCGCAGAAATGGGGCAGCGAGAAGCAGGCGGTCGTGCAGCAACTGGAAAAGACGAAGAAGCTCATCGCGGAAAACCGTTTCGACCAGGCCGAGAAGGAGTTCGCGCCGGCCCGGAATCTCCATCCCAAGTACCCGCCCGTCGTCGAGACGGAGAAGCTGCTCCGGACGAAGAAGGACGAGTACAAGAAGAACGTCACCGACAAGCTTGCCGGCGCCAAGGCGAAGGCCCGCAAGGGCGACTACGACGGGGCGATCAAGGACGCCGAGGAGGCGGCGAAGCTCGACCCGGCCAACAAGGATGCGGCCGCAACGGCCAATACGCTTCGCAAGGAGAAGGAGACGATCCACCAGCAGATCGGCAAGGCGAAGAAGCTGATGGACGAGAACCGGTTTGCCGATGCCCAGAAGGAGCTGATCGTCGCCTCGAATACCAACAGCTATTACCCGCCGGTCCAGCAGGCCAACCAGGAGCTGGGGACGCGCTGGAACAAGTACAACGCCGAGGTGCGCGACAAGGTCTACGAGGTGCGCTCGGCCAACGAGAAGAAGGACTTCGACAAGGCGCTGGCCGTGGCGGCGGCGTGGCGGGCCTCGACGAAGCTCGATGCCTACGCGGAGAAGGAGCTCAAGCAGCAGGAGGACTGGGCGAAGCAGTGGAAGGCCCGGAAGGACAGCCAGATTGCGATCCTGAAGTCCGCTGGCGAGAAGGTGAAGGCCTACGACTACGCCGGGGCCCTCAAGCAGTACGACGAGGGGTTCGCCAATGCCGGCAATGTGTTCAACGGCGCCGAGCCGGAGTACAGGGAGGCAACGGAGCTTCGGAGCCAGGCCTTCACGAAGAACAAGCGGCTCCAGGAGCTGATCCCCTGGGTGCGCAGGGCGGCCGAGGACAAGGAGTCTATGACGGTCGATGCGCTGAACAACACACTGAAGACGGCCGACGAGGCCATCGCGCTGCAGCCGACCAACGAGCAGCTGAAAAAGTGGCGCGCAATGATCGTGGCGCGGGCCGAGAAGACGAAGGCCGACAACGAGCGCATTGCGGCGGGGAGGAAGCATCTCGATGCGGCGGGCAGTGCCGAGAGAAGCTACCTCACGAACGAGTCCGCCATCCAGGCCCGGCAACTCCAGTGGGGCGAGAAGCTCGAGGAGCAGCAGCAGAAATACCTCACGACGGCGATCGAGAACTACCGGGCGAGCCTGCAGTATATCCCCGACGCCAACGTGGAGAAGAAGATCAGGGACCTGCAGGCGACCCTCGAGGGCCGGAAGAAGGTCCTCGAGAACTACCGGCTCTCGGTTGCGCTCAAGAACGAGGCGGACGCGCTCGCCCAGCAGGCGACGAAGGACCCGGACATCCAGTCCGCGGCCCCGAAGTACGACGAGGCCGCTGCAAAGTACCGCAAGAGCCTCTCGCTTTATCGGCCCTCCAACGCCGAGATGATCGAGCGCCAGGCGTGGAACCTCGAGTATGGGAAGCACGACCGCTGGGTCAGGAAGCACTGGGCCGACGGCCAGGCCCTGGAGAAGGAAGCGAAGTACGTGGCGGCCCTGGCCGCTTATGATAAGGCCATCGCCTCCTTCCATCCCACGGTGGGGCAGAAGGACCGGATGTGGATCGTCGTCCACGCCCAGGAGCTGCGTAACCGGATCACCGGGGCGAAGAACTGGCGGGCCGACGGCGAGGCGAAGCAAAAGGCCGGCAAAATCGCCGAGGCGATTGCGAGCTATCGGCAGAGCCTGAAGCTCCTGCCCGATCCGGCCCTGGAAGAACACGTGCGGATGCTCGAAGGAAAACAGGCCGAGGCGGGCCAGAAGAAGGCCGCGGCCGATCGGCTCTGGCAGGATGGCACGGCGCTGTTCAACCAGGGGCGGCCGAGCGATGCGCTGGCGAAGTTCAAGGAGAGCCTGGGCTACTGGTCCGACGCGACGCGGCAGAAGTACGTGGCCGACCTGGATGCGCGAAGGGCAAAGGCCGCGGCCCTGAGGGAACAGGGGGCGGGTCTTCAGGGGCAAAAACGCATCCCGGAAGCCATCGCCAAGTACAAGGAGAGCCTCACGCACTGGCCCGACCCGGCCCTGGCGGCCCACATCGCCGCGCTGGAGAAATCGCTTGCAGGGGTCACGCCCCCGACCGGGACGCCCGGCGGCGTCGACGGGACATGGGAAGTCAGTTTCAACAACTTCCGCGGCAGGATGGAGCTCCAGCGCAGCGGCAGTGGATGGAGCGGGCGGTTGTGGCTCGATGGGAATCGACAGTGGGAACAGCTGACGAATATCACCTACGATCCGGGAACGGGGAGACTGGAGTTCACAAGGCCCATCTCCGGGGCGACCCAGCGCTACTCCGGGGTCCTCTCCGGGGACAGGCTCGAGGGGACCTTCTCCCAGCAGAATTCCTCCAGGAAGTACACCTGGTGGGCGAAAAGGACCGCGGCCGGGGCCGCCGTGACGGCGGGGAGCCGCTCGACGGGAAGCTCTCCGGTGACGACGGCTGCCTGTTACCACGTGGACCTGACGCCCTACGGCGGAAAGAAGGGCACGCCGCGCAAGGTGAAGAACATCGAGGTGGATGACGGCTCGTGGATCCGCCTCAAGGCGACCCACGAGAAGAAGCTGCGGCTCGACATCCCGCTGCCCCGGCCGGTAGCGGCAAGCGCCGTGGCCGTCGTGAGCAACCTCGACAATGCGCACAACGTGCCGGACAAGATGACGACCACCGTCCTGACCGTGCAGACGACCTCGGGCGCCCGGACCTTCGAGCTCAAGGCCGGCGTTCACTCTTCGGAGTGGAACCGCAGCGAGACGGGCGGCGCCACCCACGCCTGGCCGAAGGAGACCAACATCGGGGGACCCCGCTGGATGGCGGTGTTCAGCCTGCCTGCCGGCAGCGTCGTCACAGGGCTGCGCTTCGATCACCGGGACACGGAAAAGAAGTACTACCACGGCAATGCCGCCCCGGGATTCTGTCTGCGGGGGATTACGCTGGTCGGCCCGTCCGTCACCTCCGCATCGGCAGGCGCGGTGACGACCTCGACGGGGTCCTGGGCCGGCGCCTGGAGAAGCGACCCCGGCCCCGACGGCGAGGTGATAACCTTCAAGCTGTCCCAGGGCGGAACCCGGTTGACGGGGACCTTTCAGGTCGATGTTCCCTACACGGCGACCTCCGGCGCAAGGCAGAAAGAAACCCTCCGGGGCACGATTGAAGGGACCGCATCCGGAAACCGTGCGACGGGGACGTTCCGCGAGGGCAGCGACAAGGGGGCGACGGGCACGTTCGAGTTCACCATGGCGTCGGGCGGGAACGTGTTCACGGCCGCGGTGCGCAGCGAAGACACAAGCGACACCTACACGGTTCGGCGAAGCGCCCTGTAGGCGTCTTCCGGGTCTGCGGCAACCGCTGCCGGCCGATCGGTACGACGTCATCACGGGCAGGGTCAGCGAAAATGACCGGGTCTTCACGACCCAGCCCGGCGGGAACGTTTCGGTGCGCTACACGAGGCAGGGAGGCAGGACGGGGCAGCCCTGCAGGGGAAGACGGCGGGGCTCCGGTTGAATGCCCCCGCAGAAGGCAGGCCGACACGGCAGAGGGAGATCGACACCATGGGAAGGCTCGTCGCGTTGTTCGTCGCCGGAATGGGATTCCTTATCGCCGGCAGTCTCGGCGCCTCCGCGCCGGTGAAAGTGACCATCACGGGATGCGTGACCGGGGGGGTGCTCGTGACGGAGAAAACCGACTTCGGCACCCACATCAGTGAGGGAGAGTACCGCATCAGGCCCTTCGTCCCGAGCGGCGAGCCGCTGGACCTGGCCGCCCACGAGGGCGAGCGGATCATCATGACGGGCCATCTCCTGCCCGGGGACAGGTTCTACGCGTATGCGAAATCCCTGCGGGTCCTGGGTCCCTGTACGGCAACGGCGCCGCCCCCGGAGTCTTCCCGCGTGTACCACGGGCCGACCTACAAGGACATCCGCGTCGACCGGTGCTGGAGATCCGGTGATGAGTGCGACCAGGTCGCCGCCGATCGATTCTGCCGGATGCACGGATACGCCGGGTCAGCGGACTGGGCGCATGCGGCTCACCGACCCACGTACGTCATCGGCGACAACCGGGTCTGCGACGAGTCCTTCTGCGAGGGCTTTACGTACATTCGCTGCGGCGGCCCGAAGTGAGAGGCAGGAGTGTCTTGAACCTCCCGGCGTTTCACGGGCGGCATGAGAAGGCTCGGTACCCGGTCCTCCAGCCCCCGCAAAGCCCGGGCGCGGGGACATCGTGAAACGCCGCCTGTCGTCAGTGGACCATGAGGAGAAAAATGGACGATAGAGGAGAGATGATGAAGACCCGTGTCCTGATCGGAATCGTCGCGGCGTTCGCAGCCGTCCCTCCCGCTGTCTCTCCCGCGGCGGCCACTCCGCCCGTGCCCGTCGAGACCGTGACGGGGTGCGTGAAAGACGGCCGGATGCACCTCCAGGCGCCCGAGCGCTTCGCGCGCGAGAGGTCCCTGAAGATCAACCCCTGCACGAACATCCCCTTCGATTTCCGTCGTTTTGAAGGAAAGCAGATCCGCGCGACGGCCGGCATCGATCTCTACAACGGCGCCTTCGTGTGCCCGCGGGATGTCGTGATCCTGGGTGACTGCAAGTCGGATACGGTTGCGGCGCCGGCGAAGAAGGATCTCCCGCGGCAGCTGACCGACGACGAGGCCGACGAGATCGTCTGGGCGCTGCCGGAGGTGCAGGGTCTGATCCGGCGGATGGAGGGGACGAAGGCGGCCCCCTTCTCGATGATTACCGGCTACCCGAACCCGGAAGCCGCGCCGGGCACGGCGGGCGCCTTCTTCGAAATCTACGTGGGCGAGAGACACGACGCGCACACGGTACGTGTCCTGACGGTGATTGTCGACGCCTACAGCGGCAAGGTCTCGATCTACGACGAGACGGCCGACAGGGTGATCCCCATCGAAGAGTACAGAAAGAAGGTGCGGAAATGAGGATTCGAGCAATCCTTGCGCTTGTTGCCCTGGCGTCCATCCTTGCCCCGGGCGCCACCGGCGCCGCGGCCTCCGAGGGGGGACCGGCGGCCGAGACGATTGTCTTCGTCCGGCAGGGGGACATCTGGACGGCGAAGGCGGACGGCACCGGGGAGCGCCGGCTTACCCACATGGGCGCCTGCGGCGGTCCAGCCCTGTCACACGACGGCAGGCAGGTGGCCTTTCATTGCCGAGGCGACAAGGACATCTATCCCGACACGGGGTTCGGCCGGGTCTACCTGATGGACACGGCAGGCGGGGAGACGAAACCCCTGCGCTTCGAAGGGATCCTCGCGGCGGAGCACCCCTCCTTCTCGCCGGACGGCGGGAGTCTCGTCTTCGTGGGGCTCTCGGAGGTGAAAAGGGACGGAAAAGGGGAGGACGTCCAGGTCCGCGCGACCCTGTCGGTGAGCGTCGGGCACATCCCGTCGGGCAAGACCCGGACGGTTTTGCGGCAGCGCAACGTTCTGCTTGACACCGGCTACGTATACAGCAAGCCGGTCTTTTCGCCCGACGGGCAGCGGATTCTCTGGCAGCAGAGCGGAAGCGACGTCTCCGGCGGGTTTTTGATCACCGATCTCAGGGGCAAGGCTCTTTTCCGGTTCCCCCCAAAGGGGGAAGACCCCACCCCCTGGTGGGGCGCCCGCCTCGCCCTCGACGGGCAGACCGTGCTGTGCTATTCCCCCGCGACCTCGGAAGCCTCCGTTGACACCATTTACCTGGTGGACAGCAAAACGGGCAAACCGGCCGAGGTGACCGCCGGAGCGAACCCCGCCTTCGTGCGAAACGGGACGGCCATCGTCTTCGAGCGGTGGACGAACCGCTGGAGCGACAAGGCCGCCTCGAATCTCTGGGTCCTGGAGATGCGGCCGGGGGCCTCGCCGAGACGGATCATCACGGACGCCTCGGAGCCCGCCGGGGCGATGCTGAAGAAATAAACGGCCGAGGGGGCGGTCATCGCGGCCGCCCCCTCCTATTTACGAAGCCTGTTGCCTTCAGCCTTGAGCCTGCTTCAAGTCACCCTTGTCTCATCCCTTTTCCCTGACGCCCGGTGCCTATTTGATGGGCCACTCGCCGCGCTCCTTCAGGACCTCGCGGTAGACGTGGAGGGCGTCGTTGACGGCGGGCATGCCGGCGTAGGTCGAGAGCTGGAAGATGATCTCGGCGATCTTGCGCGGGTCGCAGCCGACGTTGAGGGCCGCGTTGACGTGGAGCTTGAACTCCTCCGTGGCGCGCAGGGCCGCCAGCATGGCAATGGCCGCGTACTGCCGCTCCGGCAGGGTCAGCACGGAGCGGGAGTAGAGGTTCCCGGTGATGTGCCGGGAAAGGTCGTTGGCCAGCTCCTTGTCGAACTGGCGCCACATCAGGAAGGGCGGGTCCATCTTGATGCCTTTTCCAAACAGTTTCGATGCCGTTTCCTGGGTCCTCTTGTTGATGTCGTCGCTCATCCTGTCTCCTCCTCGATTTCCATGGATAACGCTCAGCGTTCATTTGCAAAGACGCCCGATTCCTATTTGAAAACGGCTCGGGTGTCAAGGGTGAAAAGGGGATGACCTCAAGGCCGTTCAAAAATGCTCAGATGCAGGGCCTCCTGTAAAGACAGAAGTCAGGATGCCATGAAGAGCGGAAGATAGGCGTGAGTTGAAGATTTCTGCATCTTTTCCGCTCTTCCTCACTCCACAAACACCAAGCCGGCAGACGATCGCAGCGCGAAGCAGGGATGGGCCCCGGCCGACAGCCTCACCGGACGATGTACTCATCCCGGTCCCGGTCCTGCAGGATCAGGTAGTGCGCGCCCAGTTTCGCCTTGTCGATGCTGCCGTAGTGCCTCTGGCCCTCGAGTCTGCACAGGTCGCAGCTGCGGCCCGGGATGATGACGGCGTAGGCGCGATTGCCCGTGCTCGCCATGGAGTCGATGGCGATGAAGCCGCCGCAGTCGTCGCAGATCCGCACCGTCTCCTCCTGCTGCTCCCGGATCCCGTCGGTGTCGTAGTAGATGCTGCGGTTGCGTCGGGCGTACCTGGCGCCCTTGACGATCTCCGGCTTGAAGGTGCGGCGCTTCTTCCAGAGATCGAGGACGTCCTTTGTCATGCCCTTGATGTAGCGGGTGATGTCGTCGGACTGGCGGATCGTCTCCGGGTTGTAATCCGGCTCGCGGACATGGCTGTAGTCGAGTCCCGCCATGGCGAGGATGATCCCCACGTTGACGTAGGGCAGGGCCCCCTCGATGGAGTAGCCGCCTTCGAGGACGGCGATGTCGGGGTTGAGACGCTCGTTGAGCCGGGCGTACCCCTGGGCCGAGAAGCGCATGTTCGTGATGGGGTCCGTGTAGTGGTTGTCCTGCCCGGCCGAGTTGATGACAAGGTCCGGCTTGAACTCGCCCAGGATGGGCAGGATCAACTCCTCGAGCACGTAGAGAAACCCCTCGTCGGAGGTCTCCGGCGGCAGGGGGATGTTGATCGTCGTGCCCAGGGCATTGGGGCCGCCGAACTCGTCGGGGAAGCCCGACCCGGGGTAAAGGGTCCTGCCGTCCTGGTGGATGGAGATGTAGAGCGTGTCGGGGTCGTGCCAGTAGATGTCCTGCGTGCCGTCGCCGTGGTGGCAGTCCGTGTCGATGACAGCCACGCGCCTGTGGCCGTGCCTGCGGCGGAGGTGTTCGATCATGACGGCCTCGATGTTGATGTTGCAGAAGCCGCGGGCGCCGTGGACGACGCGCATGGCGTGATGCCCCGGCGGGCGCACCAGCGCGAAGGCGTTGTCCACCTCGCCGGCAAGCACCTTCTCGGCCGCCGTGATGGCGCCGCCCGCCGAGACGAGGTGCGACTCGGTGATGACGCTCTTCGCATCGGGCACGCAGATGTGGATGCGGTTGACGTCCTCGACCGCTGCAAGGCCCGGCTTGTACTCCACGATGTTCTCGAAGTCCAGCAATCCCTCCTCGAAGACCTGGTCCTGCGTGTACAGCAGGCGCTCCTCCCGCTCGGGGTGGGTGGGCGAGATGGCCCAGTCGAAGGCGGGAAAGAAGACGAGCCCCGTTTTCCTGAGTTGCTTCACGGCGTCACCCCTCCTTTCCCGGCCCCTGCGATGACGCCCGGCTTCACCTGGACCTTGAGCCGGATGTTCTTGCCCGTCGTGTGGAAGCCCCTCACCATGTTGAATTCCTGGTCCTCGACGATTTCCGTCTCGATGTCCGACTCGCGGGCGCCGAGCCGGATAGCCCGCTCCCGGAGCTTCTCCATGCCGATCCGGAGGATGTCCCGGCGGGTGAAGTGAGCGGGGATCTTCATCTGCAGCCCCTCCTCGGCGATCGTGAGGCTGCCCCGTTCCGTCTCGGCCAGAATCGTGATTTCCGCGGTTGTCCGCGCCAGGGCCGCCCCGAAGGCGTTGGCCACCTCGGCATCGCGCGGGATCACGGCCTCGCATCCCAGTATCTCGCCCAGCCGGCAAGCGACGGCCGCCGAGGGCCCGCCCACGATGAAGAGCCGGGACGGGCTGAGCTTCCTGCCCTCCAGAAGTTCGTGGATCGTGTAGACGGGCTTGTTGTTGACCTCCTCGACCATGGTGCCCACCGCCGCCGCGATGTCGCCGCAGGTCTTCTCGAAGATGGCCCGGGCCGCCTGCGTCACGGTCAGGTTCAGCTTGCCGGCGGTTTCCAACACGGCCGTCTCCGCCTTGGCCGCATCGCCGATCTGCGCAAGCCCCAGGACGATCATGGCATCCGTCGGGGTGGGCCAGGGGCCGCCGAAGGCCGCCGCCGGCCCCTCCCGCCGGGGCCCGATGACCAGTTTGCCTCCGTCGACGCGGACCCGGCTGTCGCCCCCGAGGCCGATGGATCGGGTCTTGAGGCCGCGGATCAGCGTCCGGTGTCCCTCGATCGTCACGCCCAGCGGCTCGAGCAGGGGCGCCCCGCCGGCCAGCAGGGCGATGTCCGTCGTCGTGCCGCCCATGTCCAGGATGACGCCGTCAGCGCCGGAGCAGTCCGCGAGGCTCAGGATCCCCATGACGCTTGCCGCCGGTCCCGAGAGGATGGTCTGCACCGGCTGCTCGGCCGACCGGCGGATCTCGACGGTGCCTCCGTCGGCCTTGAGGATGTAGATGGGGGCGGCAATCCCCGCGCGGGACGCAAACTCGAGGATCTCCCCCACGAACTGCTGGTACAGGTCGAAGACCGAGGCGTTCAGGAAGGCCGTGGCGATGCGCCTGCGAAAGTTGAGATTGCCCGACAGGCGATGGCCGAAGGAGACGTGCCCGAAGCCGTTGCCGACGAGTTCGCCGATCTCGTTTTCGTGTGCCGGATTTCGGGTGCTGAACTTGCCCACGACGCCCAGGTGTGCGATGCCCGACGCCTTGAGATCCGATGCCGCCGCCTCGACCTCGCCCTTCTTGATCGGGGCGACCTCGATGCCCCGGTTGCTCACATACCCCGAGACGAAGCGCGTGTCCTCGCTGACCCGAAGGTCCTCGGGCGCGAGGCCCGGGCCGCTTGCCACGATCATCCCGACACGGGCCGTCTTGCCCTGGACGATGGCGTTGGTGGACAGGGTGGTGCTGAAGACGACGCGCTCGATGGCTGCCGGGTTCTCGTCGCGCAGGATCTCGTCCATCACGCCGATGAGCGACGAGACGAGGCGGAGCTGGTTCGTGGGGACCTTGGTCTTCTTTCTGACCTGGAAATTCTCGAGGAGGACGGCATCCGTGTGGGTGCCCCCGACGTCAATGCCGAGGATCATGCAACCTCCTTTGGCGAAGGGCGAAGGGCGAAAGGCTGAAGGCAAGACGGGATACCTGCAAAAGAAAAGGCCAAAGGCCTTTTGCCCTTAGCCTTATGCCCGGCGCCGTTTGCCTGTCCTGTACCACATGCGACGGCCTTCGTCAAATCATCCTTCGTCTTTCCATCGGGCCCGGTTTGCGCTATAAGGGACGAAATACCGGGAACCGTCCGGATACATGGCCGTACGCTATCAGCCCTTCCTTCAGACCCTCTGTGAACGTTCGCCGGGCCTCCACGTGGCCGGGGGCGCCGTGAAGGATCGCCTCCTGGGGATGCCGGTTGCCGACGTGGATATCGTGATCCCGCCTGGAGAGGAAGGCATCGCCGCGCGCTTTGCCGAATGGACGGGCGCCGCACGGGTTTCCTTCCGGCAGGACGAGCCGGAGAGGTCTACGGAGCGGGTTCTTGTTCAGGCGGCCGACGGGCTCCTCTGCTTCGATTTTACCAGGCAGCGGGGCTCTTCCATCGAAGAGGACCTGGCGGAGCGGGATTTCACGGTGACGGCCATGGCACTGCCGCTCGAGGCGTTCGTCGGTGCGGATTTCTCGCGCCTCGTCGATCCCCTGGGGGGTCGCCCCGATCTCCGGGACCGGATGATCCGGGCCGTCTCCGACGGCTCCTTCCGCCGCGATCCCCTGAGGCTTCTGCGGGCCTTCCGGCTGGCCGCCGAACTCGGCTTCACCATCGAACCGTCAACCCTCGAGCGGGTCAGGCGCGACCGCGCCCTTCTTGCGGGTTCTGCAGGGGAGAGGGTGCGCGACGAGGTCTTCCGCATCCTCGAGACGACTCCCTGCCACCCCGTCATCGAGGCGATGGACCGGATCGGGCTTCTGGAGTCGGTCTTCCCCGGCCTGTCTGCCATGAAGGGCGTTGAACAGGGCGGCCACCACGGTCTGGACGTGTGGTCCCACACGCTACTCTGTCTCCGTGAACTGGAGGGCATTATTACGGAGCCCCGGGAGGAATTCGGCGATGCCGCGGCCGATTTCGCGGACTATCTGGCCGGCGGGTTCGTCCGGGGTCGGAGCCGGTCCGCCCTCGTGAAGCTGGCAGCCCTCCTGCACGATTCCGGGAAGCCCGGGCGGGCAACCCGGGGCGCCGGAGGGGAAACCCGCTTCCACGGCCATGCCGCCGCGGGCGGTCCAGTCGTCGACTCCGTGGCGGAGAGGCTCCGGCTGGCGTCGGCCGAACGCGATTATCTCGGCCTTCTCGTGTCGAGCCACATGCACCTGGTCCATCTCATGGCCCAACCCTCGCGGACCAAGAAATCCGTCCTGGGCTTCTTCAGGAGATACGGCGAGGACTACCGGGCCCTGCTGCTGCTCTTCGCGGCGGACACCCGCGCCACGACGGGGCCGAAGATGACCCCGGAGAAAACCCGGCAAATCCGGGCGACCGTGGAGGAGATGCTCCGGGTCTTCGAAAGGGAACTGAAGCCCCGGCTGCGCGAGCCGCCGCTCGTCTCGGGGCGGGACCTGATGGAGCGCTTCGGCCTCGGGGAAGGTCCCCTGATCGGCGAGATCCTGCGTGACCTGGAAGAGGCGAGGCTGGAAGGGCGTCTGCGCGACCGGGAAGCGGCCCTGCAGTACGCGGCCGGCCTTTTGAAAAACAGAGGGTAAGGGGAGCATTTCTTCCCCCATCACCTTCCGCATTCATCGCGACGGAGCAGCGACGATGGCAAGGATGAGTTTCGGGAAAAAAGGGCGCCGGGTCCAGGTGACCCGGACAGGGCCGAAGCCGGCCTGGGAGAGGCCCGCCGAGGACGTGGTCCGCGAGATGAAAGAGGGCATGCAGCGACCGCCGGGGGAGGATTACCGGGAGCGCTCACTCGCCCTTCACGGGCTCATCTGCGCGCGCTGCGCGCGGGAGTTCGACGCCTCGAACCGGCACCTGCTCACGGTGCACCACAGGGACGGCAATCACCACAACAATCCCCCCGACGGCAGCAACTGGGAGAACCTCTGCGTGTACTGCCACGATGATGCACACAGCCGCGGTCTTCTCGGCGACTACTACGGCGGCCGCGGGGAGAAGGAAAAGGCCGTCGTGCACGCCGGCGGCGTCCGTGAGGCATCGGAACCCGTTCTGTCGGGCCTGGGGGCGAAACTGCAAAAGGCCCTGGAGGAAAAGGGGAAGAAGGGCAAATAGTTGAAGCCCGTCGGACACTTACCCCGTCGGGACAAAATGCGTTGAAATCCCTTGATTTCCGGGAAGGCCTGTGGTATAGACCGGCCCGGTTTTCAAGGCGTGTTGCAGAGGCGTTGTCAGACCCCTCCACCCGGCTTTTCGATTCAGAAGAAGCGTCTCCCCGAGTCGTGTCGGCAGGGCGCAAGGGGTTTCAATACAAAGAGAGGAGGTAGATTTCAGTGGAAGTCTTAGCACAGGGAATTGGCGCGATCTTTACGGATCCGGATGCCGACAAGGCGAGGGCGTTTTTCAGGAAGAAGAGCCGCGCACTGAAACCCAAGGTGATGTCCGTGAAGGAGGCCGTCGAGAAGTACGTCCATGACGGCGATTACCTCGTCATCGGCGGATTCGGCGCGAACAGGATCCCCACCGCCGTTTGCCACGAAATGATCCGGCAGGGCCGAAAAAACATGGGCTTTGCCGGCCATACGTCGACCCACGATTTCCAGATTCTCTGCGCGGGCGAGGTGTTCGACAAACTCGACGTGGCCTACATCGTCGGCCTCGAGGCCCGCGGACTCTCCCCGAATGCCCGCCGGTACATGGAGAGCGGGAAGGTGAACGTCTCCGAGTGGACGAACTACTCCCTGTCGGTGAGGTTCAAGGCCGCCGCCGCCGGCGTGTCCTTCTATCCCGCCCGTAACATCATGGGCACCGACACCTTCCATTACAGCGGTGCAAAGATCATCCAGTGCCCCTTCACGGGCGTGAAATACGCAGCCATGCCGGCAATCTATCCCGACATCGCCGTGATCCACGTCCACGAGTCGGACATCTACGGCAACTGCCGCATCCGCGGCATCACCGTTTCGGACCTCGATGTGGCCCGCGCCGCAAAGCACCTCATCATCACCACCGAGCGGCTTATCCAGAACGACGAGATTCGCAGGGATCCCAGCTACACGGCGATCCCCTACTACTACGTCGACGCGGTCTGCGAGGTGCCCTACGGCAGCTACCCCGGCAACATGTACGGCGAGTACTTCTCCGACGAGGAGCATCTCAAGGAGTGGCTCAAGGTGGAGGAGAACCCCGAGGAGTTCAAGAAGTTCCTCGACAAGAACATCTACAGCTGCAAGGACCACTTCGAATACATCGAGAAAAACGGCGGGATGCACAAGCTCCTGAGGCTTCGTGAGAAGGAATTCATGTTCTCGAAGGCGAGAGACTAGAAAGGAGGATGACAGAGCATCATGGCTGATTATAATACGATGGAACTGATGATTTGCACCGCCGCGCGAGAACTGGAAGACGGTGCGTGCGTCGGCGTCGGCACCGGCGCCCCCTGCGCGGCAGCGATGCTGGCGCAGAAGGCCCATTCCCCGAACCTCGTGATCCTGTTCGAGGCGGGCGGCGCGGCCCCCCTGATCCCCGAGATGCCCATCTCCGTCGGCGACTCCCGGACCACCTGGAAGGCCGTCATGGCCAGCGGCATGTGCGAGATCATGGAGTCCGCCTGCCGCGGCATGCTGGACTATACCTTCCTCGGCGGCGCCCAGATCGACATGTACGGCAACCTCAACTCGACCCGCATCGGGCCGGACCACCAGAAGCCCAAGGTCCGCTTCCCGGGCAGCGGCGGCGCCAACGACTTCGCCTCCTTCTGCTGGCGCATGATGGTCATGACCCCCCAGGACCCCAAGCGGTTCACCGAGAAGGTCAGCTACATCACGACCCCGGGCTGGCTGCAGGGCGGTGACTCCCGCGCCAAGAGCGGCTTACCCCTCGGGGCGGGCCCCTACAAGATCATCACCAACATGGCCGTCATGGATTTCGAGCCCGAGAGCAAGCGCATGAGGCTCATCGCGGTCAACCCGGGCTATGCGGAGAAGGACGTCCAGGACAACTGCGGATTCGAGCTTCTGAAGGCCAAGAAGATCACGGAGAACAAGCCGCCCACGAAGCACGAACTGAGCATCCTCAGGGAGGAGATTGACCCTTACCGGTACGTTATAGGAAGATAACGGTCACGGTAAGCGTTCTCATCGGAAGGGGCCATGGCACCCAGGTGTCATGGCCCCTTTTTGCCGGCCGGTGAAAAAGGAGGCGCGCGCAGGGCGGCGCCCCTTCCGTGTCGTTCCGGTCTTGAGAGTCCGATGCCTATTTTTTCGGTTCCGTCGCAGGCGGTGCGGCCTTCTCCGGCGCCGGGGCGCTTTTCTGGCCGGCCTTCTGCATCTCCTCGATTTCCTTGACCATCCCTTGGGCAGAGAAATCCGACTCGCTTCGGTCCCCCTTCTTGACGGCAGGCTTGGGCGGCTCACTGCCGCCACAGGCCAGTACGAGGCTCAGGGCGAATATCAGCGCAACGACGATCGCAACACGTTTCATGGCGCCTCCTCCTTATGAAGTGCGGCGATTTTACCGTTCCGCGAGTGCCCTGACAAGCACTATTTCAAGGGATCCCTTCCCCCGGCTCATTTCACGACAATGCGGGCCTTGTCTCTCGCCGTGACAAGCTTGTCCCCGACGGAGGTCCCGCAGAAAACGCAGCTGTAATCGTACTTCTCACCCTGCGGCAGGATCAGCAGCAGGCGCTTGCGCACAGGCGCGGCCCGATTGCAGCGGGGGCAGTAGAGTTCGGTGGCGTCGAAATCGCGGTATTGTTCAGCTTTCATGGCCCTTCACCCTTGCCATTCCTTCATGCGGGAGGCAGGTCATCGCGAAGATCGGAAGAGCGGAAGCGAGGAAGAGCGGATATACATGGAGTCATGTCCGCTCCCGATCCGGGATTTCCTTCGCATTCTCAAGCCAGGTCGTCGCCTCGCTGTCGCTGGGCGCCCGCCAGTCGCCCCGCGGCGAGAGCGATCCTCCGGAGCCCACCTTGGGTCCGTTGGGCATACAGGAGCGCTTGAACTGGCTCGTCCGGAAGAACCTGTCGAGGTAGACCTGGAGCCAGCGCTTGATCTGACCGATCGTGTATTCGTTGCGCCCCTCTTCGGGGACCTCGGGCCAGGCGCCGGCCTTTCTGTCACGCCAGGCATGCCAGGCGAGAAAGGCGATCTTCGTGGGCGGGTAGCCGAAGCGCGTCGTGTAGAAGTGGTTGAAGTCCTGGAGCTCGTAGGGTCCGATGGTGGCCTCCGTCCGCTGCGCGGGCTCGCCCTTGTTGACCCCGGGGACGAGTTCGGGACTGATCTCGCTGGCCAGGATGTCGAGAAGCGTCTCCGACGTTTTGCGGTCGAGCTGGTTCGTCAAGGCCGACCAGCGGATGAGGTGCCGGATGAGGGTCTTGGGGACGCTCGCGTTGACGTTGTAGTGCGACATGTGATCGCCCACGCCGTAGGTGCACCAGCCCAGGGCCAGCTCGCTGAGGTCCCCCGTCCCCAGGACGATGCCGTTGCGCAGGTTGGCCAGCCTGAAGAGGTGGCTGGTCCGCTCGCCGGCCTGCACGTTCTCGAAGGTGATGTCGTAGACCTTTCTGCCCTTCGCGAAGGGGTGGCCGATGTCACGGAACATCTGCATGCAGCTCTCCCGGATGTCGATTTCGTTGGCCTCGACGCCGAGGGCCTTCATGAGGCGGTGGGCGTTGCGGTACGTCTTGTCCGTCGTGGCAAACCCCGGCATCGTGTAGGCCTTTACGTTGGAGCGCGGACGGCCCAACCGATCCATCGCCTGGGCCGCCACGACGAGGGCGTGGCTGGAGTCGAGACCGCCGGAGACGCCGATGACGACATTTTCGATTCCCGAGGCCTTCAGCCGCGTGGCGAGCCCCTGGACCTGGATGTTGTAGGCCTCGTAACAGCGCTCGTCGCGCGCGGCCGGGTCCGCCGGCACGTAAGGGAATCGGGCATACTCACGGGCAAGCGGGATCCGTCCCTTCGGGATCTCCACGGAGAAGGTTACCTTCCGAAACCGCTCGGTCCGATCCCGGACGTGCCGGGCATTCTGGCTGAAGCTCGTGAGCCTCATCCGATCCTGGACGAGGCGGTCCAGGTCGATGTCAGCAAGGATCATCTGCGCCTTCCCGGAGAACCGCTCCGACCTGGCGAGCAGCGTCCCGTTCTCGTAGGCCATGGCCTCGCCGTCCCAGGCGAGGTCCGTCGTCGACTCGCCGGGGCCTGCCGCGGCGTAGAGGTAGGCCGCCACGCACCGGGCCGACTGGTTGGCCGCCAGGCTGTGCCGGTACCCGGATTTGCCGACGGTGACGTTCGAGGCCGAGAGGTTGGCGAGCACCGTGGCGCCGGCCAGCGCAGCGAAGCTCGACGGCGGTACGGGGACCCAGAGATCCTCGCAGATCTCGATATGGAACGCAAACCCCGGGACATTCTCCGCCTCGAAGAGCAGGTCCCGTCCGAAGGGGATGTCCCGCTGACCGCAAAGGGCCGTCGAGTTCGACAGGGCGTCCTCGGCCGGCCGAAACTGCCTGCCCTCGTAGAACTCCCGGTAGTTGGGCAGGTACGACTTCAGGGCGACGCCCAGGATTCGACCGCGATGCATCACGATGCCGCAGTTGAAGAGAAAGGAGTCGATCCGCAGTGGCGCCCCCACGACGAGGATCATGTCGAGGGCTGCCGTCTTCGCGAGGACGAGGGCCAGCGCTTCCCGGACCCGTTTCAGGAGGGCCTCCTGGTGAAAGAGATCCTCGTTGGTGTAGGCCGAAAGCCCCAGTTCGGGAAAGAGGGCGAAGAGGGCCTTCTTTGCCGAGGCCTCTCGGGCGAGCGCGATCGTCTTTTCCGCGTTGAAGGCCGCATCGGCAACGCGGACCTCGGGGACGCAGACGGCCGCCCGGATGAATCCGTGGCTGTACAGGTTGAAAAAGTCCTTCATTCCCTTTCCTCAATCCGTTTCAGGGTTCCTTTTCTTTCCGCTCTTCCTCGCTTCCTCACGTCCGCTCTTCACGGTCGGATCGGCTCAGGCTGCCCGGTGCCCTGCCGCTCAGCGCTGCTGCACACACAACCGGTGGACGTCGATGGCCCTCTGACCCGCCTCTTTCATGGACGCGCCCAGGGAGATGAACCCGTGCCCGCGGATCAGGACGAAATCCGCGTCTTCCAGGACCTCCATGACGCCCCGGACCAGCTCCATGCTTCCGTAGGGGGCCTTCTGGCGCGTTTCGGGGAGGTTCAGTTTGTCGGCACAGAGCAGGATCTCGCGGCTGTGGCCGTGAAAGACGGCCTGCACGTCCTTTCTCGCCCGGTAAACGGCGAAGTGAAGCATGCTCTCCGATGAGGGGTCCCGCGTGCCGCTTGCCGACACGATGCCCCGCTCCATGTCGCAGCCGTGCACGGTGACGAACCGATCATCCGCCAGCTGATCCTTCCAGCCCACCTGGGAGCCCGTGATGACGAAGGTATCCTCGTCGGGCCGGATGCGGAAGCTGAGATTGCCCTGGGAGAACCCGCCGTAGGGCGGCGCGAAGCCCCGCCGGTGAAACTCGGCGCACCACGCCTTGAGCTCCTCTAGACGGGCATCGGCGGGAGCGGCGGCCGAGAGGAGCTCCGTCCTGAATTTTACACCTCCGTGAATCTCCCCTGTCGGCGTCTTCATGGGATGGATCGGCTATTCCTTTGCAGAATCAAGCACTTTCAAAGTAATGAATCGGCCGGCGTTTGTCAAAGGAAAAGACACCGCAATCCCCTTGACAATAGCGCCCACCGGTGCCATCATCACCGCGTCATCGTTAGCGTTTCTCCCGCCGCCGGCGTCTCTGCAAGGAGGAAGTGTTGGAATCGGCTGCCGTCAAGGCGCTTCTTGAAAAAATCCAGCTCTACGAGGGCGTGCTCAACAACATCCTCAGCGGCGTTCTCATCACCGATCCCGACGGCTACGTCATCTTCTTCAGCGACACCTACGGCAAATTCCTCGGCATGGATCCGAAGGCGCAGATCGGCAAGCACACGACAGATGTGATCGAAAACTCCCGGATGCACATCGTCGCAAGGACAGGCGTCCCCGAGATCAACCACCCCCACCAGATCATGGGCCGCAACCAGATCGTCCAGCGAATCCCCATCTACATCAACGGGAAGCTTGCCGCCGTTTTCGGCCAGGTCATGTTCGAGGACATCAAGGACGTGCAGATCCTGGCGGACAAGCTCAACATCCTCGAGTCCAAGGTCCAGCTCTATGAGAAGGAGCTGGAAAACCTGCGGGCCTCCAAGTACAGCTGCCGCAACATCGTGGGCTCGAGCCAGGTGATGACCGAGCTTCGCAGGCTTGCTCAGAGGGTGGCCAAGGTGAACTCCCCGGTGCTGCTTGTCGGGGATAGCGGCACGGGCAAGGAACTCTTTGCCCACGCGATCCACCGGGCAAGCGACCGCCACCGCAAGCCCTTTATCCGTCTCAACTGCTCCGCCATCCCCAAGGATCTCCTTGAGGCGGAGCTCTTCGGCTACGAGCCGGGCGCTTTCACGGGCGCCGGCACAAAGGGCAAGCCGGGCAAGTTCGAGCTTGCCCACCAGGGCACCATCTTCCTCGACGAGGTGAGCGAGCTGCCCCTGGAAATACAGCCCAAGCTCCTGCGCGTCGTCGAGGAGAAGATCGTGGAGCGCCTCGGAGCCACCAGACCCGTCAAGTGCGACTTCCGCCTCATCGCGGCCACCAATGAAAATCTCGAGGACTGCATCCGGAGGGGGAAATTCCGCAAGGACCTCTACTATCGCCTCAACGTGATCCCCCTGCATATTCCTCCCCTGAGGGAACGCAGGGAGGACATTCCCCTGATCGCTTCCCACCTGCTGCAGAGCCTCTGCCGGGATTTCGGGCTTGCCGCCAAGGGGATCTCCCCCGAGGTGATGAAGATCTTCCAGAACCACGACTGGCCGGGAAATGTCCGTGAGCTGTCGAACATCCTCGAGAGGACCCTCACCCTGTTGGACGAGCGCGATGAGATGATCCACGTCGAGCACCTTCCCCTCTTTTTCCGGAGCCTCAGTACCCGCTCGGAGCGCTCCCAGCCCCGAATCCTCAAGGATCTCCGGGCCACCTCGGAGCGCGACGCCGTCCTCCACGCCATCCGGGCCGCCAACAACAACAAGAACGAGGCCGCCCGCATCCTCGGCATCCACCGCACCGCGCTCTATAAGAAAATGAAGAAACTCAACCTTCCCCTGAGCGAACAGTCCACCTAATCGTATACGAAAGTCTACATGTAGACTTTCGTATACACGCCTTGCAACCCATCAGTATCTAGCGCAGTTTTTCATGTCCCGGTACGGCCTGTAGACATTTGTCTACAGGCACGCACGGAGCATCGAAGGACCATTCTTAATTATCCAATAATTGCGGACAGTTGGATCGTGCTCTGGGGCGTTCGTTTCTGGCACGCGAGTTGCGATACGTCCCCACGGAATAAAGCATCCAAAAGATGGAATGGAAAGGAGGTGAATCATAAGAGCGATCGGTTTGGCATCATTCGCATTCTTTTTTCAAAATAGGGAAGGAGGGAGAATTCAAGAATGATTCCCATCACGGACAAAATGCGAGATGTTCTCATGCTTGTGGCCGCCGTCTGCTGGGGATTCGTCATCTACGCCAGCTGGGTCGGCGGGGCCGCCAAGGACAATCAACTCATCTATTTCGGGCTCCTGGCCTGTGCCGTTCTTACCGTCGTCTATTACCTCATGGGTGCAGTGGTGAACGAAAAGATGAGCACTACCGTGCTCATCTGGCCTGTGCTGCTCAACGGAATCTTCCAGGCCATCGCGTTCACCATCGTCTACACGACCAAGGGTCAGAAAATGGATTTCATCATGGGGATGCATCCCGGGTTCTTTGCCGCCATGGTGTTCTTCTGGCTCGGTAACTTCGTGACCGCGACGCTTGCCTACCTGATGCTCTTCAGCTCGAAAGCCGTGCCGGACGACGAGTGGGAGCGCTTCCAGAAGGAGATCGCCGGTCAGGAAAAGCTGCACTAAAGGAGGGAAACCATGGACGAACAGTTAATTCAGCCTTCTCCAGTGATCATCGGGTACACGATCGTCTTCATGCTGGTCTCCATCGCGATCGGCTGGTACGCCAACAAGTTCGCCAAGACGGCGGAAGGGTTTTTCGGCGGGACGAAGATGTTCGGCGGCGTCGTCATCGGCCTGGCTTCGGCCGCGGCCGTCATGAGCGCCTTCGGCTTCATCGGCGGACCGGGACTGGTGTACAAGTTCGGCTTCACCTCCATCTGGATGACGATCGCCTGCGGGCCTGGGTTTGCCTACGGCTACTGGGTCATCGGAAAGCGCATGCGCGCCATGGCGGATGTGACCGACGTGGCGACCCTCCCCGACATCGCCCGTGTGCGCTTCCAGAGCCAGGCCGTGCGCGGGATCCTTGCCATCGGCCTCTGTGCGGCGGCCGTTGCCTACCTCTCGTCGCAGGTCAAGGGCGGAGCCAAGCTCATGAACCAGATGCTGGGCGTCTCCGAGGAGTGGGGCGTCGCCATCATGTTCGGCTCGACGCTCGCCTACATGCTGGTCTCCGGCATGTCGGGATCGATCCTGACGGATGCCTTCCAGGGCCTCGTCATGCTCATCGGCGTCTTCGGCGTCATCATCGCCTATTTCTCCATGACGGGAGGCGATCTCTCCGTCATCATGAACTCTCCGCAATTCGGGCCCACGTTCGTGGACGGCGCCGGGGCGATGCCCTTCCAGCTCGTCATTGCCTTCGCCATGATCTTCTTCATCGGTGTCATGGGTCAACCCACGATGCTCGCGAAGATGTACTCCGTCAAGAGTCACAGGGATTTGAAGGTCGCCGGTATCCTCGGTGGCTGTTCCTACGGGCTCACATCGCTCGTGTGGATCCTCGTGGGCTACGGGGCCATGTGGCTGGTCGCCACGGGCGCCTCGGCGCCGATCAAGGACCTGGACAAGGCGGCCTTCCTCTTCGTGAGCAAGACGGGCGGTGTCCTGCAGGCCCTCGTCATGGCGGCTCTCCTGGCGGCCATCGTCTCGACGGCGAGCTTCTTCATCTCCCTGGCATCGGGTGCCCTCACCCGCGACCTTGCAGGTGCCTTGGGCCATGAGATCCCCGTCGGCCGGCAGATCGTCATCGGCCGATACCTGCAGATCGTCGTCATGATTCTCTGCATCGGCTTCGGGTACTGGGGCGGTCGGGCCGTGGCCATTCTGGGGACACTCGGGTGGGGCTTCTTCGCCTCCGTCACGATCCCCACGTTCACCATGGGGCTCCTCTGGAGGCGTTGCTCCCGCGAAGCGATCATCCTGGCACTGATCTTCGCCGTGGTCGCCAATATTGCCTGCCCGATCCTGGAGAACTTCAAGATCTGGCGGTTCCCCTTCCCCTATTACCTCTTTACCGTTGGAGGGGCCGTCATCATCGCGACGGTGGTTTCCTTCTTCACGGACGGTGCGGCGGGGAAGAATCTGCCCAAGCAGATGGAGCCGGTCTTTAAACTCTGACCCCGTTTCGGCGGGACCGGGGGGCTGGCGCCCCCGGGTCCCGCCTTTTCAGGGCGGCGGAAATACGCCGAGGGGCCGCTCTCCCCGGCGTGGAGGATGAGTCGTTTACATCGGTGAATCAACGGTAAGGAGGAATTCCCATGGCAGCAAGACCACTGGATAGAGTTGCCGTCATCGGAGCCGGTGTCCTGGGCGCGCAGATCGCCATGCTGGCCGCCAATGCCGGCTACACCACGAAGATCTACGACCCCGTGGCGGGGGCCTTCGAGAACACCTACACCAAGATCTGGAACGACCTGAAGGCCAAGGGCGTCACGCCGCTGATCGCCTGGGAGAAGTGGGAAGCGGCCAAGAAGGGCGTGCAGCAGGTCGGCTCCATCGACGAGGCCGTCAGGGACGCGCAGCTCATCATTGAGGCCGTCTTCGAGAACATCGAACTGAAGAACAAGATTTTCAAGGAACTGGGCGAGAAGTCCCCCAAGGACTGCATCATCGCCACCAACAGCTCCTCCATCCCCGTCTCCAAGATGGAGGCATCCAGCGGCCGTCCGGAGCGCTGCCTGAACATCCACTTCTACTTCCCCCTGCAGGGCGTCAACATGGTGGACATCATGGGCGGCTCGAAGACCCTTCCCGAAGTCTTCAAGACGGGCGTGCAGTGGATCATCTCGGTAAACTGCATCCCGCTGAAGGTCAAGAAGGAGATCCTCGGCTTCTGTTTCAACCGCGTCTGGCGAGCCATTAAACGCGAGACGCTCTACATGTGGGGTAACGGATTTGTCGACTTCCGCGACAGCGACAGGGCCTGGCGGGTCTTCACGGGCATGAAGGAAGGCCCCTTCGCGCTCATGGACAAGGTTGGCCTCGACACGATCTACGACATCGAGATGGTGTACTACAACGAGTCGAAGCTGCCGCATGACAAGCCGCCCGACGCGCTCCTGCAGATGGTGAAGCGTGGCGAACTGGGCGTCAAGAGCGGAAAGGGCTTCTACACCTACCCCGACCCCGAGTTCCTTCGCCCCGACTTCATGACGCCGAAGGAAGACTGATTGTTGCGCTCAAACCCGGCCAGGGGTCCGCTCCGCCAGCACGGGGGGCGGGCCCCTTTATGTTTTCCCCGACAGCGCCGGGGGAAGGATGAACCTCTCCTTGCGGCCGTCGACGCGCAGCGGGACCTCCCTGCCCAGGGAGGCTCCCTTCAGGAAGTTGATTTTCCTGCGCTCGGAGAAATCCAGCGGCAGGTAGGCCGAGGCGGGGGGTGTTTCGGGGAGCAGGCCCATTCTCGAGTATGTTTCAGCGATCAGCTCGGTGCAGAAGATGCTCCGGTAGACAGGTTTGCGGGGCCACCAGCGCAGGAAGAACCGGGTCTGGATCACGCGCCGGATCACCTCGATCTGCGCGGGGAAGGGGAGGCGGTGGACCTTGTAGATGTATTCGAACATCAGACGGATCATTTCGGGGCTTCGCGCCACTCTCAGGGGCCGCCAGGCGTAGACGTCGGTCTCGTAGGTCACAAGCCGCTCCCGCAGGGAGACGAGCTGGGGGCCCCCTTTCCGGAAGCCCAGGATTCGATCGGTGATCGATTCGAGCGGCGTCGATTCCCACAGGAGCGGTTCCTCACTTCCGGGGATTTTGACGATCATGCCGGCGTGGGTCCAGTTCTCGGAGGGATGGGGCCGCTGGTCGCGGTCCAGGTAGAGCCCCTTGAAGAGCACAATGTCGCCCGTCTGGAACCGGTACGAAACGTCGCCATAGTTGATGGCGTCCTCCTCGGTCACCGGCAGCTCCACAGTGAACGTTGACCCGCTGCCCTCCTCCGATTCGACCCGGATCGCCCCGCCGTGCAGTTCGAGAAGCCTCCTGACGACGGAGAGCCCGATCCCGAGGGACGGCTCGCCCAGCGTGCCTTCCCGGGCCGAGAGGCTTGCCCGTTCGAAGATGTGGGGCAAGAGAGCCCCCGGAATCCCGATGCCGTGGTCGCGGAATTCGACGAGTGCCCTCCTACCTTCGTCGAGCTCTTCCAGCGTCAGGCTCAGGGACACGTCGGTTCCCGGCTGCGAAAACTTGACCGCGTTCAGGAGGATCTGGCGGCAGATCTCCGCGAAGTGCACGGGATGCAGCAGGACCGGGACGTGCCGTTTCGGCAGGGTCATGTCGAAGGCGATGCCCTTCATGGCAGCCAGCTCGCGGAACTCCTCTCTCCTGCGGTCGAGGTAGTCGGCGAGATCCGCCTTCTCCATGTCCTGGCGATAGGTTTCCGCTTCCAGCCGCGAGGCCTCCAGGAGCCTGTCGATGAGGCACAGCAGACGTGACGTCTTTTCCCGGATCTCGGGGGATCGCGCGCCGCGGTCCTCCTGGGCCAGCTCGTGAATTCCCTGGATCGGCCCCCTGAGATCCTGGGTCACGATGCGCAGCAGATCGTCCTTGTCGCGGGCCAGTTTCTCCAGGGTCTCCATCTGGCTCTGGGCCGTCTGGGTGGCCTCGAGGATGTCCCGGTTGATGAGGTTGAGAATCCGGTTTTTGTCGTTCAGCTCACGTGTCTGCCGCCTGACCTCCCGCCGCAGCAGGTACCAGTTGGTGACCAGAACGAGGAAGAGAACTGCCCCTCCCCCACCGACGAGCGCCTTGAGCAGCCAGGACGGGAGCCGCTTCTTCTCGCGAAGTCCCCATTTGTCCGCGAGCTTGGCGATATCGTCCTTTCCGATTTTCGCCAGCCCCGCGTCGACGGCGTTCAGGGCGTCCGCGTTTCCCTTCCGGAACGCCGCCCGCAGCGGGTGAGTGGCAAGATCGGTCACGACGCGGAACCGGCCCCGGGCATCGTGCTTGGAGAGGAAGTAGAAGGCGATCGGGTAGTCGACGGCAAAGGCGACGATTTCGCTCTGCAGGGCGCTCGTGACCACGTCTTCGCTATTGGGGTAGAGCTTCAGGCGCAGGAGGGGATGATTGTCCTGCATGTACTCTGCAGCGAAGTGGTCCCGGCTCACACCGACGACGAGGCCCGTGGCCGCCAGGTCGTGGACGGAATGGATGTCCAGCCGGTCGAGGACGAAGAGCGACAGGGTGTCGTCAAGAAACCCCGTCGAGAAGTCGAGATAGGCGCTGCGGGGATCGGAATGGAACAGGCCGGAGTGAAAGTCCGCACGTCCTTTTCGGACGGCGGTGATCGTCTCGTCGAGATCGCCGAGCCGGAAGGTGATCCCATAGCCGTTCCGTTCCGCCCAGAGCTTCCAGAACTCGACAAGGATCCCCTGCGGCTCGCCGTTCCTGTCCGCGAAAGAGAAGGGCGGGGCGTTTCGCTGGGAGGCCACGACAAAGGTCTTCCGTCCCCGCTCCTCGAAGGCCCGGGCATCTCCGTCTGCGGCAGCCGGGAACGGCAGGACCAGCGCGGCCACCGCGAGGATGGCCGCCAGGAGCCTGCCGGATCTTGCGGTTGCATGCATGTTCGTCATCGGGCCCGGTCCTGATCGTGCGCCACGATTTTATCAGCCCTGCCGGTCGGTGGCTATAGAAAATCTCCCCGGGCGGCACGTTTTCGTGCCTGCTGCGCCGGCGGCAGGGCAGACGCGCGGCCGCGGCAGGACGGGACGGTCCGTTCATCCAATGATTGAGGGATTCTGGCCCTGCCGGAAACGCGGCACCCTGCGGCCTTGACCGCCGGGCGGGGAGGGGCAGTCCACAGAGGCGGCAGCCCGCAGGAGGGAAGCAGGGGAGGGGAACTCTCCGCCATCCCCTCTTCCCCGGGGAGGGTTCAACAGGGGTTCGGTTTTCCGAAGGCCGGATCCGGCACGAGGCGCCTCAGCTCGACTTGAAGAAGTCGTTGACGAGCGCGAGGTATTCCGCCAGCAGGGCCCTGCTCACCACGAAGATGTGCCCCACGTTCTTCTCGATGAGGCGGTTCAGGCCGCCGCGGGACACGCCGATGTTCTTCCCGATCTCGCCCCACAGCTCGCAGGCCACGCAGGAGCCCGTCGGCGCGATGGGGTCGCGGGTGCCGCGGTAGCAGAAGACGAGGACGCCCGCCTCGTCCAGGGCGCCCATCCGCACGGGCTTGCCGTCGAGGGCCGGGACGGAGGAGGGAAGCGTGTAGGTCCCCTCGATGAGGGCGTTGCCGAGGAAGAACTGGCTGATCCACTCCCGGTGCGCCCGGGCGGGGAACTTGGTCCCGTGCGTGAGCCAGTAGAGGAACGGGGCCGCTTCCTCGATGGCGCCGGGCCAGTAGGCGCGTCCGTAGAAGCCCATCGACACGGTGTACTGGACGCCGGGCTGGATCCCGTTCATGCCGGCCTCGATGACAAAGGCGGGGACGTTGACCTCCCCGTAGAGCTCCTTCATGAGCAGGGGGTCGTACTCCTCGCGGATGATCTTGCGCATCGGGCCGTGCCCGCTCTCCCCGTCGTCGAATTTCACGGGCGTGGCCATGACGGCGATCTTCCAGACGTCCATCGGCTCGCCGCGCGCCATGCACTCCTCGGCCCGGCGGGCCAGGTAGGGCAGCATGAGCGTGCCCGCCATGCAGTAGGCCATGATGTAGACCGCGGCCCCCGGGTGGCGCTTCTGGATGATGTCGATGTAGGCGTCGGGCACGGTCTTTCCGTAGAAATCGAGACCCAGCTCCGTTTCTCCCGGGCCGGGGTCGCCGTGGTCCACGAGGTATACGTGGTATCCTTCCTTCAGGATTCCCTCGACAACGGATTTCCCCCGGGCCAGGTCGAAGATCTCGGGCTTGTTGATCATCGGGGTGGCCATGTAGACCACCTTGCCGTTCGGTTCCGTTCCCTTCGGCAGGGGGTAGTGGCGAAGGGTGACCGAGTGAAGACGCGAGCCCTTGATGACCTCGTAGGGCAGGTAGCCGATTTTTCCCCCCATGTAGCGGTTGGCGAAATCGCGGATATCGAAGGCGTTGTGCTTCCACAGGGCCTCGATGCGCGCGCGGCCCTCCTCCAGCCAGGTCCCGAAAGACATGCCGTCGGTGCCGTCGGGGTTCTTCTTCATGAAGGGCATGTCGTCGATGGGCTGCTCCGTGATGAGCACCACAATCGATTTCAGGAGATCCTTCATGGCCTTGAGGCGGGTGAGCCCCCGCGAGTTGTAGGAGAGCTCGAGCCAGCGAAACTCCTTCATGCAGTTCCGAAGGAGCTGCTTGCCTTCCTCGGAGGTGGAGACCGCCAGCGCGACGCGGGGATCGAATTTGCCGTTGCGCATGAAACGGCCGCAGAGGTTGTAGAGAAGCCTCGCGTAGGTCTGATAGATCCAGCTGTTCATCTCGGCGAAGACGTCGGGGTTGCGGCCGGCCCTCGTGGCGATGCGGGCCTGGGTCTTGATGGGTCCCGTCGCGACGGCTTCGAGGACGTCAGCCTGCCATCCCGCGAGCGCGGCGAAGGGCCCGAAGAGGAAGGGCTGGGCGGCCGTGGTCTTCAATAGCTCCCGGTACAGGAAAAGGGACCGGACCAGTCCCCCCGCCAGCTTGCTCTTCCAGGGCATGGCCGATCTGTATCCTTCCACGTTGTCCGCCGGCGTCGTGCCGACCAGGGAAAGAAGTTCCCCGGGGGAAATCCGCTCCTGCCTAGCTTTCTTCATAGGGCCTCTCCTTGCCGGTCCGCGGATTACGCGATCCAGGACCGTTTCCTCGCCGCGGCCGTCCGATCCCCCGACATGCAAAAGCACGACCACCCCGGCCTGATGGCAGCGTCTCCGGGACCGGGCGGCCGCGGTCGGGCGATGCGCATTCCACGATTCACTGCCGGGCAATGTTCAGGTGGACGATCCGGTTGCCGAGCACGGCCATCGCCTGGGCGGGGAAGAAATTCAGCCATCCCCAGCGCTCGCGGTGGTGCTCCAGGACGTTGCTCTCGCGCAGCACCTTCAGGCCGCAGCCCCAGGACTCCAGGGCCCGGCAGTCGCTCAGGGCCCATCGGAACTCGAGACGGCCTCCGGCGATCCGCGAGAGGCAGGGGTCATATTTTCCCAGTCCCAGGGCGCAGGGTGCCAGCATCTCCAGAAGCATCTCCGCCCCCGGGAAACGTTTGCAGAGGCGCTCGAATATGGCACGGACCTCCTCCTCGGCAAAATACATGAAGAGTCCCTCGGCGATGATCAGGACCGGCAGGCGTCCCGCCTCCAGGGCATCGAGCGTGCCGGGCTCCGTCACCGAACCGGCGACGCAGCGATATCGCCTGGTCTCCCGGAAAAAAAGTCTCCGCAGGGCGATGACGTCCGGCAGGTCGACTTCGACCCAGTGGATGCTCCCGTTGTCGAGACGTGAGAACCGGGTGCTCAGACCGGCGCCCAGGTTGATCACGACGGCGCGGGGATGTCTGCGGATGAAGATTTCCGTCCCCGCATCGAGAATCTTCGTGCGGACGGCGATTCCCGTCTGCGTCATCCACGCCCCGTCGAACCTGGAGAAGTCGTAGTCGAGGTTCTCGAAGATCTCCAGGGCGATCGGGTCGCGGATGATCGCGTCGGTGCGGCGGGTCTCGACGGCGCGGGCCCAGAGCGGGATCAGCAGGGTTTCGGAAACCCCGGAGAGCCGGACGGGTTCTTTCCACAGCCGGTGAAGAATTGCCGCATTCATGGCGTTCCGTGCCGGTAGTCCGAAACGGGGTTGGGTCCGGGGTTGACCGCTGAACGGGTCCGACGGGTCGGACCGGCCTCCGCCGCTGCCGGGCCTGTGGCCCTGTCGCGTTGCGTTCTTCCGCAGCTCGAGGGTCAGGCAGAGAACTGCCCGAGGGAGATGTCAGGGATATGCTTTTTATGTAACACGCTCCGCCCGTTCTGGCAAGGTGTCGCCGCAAAGGCAAAAGACCCCCCGGAGGGTTTCCGGGGGGCCGGGAGAGAGGCGCGGGGATGGGTGCGGCGTCCGCTATTTCTTCGCCGCCTTGGGGGGCATGATCACGGCTTCCCCGTCCACGAGGAGGCTGCCGTCCTGGTTCACGCAGGTCGTCCGGAGCTTCACGCGGTTTTTCTCGGCCAGTTTCTCCCTGACCTCCACGCGGGCCGTCACCGTGTCGCCGATCCGCACGGGGGCCTTGAACTCCAGGACCTGGCTCAGGTAGATGGTCCCCGGGCCCGGCAGCCTCATCGCGAGGACCGCCGAGATGAATCCCGCCGACAGCATCCCGTGGGCGATCCGGCCCTTGAAGAAGGTGTTCTTTGCGTAGGCCTCGTTGACGTGGGCCGGGTTGAAGTCCCCCGTGACCCCGGCAAAGAGGTAGACGTCCGTTTCGGTGACGGTCTTGGCCATCTCCGCCGCATCGCCGACGTTCATCTCGTCAATCGTTTTCCCGATCATGTTCCTCCTCCTTGTTCAGGCCTGAAGCCCTTGGCCTTTAGCCCTGAGCACGCAGCGAAACTGCGTTCTAAAACCAGCTCTTGAAAATCCAGACGTTCTCGCGCAGATCCTTCACGTCGTCCTTCAGCATCGACAGGAGGCTCATGTTCTGGATGGCCACGCCGCCCATGTAGGCGATCGCGGTGACGAACCGGATTTCATCCTCGGTGAACTCCCGGGGAGCGGCGCTGTAGAGACGAAGCACGCCGATCACCTCGTCGCGGGACTTGATGGGCACGCTCAGGATCGTGACGATGCCCTCCTCCTTCTTCTCGTTGCGGTACTGGACTCCGGCGTCGGTGGCGGCGTCCTTGACCACCACGGGCTTGCCCTGGAGGGCCTGGGCGATGCTCTTCTCCGCCGAAATGGGACCCTTCTGGAGGTATTTCTCCGAGAGGCCGTAGCTCGCCGCCAGGCGCAGCGTAACGCGGTTCTCGTCGAGCAGGCGGATCGTGGCCGCCTTGACGTAGAGGGCCCGGGCCACGTCCTCCGTGAGGGTCTGGAGGATCGCCTTGATGTCCGTGCTTGCCGCGATGCTGGAGGCCATGCCCAGAAAGATGCGCGTGGCGTTCCGCAGTTTTTCGATGAGGCAGGCCTTCTGGATCGCCATGCCGCCCTGCTCGGCGAGCACCGTCAGGAACGTGATCTCCTGCTCCGAGAAATCCCGGATGTCCGCCGTGTAGAGCGCCAGGCACCCGATCACGTCATCCTCCGACTGAACGGGGACGACGAGGATGGAGCCGATGCCCTCTTTGATCTTGGACTCCCTGTTCTGGACACGCTCGTCCTTCTGCGCGTCCCGGTAGTGGAGGAACCCTTCCTTCTTGAGCAGTTTCATCGTCGGCGCCATGCCGCTCGGCACGGCGTGGATGTAGCTCCTGGAGAGGCCCGTCTGCGCCGCGGCGATGTACTGGCCGTCCGCCTCGTCGTTTTCCAGAAACAGGCAGGCCGCCTTGGCCTTCATCGTGTCGACGGCCGACTTCACGATCATCTCGAGGAGCCTGTCCCGCTCGATCGTCGTCCCCAGGGCCCGGCTGACTTTACTGATTGCCTTGATGTAGTCCATGGTGTTTCTTCCTTTCGGGCGTTAATCCTCTTCGGCCGTTGCCCCGGCCTTTTTCTTTTTCGAGACCTTTTTCGGTTCGGTGTTGACCGCCTCCGGAGAGTCGTCGCGCTCCGTGAGCCAGCGGATGATCTTCGGCCCGAACTCCCGCTGCGTCTTGGAGCTCACGTAGATGCCGATGTGGCCCGTGTCGAGGCAGAGATCCTCCTTGTCCGTGCTGCCGATCTTGCTCGTGAGCTGGTCGCAGGCGGCAGGCGGGACGAGGTGGTCGTACTTTCCGTAGATGTTGAGCACGGGCATGGTGATGTTCTTCAGGTCCACCTTCTTTCCCCCGAGAACCAGCTCGTTCTTGATCAGGCGGTTCTCCCGGAACATCCACTGGATGAAGTCCCGGAAGGCCTCGCCGGGCAGGTCCGGGCTGTCGAAGATCCACCGCTCCATCCGTACGAAGTTTTCCACGAAGTCGCGGTTGTGGATATTTTCCAGAAACCCCACGTACTTGTCGATCATGAGACGCGCCGGGTTGAGCAGCAGAAACCCCAGGTTCATGATGTCGCCGGGGATGTTTCCGTAGGAGGCCACCAGCTTGTCGGGGTCGAGCGAGCGCGCCCAGACGTTGAGCAGCCCCGCGTCGTGGTCGAAGTTCGTGGGCGTCACCGTGAGGACCAGGTTCTTCACCTTTTCCGGGTGCAGCGCAGCGTACATGACGCTCATCGTGCCGCCCTGGCAGATGGCCATGATGTTGAGCTGGTCCAGGCCGTGCCGCTCCAGGATGAAATCCACGGCGTCGGCGATGTAGCCGTTGACGTGGTCGTCGAGGTTGAGGTACCGATCCTTGCGGGTCGGGTAGCCCCAGTCGAGCATGTAGATGTCGAGGCCCGCGTTGAGGAAGGTCTCCACGACGCTGCGGCCCGGCTGCAGGTCGAGCATCGTCTCCCGGTTGACCTGGGCGTAGACGATGAAGACCGGCGTCTTGAGCAGGGGCGCCGTCCTGGCGTGGTAGTGCTTGAGCTTGACGCGGTCGTCCTGCCAGACGACGTCATAGGGAGTGACGGCGATCTCCGTCTCCAGCGGCCCCAGCAGTACCTCCCTGGCCTTGCGGAGCTGGTCGTGGAACTTGGCCGTGTCGCCGGCCACCCGGGCCATGATCAGATCGGCCGCCATGGCATAGGGCGCCATCATTTCGGAGAGACGGGTTTTCTTCTCACTTTCCATTTTGCCTCGCCTTTCTCTCGAGTTCCTTGACCCTCTTTTTCAGAAGGTGAAGATCCCGGTACAGTTCGTCCATGTCCCGGTTGGTGGGGATGGGCAGGTTCTGGAGGAGATCCATGAAGTACTCCGCCCGGGCCGCCCGATAGTCGTGCAGCCTGTTGAGCGTCTCCGTCAGGGTGTTCATGTAGTCGTCCGAGCGCAGCAGCTGCATGTAGTGGTCTTCGAGCTTCTGGATCCAGAGCTGGTAGAGGGCCTTGGAGTCCTTGACGGCCGCCTTGCCCTCCTTTTCCATTTTCGCGATTTCCTCCTGGACACCGTAGTAGGCCTTCTCCAGGGGGATCATGAGCAGCTGGAAAAACTCGGTAAGGGCCGACTGGTAGTCCGAGGCCTTTTCGATGGCCCTGTTGTACCGCTCCTGGTAGTAGCGGTTGAGTCCCAGCTGGGGGATGTTGAGGATTTTCCGGAAATCCTCCGCCTGGGACTCGTAGAAGGTCTTCGTCATCTGCTTCAGGATCTCGGCCATGTTCTCGGGCTGGCCGGTGGCGGTGGCGCCCGTCATTTCCGCCCACTGCCTTTCGAGCTTGATCATGTATCCCCAGAAGGGCTGGAGGATCTTCAGCATCATGTCCGGGACCGATTTCGCGCTCTGGATGTCCCCGGGTTTCGGCGCCCCGGCAATCGAGGAGAGGGCCTGGAAGAATTCGAAGAGCCCCTTGCCGATCTCCTCGGGGTTCGGCTGCTTCCCGGGCTCCCCGCCACTCCCGGGTCCTGCGCCGAGAGGGGCCTGCCACACCTGGGCGGTCCGCTTCACAGCCTCTTGCCAGGCGAGGGTCTGGTTCTGGACCCAGTCTGCAAACATGACGCTCCGTGCGTTCTCCGTTGGCTTTTCCTTTTCACTCATGGTTTCCCCTCTCTTTTCTTCGACGTCTCAGGCGCGTGGCGTTCCGCCGGTCTCTTTCCCGGCTTTCCCGTTTCGTAGAGCTTGCCGTAGGCGGACATGAGCGCCCGAAACTGTTCGGCCTGCTTCTTCATGAGCCCCTCGAAACCCCTGACGACCTCCGCGGGATCCATGTCCTTGCCGCCGGGCCTTTTTCCCCCTCGCCGCAGGGACTCCTCGAGATCTTCGACCGTCTTTTTCAGGGCTTCGTTCTCCCGGGCCAGGGCCTCGTAGTCCTCGCGAGGGACCATGCCCATGAGGCCGATGAATTCCTGGTAGGATTTCATGAAGTCCGCGGCGGCCTTCGTCCACATCTCGGCATACGGGGAGGAAGGGTCCGGCTTCTTGTCGAGCCCGTAGAATTTCTGAAAAAGGGCGAGTTGCCGCTCGAAGGTCCTGGTGCCTTCGCTCGCGAGTCGGCCCAGGGTTTCGACCTGTTCCTGCCCTTTCGCCGCGCTGAGCAGAAAGTTGCCCCAGAACTCGAGGAATTTCCTGTCCATGGAAGACGTTCCCCCTCTTCGGTGGTGTGGAGTCGGGAAAAGGGTGCCTGTCCGGGTCACGCCCGGGGCCTGTCCTTTCCGTCTCAGGTAAAGCCTTCCGGAAGGCCGTCCAGGTCGAGCTGGAAGCGGACCGGCCCCCGGTAGCCTTCCCGGAAGCTCCGGTGAAGGGCGCACTCGGAGGTCGGCAGGGACCAGGACGTGGCGATGGCCCCGTGCCCCTTGGGAAAAACGGTGACTTCCACGTCGATGAAGTCCGCCGGCGCGAGGGCCGCTTCCTTGTCGACCAGGTCGTCCTCCGCGGCATAGCAGAGAAGCCAGGGAATGCCTTTTTCCCGGAGCCGCTTGAAGTTCAGGGGCCTGCCGAAGAGCTTGACCGGCAGCGTCCCGTCGCCGGCCACGGGTTTCGTGAAGGAGTCGAAGCTCAGTTGGGTGATGCCGATAGGCAGGTCGTTGCGCTCGTAGATGAGCCAGTAGTTGAGGGCCGCGGCCGTCGGGGTGATCCGGATGTGATGGAGATCGTCGCGGTTGAACATGGCGAGGTCGCGGTAGTAGGTGAAGATGGGGGCCTCGCGCTCCATGCTCTTGAGCTTGTAGACCCAGCTCATGACCTTGCCGTCCACGATGCGGTTGCCGTTGGGCAGCGTCTTGCCCGCGTAGCCGAGATCGCGAAACCGGGGCGGGATGTGCTCGAGGTATTCCACGAGGGCCTTGCTTCGCGTGCCGTCCATCGGGGCCACACAGGTGGCGAAGGCGTCCACGAGCCCGTCGAGTTCGCCGGACATCAGGTTGAGGGCCGCGACGAACCCGCCCTGGCAGAACCCGTTGAGGGTCACTGGTTTGCCGTGACGCTCGCGGATGACCTCGCAGAAACGCTTCATGTCGCGGCAGTCGTCCTCCCCGGTCATGGTCTGGACGGCCGGCGTGGCGTTGATGTCCTTCATGATGCGGATGTACGTCGGGATGCCCTGGTTGGCGAAGCAGTGCGTGTAACTCTTGTTCTCGCCCGGCAGGAAGGCGAGGATCGAGGCCCCCAGGACGTAGGGCGGGATGATGAGCACGGGCTTTCCGCCCGGCCGCACCTCCGTGCAGCCCTTCCAGGGCAACACCTGGTACAGGATGAAGCGGTCCGTCTCGGCCGCCTTGATGTAGCCGCCGTCGTCGAAGTGGAACCCGAAATGGGGTTCGATGTCGCGGATGGCCTTCGGGTATTCGCTGGTGAGAAGCCTGACCAGGTGGGAGAGGCGCTCCGCGTGCTCGGCAATGTCCTCTCCCTCGCGGTCAAACAGCGTGTTGAGCCAGGCCGAGTGCCGCCTCTGCATCTCGCGGGCGTGGAACTGGTTCATCGACCGCATCGTGCTGAGAAGGCCCTTCCTGGCAATCTCCATGTTGAAGTGAAGCAGTTCGAGATAATCCCGGGCCGTCTCCTGGGGCCGGTGCTCCACGATCTTCCTCTTCTCGGTCCGCTGGAAGGAGTTGAGGGCCACCCAGTACGGGGCCATGAAGTCGAAGTAGTAACTCGTGACCCCGTTGGCGTAGGTCTGGGATGCCTTGAGGAGCTCCACCGAGGACAGGGCCATCTTCAGACCGACCTCGGCGGGCCTCAGCGGCATGTTGAACAGGGTCCCCATGAGGTCCCTCGACGGCACGCGCGCAAATGGATACATCATCGGGCTTCCTTTTCGGCAGATCGTTCGAAACTCGCGGACCGCTCGCCGTTACTTCTCCTGGAAGAAGGCTTCCAGCTTCTTGAAATTCTCGTCCACGAGCTTCCTGTAGTCCTCGAAGCCTTTCCGGTACATCGAGGCCCACTCCTTGGCGGCCTTCTTGCCTTCCTCGGACATTCCGGAGGCCTGATCAATGTAAAGGTTGATGACCTTTTCCATCTGCTCCTGGAGCATGTTCATGTTCTTGAATGCGTTCTCGTAAGCCGACTTGTTGAAGTCGATCATCTGCTTGAGCATATCTTTCGGCTGCATCTTGACATTCCTCCTTTGCGAGACGGGTGGTTTTACTGCGCGGACTTCGCCGCCTCGGCGAAGAAGTCCTCGACTTTCTTGAAGCTCTCGTCGACGGCGGCCTTGAAATCCTCTCCGCCCTTCTTGTAGGCCTTGATCCACTCCTGAACGGCCTTCTTGCCTTCCTCGGGGAATCCCTGCGTCTGGTCCAGGTACATCTCGACCATCTTCTGGCTCTGCTCCTGGAGCATCGTCATCGCGTTGTAGGTGTTCTCGAAGGTCGACTTGTAGAAATCGAAGGTCTGCTTGACTACTTTTTTCGGGTCCATGGAAACATCCTCCTTGGGTGGTTTGTGTTTGTGAGGGGAATATAACCCACCCGCGGCGGCTTGTCAAGAGAAAATGTTGCATCGCAACAAAAAGATTTGCCGGCCCCCGAATTAACATTAAGTATAATCATTTCATGCAATTACTATAATATATCCTCCCGGATGCATCATTTATCATCTATTTTATGACGCATTGTGTCATCCCGTTCTGCCCGCCGGCGCGTTCGCGGGGCGTGGAGTCCGGTTGTCTGCGCTGCAGGGGTTCCGGGGGAGAGGAGGGGATCATCGGTGCGCGGATCGAGAAAGCCCGGACAACGTTGCAGCGAAATGCCGTGCGTTCCCGCAGCGTGGCACGATTCTACAGGAAACCGCGGCATCCTGGCAACGATAAAAAAACGTCGTCAGCGGTCGCTGCGCTCCAGCAGGAAACGGATGATCCGGCTGTAGTACCGGTCCAGCACCGTGCGGGACCGGAACAGCCCCATGTGGCCCGCGTCACAGCAGAGGACGAGTCTGTCTTCCAGGGCGACGCCCTCGATGAGACCCACGTGTCCGATGGCCTGCCCGCAGGGGGCGATGTTGTCCTGCGTGCCTCCCAGCGCCCAGACGGGAACCGACGCGGGGTAATCCTTCACGCTGACCCGCCGTTGCCCGATCTCCAGGGTGCCCCGGATCAGCGCATTGCGGACGAAGACCTTCTTGTAGGTGTCCCGGAGGAAGCTTGCCGGGAAATCGTGGCTGTAGTTGTACCACTGGTAGAAGGCCATCTGCCGGCCCGCCGCTTCCTCGTTGCCGTCGCGAAGGTCGGCGAGGAGTTTTTTCAGGTTTTCGAAGTGCTGGGGCATGCCCAGGATGTAGAACCCGAGGACCTGCAGCCGGCCGTCGTAGATGTCCCGGCCTTCGCCGGGGAGTCCCTGCGGGACCCGTGCCCCGAGGGCGGAGGTCAGCAGGTCGATGTAGGACTCGCCCATGGTCCGCGCGAAGTCGGAGAGGAAGCCCCGCTCGGCATCGGTGTTCATCGGGGCGCCCGCCGATCCGAAGGTCTTGCCGAGATGGGGGTTGAGAATGAGGGTTGCCATCAGGAGCGGACCCGGCTGGCAGACGGCAACGAGATGCGCGGGGTGTCCCGTCTTCTCTTTGAGGGTCTCGAGGATGGTCCGGTACTGCGTCACCTGGCCTTCGAAATCCTCGTGATGCCTCCGTCCCTCCACGTAGAGGGGGATCTCCTGGGCGCATTTCTGCTCCACGATCGCCATGCGCGTCAGCCCGCTGTCTCTCATGAAGAGGGCGACGCGCTCCGCGATGTTGGAGTGGTGCCCCGCCCGGGGGGCGAAGACGACCGTGTAATTGCCGATCCCGTGTGTCTCTTCTTTCGAGATGTCGATGAGCCTCATGCCCGGCAGGTCGAGCAGTACCTTGCCCGTTTCATCGAAGCACTGGCAGGGTGGCGCCTCGCAGAAGAGCTTCAGGAATTCGGCCTCGCCGTGCCGTTTGCGCTCGTAGCGCCGGGCGGGCAGGGAGAGCACATCCGCCATGGCCCGGGCCATCTCCCTCTCCATCCCGTCGAGGCTGTCCGCCAGCAGGCTGACGGGACGCTCCACGGGTGTGCCGGTGATCAGAAAGCGCCACATCTCGAGGCCTATGCCGCTCGCCGCGGTGAGCGAGTCGAGCCAGAGGAGGGACCAGCGGTTGCCGAGGCTGACTATCTCGGCGGACAGGTCGAGCGACGATCGGACGGATTTCAAGGACGTGGCCAGGGTCGGGGCAAGGGTGTGGATCGTATTGGGCATGTTCCTTCCTTGGTGTTCGGATGGATCGGCCGGGCAAGCGGAAGCGACCCTGCCGCCGCTTCTCGGCGCCCCCATCGTTGCGATTTCTTCCCGCGCAAAGCGCGCAGGCACCTATTCCTCGTAGTAGAGATGGAAGGGCCTGAACCCTTCGTCGATGACGCTTTTCATGGCGACGGTGTGCTGGCTGCAGGCATCGAACCAGTCGCTGATCGCCCGCTTTCCCTCGTGGGGAATGACGGGAGACTGCTCGATCAGGATCTCGACGGTTCTTCGTGATTGGGACTGGACGGCAAGAGCCGCGTCGAGGGCCCCGCTGAGGGCGGTGTGGCAGAACTGAAGGGCGTGCTTCGCTACGGGGTTGTTTTCCATGTTGATGACCTCCACGTCCATGAGTTTCACCGTTTTCTGGCGCTTTATGTATGACACTGCAAAGGGTTTGTCAAGGGTCATGTTGCAATGCAATATCCCCGCGGCATCTCTTGTTGTCCGTTTGTATATTTTAAGCCCTTGATATTCATTATGTTCTGTGGTACAAAAATACGTGGATACTGGAATTGAGGTTTATTTGTTGCAACGTTCCATTTCGTGGAACGGCATGCACGGTGAAGTCCGGACGGGAGGGCAGGGAAGATGGCAGACCGAGTGGTGATCAAGAAGTACAACAACCGGCGCCTCTACGATACTGAAAAGAACGCCTACGTGACCCTTGCGGCGCTTGCGGAGACGATCAAGAAAGGCCGGCAGATCGAGGTGATCGACGCCCAGACGAAGGAGGACGTGACCGCTTTCACCCTCACGCAGATCGTCCTGGAGGAGGCCAAGAGCAAGCAGTTCCTCCTTCCTGTCCCGCTTCTGCATCTCATGATCCGGTTCGGTGAGACCGTTCTTTCCGAGTTCTTCGAGAAGTACCTCCAGCAGGTCGTCCGGAACTACCTGGCCTACAAGACCTCCGTCGATGCCCAGTTCGCCAAGTGGCTGGACCTCGGGGCGCAACTCTCCCAGCAGGCCCCGCAGATCGCCCCGCCCCTCAATCCCTTTCTGGGCGTCTTGGACATGTTTCCCAAGGCCCCGATGGAGAGGCCCCGGGCGGAGAAGAAGAAGGAGGAATGAGGGCAGGCCGCTGTACCGGTCCGCGGCGGCCGACGCCGCAGGAACATTTTTTGCTTTCCTATCATGGGGAGGCGCCCGTTCACGATGTCCGAGAGGAGACCGAACCCGATGATACGCAACACGCTGCTCTGGATCATGATGCTTGCCGTCTGTCTTGCCCTGGCGGGCTGCTGACCGCTGCGCTGAAACGGGGCGGGTACCGTCCCGAGGCCTTTGCGGGTCCCCCTTCCGCGGCCAGCGCGATCCAGGGGACCGTGAGAAACTGATGTTTCACAGGAAAACGAAAACCCGGCTTTCCCGCCGCCTCTGGAGAATCCTCCTGTCGGCAGGCCTCCTTCTTGTCGGCCTGGGCCTGCCCGCCCACTCCGCCCGGGCGACGATGCCTGTCCCCGTCCACGAGTTCCCCTCCGCCCTGCTGCTCTGCGGGGAGAAGGTCCCCCTCGAGAGACAGGATGTCTGGGAGATGATGGACCAGGCCTTCGTCCTTTCCGTGTACAACCAGGAACAGGTCATCCTCTGGATCAAGCGTGCCAACCGCTATTTTCCCCACATCGAGAGACGGCTCCGTGAGCGAAAGATGCCCGATGACCTCAAGTACGTGGCCGTCGTGGAGAGCTCGCTGAGAACCTACGCCGTCTCCTCGGCCAAGGCCACGGGGCCCTGGCAGTTCATGGAGAAGACCGCGAAGCGCTACGGACTGCGCGTGGACGGCGCGATCGACGAGAGGCTCAATTTCGAGAAGGCCACCGAATCGGCGCTCAACTACCTGGAGGACCTGTACAGGCAATTCGGCAACTGGGGTCTTGCCATGGCGGCCTACAACTGCGGCGAGGACCGGGTCGCGAAGAGTCTCGAGATGCAGCAGGCGTCCGGTTATTACGATCTGGACCTCCCGCAGGAGACGGAGCGATACATCTTCCGCGTGCTCTCGGCCAAGGTGATCCTCGCGAACCCCGAGCGTTACGGATACCGCACCTCCGCTATCCGGGTGTACCCCGTCGTCGAGACGGACCGCATCGAGCTGCACTGCCCGCGCGAGGTTCACGTCAACACGATCGCCCGAGCCTGCGGAACAACCTATAAGACCATCCGCGAACTCAACCCCGAGATCCGCAACTCGTCTCTTCCGCCGGGTCGGTACAGCCTGAAGGTTCCCAGGGGAACGGCCGGGGACTTCCGCGGCAACTTCGAGAAGGCCCTTTCGCAGGAGACCCCGCACAACGGACCGCGGGAGAAGATGTAGCCGCCGCACGCGGCCTTTCCCGTTCATCTGCGCAGTTGCAAATCTTTCCAATCCGTCGTAACCATGGGTGCCGAGCCATTGTGCGCCCATGGATTTCGAGATCATCCGATCAGGAAGAAAAACGATCGCCGTCGAGGTCACGACGGAAGGGGAGGTCCTCGTCCGGGTGCCCCTGCGGCTCGCGCGCCGGGAGGTGGCGGCTTTCGTGGATCGGCACCGCGGCTGGATCGCCCGGAAGCTCGCTCAGGCGGAGGCGCAGAGGGAACGGCAATCGCCGCGGCAATTCGTGCAAGGCGAGTCCTTCCCGTTTCTTGGCGAGATGATCCGCCTGCGGTTGGTCGAAGGCGCGGAGTATCTGCGGAGGGACAATGGGGAGTTCCTGCTCGGCGCCGACCTGGTTCCCCGGGCGCCGGCGCTGTTCCGTACTTGGTACCGGGCTAGGGCGCGGGAGATCCTGGAGGAGCGGGTGGAGCGCTTCGCCCGGCGGATGGGGGTCGTGGTGCGTGGCGTGCGCATCACCGACGCGAAGCAGCGGTGGGGTTCCTGCAGCCCCGCCGGGACGCTGAATTTCGCCTGGCGTCTCGTCATGGCGCCCGAGGGAATCATTGAGTACGTCATCGTCCACGAACTGGCCCACCTCATCGAGATGAACCACTCCCGGCGCTTCTGGGAGACGGTCGGACGCGTCCTGCCCGATTACGCTGTGCGGCGGGCCTGGCTGAGGAAGAACGAAGATCGGCTGACGCTGTGAACGGAGCGGCTTCCCTCCCGTCGAGCGGGCGTGCGCGGCTCCTGCCCGATGCCGTCAGGATCCGCCGGCCCGCTTCGCCGCGGGGCCGGGGGCGCCGCCCCGGGCCGTGCCGCTTCTGCGCGGCCCCGCGCGCCGTTCCCGCTTCAGGTCCCGTAGAAGTTGCTGGCGGGAGCGGTGGAAATGCCGCCGTGCCACCTTTTCCGCCTGTTCCGGCCTGCCCGACGCGATGGCCTCGATAAGGGCCTCGTGCTCGGGCAGCGTCTCGCGCGGGTGCCTGACGAGGCCTTCCATGTCGTCGGCGCAGCCGCTCACGGTGATGATGTTGTAATTTTCGAGGATGTCGCGGAGAAGGCCGAACCCCCCCAGCTCGATGAGGTACCGGTGAAAGCGGCGGTCTTCGTCGGCATAGCGCCGGATGCCCTCTGCGCCGTCCGAGAAGTCGGCGTCGCGGAAGAACCCGCGGAGCGTTTCCGCCTCGGCCGGGCTGATGGACTCGGCCGCGCGCCGGGCCGCGAGTCCCTCCAGGACTTCCCGCAGCTCGAAGGCCTCGAGGACCTCTTCCCTCGTGAAGAGGCGGACGTAGAAACCCCTTCGGGGGACGGCCCGGACGAGCTTTTCCTGCTCGAGCTTCTTGAGGGCGCACATCAGCGGCGTGCGGCTCACGCCGAGCTCGCGGGCGAGCTTTTCCTGGAGGATCTTGTCGCCCGGCTCGAGCCTGCGGTCGACGATCATAGACTTGAGTTTCCCGTATACCTTGAAGTCGAGGTTCTCGTGCCGCGCGCCGAGTTTTTTCATGTCCTCTCCCCCCGGAAACAGGCGGGCCGTAAAGTGAATAATGTATGCAAAATTCGCTTACCCGCTTCCGCCGCGCCTTGTCAAGGAAAAACCGGTCCGCCTGCCGCGGGAGGCGACGGAAAGCAGGAAGAGCGGAAGAGCAGAAAATCGGAACTTCATACACGGTCTTTCTGCTGCAAGGGAGAGGGAATGGGGTGGTCTGAAAAGGTCATTCTATCAGAATGATTTGAAGGTCCATCACGTTCGTGCCCGTGGGACCCGTCTTGAGAAGACCGCCCGCCTGCTCGAAGAAACGGTAGGAGTCGTTGTCGTCGAGGTAGGCCCGGGGATCGAGGCCGAGGGCGCGCGCGTCCGGGACTGTCCGACCGTCGACGATTGCGCCCGCCGCGTCCGTGGGCCCGTCTGTCCCGTCCGTCCCGGCCGAAAGAAACGTGATGCCCCTTGTCCCCGCGATGGCCAGGGCGAAGGCCAGGGCCATCTCCGTGTTTCGGCCGCCGAGGCCCTTGCCCCGGACGGTGACGGTCGTCTCCCCCCCGGCGATGAGGCAGAAGCGCCTCCTGTCCGATGCCAGGCGGGACTGCGACTCCAGGGCCCGCCGGCAGAGACGCCCGGCGGCCTCGCGCGCCTCCCCCTGCAGCTCCGTCGTAAGCAGGACGGGCTCGTAACCCATCGCGAGGGCTTTGGCCCTCGCCGCTTCTGCGGCGATGCGGTTGCTGCCGATGAGGATGTTCTCCACGCGGTCAAACAGGGGGTCGTCCTGTTTCGGGGTGTCGGGGATCCTCCCTCCTGCGCCGCTCCGGAGGATCTGCATGACACGCCGGGGCATCTCGCCGGCCCCGTCGTACCGGGTCACGATGTCCAGGGCCTCGGCCCAGGTCGTCGTGTCGGGTGCCGTGGGGCCGGAGGCGATGAAGCCGACGGGGTCCCCGATCACGTCGGAGAGGATGAGCGAGACCACCCGCGCCGGCCTGGCCGCCTCGGCGAGCCGCCCGGCCTTGACGCGGGAGAGATGCTTGCGCACCGTGTTGAGTTCCATGATGTCCGCCCCGCCGCGCAGGAGGATGCGGGTCGTCTGCTGCTTGTCGGCCAGCGAGAGGCCCTCCATCGGGGAGACGAACAGGGCCGAGCCCCCTCCCGAGATCAGGCAGACGACGAGGGTCTCGCGCCCCGCCTTGCGGAGCAGGTCGAGGGCCTTACCGGCGGCGGCAACCCCGTTCTCGTCGGGTACGGGATGTCCCGCCTCGACGAGATCCACTCCCGCGAGGGGCTCTCCCCCGCAGTGGCCGTACTTGGTCACGATGACGCCCCCCCGGACGATTCCCCCCATCTCGTCGAGGATGGCGCGGGCCATGGGGCAGGCGGCCTTGCCGAGGCCGACCAGGAGGATTTCGCTCAGCCCCTCGCCGCGGCAGATTGCCCGAATCCTCTCCGCGTGCCGGGCGACGGCGGCGTAAGGGTCTACGGCGCGGAGCGCCCCGGTGAAGATTTCGACGGCATCGCGGTTCATTTCCGTACTCCCGGCGAGGTCGCCGGATCGTCTTCCAGCAACGTCCGGATCCTGTCGCGGAACACGTTCGGTGCCCGGAACAGGGCGTAGTGCCCCAGCGGGTGTTCGAAGGAGCAGAGCGCCGAGCCGGCGATCCGCTCGTGGGCCTTGCGGGCCATGCGTAAACGGACCCAGTTGTCGTTGGCCACGTGCAGGATGAGGGTCTTCGCCCGGATACGGTCGAGCCGTTCCGTCACGTCGAGGGACTCCCCCGCCCGGTTCCGGTAGAGCAGGTCGACGGCGTCGTAGTTCCGCCCGTAGGGGACAAGGAGAGCCCCTTCCTTCCCGTGCATCTCCCAGGCGAAGGCCTCTTTCTGCGCCTCCTCCCAGCCCGCCTCGATCCGGTGGTCGAAGCTCATGGCCGAGTGAAACAGGATGGACCAGCCGAACATGACTCCCCGGCGCGGGTGCTGCTCCTTGGGCAGGTGATAGTAATCGCCCGCCGTCGCGCGCCAGGCGGGGTCGCTCTCGATGGCCGCAGACATGAGCCGGAAGAGCCACCGGAGGCTGGCGTCCGTCTCCGTCACGCCGCCCATGGGCAGGATCGCCTCGACGAAGCCCGGGTGCATCAGCGCCCAGAGGTAGCTCTGGATGGCGCCCATGGAGACTCCCGCGGCGAGGAGCACCCGGCTCACCCCCAGGTGGTCCCGCAGCAGGCGGTAGTTGGCCTGGACGCAGTCGAGGAGGCTGTACTGCGGAAAACGCAGACCCGGGCCGTCGCTCGGCTTGCTCGCGCCCCAGAGGCCGAGGGCGTCGGCGAACACGACGTAGTACCGGTTCGTGTCGATCAGCTCGCCCGGTCCCACAACCGGTCCGCCGCAGAAGTCGTTTCCGCCCTGGCCGCGGTGCCAGTAGAAGTACATGAGGCCTGCGTCGCCCGAGTAGAAGGGGCTGAAGAGGACGGCGTTGTCGATGTTCCCGTCGGCGTCGAGATGAGGCGTGCCGACGGCGATGCAGGCCGTGCGCAGGGGTCCCGCGCCGAGGGACTCCAGGGTCACGCCGCCGCGGCCGCCCGATTCCCACGATGCCGGGTCGTCGAGATCGTAGGCGCCGCCAATCCGGAAGCCCGGGACGTCGTAAAAGCTCTTGAGGTGCGCCAGGCCCTCCACCCCGCAGAGGGCGGTGACGGGCTGGCGGGTCGCGTCTGCCTGGCTCATGGTTTCCGTTTCTCCCAAGCGCTTGGGCGGAATTCCGAACGGCGAAGTCAGGCGCGTTTTGGTTGACCGCTCTTGGCGAAGCAAAGCGGCCGCAGCGCAAACTGTCTGAGCCCGAAGGGCGAGTTTTTGCGTCTGCAGCGGAGCAAGCCTTAGAGCGGTCCAAAACCGCCTGTTCGCAGGAGGAATCCCGGTCAGGCGCGAAAGACTATTCCTGCTGTGCAAAACAGCGGAAGGAATGCTGCGATGCCTTGATCACCTCGAAGACCTCCGCGTCCCCGCCCGAGAGGCTCATCACGCCCCGCCAGCGGGCAAGTCCCCGCAGGGCCTCGTCGTAGCGGACGGCGGCCGTCTGCGAGCGGTGGCAGGCAAGGGCCCGAAGCTTGGTCTCCAGGGTTGCCGAGATGTCGACGGCCAGTTCGTAGCGGCCAAGCGGGTGCCAGACCTCGTACCCGAGGATCACCTCCGGCGACCAGGGCCTGCCGCCTGCCTCCTGGAACCAGGGGCCGGCGCCCGCCTGGACGGACTCGAGCACAAGCTGGCTCGTGACCCGGTGCCCCAGGGAGCTCTCGTTGCGCTCGTGGACGAAGAGGATATGCGGCCTGAGCCTCCGCATGATGCGGATGATGTCGATCTTCATCTCGCGCGTGAAGCCCGTGAGCCCGTCAGGGTAGCGCAGGAACTCCACGCCGGCTGCGCCGAGGACCTTCGCGGCCTCGCGGGCCTCCCGCTCCCGAAGGGGGCCCGTCTCCCCCGGGGGAATCCTGTCGCTGCCCGCCTCGCCGGAGGTGAGGATCACGTGGGTGATATCGAACCCTCTCTGCGCGAGGAGCGCCACCGTGCCCCCGCAGCCGATCTCGATGTCGTCGGGATGAGTCCCGAAGGCAAGCGCCCTTTTCGCTTCTCTATCCATCGCAGTCTTCTCCCCTATCCCTTGCCGGGGGGCCCTCGTCCGGTTTTCCCCTGTCTTGCCGGATGGCCCACGCCGCCGCCGCGGCGACGGCAAAAAACATCGTCCCCTCGACCGGCTGCAGCAGGAGGACCTTTCCGAGGCCGAAGAGCACGGAGTAGACGAGAATCACCCCGCAGAGCCAGTTGCGCAGGAGGATCCCATAGCCGCTGTCCCCCTTCACGTCTGGCATGGATGCCGCCACGGCCGACCAGCCGGGGCCACCGGGGTGCACACGCCGGTAAAACCGGCCGAGCGTTTCCCGGTCGGCGGGTTTTGTCAGAAGCGTCACGGCGAGCCAGGCGGTGGTTGTGACGGCCACGATGGCGTAGAGGGTCTCGGGAAAGCGGATCTCCGTGGCAAAGCGCAGCCATCCGTAAACGGCCAGGGGCGTCGCCATGGCCGCGATCTCGCTCCAGGCGTTGATCCTCCACCAGTACCACCGCAGGATCAGCACGAGCCCCAGCCCGGCGCCGGCCTCGATGATGAAGGCCCAGGCCCCGGAGATCGTGTCCATGACGGACGTGACGCACAGCGAGAGGGCCATCATCGCCAGCGTGGCGCCTCGCGAGACGGCGACGAGATGCTTCTCCTGCGCGCCGGGGCGGATGAATCGCCGGTAGAAGTCGTTGACGATGTAGGAGACGCCCCAGTTGAGCTGTGTGGCGATCGTGGACATGTAGGCGGCGAAGAAGGCTGCCACGAGCATTCCCTTGACGCCCGCGGGTAGATAGTCCCGCATCGCGTAGACGTAGCCCAGCCTCTTGTCCGCGGGCCCCAGGTCGGGGTAGAGCACGAGGGTCGCAAGCCCCACGAGGATCCAGGGCCAGGGGCGGACGCAGTAGTGGGCGATTGTGAACCACAGGGTTGCGGCCTGGGCGTGATGCTCGTCCTTTGCCGACATCATGCGCTGGGCCACGTAGCCGCCCCCGCCCGGTTCCGACCCGGGGTACCAGCAGGCCCACCACTGAATTCCGACAAAGGCGAAAAAGGCAGCGGCGCTCAGGGTGAGGGGCCCCGTCTGCCCGACCGCGGCGCCGCCGGTGATGGCGGGCACCCATTCGAGCGACCAGGACGGCGTCTTCTCCAGCAGCCCCGCAAGCCCCCCGATCTGGGGAAGATCGAGGACCACCGCCGCCAGGACGATCGTCCCCGCCATGGCCAGCGCGAACTGGAAGGCATCGGTTACGGCAACGCCCCAGAGGCCCGACAGGGCCGAGTAGAGGGCCGTCAGCCCCAGGGCCAGGGCCACGTAGACCATGACCTCGTTCCGGGGGATGCCGAACATCCCCTCCAGGACGGAAGCGATGGCCAGGTTGACCCAGCCGATGATGACGGTGTTGATGAAGAGCCCCAGGTAGAGGGCGCGAAAACCCCGCAGGAAGGCGGCAGGCCGTCCCGAGTAGCGGAGCTCCACGAACTCCACGTCGGTGAGAATGCCTGCGCGGCGCCACAGGCGGGAAAAGAAAAACACGGTGAGCACGCCGCCGAAGACGAAGTTCCACCAGAGCCAGTTGCCCGCGATGCCGTTTTTCGCGACCAGCTCCGTCACCGCCAGCGGCGTGTCGGCCGCGAAGGTGGTGGCGACCATGGAGGTGCCGGCGAGCCACCAGGGAAGGTTCCGCCCGGAGAGAAAGAACTCCTGCACGCTCGAGCCGGCCCGGCGGGCGTAACGGAAGCCGATGGCGGCGCTCAGCAGGAAGTACAGCGCGATGATGACCCAGTCTGTTGCACCCAGCATGGTGATACGATTCCGGGGCCGTCTTTGGATGACGCGGATGCAATCCGCCTTGCGGTGGTGAAGAGCGGGAGTCAGGAAGAGAGGAAGATCGGCAAGAGACAATCAATGATCAACGCCCTGGTTTCCTTGTCTGCTCTTCTGCACTTCTTCACTTCCGAGCTTCCAGATTTTTCATCGTCCCCTGCCGGAGGTCTCGATCCTTTTCAGCCTGTCGTTCGCAAAGGTCAGGACGTAGACGTAATCTCCGTAGCCCCGGTCGTAGGTCCACTTCTGGAGCTTTTCCGGCGGGGAGCTCGATGCGGTGCCCTTAGGCTTCTTCGGCTTCCTGTCCCGGCCGCTTTTCGAGACGGGCTCGCTCCTCGTGGGCTTTCCGCAGATCTTCTGTACCGTGTACCGGGAATCTCCGATGGAGACCGTCTCGCCCCCGCAGCGAAAGACCGTGTCTTCCGCCAGGGCCGCTCCGGGGCTTGCGGCGAAGCCGAGAGCGGAAACGGTCAGCACGACGGCGGCAAAAACGAGACGAAGCATGGCCCCCTCCTTTGGCGTACCCGGCCGGCACGGCGTCATCGGCCCCATCCTTACTATAAAACACAGGGCATGGGAAGGACGAACTTGACAGGCGCCCTCCGCTTTCCTTAAAGTGAAACGGCAAATCTTCCGAGATGTTGGGAAGAGGCAATCGCGAGGCCCGCACCGGGCAGGCGATCCCGTTTCTGGAGGGAAGGCGTATGAAGATCGGATGGATCGGCACAGGGATCATGGGGGCCTCGATGGCGGGCCATCTCCAGTTCGCAGGCCATGAGCTCTTCCTCTACAACCGGACCTTGGACAAGGCGAAACCGCTGATCGACCGGGGGGGGCGATGGTGCGACTCCCCGGCCGCCGTCGCGTCCGCATCCGAGATCGTTTTCACCATGGTGGGACTGCCTGCCGATGTGGAAGAGACCTGCCTCGGCCCGCAGGGGATCCTCGCGGCGGATCCTCCGTGCCGGATCCTCGTGGACATGACGACGAGCGAGCCGGCCCTGGCCCGGCGGATCTGCAAGTCGGCCGCTAAGAAGGGGGTCTTCAGCCTCGACGCCCCCGTGTCCGGGGGGGACGTGGGGGCCCGGAACGCCACGCTTGCCATCATGGTCGGGGGGGAGCGGATGATCTTCGAGGAGGTCCTTCCGCTGCTGCGGCACATGGGGAAGAACATCGCCTGGATGGGCGGGCCGGGGGCCGGCCAGCACACGAAGATGTGCAACCAGGTCCTGATCGCGGGAACGATCATCGGGGTCTGCGAATCCCTTCTCTACGCCGAGCGGGCCGGTCTCGACGGGCAGGCCGTCATCGACATCATCGGCAAGGGAGCCGCCGGCTCCTGGAGCATCAACACGCTGGGACCGCGCATCGTCCAGGGCGACTTCCGGCCGGGGTTCTACGTCGAGCATTTCATCAAGGACATGGGAATCGCCCTTCGGGAAGCCGAGGCGATGGGCCTGGCCCTCCCGGGGCTTGCCCTGGTGCACCAGCTCTACGTGGCCGTGAAGGCGCACGGCCACGGCAAGTCGGGAACACAGGCCCTGATGCTGGCGCTCCGGCAGCTGAACCGACCGGGGCAGAAAGGGGACGGGCCGCATGGATGACGTGCTGAACCTGTTCCGCAAGCGGCGCTCGATCCGCAGATACCTCGACAGGGACGTGCCCGCCGGGGTGGTCCGGGAGATTCTCCGCGAGAGCTGTCTGGCGCCCAGCGCCATGAACCGGCAGCCCTGGCGGTTCTCCGTCGTGGCCAACCGGCCGGCGATCCGGCGCCTCTCCGACGAGAGCAAGAAGAACCTCCTGGCCGAACTCGAGGCCAACCCGGCGTCTCCGCTCGACCGGTACGGGGACCTCCTCCGCAACCCCGCGTTCAACGTGTTCTACGACGCCCCCTGCGTGGTCTACGTCTGCGGTCCCCGCGAAATGAAGAGCGTGCAGGCGGACTGCGCGCTGGCCGTGTCCTATTTCATGCTCGCGGCGGCGGCGAGGGGACTCGGTACCTGCTGGGTCGCCCTGGGTGCCGACGTGCGCGATCCCGCCCTGCTGGCGCAACTGGGGATCACCCCGGAGCTCCGGATCGTGGCGCCCGTGACCCTCGGGTACCCCGAGTCGGTTCCCGAGCCTCCCGCGCGCAGCGAACCGGTCATCCTGGGATTCCTGCGGTAGCCGCGCCAGCCCGTCTGCAAGACGATAAAGTGCTTGACGGGACGTCTCCTTTTCCATTATCGTTCCCGTGAACTTGGCGTCCGGCTTCGGTCCCGGGGCATCCAAGGCCAGCCGAAAACGATCGGAGGGAAACGCTCGAACGAATGGCGCACCTCAAGCGAAGCCTTCTGCTGCTGGCGGCCCTGCTGGCGGTCCATCTTCTCCTGCCCGTTGACCTGTCCGCCGCTCCCCGGAAGACGAAACCGAAACCGAAGGCCAGGGCATCCGTCACCGCAACGTCGGCCATGGTCATGAACATGACTACGGGCGAGATCCTCTATGCGAAAAACCCCGATGCGCCGATCGCGCCGGCTTCCTTGACGAAGATCCTGACGCTCTACCTCATTTACGAGGCTCTCGGGGATGGCACGATCCGGACCACCGACATGGTTCACGCCGGCCCGAGCGTCGCCCGGGTGAACGGATCGCGCATGCGGATTCGGCCCGGGTCGCAGATCGCGCTGGGCGAGCTGATGAAGGGGATGGCCGTCCTGTCGGCCAACGACGCCTCGGTGGCGGCCGCCGAGTATGTCGCGGGGGATGTGGACGAGTTCGTCCGGCGGATGAACGTGAAGGCGATGGAGTTGGGGATGGCCTCGAGCCATTTCGAGAACCCCAGCGGACTGCGCGAAGAGGGCCAGGTGACGACGGCCCGGGACATCATGAGGCTCTCCTGCGCTTACATCAACCGGTTTCCCCAGTCGCTGCGGATCCACTCCATGCCCGTGTTCGAGTACGGCAGGAAGACGCGCAGCAACACGAACCACCTGCTCGAGGCGATTCGGTCCGTGGACGGCCTGAAAACGGGGCATGTCGCTGGAGCGGGCTATCACCTCGTCCTGACGGCAAGACGGGACGGCACGCGGATCGTGGTGATCGTGCTGGGTTCGCGCAGCTCGGGCGCCCGGTTCCGTGAGGCCCGGACGCTGCTCGACCAGGCTTTCCGGGCCGTGCAGGCTCCCGCTCCGGCCGGGCGCATGGCCGCGGCACCGGGGGAGGGGCCGGGTCTCTAGGAGTCGAAACGGGGAAAGCCGTTCGAACCGGTAGGATCATGAAGAAGAGGGCAACGAAAATCCTATTGATCGGCCTGGCGCTTTCCCTGGCACTGGTGCCCGCCGCGGCCGATGCGCAGGTGGGGGGCGCCCGGGACCGCTCGGCGGCAAAACCCATAGGACCCCAGGGGTACTCGAAGGGCAGGCCGGAGCCGCAGCAGCAGCCGGACGCCGCGGCGGCGCAGCGCAACGCGTGGCTCCAGGGCGATGAGAGGCAGCAGGACCAGCTGACCGGCTGTTATCAGCTCTCGGAGACGCTCGCCCGGCACTCGAGGGATATCCGGAAGATGGTCGTCGGCGAAGGGACGAAATGGAAGGACGTCTCCGCCCAGCTCGAGGACTTGGGGCGGGGTGTCGAGCTGCTCACGGAAAGGCATGAGCATTTCGTCAATGGCCTCAACAACGGGCAGCGGTCCTGGTGGGAAAAGCCGCTTCAGGAAATCATGTCGATCCAGCTGCTGCTGTCGGAACGCATGACGGCAATCAACCGGGACATTCGGGGGGGGAAGACGGAAACCGTCCCGATGATGAAGGCCTTCACCGACCTGGAGGGGCAATTCCGGAAGTGGAACGAGACCTATGGCCGAATCGCGACCGACATGGGCCTGGAGGTTGAACAGTCGCGGTCGGCCTCGGGCGTGATCAGGGGGCTGCCGGGTGCTCACGGTCCTGGACGATGAATCGACGATCCGGCGGTGCCAGCGTCAATTCATGCGGGCGCTGCGGCCCCATGTGACCGATCGGATCGCGGTCCGGATCGGCCACCCGGGGGAGAGTTTCCGCGCCCGGGTCTTCCGGGCCGGGGGACTCGACCTGTGGTATCACACCGGCGTTATTGGCGGCGAGCGCTACCTGAACGCCTTCGGCACCGGCATGCCTTCGGCCGGAGACGCCGTTTCCAGCACCATCGAGATCAACATCCCCATGAGCGGTCTGGACCGGAAAATCGGAGGGGCCTTCGCCCGTGACGAACAGGGGCGGGTGTTTCTCGTTCACCGAGGCAGGATCGGGGGCAGGCGGGGTGTGGGGAAGTACCTGTTCGAGACCCGCTACCGGGGGGTCTGGAGCGAGGCCCGGGACGGCGAGGCGCGGAGCGCCGTCGTGGTGATCGGCGGCCTGCAGTCCCCGCTGTTCGCCCGGCAGCTCGCGTTGTTCGTCCGCAAGGTGCAGGCCATCAAGGCGCGCGAGGCCGAGGATGATCGGCAGGGGAGGATCTCCTTCGAGGAGGACGGTTTCCGGGAAGAGTGCGTCGGGAGCCGCGCCGTCCCGGAAAAACGCGATCATGCCGCGGAATGCGATCGCGATCTCTGCGTGTCGGATCTGGCAGGCCGCTTGCGGGAGATGGGTGCCCGGGTCGGAAGCGACCCCGAGGGAGAGCTTTTCGTCCGCGACCGGTCGGGCCGCGTTGCCGCCGTGATCGAGGTGGCCTCGGGCGCGGGCCCGCAGCCGGTGGAGCGGGCCGTGGGAAGGCTCATGCTGAGGGGCTGGAACCTGCCGAGGGAGCCCCGGCGGCTGCTCGTCGCGTCCGGGGACCCCTTCGGGAAAGCGGTTGCGGGGCCTGGCGTCCGGCTCGTCCCCTTCAGGTGGGACGGGGGGAGGGCCGTGTTCGCGGGCCTGGCGGAGGCTCTGGCCGGGATGGACGATGCCGGCAACCCGGAATGAGTACGGATGAGGAGGGCGATGCAATGGACTGGGGAATGAAAAATCGGATGGCACAACTGTTCCGGAACGGGCGGTGCCTGTTTCTTCCGATCGACCACGGCTATTTTCAGGGGCCCACGTCGTGCCTGGAGAGGCCGGGCGAAACCATCGCGCCGCTCCTTCCGTGGTGCGAGGCGCTTTTCGTCACGCGGGGCGTCTTGAGGCACTGCGTCGATCCCGAGGGCAGCAAACCCGTCATCCTCCGGGTGTCGGGCGGCACGAGCGTCATCGGGAAGGACCTGGCCAACGAGGGGCTCACCACGTCCATCGAGGAGATCCTGAGGCTCAACGCGACCGCCGTCGGGGTGTCGATCTTCGTGGGGAGCGACTACGAGAAGGAATCCCTGATGAACCTGGCCGACCTCGTCAATGACTGCGAGGATTTCGGAATCCCCGTCATGGCCGTCACGGCCGTCGGCAAGGAGCTGGAGCAGCGCGAGGCCCGGTATCTGGCGCTGAGCACCCGCATTGCCGCCGAACTGGGGGCCCGCGTCGTCAAGACCTACTGGTGCAGGAATTTCGACAAGGTGACGGAATGCTGTCCCGTGCCCGTCGTGATGGCCGGGGGACCGAAGTGCGACACGGAGATGGAGGTGATGGCCTTCGTGCACGACGGGATGAAGAGGGGGGCCGTCGGCGTCAACCTGGGCCGCAACATCTGGCAGTGTCCCCACCCCGTTCCCATGATCCGGGCCCTTGCAGCGATCATCCACGAAAAGGCATCGGTCAAGCAGGCCCACGATCTCTTCCAGGCGGCGAAGGCGGACGCGGCGAAAGGCCGGAAGAGAAGGGCCGGGGGATAGTGTCTGCAGCTCAAGGGCATGGAACCCGGAGGGACGAGAGAAGGAGGAAACGGAGTTCATCCCCCTTCCCGATACCCGAGTCCCTCGAGGAAAAGCAGGATGGAGAAGGGAACACAGGGCCCTCCCGACGATGAAGGTAGCCGTCTACTACAGCAATCGCGACGTTCGGATCGAGGACCGGCCCGTGCCGAAGATCGGCCCCGGGGAGCTGCTCGTCCGGGTGATCGCCAGCGGCATCTGCGGCAGCGACGTCATGGAGTGGTACAGGATCAGGAAGGCGCCTGTTGTCCTGGGCCACGAGATCGCCGGGGTGATCGTCGAAGCGGGCGAGGGAGTGCGGCGGTACAAGGCCGGTGACCGTGTCTTCGTATCCCACCATATCCCCTGCAACACCTGTCATTACTGTCTCCGGGGAAGCCACACGGCTTGCGAGACGCTCCACACGACCAACTACGACCCCGGCGGGTTCAGCGAATACCTCCGGGTGCCGCGCCTCAACGTGGATCGGGGCGTTTTCGTCCTGCCCGGCGGCGTCTCCTTCGATCAGGGGGTGTTCATCGAGCCGCTGGCCTGTGTCATTCGGGGCCAGAGGCTTGCCGGCTTGCTGCCCGGCCACAGCGTGCTCATTCTCGGCAGCGGCCTCTCCGGGCTGCTGCACCTCATGCTGGCCAGGGCGCTGGGTGCAGGCCGGATTGTCACGACCGACGTCAGCAGGCACCGACTGAAAGCCGCCGTCGAGCTTGGCGCCGATGCGGCCCTCGCCGCCGCGGAGGACGTCCCGTCGCGGCTCAGGGCGATCAACGGCAGGCCCGCCGACCTGGTCATCGTGTGCACGGGAGCCATCTCCGCCTACCGGCAGGCGCTCAACTGTGTGGAGCGCGGCGGAACGATCCTCTGTTTTGCGCCGACCGACCCCGGGATCGACCTTCCCGTCCCGGTGAACGATTTCTGGCGCAACGAGATCCGCATTCTCCCTTCCTACGGCAATGCCCCGCCGGACGCCGCTGTGGCGATCGAGATGATCCGCTCGGGCCGTGTTCCCGTCGAGCGGATGATCACTCACCGCCTGGGCCTCGAGGAGGCGGCTCTCGGCTTTCGGCTCGTCGCCGAAGCCGGGGAGGCCCTCAAGGTCATCCTGTATCCCCACCCGGCGGAATGCCGATAGGGTTCGCGCCCCATGCCCAAGGAAGTCACCCACTGGCTCATTGCCGAGGCTGTGTCGAGAAGCCTCCGGGGAACCTTTCTCGAGGAGCCCCTGGGCCGCAACCAGAACCTTCTGCACATCGGCGCCGTCGTTCACGACGCCCCCTATTACTATCTCAAGGCAGACCGCGGGGCGCGTTTCGGGGATCTGCCCCGCAGGCTCCACGGCACCGTCGACGATGCCTATGAACTGATCGGCGCCCTTCTCCGCTCCACCCGGGAGAGGCCCCCGGAGGAGCAGAATCCGCTGCTGGCCGTTCTCGTCGGTCTCGTGACCCACCTGTTCGCCGATGCGCTCCTGCACCCCATGATCTTCTACCTCACGGGCCCCTACGATCATCCGTCCTTCCGGACCCGAACCGTCGCCCGGCAGGACCACCGCCGGCTCGAGGCGCTCATCGATATCCGGCTGGCCGGCGGCTATGCGCAGGTGAGGAAGCATTCGCTTGCATCCCGCCTGGATGCGGCAGAGTTTCCGCTCGACGAACTCTTCAGAGTTGCCGGATCGGCGTGGCTCGGGCCGGAAAGGGCGGCCGGTTTCGCCGCGGGGATGGTGTCGGCCTTCCGCCTCTTTGCCTTCATGCAGGGGCTTTACCGCAATCCGGTCCTCGGCCGCCTTGCCTTCCGACTTTTTCCCGTCGTCCCGTCGTTTCTGAGGGAGATTCTTGCCCTCGTGTATTCTCCCCAGTTGACGCGCTACGAGGGGCGGATTGCAGGGGATATCGTCTACCGGCACCCCTGCTCGGGCAGAGAGGAGACGCACAGGCTTGACGATCTCGTCCACCGGGCCGCGGAAGAGAGCCTTGCGTTCTGCCGCGGGCTGGAACCCCTGCTCGACCCGGCGGAAAAGCGACCGGCGCGGCTCGTCCTGCCGGCGGTCGATCCCGGCCTGGGGTTCGATCGGGATCACCCGCCGTGCCACCATGCAGAACGGCGGTTCTTCGCATGACTCGCCCCGGGGTTTTCATTTGCAAAAGAGGGTCTGCATGATTATCCTGTACGTGCTGTGCCCGGCGGGAGACGGTTCGCCGCGCGCAGACATTCCCGTAACGCTGCGAAATCCGATGACCCTGTTTCTGCTGAAGTTTCTCCTGGTATACGGGCTGATGCACGGCTACGTCTTCCTGAAGGCGCGGGCCGCCTTTTCCCTAGGGCCCGGCACAGGCGTACCCGTCGCGTTCGCCCTGCTCGTCATGGCTCTGTCCCCTCTTGCCGCCGGACTCCTGGCAAGGCAGGGGGCGGAGGAGGCCGCGCGGCTCGCCACCTGGGGCGGTTATGTCTGGATGGCGCTCGTGTTTCTGCTCGTCGTGATGCTGCTTGCGGTCGATCTGTACCGGGGCATCGTCATCCTGGCGGGGGCGGCCGCCCGCGCGGACCTCTCCGCTTTCACCCCGGGGGTGAAGGCCGCCTTCCTCGTGCCGCTGGTCCTCTCGACGGCGGCGACGGCCTGGGGCTTTCACGAGGCCTTGGACATCCGGACGGAACGGGTCGTGATCGAGACGGACCGTCTGCCGGATCACGTGGAAAGCGTTCGGATCTGTCAGCTCTCCGACGTGCATCTCGGCCCCATCGTCCGCGAGGAGAGGCTCGCGCGCATGCTCGATGCGGTGAAGAGGGAAAACCCCGACCTGCTCGTCTCCACGGGCGACCTGGTGGACGGCAGGCTGTCCCGAATGCCGGGGCTCGTCGGGCAGTTCCGGGAAATCCGGCCGGCCCTGGGCATGTTTGCCGTCACGGGGAATCATGAGTTCTACGCGGGGCTCGACGACGCCCTGGCCTTCATGAAAGAGGCCGGGTTCGACGTGCTGAGAGGGGAGGCGCGCGATGTGGGGGGGCTCCTCACCGTCGCCGGGGTGGACGACCCGGCGGGACGCGGCTTCGACTTGCGAGGCCGAAGCGACGGGGAGCGCGAGCTGCTGGCGGATCTGCCGCGGGACCGCTTCGTCCTTTTTCTGAAGCACCGGCCCGTCGTCGAGGAGGAGTCCCTCGGCCTCTTCGACCTGCAGCTCTCCGGCCACACGCACCGGGGGCAGATCTTCCCCTTCAACTATGTCGTCGACCTGTATTTTTCCATCCGGAGCGGGCTCCACGATCTCGGCCATTCCCACATCTACGTCAGCCGCGGCTCGGGCACCTGGGGTCCCCCCATCCGGTTCCTTGCGCCGCCGGAAGTGACGGTGATCGAGATTGTCAAACGAAAACGGGATCAGCGCTGACAGAGGTCACGGCATCATGTTCAGTCCATCGGACATCGAATTCATCCGCTCCAGGGGTACGACGGAAGAGAGCGTGGCGCGGCAGATCGACCGGTTCCTGCAGGGCGCGGCGCACGTGACCCTCGACCGGCCGGCCACGGTCGGTGACGGGATCGTCCGGCTCGCCGGGGACGAGAAGGCTCGCCTGGCAGCCCTTCTCGACGGGGCGGCGGAGGCCGGTCGCTGTCTGGCGTTCGTTCCCGCCTCGGGCGCCGCCTCGCGCATGTTCAGGGACTGGCATGCCGCCTTCCACCGAGGCGGGTTCGCGAGCCGGCAGGAATCCGACGCCTTCGCGAAGAACCTGCCGCGCCATGCCTTTTACGGGGACCTGTGCGAGGCCCTGTCGAAAGCCGGCCGCGGCGTGGCGCAAACCGGGACCGCGGGCGGGGAGCGCGAGGTTCTCGACTTCATCCTGAACGAGAGAGGGCTCAACTACGCATGCAAACCCAAGGCGCTGCTGAAATTCCACCGGTACGGCGATGCCGCCCGGACGGCCCTGGAGGAGCACCTCGTGGAGGCGGCCCTGTACGTCAGGGACGGCAGCGGGCTGTGCCGCGTGCACTTCACCGTTTCCGGGGAGCATCGGCTGCCGGTGAGCGAGCTCCTGCAACGTGTGGTTCCCCGGTATGAAAAGGAACTCGGCGTGCGCTTCGAGATCGGGCTGTCGGTCCAGAGCGAGGCGACGGACACGATTGCCGTCGATCTCGACAACCGGCCGTTCCGGGCGCGTGACGGGAAACTGCTTTTCCGGCCCGGGGGGCACGGCGCGCTGCTGTACAACCTCAACGAGATCCGGGGCGACATCGTGTTCGTCAAGAATATCGACAACATCGTGCCGGACCGCCTCAAGGGCGCAACGGTTCTCTACAAGAAGGTCCTCGGAGGATACCTGGTTGACCTGCAGCAGGAGCTCTTCAGCCGTCTCCGGGTGCTGTCGGACCCCTCGGCCGGCGGGGATGCGGTGACAGAGGCCGCCCGTTTTGCGGCGGAGCGCTTGGCGGTCGCCCTGCCGTCGGGCTTCGAGGGCCGGTCCATCGACGAGCGCAGGAGGATCCTGATCGACGCACTGGACAGGCCCGTTCGCGTCTGCGGGATGGTGAAGAACGAGGGGGAACCGGGCGGAGGGCCTTTCTGGGTGAGGGGCAGGGACGGCGGGTGCTCTCTGCAGATCGTGGAGGAAGCCCAAGTGGACCGGGAGAAGGAGGGGCAGGGGCTCCTGTGGGCCTCGTCGACCCACTTCAACCCCGTCGATCTCGCATGCGGGGTGCGCGATTTCCGGGGCCGTCCGTACGATCTCGAGAGGTTCGTCGCCGCCGATCAGGTCTTCATCTCGACCAAGTCGCACGAGGGGAAGGACATCAAGGCCCTCGAACTGCCCGGCCTCTGGAACGGATCGATGGCCTTGTGGCACACGGTGTTTGTCGAGGTGCCCGTCGAGACCTTCAACCCCGTGAAGACCGTCGAAGACCTGCTGCGCCCCGCGCACCTGCCTGAACACGGCTAAGGGAAAACGGCGAAAAACGGCAACGGCGAGGCGTTCGATTCCCTGCCCTCGGGCTTAAGCCGTTCGCCTTGTGCCCGCCTTCAGATCATCTTGCCCTGTAACTGCCCCCTGTCCGCCGGGCAGACCCGGAGAAACGTGGTCGCCCTGCCGCGCCGGCACTTCACGGTCACCTCGCCCGCGCCTTTCGGAGCGTCTCCGTAGGCCGCGCAGATGGCGGCGGCCGAACGGCAGATCTCATCCGGCCCGCCGCCGGGAAGCATGCAGAGCGGCCCCGGGAAATCCCTCATCTGGAATACGGCGTCCTGCTCCTCGATGAGGGACTCGAGGGACTGGTTGTCCTGCCTGTTTCTGCCGACGATGACCTTGTGCCTCTCGCCGATCCGGATGTGGCGCCCCGACCTCAAAAGTTCCAGATCGCGGGTGGTGAAATCGGGGTGGCGGGCGAAGAGGTCCCTGAGGCGCCTCGAGAACATGGGATCCGTCAGGAGGCACCCCCCGGCGGGGTTCGAGTACTCGGTGATGCCGTAGCGCCCCGCGAGCTCCATCTGCCGCTTTCGGCCGCGGCCCGAGATGTCCAGGAGCCGCTCCCGGTCAACCTTCCCCTCCCGTTCCGGCTGTGTCTCGGGAAGCAGGCGCGCGGAGAGGGGACGAAGGACCCGGTCCGCGTAGCCCGAGTTCTTCGCCACGACGTGAAGCATCTGCCGGCTCTGCGACATGGGCCGCTGGCCCAGGACCTCGCCGGTAAAGACGAAATCGTATCCCATCTCCTCCATTTTCTTCCCGGCGATCCGGAGCATGAGGGTGTGGCAGTCGATACAGGGGTTCATGTTTTTGCCGTACCCGTAGCGCGGGGCCCTGACCACGGCGAGGTGCTCGGTGGTGATGTCGAGGACCAGGAGGGGCAGGCCGATCATCCCGGCGGCCGCGTGCGCCTTCCCGGCGTCGAAAAACGGGGTCCGGAAGGTCAGTCCCGTCACGTCGATCCCCTGTTCCTCGATCAGCTTGACCGAGACGATGCTGTCGAGCCCCCCCGAAAAAAGGGAGATGGCCCTCACCGGTGTTGTCGTAGCCGCTTCAGACAAGGCAATCGACCCTTTCGTGTGCGGTGTGCCTCTCCGCCTTCGCCGGATGATCCGCGGGAGATTGTCGCCCTCATACGCGATCCTGCCGGCCGGGCCGCGGTTTCCCGGCAGCGTGAACGGGGCGGGGTCGGCGGGAGGATGGATCCCGCCGGGACGCATCGGGCGGCGCTCGGCCGCAACGGCCCCGGGTGCATGGCGCGGGACCTCCGGCGGCGACGGCGCAGGGCGGTATCTTACCCGCCGCCCAGGGGAATGTCAAACGCAGGAGCGCCCCAAGAAAAGAGCCGTGGCTCTTTCGGGCCACGGCTCTGCGGGGTTCGGAAACCTTGAGGATTACATACCGCTCTTGAAGTTGTCCCTCATGAGCTCGCGGGCGATGATCATGCGGCGGATTTCGGAGGTGCCGGCGCCGATCTCCCACAGCTTCTGATCCAGGAAGTGACGGGTCACGCCGTACTCGGTGCAGTAGCCGTAGCCGCCGTGGATCTGGATCGCATCGAGACCGATCTTCGTGCCCACTTCGCCGCAGTACAGCAGGGAGGCCGCGGCCATGCGGTCGAGGTCCGTGCCCTTGCCGCCCGCCTTGTTGGGCAGCGAATCGCAGTAGGCGGCCGCGCTGTAGGCCATCCAGCGGGATGCCTTGTAGCCGCAGTACATGTTCGCCAGCTTCTCCTGGATCGTCTGGAAGGAGGCGATGGGCTTGCCGAACTGGACGCGCTCCTGGGCGTATTTCAGGGAGAGCTCGAGGCAGCTCCTCATGGACCCGAGGGTGCAGCCCGACAGGGTGATGCGCTCGGTGCAGAGGCCGGAGGTCAGAACGGCCACGCCCTTGTTCAGTCCGCCGATGAGGTACTCTTCCGGAAGCTCCATGTCCTCGAAGGTGACCAGGCCCGTGGGGGAGGTCCTCATGCCCCACTTCTTGATCTTCTCGACGGACCAGCCCTTCTGCTGCTTGGGGAAGCATATGAAGGTGGAGATGCCGTGGGGGCCCTTGTCGGGGTCGGTCTTCGCGTAGAACACCATGAAGTCGGCCACCGGTCCGTTGGTGATGAAGATCTTGCTGCCGTTGATGACCCACTTGTCGCCCTTCTTGATGGCGCGGGTCTTCATGCTCATGGCGTCGGAGCCGGCGTTGGGCTCGGTGATGCCGAGGCAGCCGATGTACTCGCCCGTGCAGGACTTGGGCAGGATGTCCATCTTCTGCTTCTCCGTCGCGTTGCGGCGGAAGTTGTCGAAGCACAGCGTCTGGCTGGCGCCGACGGTCATCGAGAGGGCGTTGCTGACGCGGGCGATCGTCTCGTAGGCCAGCAGGGTTTCCACGTAGCCCATGGCCGACCCGCCGTACTTCTCCTCGAACACGATGCCGTTGATGCCGAGCTTGCCGGTCTCGACGAAGAGACCCTCGGGCATCACATCCGCCTCGTACGCGTGCTCCATCTGGGGCTCGAGCCAGGCGACAGCCCACTTGTACACGCTGTCCTCGAGCATCTTTTGTTCTTCGGTGAAATTGAAATTCAACGCCATAACCAACTACCTCCCTTTCTTAAAATTTGGCCCCAAAACGCGAATTACGGATGTCTCCTGTGCCGGCGCATGGCATGAGCCGCATGATGTAAATCGCCCTGGGTGATCCTCTCTCTGTCGTCTCAGGCGTGGCGAAAGAACGGTGGGGCGGGGACTGCAAACGCCCTGCAACCGGCATTTGTGCATCCCTTAAAACGCGAGACATATACCGAATTGAAGACGTTCTGTCAAGGTTAAAAACGCCTATGGGCAGGGAAAAAGCGGCTTGCACGCGGCGGACGCCGCCGTCCCGGACGAAAGGCCCGTCGGGCCGCAGGCAAACGGGGGTGAGGCCGGCCCCGGCCCGGTCATCACCGGGGAGCCCAGGATGTGCGAATGCAGAACGTTGAGTTCAAATATCGCACACAAGCCAAACGCTTTGCCACGGCGCTTCGTCAGAAATTGAACGTTTATTGTGCGATAATGGCACGATTCGGCACCCGCCGTCCCGTTGTGATGTCCGGTGAGGACCGCTCCGGGGGGACCGCTCCCATTTCAATAGCTTGTATTTATTGCCGGATTTGAGGTCTGGCCTTCCGTTCTTTTCCGTCGAGCCCGCCTGCCGTGGCATTGTTATTGCTAATTATACGGGCACGGCGCTTGAGGAAATGCCCAAGACCCTGACAGACCCCCAAATTTCCTAGCGCTTGCTTTGAAAGAGGACATCCGGTGGATGGTTTTGGTCCCTCCTTTCCATCCACCGATGCCCTTTCAAAAACCCCCTCTGCCGAAGCAATCCCTGGATGAAAACATGCGGCGCTGCCTGTCCGGCTTGGCGGTCCCCGTGCTCGTGCCGGTCGTACTTTCTTCAGCTGGGCGGTCGAACCGCGCAATCCCCCGCCGGCCCATGCAGGCCCTCTGATCCGCTTCCCTGGGAAATGAAAAAGCCGGCCCCGCAAGGAGCCGGCTTTTTGCCTGTTTACGCGCGGAGCGCGGGAGCGCTTACATGATTCTCATGCCCATGAGCAGGGCGATGGCCGACAGGATCGCGCCGCTCCACAGCAGGGTCATCGTGGTGTAGCCCATGACGGCCCTGGCCGACAGCCCGGCGAGGCCCAGAAGCGGGAGGGCCCAGAAGGGCTGGATCATGTTCGTCCACTGATCGCCCCAGGCCACCATCATGGCCGACCTCGTCATGTCGATGCCCATGGTATTGGCCGCCTCGATCGTGATGGGGCCCTGCACGAGCCACTGGCCGCCTCCGGAGGGGACGAACATGTTGATGATGCCCGCCGCCCAGAACTGGAGCATGTAGAACGTCACCGGCGTCGAGATGGCCACGAACCAGGTGGCGATGACCTTCCCGAGTCCCGTGCCGATCATGATCCCCTGGATGCCCCCGTAGAGCGGGAACTGCAGGGCGATGCCGCCCGCCCCCTTGATGGCGGTGTTGACGGCCTTGATGTAGTTCACGGGCTTGCCGTGGAACAGCACGCCGAGGATGAAGAACAGGAAGATGACGATGTTGAGGTTGAGGTCCAGGCCCTTCTTGATGAAGTGGTTGACCAGGTAGGCGACCCCCATGAGCCCGAAGACGATGTTGATCGCGTAGCTGTGGTCGATCCGCTCAGCCAGGGTGGGCTCGGCCGGCCTTTCCACGAAGACGGTTTCGTCGGCGATCTCCTTGAGTTTGTCCCCGCTGATCTCCTGCACCTCCTCCTCCTTGGGGTGGATCAGGGCGTACAACACGGGGAGGGTGAAGATGATCAGCAGCGCCGCGATCACGTTGTAGGATGCGAAGATGGTGTCGGCCACGGGAACCGGCGCCCCGGTGACCTTCTCGATGAAGTTCTGCGCGTGCTTCGAGGTGGCGATGACCAGGGGGATCGACCCGGAGAGCCCCTGGTGCCAGACGACGAACCCGCTGTAGCCCGCCGCGATGAGGTAGGGGTAGTCCACCTTTTTCGTGCGCTTGGCGATCTCGAGGGCCAGGAGACCCCCGACGATGAGGCCGAAGCCCCAGCTGAGCCAGGAGGCCACGGCCGCCACGAAGGAGACGATCATCCCGGCCTTGATGGGCGTGTCGCCCCGGCCGGCGATCCAGACCAGCACCCTCTTGACCGCGGGCGAGAGGGCCAGGCAGTGCCCCGTCACGAGGACCAGGATCATCTGCATGGCGAAGGCCACGATCCCGTAGATGCCGTTTCCCCAGGCCACGATCATCTTCATGATGTCCGTCGGCGTGAAGATAAGGGCCAGGACCGCCGAGAGGAACGTCAGCAGGATGGCGAAAAGATAGGCGTCGGGAAGGTAGTGCCGCATGAAATAGGTGAACATCGATGCAAGCCGTCTGAGCATGATAAAACCTCCTTTCGGAATGCCTCTGCTGCCCCGCCGTGCGGCCGCAGCCGGGCGGGGCCATGGAAAACCGGTGTATGAAAGATGGACGATAATGGGATCTATGCATCAGGAGGCGCTGCCGGCCAGGGTGCAAGTCCCTCCGTTTACAGACTGGGCAGGTGCGGCAGAACGGCCGGCGCGGCCGGGCGGGTGAACACGCCGTTCCGCGTCGACACACAGGCCTATATCCAATTTAATTGTTTTTTTCCAGCGTTTTTTTACGGGGCCGGGGCTTCGCGGGGAGGGGATTCGCGTCGGGTTAAACCCGGTATCGAAGTTCGTTCCGCACGGGGGTTCCCTGGGCCGAGACCGTCACGATTTCGCCCACCGCTTCCAGGTCGGCCATCCGGCGGACGGAGCCCTGGAGATGGATGGCCCTGCCATCGAAGAACACCTTCAGGGTCGGGATCCGGATCCGGGGGTTGGTTGCGATGTGGGCCTTGATCCGGGCCGCGAGCATCCTGCCCCGCAGCTCCTCCCACGCCCCGAGGGTGAGCGCCCCCGCCTTTTCCTGAAGGGACCGGCACAGGACGTCCGTGATCTCCTCGAAGGTCTGCACCGCCGTGTTGAAGACCATGTCGTAGGCAGCCACGTCGTACCAGTCGCGGTGGAAGTTGGCCCGGATGAAGGCTGCCCGGTCGTTGTCCATTTTTTCGATGAGCCGGGCCGCCGTCTTTCGGTCCACCCCGTCCTTGCGCATCACCCGGTCGACCCGCTGGTCGATGGGCGCCGTGAGGCGCACCCGGAGCACGTGGGGCATTCCCTCGAGGAGGAAATTGGCGCCCCGGCCCACGAGGACGACGCGGTCGTCCATGGCGCGTTCGTCGATGTAGGAGTCCACGAGGGCCATGAGACCCCGATATTCCCAGTCGAAGCGGTCCCACAGGGTCGGCCGGCCCTCGTCGATCTCGTTGAGCAGCGCGATCCAGCGCTCCCCCTGCGCCCGCAGATCGGCGAGGATCCGGTCCTTCCCCACGTAGTCGTATCGCATCCGCTGCGCCACGGCGGTGCCGATCTCCTGTCCGCCGCTCCGGTATTCCCTGGATATGGTGAGGATGGCCATGGCGTCGTGTTCCTATGGCGGGTTTCCCGCGGCCGGATGAAAGAGCCCCGCCGCGGCGCCGGGAGGGGTCACTTCCTGGACGAGACCTTGTGGCGGACCCAGAGCTTGCCGACGGCGATGACACCGACGGCGAAGAGGGCCTCCATCGTGTACTGGAACCACGGCGGGGATGCGAAGTGCGCCACGACGACGGGGTCCGTGACGATCATCTCGGCCCCGACCTTGCCGAGGACCGCAGCCCCAATATAGATGATGATCGGGTACTTGTCCATCAGGATGGACAGCAGGCTGCTGGTGAAAACGACGAAGGGGATGCTCAGGCCGAGGCCGAAGATGAGGAGAAAGAGGTTTCCCTTCGACGCGCCGGCCACGGCCAGCACATTGTCGACGGACATGGTGATGTCGGCGACGACGATGACCCAGAGGGCCTGCCAGATCGAGTGGGCCTCGCGGTGAACCTCCTCCCCCGGGGTCCCTTCGACGAAAAGCTTCACGGCGATCCAGAGGATAAAGAGACCCCCGACGAATTTCACGTAGGGCGTCTGCAGGAGCTGGGCCGCGAAAAAGGTCAGGACGACCCTCAGCAGCACGGCCGCACCGGAGCCGAGCAGGATCCCCTTCTGCCGCTGCCTGCGCGGCAGCGAGCGGACCGCCATGGCGATCACGACGGCATTGTCTCCGGCAAGGATGAGGTCGATGAGGATGATGCTCAGGAGTGAGGCGAAGAATTCCCAGCTGAAGCTGATATGTCCCAACAGATCCGGACTCACGGCGGGGGATGGTCTCCTGTCTCGTGCAATGCCTCCGGGGCGCGTCCCGGGGACCTTTGCTAAGTGGCGAAACTCGCACAACCCCCCCCCGTTTGTCAATGAAATTATCCTTCGGCCGGATGCGCCGGATCGGTCTCCGGCGGCCGTTGCGCCCGGTCCGGAGGCGCTCGTCGAGGGCCCCGCGGGGCCCAGATTCGCGCTTGCAAGATGGGGGGTTGCTGTTATAATACACAATCTTCGCGCCCGGGCATTACCGCACGAAGGGGCGTGGAAACAGCGGAGAGGGGCCATGTCCAGAGACGCCGAGTTTCTGAAGGAATTGCAGCGCAAGTTCGAACAGAAGCTCCGGGAGCACGAGATCGACGTCGTCGAGCACTGGAAGGAGCGCCTGGACCGGATCTACGCCATGAGGCCCGAGGGGATTGCCTCCCTGCAGCTCGAGATCCGGAAGCTCTCCGAGACCATGGCGAACCGGGTCAAAACGCTGAAAAAGGGATGAAATGAAGGAGATCGCGAATTTTCTCTTCGAAGTGGGCATGCTGAACAAGACCCCGCGCACGGGGTTTCAATTTCTCGGCTCCGGCAAGGAGTCGGTCGCGGAGCACATCCTGAGGACCCTCTTCATCGGATACTCGCTCTGCAAGCTCGATCCGTCCGTCGACGAATTGAAAGTGCTCCGGATGTGCCTCGTCCACGATCTGCCCGAGGCGCGCACGGGCGACATGAACTACATGTACAAGAAGTACGTCACCGTCGACGAGGAGAAAGCCGTTCGGGAGCTTACGGAAAACCTGCCCTTCGGGGACGAGATCAAGTCCGTCCTTGCGGAGTTCAACGGGAAGAAGACGAGGGAGTCCCTGCTGGCTCACGACGCGGACCAGCTCGGACTTATCCTTCTGCTCAAGGAATACGGGGACCTCGGCAACAAGTACAGCCGGGAGTGGCTCGACTACGCCGTCCGCCGGCTCTGCACCGACGAGGGCAGGAAGCTCGCCGACACCATTCTCCGGACGGACTGGACGCAATGGTGGTTCCGGGACAAGAGCGACTGGTGGGTCAACGGCAACCGGAAATAGGACAGGGGGACAGGCAATGAAGTGGACCCGTTCGTGGATCGCGGGATTGGCGGCGCTCGTCGTTGTGCTGTCGGGCTGCGTCTCCGACGCGGAACTCAAGGAGAAGGCGAAGGGGCACATCCGCATCGGGGAGGCCAATATCCAGGCCGGCCAATACCCGCAGGCCCTAAAGGCGCTCCAGGAAGCTGAAAAACTAACCCCCGATGATCCCAAGGTGCACTACGATCTCGGGCTTGCTTACGATAGAATGGAGTTTATCGATGAAGCCGTCAAGGAATTCCAGAAGGCCATCGCGCTCAAACCCGATTATTCCGAGGCGCTGAATTATCTCGGGACGATCTATCTTGAGAAGCAGGGAAAATACGAAGAGGCTATCGTGTTGTTTAAACGGGCCCTGGCCAACCCCCTGTACGAAACGCCCGCGCTGCCCCTCTACAACATGGGGCGGGCCTGCGTGGCCAAAGGCGACCTGAAGGGGGCCTATGCCAGCTTCAGCGAGGCGATCCGAAAGGAGCCGAGGACCCACCTCATGCCCGTTCTGGAGCTGAACCTCGGGGTCATCGACTACCGCCAGGGGATTTACCTGGAAGCCGAGAGACACCTTCAGAAATCCGTGGAGCGGGCCCCCAATCTTGCCGAGGCGCATTACTGGCTCGGCATGACGCAGATGCAGCTCCGCAAGCGCAAGGAGGCTGCCGAGTCGTTCAGGAAAGTCATCCAGCTCGCGCCCGATTCGGAGTGGGCGGCCAAATCTAGGGAGAATCTGAGCCGGCTGTAATCCGTTACGGCCGGGCCGGCGGAATCGAGTGACCATGGCAAGCAAGCGACAGAGACGCACCGAAGAATTCAAGACGCGGAAGAAGAAAAAGACCTTCAGGCTGTTCTTCGTTCTTGCCGCCGTGCTCATCGGCGGCGGGTTCCTGGCCTTTCTCATCTGGGCCCTCTCGGACACCCTCTTTCCGCCCGATGCCCAGGAGGCCGCAGCCAGGCGTGAGAGGAAGGAGGTGACGCTCTTCTTCTCCGATGCCAACGAGCGGTTCCTCGTCCCGGAAAAGCGCCTGGTCCCGAAGGGGAAGACAGACCTCGCGCAGGCCGAGGAGATCGTGCGGGCCCTCGTCGAGGGGCCGAAGCTGGGGAGCGTCCGGACCCTCCCCGCGGGGACCAGGCTTCTGGGGATTCGAATCGCCGACGGGACAGCCGTCCTGAACTTCGACAATCCTTTCATCGAGCAGCACCCGGGCGGCACCGCGAGCGAGGCCGCCACGGTCTACTCTCTGGCCAACTCCCTTGCCGGGAACCTGCCGGAGGTCAAGCGGATCCGCATCCAGGTCGGCGGCAAGGACGTCACGACGATCAAGGGACACATCGATCTGCGGGAGCCCATCGCCCCGGACAGGGAAATCGCGAAGCAGGCACAGGCCGGGGGGTAGGCGGCCCGCCGGCGCTCCCGGCAGGGACTTGCGGGAAAGGACTGCCTGCGCCCGCAGGCGACGCGGTAGCCATGGCAAGAGTGAAGCTGTCGAGAATCCGGAACATCGGGGTCGTCGCCCACATCGACGCGGGGAAGACGACGGTCACGGAGCGGATTCTCTACTACACGGGCAAGTCCTACAAGATGGGCGAGGTCCACGACGGCGAGGCCGTCATGGACTGGATGCCCCAGGAGCAGGAGCGGGGGATCACCATCTCTTCCGCCGTGACCACCTGCGACTGGCGCAACCACGAGATCCATATCATCGACACCCCGGGGCACGTGGACTTCACGATCGAGGTCGAGCGCAGCCTCCGGGTTCTCGACGGCGCCGTCGTGGTCTTCTCCGCCGTGGAGGGCGTGGAGCCGCAGTCTGAGACCGTCTGGCACCAGGCCGACAAGTACGGCGTCCCCAAGATTGCCTTCATCAACAAGATGGACCGGGTCGGCGCGGACTTCTCCAACGCCGTGCAGATGATGCGGGAGCGCTTCGCATCCGTGCCATTGCCCGTCCAGGCCCCCCTCGGAGAATCCGATCATTTCCGGGGGATCGTCGACCTGGTCCGCATGCGGCTCGTCACGTGGCGGGAGAACACCCTGGGGGCGGCCCTCGACGTCTCCGAGATCCCGGAGGACATTCGCGCGGAGGCCGAGGCCCGCCGCGAGCGCCTGCTGGAAACGGTCGCCGAGGCCGATGACGGGATTGCCGAGAAGTATCTGGCCGAGGAGCCCGTCACGGAGGCCGAGCTGATCCGGGCGATCCGAAAAGCCACCGTCTCCCTCAAAATCGTGCCCGTCCTGTGCGGGGCGGCGCTTCGCAACAAGGGGGTCCAGCTCATCCTGGATGCCGTCGTCGATTACCTGCCGTCGCCGGAAGACATCCCGCCCGTCAGGGGCGTGAACCCCGTCACGAAGGCCCAGGAGGAGCGCCCAGCGAGCGACCGCGCGCCTTTCACGGCGCTTGCCTTCAAGGTTGCCATGATGGAGGGCCGGAAGATCACCTACGTGCGCATCTACTCGGGGCTGCTGAAGGCGGGCGACGAGGTCTTCAACGCGACGAAGGGCCGCAGGGAGAAGGTGGCCCGCCTGCTCAAGATGCACGCCAACAAGCGAGAACGCATGGACGCGGCCGGGGCGGGCGACATCATCGCCGTGGCGGGCCTCAAGGAGGCCCAGACCGGCGACACCCTCTGCAGCGAGTCGAAGCCCCTGATCCTCGAGTCCATCGAGTTCTACAACCCCGTGATCAGCCAGGCCATCGAGGCCAAGACTCCCGCCGACCAGGAAAAGCTCCCCGACGTGCTCGCGAAGATCAGCGAGGAGGACCCCACGCTGAAGGTCAAGTACGACGAGGAGACGGCGCAGACGGTCATCTCGGGGATGGGCGAGCTCCACCTCGAGGTCGTCGTCGACCGGCTCCAGCGGGAATACAACATCCACGTCAACACGGGAAAGCCGAGGGTGGTCTACCGCGAGACCATCCAGAAGGCCGTGGAGGCCGAGGGCCGCTTCGAGCGGGAACTGGGTGAAAAGAGGCATTTCGGGCACGTCAGGCTCGCCCTCGAACCGCTGGCGAGGGGCGCCGGGGTCGAGATCCGCAACGAACTGGCTCCCGAGACCGTCCCTGCGGAATTTCACCCCGTCATCGAGGAATCCATCGGAGAGGCCGTGCTGAGCGGCGTCGTGGCGGGATACCCCGTGCTCGATATCCGGGTCCGGATCACGGGCGGCTCCGTCAAGGAGGGGGAGTCCTCCGCGATCGGCTACAGGATCGCCACGCAGGCCGCCTTCCGGGAAGGCTGTTCCAAGGCCGACCCCGTTCTCCTGGAGCCGATCATGAGGGTCGACGTCCTGACGCCGAAGGACTTCATGGGCGAGGTCATCGGGGACCTCAATGCACGCAGGGGCGAGGTCGAATCCGTCAACCCCAAGGGCCCCGTGACGGAGATACGCGCCGATGTCCCCCTCCGGGCGCTCTTCGGGTATTCGACGGATCTCCGGTCGGCGACCCAGGGCAGGGCGGTGTTCAGCATGCAGTTCCTCCGCTACGACAAGGCATAAGCAGGGTCCAGGGGACAGGGTTCAGGGTCCAGGGAAGAAGAAACAGCATCAGCAAAGCCCCGGCCGTTACGGCACTGGGGCTTTTTTGTCCGGTACCCGCACGCTCACGACGCTCTTTCTCTGTGTATTCCCGCACCCTGTCCCTCCGAACCCGCTTTTTATGTGCAAATTCCGCACGGAATCAGTTGAAAAAGGTACGTCACCCTGCTATAGACAGGATGGCGTGCGCATCTTGACGGGTCTGAACAGTCAAGAGCCGTCGAAATGCTTGAGGGGAACTTTTCGCCGTATCCCGCCTGTCCCCTGGACCTTGAACCCTGGACCCTGGAAAGAGTGCAACCATGTCGCGGATCATAGAGCAGGGCGAAACGATCCCAACACCCGTCAGGACATCCTCCGCGTTCAGCACCGACAAGGACAAGCTGATCAAGGGGATTCACCGGATCAGCGCCTTCCTGACGGCTCCCTCCAGCGTGGAGGACATCCTGGGGAAAATCCTCGACGAGGTCGTCGACTCCATGGGGTTCGACCGGGGGATCATCCTGCTGCTCGACGAAAGGCGGGAGAACCTCTGCACGCGGGTCGTGAAAAATTACAGCGAGGAGGAAGCCCGGCGGGCCTTCTCGGTGCACTTGAGCCTGAAGAAACACGACAGTTTCGAGACCCGCGTCGCGAAAACGGGGCACTACATCGCTCTGGAGGACTCCGAGACGGATCCCCGCACGACGGAAACGGACCGCAAGATTTCCGCTTTCTACAAGCGCGGCTCCACGTTCTACGCGCCCCTGAAGATCGAGGACGACGTCATCGGGATCATCGCGGTCTGGACGAAGGAGAAGTCCCGCTTTTCCTCAGACGAGATTGACATCCTCCTCACCTTTGCCAACCAGGTGAGCATCGTCATCCACATCACCCGTCTCTTCGAGATCAACCGGGAGAAGATCGATCAGCTTCTCAGTCTCCAGGAGGCCGTTTCGGGCCTGAACTCCACCTACTCGATCGAGCGCATCCACGAGATCCTGATCCGCAGCGCCCTGAGAATAGGCAAGGCCGAGAAGGCCCTGATCTACTTCCTCGATATCGAGAAGAACCGCGTCTTCATCAACGACGGGGAGCGCGGGTTCATCGACGACGGGAACGAATACGGGGACCGGATCGGCAAGACCATCATCCGCAAGGCTCTCGACGGCGATGCCATTACCGTCCGGCAGCGGGAGGACGGGGAAGGGGACGACACCGTGCCGCTCTACGACGGCTACCCCAGCGAGGTGGCGATCCCTCTCAAGGTGAAAGACCGCTTCAAGGGGGTGCTTCTGCTGGGGAAGAAGGCGGGTGCGTACTCCCGGGATCAGATCAATGTCCTGGACATCCTCGTCAACAACGCCGCCACGTCCTACGACAGCGCCATCATGCACTCCATGCTGTCCATCGAGGCCAAGTCGCTCAAGACGGAAGTGGAGAAGCTCAAGGAACGCGAGGACTTCCTCCTGGGCTTCCACAACATCCTCGGCAAGTCGAAGAAGATGGTCGGCATCTTCCACGTGATCGAGGAGGTGGCCAAGCACGACACCAACATCCTGATCCAAGGGGAGAGCGGCACGGGGAAGGAACTCGTCTCGCGCGCCATACACCGGCAGAGCCAGCGGCACGAGAAGCGGTTCGTCGACGTCAATTGCGCGGCCATCCCGGGGACACTCCTGGAAAGCGAGCTGTTCGGCTACGAGGCGGGCGCCTTCACCGACGCGAGGAAACGCAAGATCGGTCTGCTGGAATACGCCAGCGGGGGCACGCTGTTTCTCGACGAGATCGGCGACATGAGCCTGCCGCTGCAGGCAAAGTTCCTGCGGATGCTCGAAGACGGCCACATCCGCCGCCTCGGCGGCAACGAGTCCATCCCCGTCGACGTGCGGTTCATTTTCGCCACGAACCGGGACCTGTCGAGGATGGTCTCGGAAGGATCCTTCCGGGAGGATCTCTACTACCGCATCAGTGTCGTGCCGATCATTCTGCCGCCGCTGCGCGAGCGGGGCGACGACCTCCTGCTGCTGGCCCGCAACTATGTGGACGAGTTCAATCGGAAGTTCAACAAGAAGGTCAAGGGGTTCACGAAGGAGGCGGAGGAGATCCTGCGCCGTTACTCCTGGCCCGGAAATGTCCGCGAACTCAAGAACATCATCGAGCGGGTCATGATCCTTCGCGACGTGGGCCGGTTCATCACGCCGGAGAACATCCCCGCCGAGATCAAGGCGTCGGCGGCGCAGGAGCCCGTCGTTCAGGTCGACGAGCTGCTCCCGCTCACCTCGGAGACGGACCGGATTGACTACAGGCTGGCCGTTGAAAAGCTCACGGGAAAGATCAAGGAGCGCATCCTCACGCGGGCCCTGAAACTGAGCGGGGGAAACAGGACAAAGGCGGCACGGCTGCTGAACATTTCCCGATACGCGCTCATCCGGGAACTCAAGAAGGTGGGAAAGAGTGCCGAATCGGGCACTTAGGCAAACCGTGCAGGAATTGAACAATGTGTGCGAATGTAGAACATTCCGGGAAACCGCGAAAACCGGGACTTGCTGCGCTGCCGCCCTCCTTGCTGTGCTGATTTCGCACGGCACAGGGGTCCTCGATGGCCTCCCCTTCTTTATAATATGCCGTAATCATTGATATATTTGTTTTGGCACTGTTATTGCTCAGTTACCAGTGCGAGACCTTCGGATGACTGACCTTTAACATAAAGAGAGATAAGGAATTTATCGAATAGGAAAGGTAGATCCTCTCTGAAGGTCTCACAAAACAGACACCCCTCAATAATGATCGTGCTTTAGGTTTGCGAATCGGCGGATGGTTTTTGGTTCCCTCCTTTCCATCCGCCGACCCCCTGACAGAAAAGGGAGGGGGTTGGGGAACAGCCTCTCTTTTACCATAGAATTGGTGGATGAGCCGTCCGTCATCCACCAATTTTTTTTGTTCAACGTCCGGCGCTGACAATCGGCTTTGCAGAGAACCATCCGAGATGGGATTCCGCGGCGGGGCCTCTGGAATCTTTCTTCCCATCTTAGAAGCTGTCAGCGAAGAATCAAAGAAAGGTCCATGGCCTGCCGGCCGGTCAGAAGGACCAGATGCAAGGCGCCGTCTCAGGCAGAGGGGAAGAAGGTTTGACGGTGAGAAGGTTGGGGAAGCAGGGGGCATGATGCTTGCCACCGACTCATCCAACGTTCTTACCCTCTCGCCTTCTTACATTCTCTGGCCGGGGGGATGCACCCCCGTCGCCAGCCTTCACAGCCGTCCTTCCGCCCTCAGCCTGTCCAACGACGCCTTGACCTGCGGCATCGCCTCCAGGGCCGCTTTTTCGCCTTCGAGGACCGCCTCGTGGCGCTTGGTGAAGTCCAGCGGCCCGATGTGGCTTACCTCGGGACGAATCACGATATCGGCCCGGCCGAGCTGGTTCTGGGCGATCCTGGAGTACATGATGACGACGGACTGCATGATGGTCTCCAGGAGCGTCTTCGGGGGAGGGCTCTCGACGCCCATCGAGATGTCGACGGCAATGACGAGGTCGGCGCCCTTTTTTCTCGCATAATCGACGGGCACGGGACTCACAATGCCCCCGTCCACGTAGATCCGGGAGCCGATCCGGACGGGCTGGAAGATCCCGGGAACGGAGCAACTTGCCCTGACGGCCGTTCCCGTGTTACCCGAGGCAAACACGATTTCCTCGCCCGTCTGGATGTCCGTCGCCACGGCGTAGAACGGTGTCCGGAGCTTTTCGATGGGCGTGTCCTTCAGCATGCGGTTGACGAAGGCCTCGAGCTTCTCGCCCTTGATGAACCCGTTGTCCGGCACGGTCAGATCGACGATGTCCCCCTTCTCGACGGGAAAGGAGAGGCTCTGGAGCTGGAAGGCGTTGAACCCGTAGGCGTACAGGCTGCCGACCAGGCTGCCGGCGCTGGTGCCGACAATCATGTGGATCGGCACCCGGTTGCTCTCCAGGATCTTGAGTACGCCAATGTGCGCGAACCCCCGCGATGCGCCTGCGCCGAGGACGATGGCGACCCGGGCCGGCGGCTTGTCGGTCCGGGTCGGCGGGGGCGCCTGCTTCCAAAGGCAGCCCGCCGTCGAGGCCAGCAGGACGGCGGTGAAAACGATGCGCAGGATTCGGCTCATCATGCTCCTCATTCACAAACGGCAAGTGCCTCTTCAGGCCAGTAACCGGCGGCACGCAGGAAGGCAGCCGGTAAAGGACAGGGGGTTAGAGGGTCCGAAGGTGTGACGGTTCGAGAAGCGGGGAGCATGAAATTGTCCGCTGACGGATCCAACGTTCTTGCCTTCTCACCCTCTCACCTTCCTGCCTTCGGATGCCCCCCGTCAACACCCGTTTAGGGGCGCCTCAAGCATCTTCGGAATCAAGGCAGCCGCTGCACAAAAAACCGGGCATTCCAGTCGAATGCCCGGTTTTTCTGACAGCCTGATTTACTCGGTGTAACTACTTCTTGGCCGGTGCTGCCGGGGCCGGAGCCGGAGCCGCGGGTGCCGGGGCCGGAGCTGCTGCCTTTTCGGGAGCCTTCTCGGGTGCCGGAGCGGGTGCCGGAGCGGGTGCCGGAGCGGGCGCGGGCTTCTTCTCCTCTTGCTTAGCGCAGCCTACAAACGAGAAAGAAACGGCGAGCAAAAGGGCGAGGACCAGTGCGAATGCCTTCTTCATCAGTTGTTTCACCTCCTTTTGACTTTTTACCCTTGCGGGCAGTTGTTCTCAAGGGTCGGTTTATACTTGATCGGGGTGGGCTTGTCAACAGAAATTATTGACGATTAAGTGCGGGAAATCACACGCTGAACCGGAAATAGGCAATGTCCCCGTCCATCATTGCGTAATCCTTTCCCTGGAAATGCAAGAGCCCCTTTTCCCTGGCCGCCGCAACGGTCCCGGCCTCGAGGAAATCGTCATAGTGCAGGATCTCGGCGCGGATGAAGCCCTTCTCCATGTCCGTGTGAATCCTGCCCGCCGCCTGCGGCGCCCTCGTTCCCCTGCGTATGGTCCAGGCCCGCAGCTCGGGGCCCACGGTGGTGTAGAACGTGATGAGATCAAGCAGGGCGTAGCCTTCGCGGATGATCTGCTGGAGGCCCGATTCCTTCAGGCCGAGGTCCTCCAGGAAGTCCTGCCGCTCCTCCGGGTCGAGCTTGGCGATCTCCATCTCGAGATCGCCGCAGATGACCGCCACGCGCGAGCCGTCCTTCGCTGCCGTCTCGCGGACCTTCGCAATGTACGCGCCGTCCTCCTTGAGGACCTTCTCGCTCACGTTGGCGACGTAGAGCACCTTCTTGGAGGTCAGCAGGTGCGCCTCCGCCAGGATCTCCTGTTCGTCTTCCTGCACGTCGAGGTTCCGCGCGGGAATGCCCCGCTTGAGGGCGTCCTCGTAGCGGCGGTAGACCTCCAGGGCCTTGCGGGCCGCCTTGTCGCCTGCCCTGGCAACCTTGTCCGTCCTGGCGATCCTCCTGGCCAGAGTGTCCAGGTCGGCCAGGATCAGCTCCATGTTGACGATCTCGATGTCGCGGACCGGGTCGACGGGGCCGTAGATGTGGGCAATGTCCGGGTTGTCGAAGCAGCGCACGATGTGGACGATGGCGTCCACCTGGCGGATGTGCCCGAGGAACTGATTGCCGAGTCCCTCCCCCTTGCTGGCCCCCCTCACGAGTCCCGCGATGTCGATGAACTCGATCGTCGTAGGGGTCACCTTCGGGGGCTTGACGACGGAGGCGATCCGCTCGAGCCGCTCGTCGGGGACGCGGACGATTCCCGCGTTGGGATCGATCGTGCAGAACGGGTAGTTGGCCACCTCGGCCCCGGCGCAGGTCAGCGCGTTGAAGAGGGTCGATTTTCCGACGTTGGGGAGGCCGATGATGCCGCAGTTGAAGCCCATGCAAGACGCCCTGAAGGGTTGCTGTGATCGCCGTTGCCGGACGGCCGGGGCACCCTGAACGTATTGAGTTTGCCCCGGAGTGTCAAGGGAATTGTTCCCGGCGAACGACGAAAAAGGGGCCGGCATTTCTGCCGGCCCCCGGTCAGGCGAATCGTTCCCTTACTTTTCCAGGGGGATTCTCATGGAGTAGAAGGACCTGTAGACGAAGAACACCGCAATGGCCAGGAACACGAGCCCGATCGTGATGGCCGTGCCCCTCATGTCCGGGGCGATGGCGATTTCCATCGCCAGGATGCCGAACAGGGTGGTGAACTTGATGATCGGGTTCAGGGCCACCGAGGAGGTGTCCTTGAAGGGGTCGCCGACGGTGTCGCCGATGACGGCAGCCGCGTGCAGGGGCGTCCCCTTTTCCTTGAGGTCGACTTCGATGACCTTCTTCGCGTTGTCCCAGCAGCCGCCCGCGTTGGCCATGAAGAGTGCCTGGTAGAGACCGAAGACGGCGATGGAGATCAGGTAGCTGATGAAGAAAGAGGTCGACTCGGGCCCCTTCACGGGGGCGGACAGGAACGCGAAGGCCAGGGCGAAGAAGAAGATGGCGATGAAGATGTTGAACATGCCCTTCTGGGCGTACACCGTGCAGATCTTCACGACCTCCTTCGAGTTCTCCGTCGAGGCCGAGAGGCTCGCCGCGTCGTCGAGCTTGATGTGCTCCTTGATGTACTGGACGGCCCGGTAGGCTCCGGTCACCACGGCCTGCGTGGAGGCTCCCGTAAACCAGTAGATGACGGCGCCGCCGCAGAGCAGGCCCAGCAGGGTCCAGGGGTTGAGCAGGTTGAGAATCTGTTCGGGCTGAATCCCCAGCGCCTTCCGGAGAAGCAGGATCAGGGAGAAGATCATCGTGGTGGCGCCGACGACAGCCGTGCCGATGAGCACGGGCTTGGCGGTTGCCTTGAAGGTGTTGCCGCAGCTGTCGTTCTCCTCCAGGTAGTGCTTGGCCACGTCCATGCGGGGCTTGAAGCCGTAGTCCTTCTCGATTTCCTTCTCCACGTTGGGGATAGCTTCGATCAGGGAGAGCTCGTAGATCGACTGCGCGTTGTCCGTCACGGGGCCATAGCTGTCGACGGCGATGGTCACGGGCCCCATGCCGAGCATGCCGAAGGCCACCAGGCCGAAGGCGAAGACGGCCGTGTATTCCATGAAGGCCGACAGCCCGAGGGTGCTGGTGTAGTAGGCGATGAACATGAGCGCGAAGATCGAAATGCCGATCCAGAAGGCGGCGAAGTTGCCCGCCACGAACCCGGAGAGGATGTTCAGCGAGGGGCCGCCTTCGCGGGACGCCGTGACGACCTCGGCCACGTGCCGGGAGTTGGAGCTCGTGAAGACCTTGACCAGTTCGGGGATCAGGGCCGCCGACAGGGTGCCGCAGCTGATGATCACGGAGAGCTTCCACCACAGCTCATTGGGGTAGTGTCCCAGCTGCCACTTGCTGATGATGAAGGTGACGATGATGGAGATAACCGAGGTGATCCAGACAAGCGATGTCAGGGCCGCCTCGAAGTTGACCTTTTCCTTGCCGCCCCAGAGGGAGTCGGTGAGCATCTTGTTGATGAAGTATGAGCCGATGGAGGTGACGATCATGAGGATGCGCATGATGAAGATCCACACGAGCAGCTCCGCCTGGTACTGGGGCAGGCAGGCCAGCACGATGAAGCTGATGAGCGCGACACCCGTCACGCCGTAGGTCTCGAAGCCGTCCGCCGTGGGGCCCACGCTGTCGCCCGCGTTGTCGCCGGTGCAGTCGGCGATGACGCCGGGGTTGCGGGGATCGTCTTCCTTGATGGTGAAGACGATCTTCATGAGGTCCGAGCCGATGTCGGCGATCTTCGTGAAGATGCCGCCGCAGATACGCAGGGCCGAGGCGCCCAGCGACTCGCCGATGGCAAAGCCGATGAAGGCCGCGCCCGCCACTTCGCGGGGCATGAAGACCAGGATGATGAGCATCATGATGAGCTCGACGCAGACCAGCAGAACGCCGATGCTCATGCCGGCGGTCAGCGGAATGTCGAGCAGCTTCATGGGCTTGCCCTCGAGGGAGGCAAAGGCCATGCGCGCGTTGGCCAGCGTGTTCATGCGGATGCCGAACCAGGCCACGCCGTAGGATCCGAGAATGCCGACGACGGTCCAGGCCAGGATCAGTAGGACGTCGTTCATCCCCATATGCTGCAGGAAGCCGAAGTAGTAGAAGATACAGGCACCGATGAAGACGAACAGGATGAACAGGAACTTGCCCTGCTGGATGAGGTAGGTGCGGCAAGTTTCAAAAATGACCTGCGCAACGTCCAGCATGGACTTGTGGGCCGGAAGCCCCTTGACCTTGGCGTACATGAAGTAGCCGTACGCCATCCCCAGGAAGCAGATCACGAAACCGACCATGAGCAGGTTGTTCTGGGCGGCCGTAAGCGGGGGAATGACCAGATCTGCCTCGCTTGCGAACACGGGCGCCGCAAGGAGCAGAACGATGAGCGCCAGAAATACAGCGCTGAAGACACGTTTGACTCTCTCGCTAATCATCTCTCCATCTCCTCCCAATTAAATTGGTTTAAAAAGAACCGGAATGAACCAACCATTAAAGCCGCCGTGACATAGCAAATATTGGCTCTTTTGTCAAAGACTTTATTGCCCGGGACGTCCGTCCGGGGAATGCGGGGGGCTGGGGGGCCGGCCAAGCGGGAAGGAAGTCGAACACGGAGGGCGGAATCTGAAATTTTATCATGATTCCGCTGGGATATCTTCATCCGGTGCGGGTTTTCGCCCTCGGGCGTTAAAGCGGTTCATGGCCGATGGGGCGCCTGCATCGAGGATCTCCCGCACGGCCTCGCAGGCATTCCGGACGACCTCCGCGAGGGCCTCCAGGTCCGCCTTCGGGAAGCTCTGCAGGACGTAGCGCTCCGTGTCGTCCTTGAAAGGGGGTTTGCCGATGCCGAGCCTCACGCGGGTGAAGGCCCCGCCGCCGAGGTGATCCATGGCCGAGCGGACGCCCTTGTGGCCACCGTCGCCCCCGCCGACCTTGATGCGCACGGTCCCGAAGGGCAGGTCGAGGTCGTCGTGCACCACGATCAGTTCCTCGGGGGGGACCTGGTAGAAATCGGCCACCTGCCGCAGCGACCGGCCGCTGAGGTTCATGAAGGTCTGGGGCTTGACGAGGAGGACGCGGTGCCCGCCGAGCCGGCCGTCGCCGATCAGGGCCTCGAATTTCTTCTTCAGGCTGGTGATTTCCGCGTCGTCCGCCAGCGCGTCCAGCACGAGAAACCCCATGTTGTGGCGCGTCATGCGGTACTGGTCTCCGGGGTTTCCCAGCCCGGCGATGATTTTCATAATCTCTCCGCGATGGCCGGGGCTGACGGCTTATGGCCGGGAAGGCGTGCATTCAGCCCCATGCCTTAAGCCCGAACCCCCGCGCCTGCAAGTATGAAAAACCCCGCTTCGCGGCTCGAAACGGGGTTTGTCGACAAACAACGGGAAAGGGAAGGGGATTACGCCTCTTCCTTCGCGCCCTTCTTGCCGACCAGCTCGGGTTCCTTGGCCGCTTCCCCGGCTCCCTCGGCGGGCGCCGACTCCTCGGTCACGGTCCCGCGCTTGGCGGCCACGGTGACGATACTGGCGTTGCCGGCATCGAGGATCTCGATCCCCTCGGCCAGCTTGAGATCGCTCACGCGGAGGGTGCCGCCGATCATCAACTCCGTCACGTCCACGTCCACGTAGCGCGGCATCAGGCCGGGCATGCAGGAGAGCCTGACGTCCCGCTTGAACTGGTTGAGCTCGCCGCCCTTGTCGACGCCGATGGAGGAGCCCACGATGTGGATCGGCACGTTCCGTGTGAGCTTGCGGTCCATCCGGATCTCATAGAAATCGGCGTGGACGATCTTCTTCGTGACCGTGTTGGTTTGGAGCTCCTTGATGACGGAGACCCTTTCGGACTTCTTCCCGCCCTCGTCGATGACGAGCTTGACGAAGCCCGCCTCTCCCTTGTCAGCCCGGATGATCTGGATCAGCTCCGCCGCATTTACCGTCAACATGGTGGACTCGGCCCCTGATCCGTATAGGACGGCAGGAACGAGCCCCTCGGCCCGCAGTCGCCTGGCAGGCCCCTTACCCGATTCCGTGCGAATAGTCGCCTTCAACTCCGATGCTTCCATGAAAACCTCCAACAAGAATATGACTAAAGGCCAAGGGCTTTTCCGTTCCTGCGACCCCTTTTGCTCTTTGCCCCTGGCCTTGAGCCGGTCTTTAGATGAACAGCGAACTCACCGAGTCGTTGTAGTAGATGCGCCGGACCGCCTCGCTGAGAAGGCCCGCCACGGGGAGCACGGTGATCCGTTTCCTGCACTGACGGGCCCGTTCGTGCAGGGGGATCGTGTCCGTCACGATGACCTCTTTGAGATTGGACTCGTCGATGCGGTCGATGGCCGGCCCCGAGAGGACGGCGTGGGTGCAGCAGGCCGCCACGTCCACGGCCCCCGCCGCCTCCAGGGCGGCCGCGGCCTGCACCATGGTGCCGGCCGTGTCGATCATGTCGTCGAGGATGACGACGCGCTTGCCCTCCACGTTGCCGATGATATTCATCACCTGGGACTCGTTGGGTCCCTCGCGCCGCTTGTCGATGATGGCCAGCGCCGAGTTGAGCCTCCGGGCGAATGCGCGGGCCCGCTCGGCGCCCCCCGTGTCCGGGGAGACGATGACCAGGTTTTCCGCGAAGTTCTTGAGGAGGTATTTGAGCAGGATCGGCGTGGCGAACAGGTTGTCCACGGGGATGTTGAAGAACCCCTGGATCTGGCCGGCGTGGAGGTCCATGGACATCACCCGGTTGGCCCCGGCCGCCGTGATGAGGTCGGCCACAAGCTTGGCCGAGATGGGGGCCCGGGGGGCGACCTTGCGGTCCTGGCGGGCGTATCCGTAGTAGGGGATCACGGCGGTGACGCGGTCGGCCGAGGCGCGCTTCATGGCGTCGATGAGAATCAGCAGCTCCATGATGTGGTCGTTCACCGGCGGGCACGAGGACTGGATGATGAAGACATCCATCCCGCGCACGTTCTCGTTGATCTCCACCCGCGTCTCGCCGTCGCTGAAGGTGGCCACGTTCGCCTTGCCCAGCGCGATGCCGAGCTTGGCGCAGATGTCCTGTGCGAGCTTCTTGTTCGCGTTGCCGGAAAAGATCCTCATTCTTTCGAGCATGTCCGTTACCTGTGGCTGGAGCCCGCCGTTGGTTGTAAATTGGCTGGGGCGGAAGGATTCGAACCTCCGAATGCGGGAGCCAAAGTCCCGTGGCTTACCGCTTGCCGACGCCCCATCCTCGACCGGATGCCCCGCCGGCGCGGCGAAAGGCATGGAGGGGTCGCGAAATCAGATTGTGTGGGCCCGGAAGACGGCGTACGGGTACGATGCCCTCAGCGCGTGTTCCGCCCGGACCGCGTCGGGTTCGGTTTCAAAGAGTCCGAAGACCGTGGGTCCGCTCCCCGACATGAGCGACCCGAGGGCGCCCTGTCTCCGGAGGAATCCCTTGAGCTCGTCGAGCCGGGGATGGCGCGCAACCGTCACCGCTTCCAGGTCGTTGGACAGGGCCGCGGCGAGTTCACGTACCCCGGAAAAGACGGGAATACTATACTTTATGGCTGTTTTTGTCAACGGCAAATTCAGGTTCTCGTAGACCCATTTCGTGGGCACCTCGAACCCCGGGTTCACGAGGACGAGCCACATCGTGGGGAGGGGGGCGGCCGGCTGCAGGACCTCGCCGATCCCGAACGCCCAGGCCGGGCTGCCGTGAATGAAAAAAGGGACATCGGCGCCGATTCGGGCGCCGATCCGCATGAGTCGGTCCCGGTCGAACCCGAACCGGCACATCTCGTTGAGGACCACGAGGGTCGTGGCGGCATTGGAGCTTCCGCCACCGAGGCCCGCCGCCGTGGGGATGCGCTTGCGCAGGGAGATCTCGGCGCCGCCCGTGAAGCCGGCTTCGTCGAACAGGGCCCGGGCCGCCCGGACGACGAGGTTTCCCTCTCCCGTGGGGAGCTCCGACCCCGGGCAGGCAAGCGAAAGGCCGTCCTCCCGGAGGGCGAACTCCATGTCGTCGGCGAGGCTCACCGTCTGCATCAGGGATGCGATATCGTGGTAGCCGTCGTCCCTGCGCCGGAGCACCTTGAGGATCAGGTTGACCTTGGCCGGGGACCGGGCGGCGATCAAGTGCCCTTCTCCCGGACGTAGCGCATCCTCAATTCGTAGAGGAGCGATTCCAGGAGCCGCTCCTCCTCGTCGCTGAGATTGCCCCGCGTCTTGTCCTTCAGGATCCCGAGGATGTCGATCGTCTGCTTGGCCGCCTCGAGGTTGCGCTCGGCCCTCTTCGTGGCGGGATCGGGAAAGTCGCCGAAGTGATACATGGCTGACGTGCCGAGCGAGAAGACGAAGGTCGAAAAATTGAGATCGGGGAAAGGGGTCTCGTCCTGCGCCTGCGCGGCGGGCTTCTCCTGCCGCCGTTCCGCCTCCTTCGCTTCGGCCTTCGGCTGCCCGGCCCCGGCGGCCTCCTCCGTCTGCGCATCCGGCCGGACCTGGCCCGCGTCATCGAAGCGGCGGCGGTCCTTGATCACGAACCCTTTCTCCTGCTTCTCGTCGTCCATGGTTCCCTCCCTCTTGAGGCCGTTGACCGGGGCACATGCCGTACTGAAAAGAAGGCAGGAAGGCAAGTACGTTGGATGAGCCCCTGGCCGATGCCCGCTCACCAATTCTGCAGCCTTCTCGCCTTCCACCCCTCTTCCCTTCTCACGTGTAGGAACCGCAGACGGGTGTAATGTTCCCGTCTGCCTACATCCGCGGCTGCATGCTGCGCAGCCGAGCGATCCGCTCCTCGATGGGCGGGTGCGTGCTGAAGAGGCTCGCGAAGGACCGTCCCGACAGGGGGCTCACCGTGAAGATGTGGGCCGTCGAGGGGTTTGCGTTCATGGGGATGGCCCGGCTTGCCGCCTGCAGCTTCTCCAGGGCGCTTGCCAGCGCCCAGGGCTTGCCGGATACTCTGGCGCCGCCGTCGTCGGCCAGGTACTCCCGCGAGCGGGAGATGGCCATCTGGATGAGCATCGCCGCGACGGGGGCGAGGATCGCCATGGCGAGCATGCCGATCATGCCGCCGCCCTCGTCGTCGTCGCCGCGGGCCCCGCCGAAGATCGCCGCCCACTGGGCCATGTTGGCGAGCATCGTGATGGCGCCGGCGATCGTGGCCGCGATCGATCCGATGAGGATGTCGCGGTTCTTGATGTGGGACAGCTCGTGGCCGATGACGCCCTCGAGCTCCTCGCGGCTCAGGATCCGCAGGATCCCCTCGGTGACGGCCACGACGGCATGCTTCTCGTTGCGTCCCGTCGCAAAGGCGTTGGGCGTGTCGCCGGGGATGATGTAGACCCGCGGCATGGGCAGGCCCGCCTTCATGGCCAGGTCCTGCACCAGCCGGTGCAGCTCGGGCGCCTGCTGCGGCGTCACTTCCTGGGCCCGGTACATGCGCAGGACGATCCTGTCGGAGAACCAGTAGCTGAAGAAGTTCATGCCCATGGCGAAGAGAAAGGCGATCAGCATGCCGTTCTGCCCGCCGACGTAGCCGCCGATCAGGACCAGGAGTCCCGTCAGCGCGCCGAGCAGGACAGCCGTCTTGAGAGAGTTCATGGTGCCGATTCCTCCATATCGAATTTCAGATGTCGAGCGGGGAAGAACGTGAGAAGGTCGGACGGGCATCCAGCCGGCGCATGCTTCCGCTTCGCCCCCATCCTCCCCGCCGTCGTTTCTTGCTCCCTTCGTGGAACGCCGCGGAGTATACAGCAAAGCGGGGCGTCGCACAAGGCCCCGCCCCGTCCGCCGTCATGTCGCCTTTTTCTCGAACAGCACCTCGCCGTCGCCCCTCACGTCGACGATCACGTGGTCGCCCGCGACGATGGAGCCCTCGAGAATCTTCATGGCCAGGCCGTCCTGGACGATCTTCTGCAGGGCCCTCTTGAGCGGCCTGGCGCCGTAGATGGCGCTGTAGCCCGCCCGGGCGATGTGCTGTTTCGCCCTGTCCGTCAGCTCGATCGTCACCTTCCGGTCGGCCAGCATCTTCTGGAGCCGTCCGATCTGGATGTCGATGATCCGGTTGATGTCGGTGATCGTGAGCGACCGGAAGATGATGATGTCGTCGATGCGGTTCAGGAACTCCGGCCTGAAGGTCGACCGCAGCGCCTCGTTGATCCTCAGTCTGCGCTCGGTCTCGCTCATCGCGGCGTCCACGGCGAACTGGCTGCCGATGTTCGAGGTCATGATGACAACGGTGTTCTTGAAGTCCACCGTCCGTCCGTGTCCGTCGGTGAGCCGCCCGTCGTCGAGGATCTGCAGCAGGATGTTGAAGACATCCGGGTGCGCCTTCTCGATCTCGTCGAAGAGGATCACCGCGTAGGGCCGTCGCCGCACGGACTCGGTCAGGAAGCCGCCCTCCTCGTAGCCCACGTACCCCGGGGGAGCCCCGATGAGGCGGGCCACGGAGTGCTTCTCCATGTACTCGGACATGTCGATGCGGATCATGCTCTGCTCGTCGTCGAACATGAACTCCGCCAGCGCCCGGGCCAGTTCCGTCTTGCCCACGCCCGTGGGCCCCATGAAGATGAAGGAGCCGATGGGACGGTTCGGGTCCTGCAGGCCCGAGCGGGCTCGCCGCAGGGCGTTGGAGACGGCGTGGATGGGCTCCTCCTGCCCGATGACTCGCTGCTGCAGGCGCTCCTCCATGCGGATGAGCTTGGCCACCTCGGTCTCCATCATGCGCGAGACGGGGATGCCCGTCCAGCTGGCCACCACGTCGGCCACGTCCTCGGCCTCGACTTCTTCCTTGAGCATCTTGTCGCCGTTCTGGATGCCGGCAAGCGACGCCTGTTCCTTCTCCAGTTCCTTGTTGAGCTCCACGAGGCGACCGTAACGGATCTCGGCGGCCTTCGCGAGATCGCCCGAACGCTGGGCGTTGAGCTCCTCGTTCTTCAGTTCTTCAACCTTCGCCTTGACGGACTGGATGCGCTTGATCACCTCGCGCTCGTTCGACCAGTGCTTCTTCTTCTCGTCGCGCTCGGCCGTGAGGGTGTCGATCTCTCCTTCGAGCTTCTTCAGGTGCTCCAGGGCCCCGGAGTCTGTCTCGTTTTTCAGCGATTGCCGCTCGATCTCGAGCTGCAGGATCCGGCGCTCCAGCGCGTCGATCTCGGCGGGCAGGCTGTCCAGCTCGATCCGCAGGCGCGAGGCTGCCTCGTCGATGAGATCGACCGCCTTGTCGGGCAGAAACCGGTCGCTGATGTAGCGGTTCGACAGGGTTGCCGCGGCCACGATAGCCGAGTCCTTGATCCGCACGCCGTGGTGCACCTCGTAGCGTTCCTTGAGCCCGCGCAGGATGGCGATGGTGTCCTCCACCGTGGGCTCCTTGATCAGCACGGGCTGGAATCGGCGCTCCAGGGCCGGGTCCTTCTCGATGTTCTTGCGGTACTCGTTCAGGGTCGTCGCGCCGATGCAGCGCAGCTCGCCCCGGGCCAGGGCCGGCTTGAGCATGTTCGATGCGTCGATGGCGCCCTCGGCGGCCCCCGCTCCCACGACGGTGTGGATCTCGTCGATGAAGAGGATGATCTGGCCCTCGGCGGCGGCCACCTCCTTCAGGACGGCCTTCAGGCGGTCTTCGAACTCGCCGCGGAACTTCGAGCCCGCCACGAGCGCCCCCATGTCCAGGGCGACGACGCGCTTGTCCTTGAGCGTCTCCGGCACGTCGCCGTTGACGATCCGCTGCGCGAGCCCCTCGACGATGGCCGTCTTGCCGACACCCGGCTCGCCGATCAGGCAGGGGTTGTTCTTCGTGCGCCTCGAGAGGACCTGCATGATGCGCCGGATCTCCTCGTCGCGGCCGATGACGGGGTCGAAGGATCCCTTCTTCGCCAACTCGTTGAAATCCCTTGCATATCTTTCGAGGGCCTGGTACTTCTCCTCGGGGTTCTGGTCCGTGACCCTCTGGCTTCCCCGGATGTCCACGAGGGCGCGGTAGATGGCATCCTTCGTCACGCCGGCTCCCCGGAGGGCCTTTCCGGCGGGGCCTTCCTTGTCTTCCGTCATCGCGATCAGGATGTGCTCGGCGCTGACGAACTCGTCCTTGAGACGCTTTGCCTCCTCGAATGAGTTCTCGAGGACCCTGTTGAGCCTCGGGGTCATGTAGGCCTGGGTGCCCGCGCCGGATACCTTCGGCAGGCCGTTCAGGGCCCTTTCGACCTCGCGCTGGACGGAACGGGTGTCGGCGCCCAGCTTCTTCAGGGCCGCCGGGACGATGCCCTCGGGCTGTCTCATCAGGGCGGCAAGCAGGTGCTCCACATCCACGGCCTGGTGGCTGAACTGGCCGGCCAGGGACTGGGCCTCCTGCAGGGCCTCCTGTACCTTCTGGGTGAACTTGTCGAATCTCATTGCCTTCCTCTTAAAAAACGATTAAAATATAGGGAGTTTGGCTGTCAATGGCGGTAATTGCAACGGGCCCCGGCATCGCCTGCCCCCGCCCGTTCGGGGCTAACTTAATCCCCCCCCGGGGGGATGTCAAGAAAGGGCATGCAATCAACAGGTTATCTCTTTTCAGGGATCCCTTTTTCGCGTATAATTATTGCAAGGAAGGCCTTGACAAAAAGTTGTCGATTTCTATATTCTATAGAACTCGATGGTTGGACTGAGAACGGAGGAAAAGCCATGACCATGAATCTCCCGACTGCAACCAATACGCTCGATTTATATATCTCTGAGATCAACCGGTTTGCCATTCTGACCCCGGAGGAGGAGTTCAAGCTCGCCGTCCGCTACAAGAAGTACAACGACATGGAAGCGGCCGAGAAGCTCGTCGTCTCCAACCTCCGTTTCGTGGTCAAGATCGCCCATGAGTACCGCAACTACGGCGTGAAGCTCCTCGATCTGGTCCAGGAGGGCAACGTGGGGCTCATGCATGCGGTGAAGAAGTTCGACCCCTACAAGGGCTACCGGCTCATCTCCTACGCCGTGTGGTGGATCCGGGCCTACATGCAGAACTTCATCATCAGGACCTGGAGCCTCGTGAAGATCGGCACGACCCAGAACCAGCGCAAGCTCTTCTTCAAGCTCAACCAGGCCAAGAAAAAGCTGCAGACCATGGCGTCGAAGAACCCCGAGTTCGGGGAGATCGCCGAGAGCCTCAACGTGAAGAAGACGGAGATCGAGGAGATGGACGTGCGGCTCAACGGCCGTGACCTCTCGCTCGACGCCTTCATCGACGAGGACGGCGAGCTGTCGCACATCAACTGCCTGGCCGACAAGAGCGAAAACCAGGAAGCCGCCTTCATCCGCCACGAGGAGACGGCCCTGGTCAAACGCAACATCGCGGGGGCCCTCGCGAAGCTCAGTGACCGCGAGGCCTACATCATCCGCAACCGCGTGATGTCCGAGAATCCCCAGACGCTCCAGGAGATCGGCGACAGGTTCAGGATCACCCGCGAGAGGGCCCGGCAGGTAGAGAAGGAAGCCCTGCGCAAGATGCGCCAGGCCATCGGCAGCTGGGAACCGGAGGCGGCGGGGGCCTGAGACGCGGGGGCCGGGAACGGGCCCCGGGAAGGGGAAAGGCGGGAAACACGGGGAAGGCCACATGCCCCCGGCCATTCGGCCGGGGGTTTTTTTGTCCGAATCTGCCTTCCTTCCCGTTGAAACAGGGGGAAGGAGCGGGATCTGCCGCCTAAAATTCGCTGACCGTGTCGAAGGCCGGGTTCTCGAAACGGGTGAACTTCTCCTGGAAGACGAGCTTCACCGTTCCCACGGGGCCGTTTCGCTGCTTGCCGATGATGATCTCGGCGAAGCCCTTCTCGGGGTTGTCCTCGGACTTGTTGTAGACCTCGTCGCGGTACAGGAAGAGGATCACGTCGGCGTCCTGCTCGATGGCGCCCGACTCGCGGAGGTCGGCCATCTGGGGCCTGCGGCTCGTGCGGTCCTCCACCTTTCGGTTGAGCTGGGAAAGGGCCACGACGGGCACGTTGAGCTCCTTGGCGAGCCCCTTGAGCGAGCGGCTGATCTCGGAGATCTCCTGCTCGCGCGTGTCGGCGTAGTCGCTGCCCTTCATGAGCTGCAGGTAGTCCAGGACGATCAGCCCCAGGCCGTGCTCGGCCTTCAGGCGGCGGGACTTGGCCTTCATCTCGAGCACCGAGATGGAGGGCGTGTCGTCGATGAACAGGCGCGCCTCGGAAAGGCGCCCGGCGGCGGTCGTGAGCTTCGGCCAGTCCGCCTCGCCCAGGAACCCCTTGCGGATCTTCTGGGAGTCCACGCGGGCCTCCGAGGAGAGCATGCGCATGGCGAGTTGCTCCTTGGCCATTTCCAGCGAGAAGACGGCCACGGGCACGCCATCCTCGACGGAGCAGTACTGGGCGATGTTGAGGGCGAAGGCCGTCTTGCCCATGCTGGGCCGTCCCGCGATGATGACGAGGTCCGAGCGCTGCAGGCCGGAGGTCATCTCGTCGAGCTTCGTGAAGCCCGTGGCCACGCCCGTGATAAGTTCCTTCCTCTCGTAGAGCCGCTCGATCGTCCGGAAGCTGTCCTTGATGATGTCCTTCAGGGGGTAGAAGGAGGGCTTGATCTTGTTCTGGGAGATCTCGAAGATGGCGTGCTCGGCCTCGTCGAGCACACTGTCCACGTCGGCCCCCGCGCCGTAGGTGCGGTTCAGGATCTCCGTGGCCGTCCCGATGAGGTTTCGCAGGACGGACTTCTCCTTGACGATCCGGGCGTAGTGGCCGATATTGGCCGCCGAGGGGACATTGTCGACCAGCTGCGAGAGGTACACGACGCCGCCCACGGCGTCGAGCTGCTTTTTGTCCCTCAGGTGGTTGCTCAGCGTGATGAGGTCGACGGGCTGGTTGCGGTCGGAGAGTTCCAGGATACCCCCGAAGATCTTGCGGTGGGCGTCACTGTAGAAGTCGGAGCCCGCCATGATCTCCAGCACCGGGTTGAGCGCGCCGTTCTCGAGCAGGATCCCCCCGAGGACGGACTGCTCGGCCTCCAGGTTCTGGGGCGGCACTTTGAGGATGGAGGGATCGACGGCTTTCATGGAATCACGGCAAAAGGCTAAGAGGTCAAGGGCTTAAGGAACCAGAGATACGCTTCTCTTCATACCGTGAAAAGGGCCGCATCGCAAGAACCAGGAACGACATCGGGGAACGAATGAGTTTCCCGCCCTGTGCCTTACGCCCTGAGCCAGGCGGCTACCCCTCTTCCACGACCTTCACCGTGATGTCGGCGGCGATCCCGGGGTAGAGCCGGACCTTCACGGGGTACTCCCCGAGCTGCTTGATCGGCTCCTCGAGGGCGATCTGCTTGCGCTGCACCGTGAGACCCTTCTCCTCCAGGGCCTTCTCGATGTCCTTGGTCGTCACGGAGCCGAAGAGCTTCTCCTGGTCCGCCGTCTTGCGGGCGATCGTCACCGCGACGCCGGAGAAGGCGGCGAGCATCGCCTCGGCGTTCTTCTTTTCCTTCTCGGCCCGCTTGGCGATCAGCTTTTTCTCATGCTCGATGGCCCTCGCGGAGATGCTCGTGGCCTCCAGGGCAAGCCCCTTCGGAATGAGGTAGTTCCGGGCGTAGCCGTCGGTGACCTTTATCGTATCCCCGCGCTTGCCGAGGGTTTCGACGTCTTCCTTCAGAATGACCTTCATGTTCGCCTCCTGTCGTGGTGAGCTTGTTGCCGCTGTCGGGCGGGCCGATATCCTTCGCCCGATGACGGCGAAGAGCGGAAGAGCGGGCGTGAGGAAGAACGGGCATCGAGGAAAGAAAGACGTCAACTCCGCTCTTCTGCTCTTCCCGCTCCCTCGTTTCCTGTGCGTCAAGGCCCCGCGCATTCGGGCGTACGGGGTTACGCGAAGGGCGCCGGGCGAACCCGGCCGCCGGTTAGGCCGTCGTGTCGCTGGCGGGGCGGTTCATCTTCCTGAAGTCGACCCAGATGTCGAAAAGGCCGACGGCCGAGACGAACACCAGCAGGTACTGGTACAGGACGATCAGCGCATAAAACAGGGCCCGGAGATACCTCGGGATGTTCTTCTGCCTGAAAAAAAACTGGACGATCGACAGCCCCTGGAGCAGGTACAGGAACAGGGCCACGATCAGCACGTTGAGGCCGGCGACCTGCGCCGCCTCTTCCGGGACGATCATGGCCGCGCCCGCGGCGATCACGAACCAGACGACCCAATCGGGCATCTTCCAGCAGGCCAGATCGCCGAAATCGGGGAACGCGGGGTCCCGGCCCTGGGACAGGAGCCTCAGGCCCAGCACGTTGAGCCAGACGAAAAACGTCACGCCCGTGACGAGCAGGGCAGGCCCGTGATGGACGACCCAGGCGGCCACCTCCGGCGCGCTCTCCTTGAGCTGCTCGATCTGCTCCCGGGGAAGCCCGATCTCCTCGTACAGCGCGAGGCTGTACCGGACGCTTTCGTCCACGTAGCTTCGGACGATGTCCGCGACGCTCCGGTCGACGGCCAGGCTGTATCCGAGCAGGGCCGCGCCGATCAGGGCGAGGTACGCGACCACCGACAGGCCCACCGCCGCCTCGATCCCCTGTACGCGCCTCAGCACTTCCGGGATGAGGATTCCCGCCGAGCCCAGCACCAGGAAGAAGGGGAGGCTCTCCACAAACCCGCCGATCTTGAAAACGGCCGCGAGCAGGCCGATCGACAGGAGTAACATGGTGATGCCGGGAACCCGTCCCATCCTCCAGGTGAAGAGGGCGATGGGCAGGGGCGCGAGCAGGCAGAAGACAAAGCCGATAACGGGGCTCAGGACCACGACCAGGAACAGGGAGGTCGTGATCGCCGTGCCCAGGATGAATTCCCTGACGTTGAAGTTCCTGACTGCCTCCAAGGGGTCGCCGTCCTCGCGCTGCCGGTGACTTCAGGGCGCCAGGCCCCACCGGCTGCCATGGAAGTCAATACCGCTCAGTTCTCCGTTACCATGAAGGGGAGCAGCGCGATGTTGCGCGCGCGCTTGATCTCGACCGTCAGCGCCCTCTGGTGAAGGGCGCAGTTTCCGGTGATGCGCCGGGGGATGATCTTCCCGCGCTCCGTCACGAAGTAGCGCAGTGTATCCACGTCCTTGTAGGACATCTTGATGCTCGAGTCCGTGCAGAACCGGCAGACCTTCCTGCGGTGGTAGACCCTGCGGTCGCGGGGCCTTCCGTGCCCGCCGCCCGGTCCTCTCGAATCCCTGCCGCCAGGGCCGCCCGTCCTGGGGGGCCTGCTTCCCGTCGTGCTCTCTGAAGGTGTTCGCATGTCGTTATCCCTCCGTCGCGGCTTCCGGCGCCGGCGGCGCCGCCGCCGGGCTTGCCGGCTTGATGGTCGCCAGGGGCTCCGCCGGAGCCTCCGCCTCGGCCTTCTGTCCGGCCAGTTCCTTTTCGATCTCCTCGGCCGTGATGCTGTCGGCGAGCTTCACGGACATGTACTTGAGGACCTTGTCGTCGAATTTGAGGATCCGCTCGATCTCGGCGACGATCTCGCGCCTTCCGGCAAAGTCGATGAGGATGTAGAACCCCCGGCTCTGCTTGCGGATGAGGTAGGCGAGCTTGCGCTTTCCCCAGCGCTCGACCTTCAAGACCGTCCCCTTCATGTCGGTGATGATCTTGCTGTAGCGGTCGATGGTGGCGGTGATATCGTCGCTGGACAACTCGGACTGGACGATGAACAGGGTTTCGTAACGCTTCAAATCTTGACCTCCTTTCGGCTCTGTAGCCCGTACACGCAGTCCGGGCAAGGAGTGCCTGGTATGAAATTTTGAACCTGTTCTCTTATACCAGGAAAAGACATAAATCAAGCCCTTTGTGAGCCCCGGCGCGCGGGGGCGAGGGAGGGCCCGCCGGAAACGAAATGAGGCTTGACAGGAGCCCGGCCTATCCCTCACAAAGGGGAGCAGGGGCGGATCGGCCCCTGCCACGGAACGGGCGGACCCGTTCCCGGCCGGCACACTCTCTGAAAGGAGAAAATGGCTCATGATCAGAACAGGCTGGCTCTTGCTCCTCTGCGCGGCGCTCATCCTTCCGCTATCCGGGTGCATGGTGGCGGAAAGCACGTATCTGAAAAAGGTCGACGAGGCCGAAAGCCTGGAGAAGTCCCTGGCGGCCTGCGAGCAGAAGGGCGGCGAACAGGCGGCCCGGATCGCTGCGCTCGAGAAACAGCGGGATGAGCTCGCCCTGCAGCTCGAGGAGCAGAAGAAGAGGGTGGTCCAAGTCGAGACGGTCAGGGAGGAGACGAGCAAGACCTACGCGCAGATGATCGAGAAGATGAGGTCCGAGATCGCCGAGGGGCAGGTGACGATCACGGAGCTCAAGGGCAGGCTCACCGTGAACATGGTCGACGCCATCCTCTTCGACTCCGGCAAGGCCGACATCAAGCCCGAGGGGCGGCAGGTGCTGCAGAAGGTGGCCGAGGTCGTCGGCCAGGTGGAGGACAAGGCGATCCGGGTCGAGGGGCACACGGACAACGTCAAGATCGGCGGCGCGCTGGCTCGCGCCTTTGCCTCGAACTGGGAGCTTTCGGCATCCCGCGCCATCAACGTGGCCCGCTATCTGCAGCGCCTCGGCGTCGACCCCTCCCTGCTGTCGGCCGCCGCCTACGGCGAGTACCGTCCCGTCTCGGAGAACGACACCCCCGAGGGGCGGGCGAAAAACCGCCGGATCGAGATCGTCCTGGTGCCCAGGGACTAGCCGTGCAGGGAGATTCCACAACAGGGAAGGAGGGTACGATCATGAACAATCTTCTCGACGGGATCGAGGAAGTGCTTCTGATGGGGCCGGGGCCTTCCTCCGTGCCCCCGCAGGTCTACGAGGCCATCGGGAAAAAGACCCTGGGCCACCTCGATCCTTATTTCCTGAAGATCATGGACGAACTCAAGGAGCGCCTGCGGACGCTCCTGAACACGAAGAACAATCTCACCGTCCCGATCTCCGGCACGGGCTCCGCCGGCATGGAGGCCTGCTTCGTCAATCTCGTCGAACCGGGTGACAGGGCGCTCATCCTGGTGAACGGCGTCTTCGGGGTGAGGATGCGCGAGGTGGCAAGCCGCCTCGGGGCCAACGTCGACGCCCTGGAGTTCACCTGGGGGGCTCCCGTCGCCGTCGCCGACGTGGCGAAGAAGCTCGGGGAAACGCCTTACCGCATCGTCGCGGTGGTCCACGCCGAGACGTCCACGGGCGTGCGCAACCCCGTTGACGAGATCGGCGCCCTCCTGAGGGGCTCCGACACGATTTACCTCGTTGACACGGTCACGAGCCTCGGCGGCATCGAGGTCCGCATGGACGACTGGGGGATCGACGCCCTGTACAGCGGCACCCAGAAGTGCCTGTCCTGCCCCCCCGGGCTCGCCCCGCTGTCCTTTTCCGAGAAGGCCATGGCGAAGCTGGGCGCGCGCAAGTCAAAGGTTCCCAACTGGTATCTCGACATCTCGCTCATCGCCAACTACTGGGGCCAGAACCGGGTCTACCACCACACGGCGCCGGTCAACATGACCTACGCCCTCTACCAGGCGCTGCTGCTCATCCTGGAGGAAGGGACGCAGAAGGTCTTCAAACGGCATCTGGACAACCACCTGCTGCTCGTAAAAGGGCTCGAAGAGATGGGCCTCAAGATGGTCGTCGAGGAGCCCTGGCGGTTGCCCATGCTCAACACGGTCTGGTGCCCCGAGGGCATCGACGAACTCGCCGTCCGGCGGCGCCTGCGAAGCGAGTTCAAGATCGAGATCGGAGGCGGGCTGGGGCCCCTGGCCGGCAAGATCTGGCGCATCGGCCTGATGGGCCACACGGCCAGGAAGGAGAACGTGGAGCGGTTCCTCGACGCCCTCCGGAAGTCCATTTCATGATGATTTCCCCCTTTTTGCAAAAGGGGGCAAGGGGGGATTGGCATACGCATTTACCTTCTTGCCTTCCCACCCTCTCAACTTCTGTTGTCCTCACTCAGGGCACTCCCCTCCCGCCCGGGAATGGCCTCGGCGGAATCATCCCGGAGCCGGCAGGGCCCCGACAAAAGAAAAAGGGCGTTCGGGGCGACGGATCGGTCAGCCTTGTTCCGAGGGCTTGCGGCTCATCTGGAGGCCGATGATGGAGGCTACGACGAGGGCGGCGCCCAGGACCTGCCACACCTCCATCGTCTCCCCGAGGAAAAGCCAGGCGATGAGGCCCGCGGTGATGGGCTCCAGCGTCGCCGTGATGCTCGCCCTCGTGGCGCCGATCCGCTTGATGCCCTCGTTGTAGCAGATAAAGGCCAGGACCGTGCCCAGGAACCCCACGACGAGCACGGAGCCCCACTGCGCGGGTCCTGACGGCGCAAGGAAGCCGGTCAGGGGCGGGTGCAGGAGGTTCCAGGTCACTGCGGCGAACAGCAGGCCGTAGAAGACCACCGTCCAGGGGGGGTATCGCTTCATGCCGTACTCGCAGCGCACCGTGTACCACGCGAAGGTGACGGCAGAGGCCAGCGCCGAGAGCAGACCCGCCCGATTCATGTGCAGCAAATCCAGGTTGTAGCCCCCCACGACGAGCCAGCAGCCGAAGAGCGACCCCGCCATGGCGGCAAAGACGGCGGGCGGCAGCTTCGTCCGGAGAAGGGCCACCGTGTAGAGGGCGACGAAAAGAGGCGCCTGGTACTGGATCAGGATGGCGGCGGCCACCTGGATCCTGCTGATGGCGAAGAGGTAGGTGAACTGCACCGCCGCGAGCCCGACGCCGAGGCTGACGAAGTAGGGCAGGTCGGAGCGATCCACGGCGAGCAGTGTCCGGTTGCGGAAAAACAGCCAGCCGAAGATGATCCCGGCGGCCAGCGTCGTTCTCATCTGCACCAGTTCGTAGGCCGAGATGCCGTTCAGGAACAGGTACTTGGCCGCCGTTCCCGACGAGGCCCAGAAGAGGGCGGCCAGGGCGGCAAGCAGGTATCCGGTCCGGGCGATGCGCCCCTCCCCCGTCACGCAATCATCCTCATTCGACCCACTTCACGCAATCCGCCACGGCGGCCCGCTGGCGCTCGAAGCGGTTGACGGGCGCTTCGGCCTCCGGGTAGCCCAGTGCAACGCCTATGACGATCCGTCGATCCTCCGGGATCTGCCCGTGCCTCCGCAGCAGATCGGCATAGTGGACTGCGCTGGCCATGATGCAGGTTCCCAGCCCGCGGTCGTGGGCGGCAAGCGCGAGGGTCTGCAGGAAGAGGCCCGCGTCGAGCATGGCGTACTCCACGAGGATGTCCCGGGGCACGGTGACGACAGCGAGGCAGGGCGCCCCGAAGACGGCCCCCATGTTCAGCTGGTGGCGGAAGCGGCCCTCCCGGTCCTCGCGCACGAGGCCCAGGGAGGTGACGACGGCCTTGCCGACCCCCATGTACCGGGCCTTGAGCGTCTCCGGCCATGCCTCCGGCATGGGGACGTCCGTGCGAAGGGGTTCCTTGGCGGCCATGCCGGCCACGTTGGCCTTGCGGAAGGCCTCCAGGGGCTCCCCCGTGATCAGGGTTATCTCCCAGGGCTGCGTGTTGCCCCATGAGGGGGCCCATCGCGCCGTTTCGAGCAGCTCCTCGAGCACGTTCCTCGGGATCGGGTCGGGCCTGAATTTCCGGATGCTTCGCCGTCCCCGGATGGCGCTCTGCAGTTCCATGATCGTGTCCTTTCCGTTGGGGGTTTGTCGGAAAACGGAAGCATCGTACCTGAAAACGGCTGTTCTGAAAACCCTGAAAAGAGCGGCATCCGTCTATTGACATCGGTTGCCGCTTTCCATAACGTAGAGACCACCGTCACGCAAGGGGCGACATTCTGAAAAGCCGCTATGAATACCGGTTCGGGCCGGAGAAGGAATGGAGGGTGCTGATCGCCGACACGAGGGCGCTGAGGGAGAAGGCCTTCCGCCTGGTCTGCGACGCTTACCGGCGCGAAGGGTACGAGCTGCGCTACGGGAGCGAGAGCGGGCTGTGGTGCACCGTCCATCACCTGCACCCCGGCACGATGATCTTTCTCGCCGAGAAGGGGGAACAGCCTGCGGGCTCGGTGGCCCTGATGCCCGACTCGCCGCTCGGGCTGCCGACGGACCGCATCTTCCCGGAGCCGCTGGCCGATCTGCGGAAGGCGGGACGGCGCCTGAGCGAGATCTCCTCCCTCGTGGTGACGGAGGAGCCCGGGGGCATCCCCCCCCAGCCGGCCATGCACCTGTACCGGCTGGCGCGCCTGGCGGCCCTGCACATTGCGGAGAGCACCGACATCGTTGCCTCCGTCATGGCCCGCCACGGGGATTTCTACTCGCGGTTCCTGCTGTTCGACGAGGTCTCCCCGGAGTCCCGCCTGAGCCCGAAGACGGGGCAGCCGGTGATCTATGTGCGCCTCAACCTCGAGACCATGGAGACGCGCTACCGGGAGCGCTACGCCCGGACCCCGAGCCGGCGGAACCTCTACAGCTGGTTTTTTCAGCACGAGGACGAGCCGGCCGTCGTCGAGTGGCTCCGCAGCGGCCGCAGGCCCATGACGGCGGGCGAGCTCCACTACTTCGGCGCGAGGAAGACGGGCATTCTGGCCCGGGAGGGCCGTGACGTCATTGCGGTCCTCGAAGAGGAATACCGCAAGGCGGGCGCTTCGGAGACCTGATTGCAGGGTTTATTGCGGGACGGTACCGCATGATCCATGCCGGCAGGCTGTTGCGCGCGAAGAGAGGGAGACAGGAAGCCGGGAAGAGCGGCAAAAAGGAAGAGGGAGTCAGAATCCCGGAGAGTACAGAGAACCCCATGTGGGAGCAACTCGTCGACCGGCAGAAGGGCATCGCCAACTTCACCGATGGGCTGACCGGGGCCATCGGCCGCACCCGCGTGCTCGCGGCGGGCGCGGGGGGAAACGGCGCCGTGCTGGACTGCCTGGTGCGCACGGGCTTCCAGCGCTTCGTGATCATCGACTTCGACGTCGTCGAGGCCACCAATCTCAACCGTCTTCCCTTCCTGCCGGGCTCCGTCGGCAAGACGAAGACCGAGGCCTGGAAGGAATACCTGCAGGCGGTCAACCCCGCCTGCGAGGTGACCGCCCACTGCCGGCGGGTCACGAAGGACGACGAGGCCTGGCTTTCGGAGGTCATCGCGGGTGTGGACGTCGTCGCCCTGGGCATGACGGAGATCGAGGCCAACTTCCTGATCCCCCGCGTGTGCCACCGCCTGCGCAAGCGGATGGTCGTGGGACCGGGCACGTCGAACTGCTGGGCCGTGAGCACCTTCACCCACGAGGGAACGGTTTCCCTGGAGAGCGTGGGAGGGTTCGGGACGGAAGGCATCGACGCGCGCGACATCGATTACAGGGCCATCCTGCCCGCCTTCATGCGGATCTACATGTTTCCCGGCCGCGCGGAGAGGCTGACCCCGGAGGCGCTCCGGAAGGTCCGGAGCGGCGAGATCCCGCCGCGCAACGGCAAGATCTTCGTCTCCATGGTCAACGCGGCCGCCTGCTGGGAGATCGTGAAGAACACCGCCGTGCTCAACGGTCTCCCGCTGCGCAACACGAGCATCGTCGAATTTCCCGTCGTGCAGGTCTTCGACCCCTTCCGCGGCAGCGCCTACTACTGGGACGCCGCGAAGAACCGGATCGGGATCCCGAACTGGCTGACGGGGAAGATCCGCTGGCACAAGGCGCCCTGACCCCGTACGCCGGTCGCCTTTTGCCCTGCAATCTGGTATGTAGATCCAGGCGGCGGAGAGCCGGGGCGGATCGTTCAGCCCCCCGGTCAGCAGCGCCCGTGGCGCGAAAACGGAAGGAAGGTGCGGGCATGACCTTCGCCAGCATGGGGAAGATCCTCAACGTGGATCTCTCGACGGGCGAGATTCGGCCAGAAGCGATCCCGGACGGGATTTGCCGGAAATACCTCACCGGCACGGGGCTTGCCGCCTGGCTCCTCCACGAGCGCATCCCGGCAGGTGCCGATCCGCTCGGTCCCGACAACATCCTGGGGTTCGTCGCGGGGCTCCTGACGGCAACCCCCAGCTACTTCACGGGCCGCTGGAGCGCCGTCGGGAAGTCCCCCCTGACCGGGGCCTGGGGAGACGCCAACTGCGGCGGGAGCCTGGCGCCCGCCATCAAGCGGAACGGCTTCGACGGCATCTTCTTCCGCGGGGCGAGCGGGGCCCCCGTCTACCTGTACGTGAAGAACGGCCGGGCCGAGCTGCGCGACGCCTCCCGCCTGTGGGGGAAGGACACCGTCGAGGCGGAGGGGATGCTCCTTGCCGAGCACGGCGCCGGGGCCCGCGCGGCCGTCATCGGACCCGCCGGCGAGCGCCTCTCGCTCATCTCGGGCATCAGCAACGACCGGGGCCGCATGGCCGCCCGATCGGGGCTGGGCGCCGTCATGGGCTCCAAGCGTCTCAAGGCGGTGGTCCTCGACGGCAAGCTGCGCGTCCCTGTCCACGACGCGGCGGCCATGAAGCGCCTGAGCCGCTCCTGCAACCGGTGGGTCCAGTTCCAGCCGCCCTTTCTCTCCGGCAGGGCCATGGCGTATCTCGGCGCTCTCATGCGCATCCTTCCCACCCAGATGGCCCTCGACGGCATGCTCTACAAGATCTTCCTCAGGAAGTGGGGCACGACGAGCATGAACCAGATGTCCGTCGAGATGGGAGACGCCCCCGTGATGAACTGGAAGGGCTCGAGCGCCGACTGGGGCATGAGCCGGTCCGCTTCCTTCAACCCCGACAACATCAAGGCCGTCGAAACGGCGAAGTACCACTGTTATGCCTGCCCCCTGGGCTGCGGCGGCATCTGCATTCCGAAACCCGGGGGGGGCGAGACGCACAAGCCCGAGTACGAGACGGTCCTCGCGCTGGGCGGGCAGTGCATGAATGCGGATCTCGACAGCATTTTCCACATGAACGAGATGCTGAACCGGGCCGGGATGGACTCGATCTCCGCGGGGGGCACGGTCTCCTTTGCGATGGAGTGCTGGGAACGGGGGATCCTCACGAAAGCGGACACGGACGGCCTCGAGCTGACGTGGGGAAACTCGGCGGCCATGGCGGCACTTCTCGAGAAGATGATCCGGCGGGAGGGCATCGGGGATATCCTGGCCGACGGGGTCCGGAAGGCTGCCGAACGCATCGGCCGGGGCTCCGGGCAGTACGCCATGCACGCGGGCGGCCAGGAGCTGCCCATGCACGACGGGCGCAACGACCCGGGCTTTGCCGTCCACTACTCCGTCGAGCCCACGCCGGGCCGCCACACGCTCGGGGCCCAGATGTACTACGAGATGTTCCGGCTCTGGAAACGGGTGAGGCGCCTGCCGAAGCCGGCGCCCTTCTACTTCAAGGGCAGCAAGTACAGGGCCGACGAGGAGAAGGCCGTCGCGGCGGCGGCCTGCAGCCGGTACATGGCCCTGGCAAACGGTGCCGGCCTCTGCCTGTTCGGCCTGTTCCTGGGCGCGTCGCGCATTCCCGTCTTCGAGTGGCTCAACGCCGCCACGGGGTGGAACCGTACGCCCGAGGACTACCTGGCGGCGGGTGAGCGCATCCAGACCCTCAAGCAGGCCTTCAACGTCAAGCACGGCATCGACCCCCGGGCCAACCGGGTCTGCGACCGCGCGGCGGGCATCCCCGCGCAGAAGGAAGGGGCCAACGCGCGCCGGGCCGTTGCCATTGCGAAAATGATGAGCGACTACTGGCGGCAGTTCGGGTGGGATCCGGAGACGGGCGTGCCGCCCGTGGAAGATCGGAGGAGCGGAAGATAGGAAGAGCAGAAGATCGGAGCGATTTCTTTTCTTGTCCGCTCTTCCTGAGTTCTGCCCTTCCGATGTTCCTGGGCTTAGAAGGGCAGACAGACGTCAGGAAGACGACAATGGCGCACTTGATCACGGACAGTTGCAACGGCTGCGGCGCCTGTCTCAGGATGTGCCCCACGGGCGCCATCCGGGGCGTGCGGAAGTCGCTTCATGTCATCGACCCGCCGCTGTGCATAGACTGCGGCGCCTGCGGGCGCGTCTGCCCCGTTGAAGCCGTCAGGGACGAGTCAGGCAGCCTCTGCCCGAAGATGAAGTACGCGGAGTGGCTCGAGCCCGTCTTCGATCCCGGGATCTGCACGCCCTGCCGGATCTGCGTGGACACCTGTCCCGTCAACTGTCTCGATATCGGCGAACCGCTTGCCGGGGCCGAGCCGCGCGCGTATCCCTTCCTCAGGGATCCGAAGCGCTGCATCGGCTGCAGCCTCTGCTCGAAGGACTGCCCCGTCGATGCGATCTCCATGAGGCCGCGCGGCTCCCGTGCGGAACGGGCCGCGTAGCCGGAGGACCTCGCGATCCCGCGGCCCTGCCCGTCCTCGCGCGTTTGTCCCCGTGGCCTGAACCCCCCGCCGGCCGCCCCGCGGCGATCCCCGCGCTTTCCGGGTGCGGGCCTTGCGCGCAATCCCTACTTGCAGACCTGCCGGGAGAGCCGCTCGTGCAGGGTGCCCGGGACGAGATCCCTCCAGGGTGAGCCCCCGGCGGGGCTTCCCGCCATGCGCTTGCCGTCGGCCCCGTAGATCGTCATGGAGAGGCTTCTGGCCTTCGCCGCGGTGCAGTTGAATTCGCTCGCCATGATCACGTGGTCCGGTTTTTGCCCCCTGTACTCTCCCGTCCCGGCGAGAAATTTCTCGGTGGACCGTTTCCCCTCCTCGCTGTAGACGGTCTTTTCCTGCACGGTCACCGTCACATTCGTCTTCTTCACGCTCTGCCTGTCGTAGTAATGGGCCCCTTTTGCCGTCGTGGCGAAAAAGACCCACTCCGCCCCCTGTGCCGCGTCCCGTGCGCCCGCGATCAGGAGCACGGCGAGAACGACCGCGGCGGCGAACAATCCTCTGCCCCGCATGGGATCCCCCTTTTGTCCGTCCATGAGGCCTGCCTGGCCCGCATTCATCCCCGCACTTCACGGGGCTCCGCCGGGGAGGTCTCTGGGTGACGAGACCATCGCGCTTCGGACCGCTCCGTGTTTGCCCTGCCCCGGGGCCTCGACAGCCCCGCGGCGACCCGGACGGCGGCAACGGGAAGCAGGACCACGGCGGCAGCCGCAATCGCCGCCGCGCAGGCAACCCCGGCGAGAATCTTTTTCATGGTTTCCCCCTCCCCGTCCAGGCCTGTCCGTGAACGGCGCCGGGCACGACGCGGCCCCGGGCGCTTCAGGAGTGGAACCACTCCGGGATCCTGTCGAAGTCCGCGGAGAGTCTCCGGGCATGCTCCATGAAGTCCTCGTAGTGCTCGGGGAGACGACTCCGCGTGTCGATCAGGATGCCGTAGTGGCCGTGCTGAAGGGCATGCCAGTCCCCCCGGTCCTTGAGGTGCTGGCAATACTCCTCGATCTCGGCGGATCGTATCAGGGCGACGAAGAACCCCTTTCGGAGCAGCGTTGCCGCGAGTTCGTGCTTGCCGCAGCGGTCGAGGGTCACCAGTACGGAGTTCACCGTTTTCTTGACGTGCAGGTCTGCATTCGCGCTCATGGTCCTGATGCGGTGCGCGCCGTGATTTCATCCCTCCGGATGCGGGGCGCCGCTTTCCGTCTTAATCTTTCCATCCCGAACGTTTCTGTCAAGGCCTGCAGCCCGAACCCTGCGCGCGCCCCTTTCACTCTGCGAGGGCCTTCAGGGCTTTCCGGTCGTTCTCCGTCTTGAAAATGATCGTCATCTTTCCTTTCGGGGGGCTCCCGTACAGGTAGTAGATGTCGATGCCGGCGGTGGCGATCTTCTTCGTCGCCTTGAACAGCTCGCCGACCTTGTTCGGCAGCTCCATGGCGATCGCGTCCTCCATGTCCACCTTGGCCCCCATCTTGGAGAGCACCCTCTTCGCCTTGACGTTGTCGTCGGTCACCATCATGAAGGACGCTTCCAGTTCCTCCCAGCCGTACGCGGCGATTGCCTCGATGTTGATTTTGGCCGTTGCGAGGGCCTCGGTGATCTCCATCAGCAGGCCGACGTTGTTGGGCATCGTGAAATTGAGCTGCTTCACCCTGGTTGCCTTGGCCATGTCCTGTCCCTCCTTCTATCCTGGTTTTATGGAGCCGTGATTCTGACTGCAAAAAACCCTGCCTTCCGCCGAAAGCAGGGTTTTTATGACGTGCTCGATTCCTCCCGTGATGTCTGGGCTTGTTGATGGATCAAGGGACGACGGGACGATGCTTATTCTGTACCGGACGGGGACGGGGATGTCAAGGATTGAACAGGAGGCGGGAGGGCGTCATGGGCGGTCCCGGTCTGCACGGTCGGCACCCCCTGCGTGGACAGACCTGCGGATGTCGGCCCGATGGAAGATGCCCATGCCGTTTTTGAGGCCCCCCTTGCCGTCGGCCTCAATGATTGACGGATTTTCACAACCGTGCGAGAGTACACCTGCACGGGCTGAAGACAGTGAACGGCGTGGGAAGGGCCCGGGCGATGGCGGGATGCAGATGGATCGGAGACGGCGGGGCCACACCCGGGAAATGGCCCCGGCGGCAATGCCCTCGTCGGATGGGAAGAGAAGATGCAGGAAAAGAGAGGAGGAGAACATGCCCTATAACTGGGAAGGGGATTACATCATTCACGACACCGTCATCAAAAAGAAGCGGTTTGTGATCGGGAGCGCGAACCGCCAGATCCCCACGGACATCCGGGAATGGGTTTCATCCCCGGACAACACGGTGATGAAAGAGATCCTGCGGAAACTGGTCAGCGATGACGGACTGCCCAGGACGAAAAACCCGGGCGATTTCGACAGGCGTGCCATGATCCTTTGGAACTTTGTCGCCCGGGCCATCCGGTATGTCCACGACAGCAAGAAGCAGAGAAAGAAAGATTTCTGGCTTTTCCCCTCGGAAATATACACGCTCCGCCAGGGAGACTGCGAGGACGGCTCGTTTCTGCTTGCGAGCCTCCTGATTGCCAGCGGCATCAGCCCCTTCTGCGTCCGGGTCGTGCTTGGCGAGGTATTCGATGAGAATGACAAGTCGCTTGGAGGGCACTGCTGGCCCCTGTACAAAAACGAACTCGGGGTGTGGTGTATCCTCGAAAGCACCCTCGACACGGTGCCCTCGCGCATGCCCGAAGCGAACCTCCTCGCACAGGGCAGGCAGTCCTTTCGTTATGTTCCGTACTACTGTTTCAACAATTTCCACCTCTGGGAGATCGCGCGGGAACGGACGTTCCATCCCGGCAAACATGCCCTGTACCGTTACGAGGGGCCGCGGAAGCGCAAGCTGAACATGAGGGATACCATCCTGCCGTCCGGCGGGTGGCTTTCCCGCATGACGGGGGACTGGGAGCCCGGACACCTGGAGGTCACAACGGAAGCGCTGAAAAGCAGGGGGTTTTCCGGAAATGCGATCACCATCGCCGCGGACGCCTCGCAGGACCCTGATTTTTATAGCTGGTCGGTGGCCGCCAGCCATGCGCAGACGGAAAACGATCCGGAAGGAAGGACGGCGGAGTCGAGGGAGCAGGCGATCGGCAACTATGTCGCCCTGATCAAATCCCGCACGACGCAACTGTGCCGGATCGCCCGGCAGGAGACGCGCAAGGGCCTGTTCCTTCTCGGTTATGTCCTCCACAGCATTCAGGACCTTGCCACTCACAAGGGCATTACGAATGCGCAGCACTCGTACCTGTCCAGGCTCCTCGGAAAGAAAAACGATCCGGATCACGATGCGGCAAACAGGGCCAAGGCCGGTGATTACTCGCTGCAGTATCTCGATTATCTCCAGCGGGAATTCGCGCCCGTTTACCAGTCGCTCCTGGACTACCGGGGGAGCGGATTCCCCCTGGAAAGATTACTGCCGAACGAGAAGTGCCGTGTCCTGGGCGCATCAGGCTGGGATCTGACACCGGCCGCGTTCCTGGATTATAACGGCCTGGCGGACAAATACAGGCCGATCGCGGGCCAATACCCCGTGGAGGACACGATCTGGGACACGGAGGAGGTGTTTGCCTCACTGGTGAAATGACAGCCCCGGGCCGCCTCCCGGGCAGGGCTCCGGGCGGCTTGCCGATCCCCCTGCCGGCGGTCCGCACGGGGATTGCCGGGGATACCCGTTGACGCGTTTTCTTTCGGCCGGGCCGGTTTCCGTCAATCCGGGTATATAAAGGAAAGAGGGCTCCAGGTTCATCCTGAAGCCCTCTGCTTCGTTTTCATGGCGGGCGATCTGGGGCTCGAACCCAGGACCTTTGGTTCCGGAGACTGTTAAGCCGTCTATGCTACCCTTCTCACTAAATTTCACTTGACATAATTCCCCATTACAATTAAGCTAGTTACGTCCGCGACCTTCGGCTTTAAAATAACCCGGTATCATCGTTTTTAACCCTGCCGGGTAGCATACAGGGTAGCACGAGAACCAAGCCAAAGGTCCCGGGCCATGCAAACAGGCGGGTTGAAACCGACCAAAAAGAGGGCGGGCTATGGCTAAAAAAGGGCCGAAAAAAAAGTATTCAGCGGGCACGAAGCGCCATGCAACCCAATTTCCGGGCGTCTACCAGCGCGAAGCCGAGCGGGTAGTCGGCAAGCCCGACGTCGTGTTTGACATTTCGTATAAGCGCGACGGCCGGAAGGTTTGGGAGAAGGTGGGCTGGAAGTCTCAAGGCTACTCGGCGGAGCTTGCCCGGCAAATTCGCAACGAACGGATCATCGCCATGCAGCACGGCGAGGACTTGCCGAAGGACAAGAAGAAAGCGCCGTTTTTCAGGGACGTTGCCGCAAAATACCTGCAATGGGCCGCGACTCACAAGCGCCGTGCCGGGATCGAGGACCAAAGCCGCTACGACTGTCACCTAAAGGGGCGTTTCGCCGACAAGCGCCTTGACGAGATCACCCCGTTTGATCTTGAGCGCATGAAGGCCGACCTGGCAAAGGCCGGGCTCTCTGCAATGTCCGTTGTGCACTGCCTTGCCCTTGTCCGGGGCATGTTCAACAAAGCGGCCGACTGGGGGCTGTGGCAAGGGGTAAACCCCGTTCGGAAAGTCAAAAAGCCCGTTGTCCGTAATGCCCGTGACCGGTTTCTCTCGTTTGACGAAGCGGAAACCCTCTTGAAGGCGCTACGCTGGAACTACCGTTACAACAAAGAGATTGCCGACCCGAAACTGCATGACATCGCCCTGCTAAGTCTTCATACAGGGGCACGGGCCGGGGAGATTTTCAACCTCAAGGGCCATGACGTAGACTTTCAGCACGGCTTGATTGCCTTTCGGGACACGAAAAACAACGAAACCCGCTATTCGCCCATGACCGCGAAGGTCCGGGAGATGCTACAGGCGCGAAGGCCCGGCAAGCCGGATGCGTACATTTTCACGACGGCCCGCGGCATGAAGATTAAGGAAGTCTCGAACGCCTTCGAGGGCGTCATTGAGCGCTGCGGATTCAACAAAGGCGTGAAAGATGCCCGGCGGCGGGTCGTCTTTCACACGCTGCGGCACACCTTCGCAAGCTGGCTTGCGATCCAGGGCACGCCTCTCTATACGATTGCAAAGCTCATGGGGCACAAATCAATTTCGATGTCGGAGCGCTACGCGCACCTTAGTCCCGATCACAAGCGGGATGCCGTCAACGGCCTTGAAGCGGCGCTCAACGGCGAAGGCGAAGCCGCAAAGGAGAAAAAGAACGATGCCATTCCCGCTTAACATGCCATCAGACCCGTTCAGCCTGCTAACGAGCAAAAAGCACCGGCAGCTTGCGAAGCACTTGCAGGACAGCGGCGCGAAGGGCGAGAAAGCCGCTCTGATTCTTCAGAGATTCTACAGCGTGAACTTCATAATTAGTACAATCGTAAAGCGGTCAAGCAACCCGGAATGGTTAAGTGAAAAGGCCTGGCGGGCAAAAGCCGCGAAGCGTTATGAAAAGGCCATCGCGGCGCTTGAGACGCTAGCGACAGATGAGGACATCCCCGCTGGGACACGAAAGATCATCGCGGCAGACCTCGGGGCACTGAAGAAGAGAAAGGACCATCTGACGCTTGCCTACATGCTAAGGACCGCAATGCGGCCGACGCCGGTCAGCGTGCATCAGATGATCGGATTTCAGGCCTATGCTTTGCATGAGTACATCAGAAAATTCGGCAGTGTTCCGAACGGAGAGCTTTATGATTTCATTGCCGCGATGTTGCGAAACCTCTATCGGGGAAGCTGGATCAACGCCGAAGCGCTTGACGGCAAGACCCTGAAAAAAAATTACATTGATAACGTTCTCAAGCTTCGCGGAAAATACGATGAACTTGAAAAAATATTCAAAAGCCTTTCTCTCTAATCCCCGCCGTGCAAACGTAACCCTTCGATTTTACTCGCTTGCGTAAGTATTTCCGATTTCCTTAAATAATTACGCCTCTAATTGACGCGCACCGTGATTATTGGCCTAATGTCCCTAACAAAACTTCAGGGGGATTGAGGCATGGAAACACTCGCACTGACGCCGAAGGATGTTATCGAGCGCTACCCGGCATTGACTAGATCAGAGGGCACGCTTGCGAACTGGCGCAACCGTAAAATTGGGCCGCGTTATTTTCGGATCGGCCGCCGGGTAGTCTACCGGCCGTCTGACATCGAAAATTTTCTTTTTCATGCCCCTGTCATGACATCGGACAGCCTTGAGGACTAAGCCATGAAAAGTGAGTACGACGTCACGCGCATGACACCGGCCGAAATTGCTGGGCTCTGGTCGTCGCTGACAAAAGAGCTTGCCGATGAATTTTGGAAACTCGAAAAGCGCGGGGCAAAGGTTTTTCTTGTCCGCAAGAACGTCAAGCTTGACCTCGCGAGTTTCAACCAGTCACGGCCCGTTATGACGCGCTGAAAACAAGCGGCAGCCGAAAAGGCACCGGCCGGGCTTCCGCATCCCCGGGCTCGGCCGGGCCGCAAAAAACAGATCACGGGGGTGCAGTGGGGATGCCATGAGCAAGGCAGAGATCGAGCAACACTTTCGGGGCGACTACCGATCCTTTTATGGGCGCTACCTCGACGGCTTCAAGCCCGGCATCAGGGACAAGGAAAAGTTGTGGTGCCCATTTCATCAAGGCAATTCGCCTGCCCTAAGCATCAATTTCAAGACGGGTCTTTTCTACTGTCACTCGTGCGGGGCGGAGGGGGACGCCTTCAGTTTCTACGCCCTGAAGCGGGGCCTTTCTCTGCCCGCTGAATTTCAGAAAACGGTTGCAGGCATTGCGGCTGACTTCGGGATCGGTAACGGTTGCGGCGAGGCGGGCAAGCGGATTGTTGCGGAGTACAGCTACCACGACGAGGGGGGCGGGCTTGCCTACCAGAAAATCCGTTACGAACCAAAATCATTTCGGCTTCGTCGGCCTGACGGCAAGGGCGGTTGGGTTTGGAACCTCGACGGGGTACGGCTTGTGCCCTACCGGCTAAAGGACGTCCAGGCGGCACCTGAAATCATTTTTGTCGAAGGCGAGAAGGACGCCGACGGCCTGCATCGGCTGGGCTTTGCGGCAACGTGCTGCCCGCACGGGTCGGGGCAGTGTCCGGAGCACTTCGGACCTCTCTTCAAGGGGAAGGCGGCCGTGCTCATTCCCGACCAGGACGAGCCCGGCCGCAAGCATATGGCACAAGTGGCCGCTAGCCTGAAGGGCAATGCCACTTCGATTCGATGGGTAGACCTGCCCGCGGCAAAGCCGGGTTACGACGTTTCGGACTTCATCGCCGAGGACCCCGAGACGGCCGTCGAGAGGCTTTCCGGGCTCATGGCCGACGCGGCCGAATACAAACACCCCGAACCCCCGCCGCCTGACGGGATCATTTTTGAGCCTGCGGCAAGGATCGAAATCGAGCCCGTGACATGGCTCTGGAAAAACCACCTCGCGGAAGGAAAGATGCACCTTGTCGCGGGGCCGCCGGGGACGGGCAAGACTACACTTGCCCTTTCGATGGGGAGCACGATCTCGGCGGGCAGTGCATGGCCTGACGGGACCCGGGCGAAAAAAGGAAACGTCCTGCTATGGACAGGAGAGGACAGTTGCCGGGACACCGTAGTCCCGCGACTGCTTGCCATGAGGGCAGACCTGGACCGATTCGTCATCGTGAGGGGGAAAACCAAAGAGGGCAAAAGGCTGGCTTTCGACCCGGCAACCGATCTTGACGCTTTGCGCGAGGCAATGGCCACGCGTCACTATGATCTCTTCATAGTGGACCCGCTCGTTGCCGTGACTTCGCGGGACTCGCACAAAAACTCAGAAACGAGAAAAGACCTCGCGCCACTGGTAGAACTCGGCGAGGCGTGCAAGACGGCAATCATGGGGGTGCATCACTTCGCAAAGGGAACGGCCGGGCGGGACCCCTTGGACCGCATCATCGGATCGGTTGCCTTCGCGGCCGTTGCGAGACTCGTATTTGTCGCCGTCAAGCTGCCCGACGAGGACGACGAAGGCGGCCGACTCTTTGCCCGGGCGAAATCGAACATCGGACCCGACGGCGGCGGGTTCAAGTACCAGCTACAGCCCGTGCGCCTGCCCGGACCCGTGGACATCGAAACCGTGCGGATTGCCTGGGGCGAACGGGTAGACGGTGACGCGGCAAGTCTCGTTGAAATGGCCGAGGCCGACGAGGACAAGCGAAGCAAATTTGACCAGGCGAAAGATTGGCTTGCGGACTTCATAGACAAGCCGACAAGCGCAAAGCGGGTATACGAAGCCGCGAAGGCGGCCGGGTTCTCGAAGCGGACCATCCAGGCGGCAAAGCAGGCGCTAAAAATCGAAGCCTCACGGGTAGGCTACGGACCCGACGGCGGTTGGCAGTGGACCCTAGCCAAAGGGTGCAAGAATTCCTTATTATAAATTTCTTGCGCCCTTTGATCTCTCTCTCTTTATAAGTACTTAATATATATATATATTTATAAAGGACGCACAAAGGACGCAAAGGCTATTCAAAGGACGCAAAGAAGCTCAAAGGACGCAAAGAAAAACAAATAGAAAACTTTGCGCCCTTTGAAGGAAAAACCAGACAACCGAGGGGCAGTGACTATGAGCAAGGGTTACGGCAAAGTGCAGCGGCAGATCATAGACATGCTGAACCAGCGTGAAGCCTTCGCCCTGTCCGAACTGGCAAAAGCGACGGACAAGGCGCGGTATAACTCGACGCTGCGGGCACTCGCTAAGCTCAGAGGACGCAAGGGCGAAAGGCCGGGCACGGCGAAAGGCCGGGCACGGCGAAAGGCAAAGCGGCGGGCGCGGCAGCTTGCCGCACTGAAGGCCCGCGAGGGGCTCTGACGGGGCACTCGGGCCAAAATCAGCGCCTTTCTCCCGGCGGGCGACACAGGACAGCGGGCCGGGCAAGATCGGGGCTTAGAGAACGAAAAACGGCGCGCAGGCGTCATTTAGCAGGCACAAATAAAATTCAGGAGGACGCGGCATGGTTAGAACATTATGGGACCGGATTGTTGGGCGCGAGACCGAGAACGAGGCGAGCGAGAAACTTGTCAAGGCGCTGCGAGAACATGAAAAACAGTGGCCCGAGATCGAGGCGGCCTGGCAGAAGGCCGACGACGAAGTGGTTGTCCCGGCAGCACAGGTGCACTCGGTTGCGCTGCACACGGAGAATCCCGAGCGGATTCTTGCCGCTTGGGAGGCGCTAATGCGCGCGCGGTGGGATCGGGACCGGGCAAAAGGGGCGTGGGACCGCAAGCGCTTGGCCCTCCTGGGCGAGCTCGAAGCGCTGACGGGGCCGGTCATTCAGGAAAAATGGGAATATTGGCAGTCTAGTCTTGCGCAGCTACACGGACAGCGGCGAATCAAGGAGATCGAACGATTCGTGGATATGGCTTTCGATCATACGCCGAGGCGCGTGCGTTACAAATCGAATTTCCCGGCCATCGCGGAAGCCAAAAAAACGTTGCTCGCGGCCTCGCAGACGCTTCGCGAAATGCGCCACTGTGCGCTTTCCGAAATCGACGACTTCATCGAGAAAACTGAGGCGAAGCTCAAGAAGCTGGATTTTGAAACCCTTGTGGAAGAGAAAGAGGCGGTTTCGCTGCATGCTTTTTCGGAATTGCAGGAAAGCACCATCGTTGAGCCAAAGGCTCCCCCGCTACACCCAGCCGCTCAGGTTTTGGTCGACGAATTGGTCGCCAACGCCAAACCGGGGAGGCCGGTCAGGCTGAAGCTCCGTTAATCTATTCCCCTCTTCGGCAGGGGTGGCCAAGTGGCCTGCTTGCCGAACGGCTGCCAGCGGGCGGTGCTGCCGTTCACAAAAAACACCCGCAGTCAGGGGGTGCCTCCTTCCCGTCCAGAGCGCGAAGGTCTCCGGGTGCCTGACCTGGCCGGGGCGCAGTCAACCACCGCCTGCGCCCCGTAAAAAGACCAATGCGCGCAGCTACCGGCCAGAACGAATGAGCACCGGGGCGGCGCGATCAAGGGCCGAGAGGTGACCTCCGCATCTCTCGGCCTTTTCTTTTCGTCCCCCTGCCCGCCGGCGGCACCTGAACGAAAGCCAGCGGGCCGTCATAGCTGAACGGCTGGCGAATATGCCGGTTGGGAATATAAGCGGGAGCAATCAATATGAGAGGAAAGCGGCAATGTTGCCGAATTCCATTTCCCAATCCCAAGCCGCCGAAATGCCACGGCTGGCGAATATGGAACTCGGTGATAATCAATATAAAAGAGGGTCGGACTCAAGTCCGACCCAAAATAACATTTCCCAATCCCAGGCCGCAGAAATGCCACGGCTGGCGAATATGGAAAGAACGGACACCTTAAAAAAGGGTTCCCGTTCGGACTCAAGACCGATCGGGGCAATTTCCCAATCCCAGGCCGCCGAAATGCCACGGCTGGCGAATATGCCTCTAGGCGGTGCAATATATCGGTCGGACACAAGTCCGACCGAAAACTATGTTTCCCAATCCCAGGCGCTAACAGCTTCAGACTCAAGTCCGAAGCTATTAGCAGGACAGCCGTGATCTACGCCGAGCAGAGGCTGGGGGAATTGCTGAGACCGATTAATCCCGGCGGTTTACCCAAGAGAACCGCCGGTGGTTTAATGGCCGGTGCCGAGCCTTCACTTCCCCCCGGCATTTCCAAGCGCACTTCTCACCAAGCACAAACCCTAGCGTCCAATCCCGAGAAGGTAGAGAAGATCATTACAGCGGCGCTAAAGGGCGTTTTATGCCGTACGCGACGGTCTAGGACAGCCCAGGAGCAACGATCTCTCACGCCGAGGGGTAGGGGTGCGGGCCTTTTTTTTCGCCTGCCCTGACAAATACCTGTCATATACCTGTTAAAATACTGACAACAAAAAAACGCTACCTGAAAATAATTTACCCGGAGCCGAATATCGAGGTCCGAATTACCCTCATTTTCCGAAGCTAGGAAGGACCCGCGAGGGGTACAGGTAGGCAGACCGGGGGGCTTTTCACCTGTCTCCGGCGGCCGGGCAGAAAGGAGGCAGGCAGTGACAGACCGTGAACGAAGGGCAGTCAGGCGAATGAAGAGAGCGCGCGAGGTTCACCTTGCCACGAAGGCGGCGCGGCGAAGGGCGGCCATGCGCCGTTGCCTTGACAGGCAGCGGGCGGCCGACGCGGAGCAACGGTTGAGAGAGGGGGTGGGGTGATGCTGCTAGAATACCGAGGGTGTCCAGGCAACGAGAAGCCCGCGCGGATTGAAGCTGTCATAACGACGGGGCACGCGGCAAGCAGCTACGGCATGCCCGTTGTCGTCCTGCGTGACGGCACCGTTTTAGACTCGCTTTCCTGGGTCCTGTGCCGTTACAGGGTTGTAAGGGCAAGCGAGGGCGAGAGGGCCGCACTGGCGCGGCTGGGGATCGTCGTCGAGGGTGCCTAGAAGGGAGGTGAACCATGCAAGAAGAGGCGAAACCGGCGAATGGCATGTATTACTTTACAGAGCTTCGCAAGGAGGGACAGTGGCATGAATCCCGCAAATTCAACACGAAGCAGGCCGCGACGCAGTGGGCCCAGTGGCTGCTAACCCTGGAGGGCGTTGACGAGGTGGCCGTCTGGCGCGGGGCTGTCGGCGGGGATCATGTTTTCAGCGAGGTGAAATCATGCAAGCGCCGGTAAAGGGCGGGCGGGCTTCGCGGAGCCTTGCGAATTACCTCGAAGCCATAGAAAACGCGCGGGAGCTCATACGCGCGGCCGAAGAGGCCCGGGCGGCCTCGGAGACGTTTCGCCGGGGGCGGCCGCTCTCGAAGAGGCGAAGGCGCTCGCCATGCTCAAGGAGTTAGGCGAGGGGGTGACACCCAAGTTGAAAGGAGGAAAAAGCTCATGGGAATGATCAAGAAAGAGGAAATCCGGGGAAGGCAGGACGCAGAGGGAAAGATTGTTTGCGCTGACTGCATGGAAGACGACGATTGGAAGGACGTCAGGGAGGCCGACCTATTCACAGACGACCATGTTGAGAAAAGTGACGATCTTTTCTTTTGTGACCTCTGCGGCAATCAACTTTAACCTTGAGGCCGGGGCGCAGTAGTGACCACTAGAGGGCGGCTTTCGGGCCGCCTTTTTTTGTTTGACGCCTGCGGCCCAAGGGCCGGCCGGGTAGCATACAGGGTAGCACGGCCCAAAAAAGAGGGCTAGGCAAAAATGCCTAACCCCTTGATTTTATTGGCGGGCGATCTGGGGCTCGAACCCAGGACCTTTGGTTCCGGAGACCAACGCTCTATCCTGCTGAGCTAACCGCCCGCGTCCTGTCGTGTGCCGGCAAATGGAAACCGGGTCGGACCGGTGAACTCGTTCCCAGGCCGCACCCGGATGATGCTTTGTAGCATGTCCGGCAAAATATGTGAAGACCCGGGAGCGAAAATTTTTCAACCTCCGCCTTGACCGCAGTTTCCCGCCCGATCCTTACGAATGGGTCCCTATGAAGGGATCGGGACGGTCTGCCCGGCGGTACGCCGGGCGCTCAAGGAAGAGGCAAACGAAAGCCCGGCACGCCTTTCGGGGTCTCCCGACCCCTCAGAGGGCCAACTCGCGGACGATCGTCCGCGCCGCGCGACTCCGGTTCATCGTGCAGATGTGAAGGCCGCAGACCTCGTTGCGGACGAGGTCCCAGGCCTGGTCCTGCGCGTACTCGATACCGTACTTTTCCACCTCGCCGGGCTTGTCCTGCAGCCGGCAGAGCCTCTCTCCGAGGGCCGGGGGGATCTTCGACCCGCAGAGCTCCGTGATGCGCAGGATCTGCCTGTAGTTGAGGATGGGGAAGATCCCGGGGATGACGGGCACCCGGATCTTCATCGCCATCACCCGGTCCCGGAACCGGTAGAAGTCGTCGTTGTGGAAGAAGAGCTGTGTGACGATGAAGTCGGCCCCGGCGTCCACCTTGCGCTTGAGGTTCTTCAGGTCGTCCTCGACGCTCGGCGCCTCGGGATGCCCCTCGGGGTAGCCCGCCACGCCGATGGAGAAGGCGCCGTGCGCCTTGATGAACTCGACGAGTTCGTTGGCGAACCCGAACCCCCCCTCGGGCCGGACGAAACGCTCCTCCCCCCGGGGCGGGTCGCCGCGCAGGGCGAGGATGTTCTCGATGTTCTGTGCCTTCATGTCCTCGAGGATGCGGGCGATGTCGTCCCGCGAGGACGCCACGCAGGTCAGGTGGGCGAGGGCCTCGCTGCGGATCTCGTTTTTGACGCGCGAGGCGATCTCGATCGTCTTGTCCCGCGTCCCGCCGCCGGCCCCGTAGGTGACGGAGATGAAGTCGGGCTTGAGCTCCTCGAGCTCGGCGATCGTCGCGAAGAGGCTCTCCAGGTTTCCCTCGCGCACGGGCGGGAAGACCTCGAAGGAGAGCGTGCGCTTTTTCTGATTGAACAGGTCCCGGATCAGCATGGCCTTCCCTGCGTGAAATTGCCTGTGTAAATGGCACTTCGGGCCGGTTCTGTCAACCCCTTTTCTCGAACGCCGGTGTTGTGGAACGGCCGGAAATCTGATAGATTCGGCACGGTTGAGGCATGCCGGGTTCGAAATGACAAGACTCTTCACAGCCATTCTTCCCGCAACGCTGCTCCTGGCGGGGCTTCTGGCAGCCCCCGCCTGGGGGCTCGTCTACGTGTCCAACATCCGCCACTGGGCCGCGCCGGACTACACGCGCGTCGTCATCGACACGAGCGACGAGGCGACCTACGCCGTGGCCAAGGAAGGCCGCCGGCTGACCCTGACGGTGAAGAAGGCCGACGTCGCCGAGGACGTCCCCCTGCAGAGCTTCCTGAACAAGCCCGGCATCGAGAAGATCGACGTCATGACGCTGCCCGACGAGAGCGTCCGCATCGAGATCACCCTCACGCAGGACGTGGAGGCGAAGGTCTTCAAGCTCAAGAAGTTCCTCGACAAGCCCAACCGCATCGTCATCGACCTGCAGTTCCCCGAGGTCGAGGAGAAGGAGAGCCTCAACCGCCAGGAGGTCAAGAAGCTCCAGAAGGCGAAGATCGTCGTCGTCGACGCGGGGCACGGCGGCGAAGACCCCGGGGCCGTGGGCAAGATGGGGACGCGCGAGAAGGACGTCGTCCTCAAGATTGCGAAGAAGCTGCGCGACAACCTCAACAGGCGCGAGGGCTACCAGGCCTTCCTCACGCGGACGGGCGACTACTATGTCCCCTTCAAAAAACGCCTCAAGATCGCCCGGGACTACGGGGCCGACGTCTTCGTCAGCATCCACGCCGACGCCGTCCGCAACCGCACCATCCGCGGGGGCTCGGCCTACATCCTCTCCACGGGAGGCGCGACGAACGAGGCGGCGAGGCTGCTGGCCCGCAAGGAGAACCTCGCCGACGTGATCGGCGGCTGGGCCAACGACGACGCGATCGACGAGACCGACATCATCACCCTCGACATGGTGATGACCAACACGATCAACCGCTCCCGCGAGCTGGCGCAGCTCTCGCTCAGGAGCATGTCCGACATCAACACCCTGAAGTTCAACACGGTCCAGGGGGCCCCCTTCAGGGTCTTGAAAATGCCGGAGATCCCCTCGGTGCTCATCGAGACGGCCTTCATCTCGAACCCCGTGGAGGAGAAGCTGCTGCGGACGCCCGCCTTTCAGGACGAGATGGCCGGGGCCATCGCGCAGGCGATCGTGCGGTTCATCCCCAACGGCCCGCCGGCCGTGCCGGTGCAGCATGCCCGTGCGGAGGAGAAGGCGGCTCCGGCCGCCGGGGGGGAGGAAAAGGCCGGCAAGCCGCGCCAGCGGGAGGGCCGCGCCCTTGAGAAGGGCAGGGAGGGAGACGAGGCGGCCCCGGCGAAGAAGGCCGCCAGGGCCCCGGCCGCCGAAGGGGCCCGGTCGAAGAAGAACGACCCGGTCACCTATCGCGTGAAGAAGGGCGATACGCTGGAGAAGATCGCGGCGGCGCACGGCACGACGGCCGGCGAGCTTGCCAGAATCAACCACCTGAAGCTCAGGGATCCCCTCTGGGTCGACCGGAAGCTCAGGATCCCGGCGCCCCCGGCGAAAGAGGAGGAGAAGGGGTCCCCCGAGACCTTCCCCTACCGCGTGCAGAGGGGCGACACGCTGGAGAGGATCGCCCTGAAGCACCACACCACGGTCCGCACCCTGCGGACCCTCAACCACCTGAAGGCCGGCGAGAGCCCGGCACCCGGGCGCAGGCTCAAGGTGCCCGTCGAAAAACTCGACGACGAGATGGCGGCGGAGCCTGCTCCGGGCCCGAAGGGGGCGGCCGCGAAGAAATCGGGGGGCTCCGGGCAGGCGCCGAAAACAGCGGCGTACAAGGTTCGCAGGGGCGACACCCTCGAGAAGATCGCCGCCCGCCACGACACGACAGTGGGCGAGCTCCTCAAGCTCAACAACATGAGGCTGAGGGATCCCCTCTACGTGGACCGCAGGCTGAAAGTTCCCTCCGTCGAAAAGGAAAAGGAGCGGGAGGCCCCTGCCGAGAAGAAGGCGGTCTCGAAGCCCAGGAAGAAGAACGCGACCTACACGGTCCGCAGGGGCGACACCCTCGAGAAGATCGCCGTGAAGCACAACACGACGATCGCGGCCCTGCTCAAGGCCAACAAGATCAGGCCCAACGACCCGCTGTACGTAAATCGGAAGTTGATTATTCCCCCGGAAGAAGATATTTAACAAAACCGGGCAATAGGCACAGGGCAGAAGGCCCAAGGCAAGAAACCGGGGAGCAGGAGGATGGAGGGTTCCCTCTGACCTTCTCACCTTCTCGACGTCTTCTTTATACCCAGGGGTCTGTCATGTCGAATCGTCCTGTCCGGTCCGCAGGGGTCATCTGTCTTCTCGTCCTGTTTGCGATTGTCGCCTGCGGCCCCGGCCTCACCGCCGACGAGCAGCAGTACGTCCGGGCCCACGACGAGCCGGGGGTCGCGGGGTTCGTGAAGAAGCTTTTCTCCCGCTACTTCTTTGCTTCGTCCCTCAGCAGCCGTCCCGACCGGGTTTTCCAGGGCCACACGTCGATCGTCTGGACCGTGGATTTCGCCCCCGACGGAAAGACCCTCGCCTCGGGCGGCGCCGACAAGGACATCATCGTCTGGAATGCGGAGACCGGCGTGCCCGTGCATACCCTTCGCGCGCACTCGGAGACGGTCATGCGCGTTGCCTTCAGCCCCGACGGCAGGATTCTCGCCTCGGGCGCGCAGGACCGGCTCATCCACCTCTGGGACACGGCCTCGGGAACCCTCATCGGGACCCTCGCCGGGCATGACGGCTGGGTCGTGTCCCTGGCCTTCAGCCCCGACGGCAAACGGCTTGCCTCGGCCAGCAACGACCGCCGCATCATCCTGTGGGACATGGCGCAGCGCCGCATCGAAAAAGTCCTAGAGGGACACGGCGACGTCGTGGACGCCGTGTCCTTCAGCCCCGACGGCAAGCGGCTCGCCTCGGGGGGCGACGACAACGCGGTGATCGTATGGGACGTGCAGAAGGGCGAGCCCCTGATGACCCTCCAGGGTCACACCAGCTTCCTCAAGGCCGTCTCCTACGCGCCGGACGGCAGGACGATCGCCTCGGCGGGACTCGACCAGAAGATCATCCTGTGGGACGCCGCAACGGGCAGGCGGATCCGAACCCTCGCCGGACAGGACAGCATGATCTTCTGCATCGGATGGACCCGCGACGGAAGCCGCCTGGCCAGCGGGGGCAACAGCATCCTCATCTGGGATGCCGCCGGCGGGGAAATCCTGCGAAGCATCCGGAGCTTTTATGGGTTCGTCAACGGGGTGTCCTTCAGCCCCGACGGCAGACACCTCGCCACGGCACAGTACGACAAGACGGTCCTGCTGTTCGACCGGGTCCCCTGACAGGGCCCTTCTTTCCGCCCGGGAATTGGATTGATTTTCTTGGCACCCTCTGGTATAGAGACCGGTGCCAGAGGCCCGTTCTTCAAAAATATATAATGAAAACAGGGTAATGGCGTGCCGGCCGCCTGACGAAGAAAACGGGAATGTCCGCGCGGAAGGCGGCGGCCCTCAATGCAAACCAGGAGGCGGCCATGTTTGTCGGGCGGCGGATGACGCGAAACGTCGTCTCGGTGACGAAGGACGCCAGCGTCCTGCACGTGCGCAATCTTCTCCGGGAGAAGGACATCAACCAGGTCCCCGTCGTCGAGGGCCGCAGGGTCATCGGCGTCATCACGGACGGTGACATCCGCGAGTACTCGGCCTCGCCGGCCAGCACCCTGTCCGTTCACGAGCTGAATTACCTGCTGTCGGAGATGAAGGCCGGGGACATCATGACGGCAAACCCCGTCACGGTGGGCCCCGAGACGCCGGTCGAGGAGGCGGCGAAGATCCTCAACGAGAGGCGGATCGGCTGCCTGCCCGTCGTGAAGGACGGCGAACTGGCGGGCATCATCACCACCTGCGACATGCTCAACGTCCTGCTCGAGGTGATGGGCGTGGGCACGCGCAGCTCGCGCATCGAACTCTCCATCCCGAGCGACATGGGAGAAATTTGCAATATCGCCGCCATCGTCAAGGAACTGGGGCTCTCGATCATGTCCATGGTCTCCACCGTTCACGAGACCGAACCGGCGACGCGCTTCTCGGTCCTGCGGGTGAACACGGACGACATCCGCGAGCTCTGCAGGGTGCTCCGCGGCGCGGGATACAGGGTCACCACGAAATATGAAGAGCAATAACCACCGGGCAGAGACGGATTCAGGGCTGAAGGAACCCACAGGGGGCGTTTAGCCCTTTTTTTATGCCGGGAGAACAGATGAAAGGGGAGGTTTTATCCGTATGAGCAATGAGAATCTCGAGAGCAAACGTTGGTTGATTGCAGGAGCTGCCATCATCATGCAGCTCTGCCTGGGGACGGTCTATGCCTGGTCCGTCTTCAAACTCCCGCTGATGAAGGCCCACGGCTGGAGCGACTTCGAGGTGTCCTCCACCATGATGATCCTCATGGCCGTCATCGGCGTATCCGCCGCCTTCGGCGGGACCCTCGTCGACAAGAAGGGCCCCCGCTTCGTGGCGTCGATCGGCGGCATTCTCTTCGGCTCCGGCGTGCTGCTCGCCGGTTTCGCCGACCAGGTCGGGAACCTGTTCCTGCTGTACCTGGGGTTCGGCATCATCGGCGGCCTGGGCAACGGCTTCGGCTACGTCACGCCCATCGCGACGCTGATCCGCTGGTTCCCCGACAAGCGCGGCCTCATCACGGGTCTGGCCGTCATGGGCTTCGGGGCCGGCGCCTTCTTCATGGGCAAGATCGCCCCCGGGATGGTCAACGACATGGGTGTCGCCCAGACGTTCTACATCTGGGGCCTGATCTTCCTGGTCGTCGTCACGGGATGCGCCCAGTTCTACAAGAACCCGCCCAAGGGCTGGTTGCCCGCCGGCTGGACGCCCCCGACCACGACCGTCTCCGCAGCCGACTCCTTCACTTTCGAGGAGGCCGTGAGGCGACCCCAGTGGTGGATGCTCTGGGGCATGCTGTTCCTGAACGTCTCGGCGGGCCTGGGCCTCATCTCCCAGCTCTCGCCCCTGGCCCAGGACGTTGTCCGGAAGGCGACCCCCGGAATCAGCCCGGCTGAGCTCGCCGTGGCCGGCGGCACGATCCTCGCGATCGCCTCGATCTTCAACGGTCTCGGGCGTCTCTTCTGGGCCTCGCTGTCCGACAAGATCGGCCGGAAGATGGTCTTCATGGTCATGTTCGCCAGTCAGGCGGCCCTCTACATCTTCCTGCCGCAGATCAGCAACGTGATGCTCTTCACGGTCATCGCGTGCTACCTGCTGGCCTGCTACGGCGGCGGATTCGCGACCATGCCCCCCTTCACGGCCGACTCCTTCGGCCCGGGCTACATCGGGAAGGTCTACGGCATGATGCTCACGGCCTGGGCCTGCGCCGGTGTCGTGGGGCCCTTCGTCTTCGCGAAAATCCCCGGCATCGCCCTGTACGTGGCGGCAGGGCTGCTGATCGCGGGCTTCGTCATCGCGCTCGTCTACACCCGTCCGGCCCACAAGGCGAAAGCCTGAGAAAGGGAAGCGGGGGACAGGCAAGGCGGAAAAAAGGAAGGCGGGTTTCGCACCTGCCTTCCTTTTTTTATGGGTTTTCCGACCCGATACCGCGATCCCCGGACCTGACGCCTTCCGGGGGGCATTCACCCCCCCCTTGCGTCTCCTTTGCGCGAGAGATTGCGTCATAATGTCATTGCGAGCCCCTTTCCCAAACGGGGTCCAGGACTCGTCATGACGAGAACCGACGATGACACCGCCTCGGAGGGGCAAAGAGGCGGATTTTTCTTGCATCTTGCGAGTTTGTGATTTAGGCATCTCAAGGGGAATTTTGCGATGGTGCTTCGGCGCCTGGCGCCCTCGAGTTCAACGGGAGAGTGACGGACGGATGGCATTGAGTAATCGGCAACGGCGGAACGTGGCCTTCGGGGTCCTCACGGTTCTTCTGGTCGTGAGCGTTGTGGCGCTGTTCTTCTTCCTCGAGTACCGCCGCACCCATGTGACCACCGACGATGCCTTCGTGGACGGGCACATCCACATCGTGGCCTCCAAGGTGCCGGGAACGGTGCTGGTCCTGCACGTCAAGGACAACGAGCTCGTGAAGAAGGACGACCCAATCCTCGAGATCGACCCCGTGGACTACCGGCTTGCCCTCCAGGAGGCGCAGGCCAGCCTCGAGATGGAGAAGGCGCGCCTTACCGAGGTCCGCAGCCGCGTTACGACGGCGGGCAAGCAGCTGCTGGAGATCCGGGCCTCCCTGGACGCCGCTCGCTCCGCCCTCAAGGCGCAGGAGGCGCTCGCCTGGAAGGCCGACCAGGACCTCAAGCGGGCCGAACCCCTCATCAGGGAGCAGATCGTCACCCAGGAGTACTACGACCAGCGGAGAACGAACAACGAGGTCGCCGTCGCCCAGGTGAAGTCGGCGCGGGAAAATGTCGTACGCCTCGAGGGCTCCGTGGAGGCGCAGAAGTCCCTCATCGTTCAGCTGGAGGCGGCCGTGGGGCCCCAGCTGGCCCTGATCCAGCAGAAGGAGGCCCTCGCGGAGAAAGCGAAACAGAACCTCGGCTACACGAAGATCGTCGCGCCGGCCGAGGGGTACGTGACGAAGCGAAGCGCCGAGGTCGGCAACCAGGTGCAGGCGGGCCAGCCCCTGCTGGCCGTCGTTGCGCTGGCCCAGGAAAAGATCTGGGTGACCGCAAACTACAAGGAGACGGAGCTCAGGGACGTCCGGCCGGGGCAGAAGGTGCAGTTCAGGGTGGACACCTACCCCGGCAAGGTCTTCCGCGGACGCGTCAACAGCATCATGGCGGGCACGGGATCGGCGTTTTCCCTGTTCCCGCCCGAGAACGCCACGGGCAACTACGTCAAGATCGTCCAGCGGATTCCCGTCCGGATCTCCATCGACGAGGCGAGCGACCCGGACCACCTGCTGCGGGTGGGGATGTCCGTCGTCCCCACGATTCTCATCGAACGCTGAGCGACCCGGGGGGTTCATGAACAAGTGGCTCGTGGCCGTCACGGTGATGCTGCCCACGCTGGTGGTGATCATCGACACCTCCGTGGTCAACGTCTCCCTGGATCACATCCGGGGGAGCCTCTCGGCGGGCATCGACGAGTCGACCTGGGTGATCACTTCCTACCTGGCGGCCAACGCCGTCGTCATCCCCATGACGGGATGGCTCGGCCGGCTCTTCGGGCGCAAGCGCTTCCTGCTGTTCTCCATCGTCCTGTTCACGGTCAGTTCCTTCCTCTGCGGGGCCTCCTGGAGTCTGCGCGCCCTCATCTTCTTCCGCGTCATCCAGGGGCTCTCGGGCGGGTCGCTGCAGCCCATCTCGCAGGCGATTCTCCTGGAGACCTTCCCGCGGCACCAGCACGGCACGGCCATGGCGATCTTCGGGATCGGCATCATGATCGGGCCCATCGTCGGCCCCCTGCTGGGCGGCTGGATCACCGACAACTGGTCCTGGCACTGGGTGTTCTTTATCAACATCCCCATCGGGATCGTGGCGATCCTCATGTCGATGGCCTTCATCGTCGATCCGCAGTACGCCGAGGCGAGGAAGATGAGGATCGATTACCTGGGCCTGGCCTTCCTGGCCGTGGGGATCGGATGCCTCCAGATCGTTCTGGACCAGGGCCAGCGCGAGGACTGGTTTGCATCCCGTTTCATCCTCTGGCTCACGGTGGTCTCCTCTGCGGGCCTCGTCTTTTTCGTCGTCAACGAGTACTACGCCGAGCACCCGATCGTCGATTTTCACATTTTCAAGAATTTTACCTTCGCCTCCGGCAACGTCATCGGCTTTGCCACGTTCTTCACGCTCTTCGGCAGCCTCATCATGCTGCCCGTCTTCCTGCAGACCCTCATGGGCTACACGGCGTTCCTGGCGGGATGGGTTCTCGGCCCGGGCGGCCTCATGGCGATGATCTCCATGCCCATCGCGGGGCGCCTGATCGGCCGGGTGAACCCGAAGGGAGTGCTCTTCGCGGGCGTGATGATCACGGCCTATTCGGTCTGGATGATGTCGCTGTTCAACCTCTCGGTCGACTTCGACACCGTGGCCTGGCCGAGGGTGGTCATGGGGTTCGGCATGGGGCTTGTCTTCGTGCCGCTCACGACCCTGACCATGTCCTGGGTCCGCAAGGAGGAGATGGGCAATGCCACGTCGGTCTTCAACCTGCTGAGGATGCTAGGCGGGAGCTTCGGCGTGGCCTTCGCGAGCACGCTGGTGTCGCGGCGGGCCCAGTTCCACCAGGCGCGCCTGGCCGAGGGCATGAGCGTGCTGGACCGCAATTTCCAGGAGGCCGTCCCCCTGGTGTCAGACATCCTGAAGGGGCAGGGGTTCCCCCCGTCCGAGCTCGACGGCGGGACGCTGGCGCTTCTCTACAGGAAGCTCGTGACGGAGGCCACCATGATGGCCTTCAACGACACCTTCTTCGTGCTCGCCGTTCTGATGGCCTGCTCGGGGTTGCTGGTGATCCTCATGAAGAGAAGCCACGAGACGGCGGGCTCGGGCAGGGCGCAGCCCGTCGTGGCGGAGTGAGCGAGGGCGGGTTTGCGCTCCGCGTCTCCGGTGCCGGGCGCAGGGGAAGAAAGGCCGTCGGCCCCGCGGTGTCGCTCATCGCGTGCAGTGCAGAAAGCACAGAAAGAGAAGCGCGAAGATCAAGAACCCGTATGCCGACAGGACCGGAGGGATCTTCATCTGCTATTTCCTGGCGAAGTAACGGCGCACGGCGTTGATGAGGGATGATTCCGCAGCTGCCGCCGGGGATTTCACCCCGGGCGGGGCCGTCTCGAAATACCGTGCCAGTGCGCGTACAATGGCCTTTTCCGTGTGCACCGGTTCCTTCCGGGCCCGGGCGGGGGGTAACTCTTGAGCGGGCATGTCATTTCCCTGTCCCTGTTCAATTCCCCTCTCCCTCTCGTGCCCCAGCGTGCACCTTTCGGTTCGGAAACGCAATTCGACAAAAGTATGAATTTTCTCTACGAATGGAGTATGAGGGCGGCCCGCTCGGCCCGTCACGCCGGTCCCGCCGCGGGGGGGGGGCGAGGGGCCGCATCGGGACCGGGGCGGCGGCACCTCTCGCTTTTGCCCCGAACCCGCGTCGCGGGGCCGTCGCCCCTAGGCCGCCTCGATCTTGCAGGCGCAGACCTTGTACTCGGGGATCTTGCAGACCGGGTCGAGGGCCGGGTTGGTGATCAGGTTCACGCGCGCCTCGTGGAAGTGGAAACTCATGAAGACGGTCCCCTCGGGAGAGCGCTCCGTCACGGAGGCCTTCGCCTCGACGGCGCCGCGTCGCGAGGCGACGCGGACGGTCCGGCCGTCCGTGATGCCGTACTTCGCCGCGTCGTTCGGATGGATCTCGACGAGGCTTTCGGGGTGGCGCTCGTTGCAGCCCCTCGCCCGGCGGGTCATCGTGCCCGTGTGGTACTGATAGAGCACGCGGCCCGTCGTGAGGTACAGCGGGTAGTCCTTGTCGGGCACCTCGGCGGGCGGAATGAACTCGATGGGGCTGAAGAGCCCCAGGCCCCGTGTAAACCGGTCCTTGTGGAGGAACTTGGTGCCCGGGTGGTCCGTGTTGGGGCAGGGCCACTGGATGCCCTGGCGGCCGATGCGCTCGTAGGTGATCCCGGCGTAGCTGGGTGCGACCTGGCGGATCTCGTTCCAGATCTCCCTCGGCTTGGCGTAGGTCATGGGGTAGCCCATGCGGTTGGAGAGGGCGGCGATGATCTCCCAGTCCGAACGGGCCTGCCCCGGCGGCTCGACTGCCTTGCGGACGCGCTGCACGCGCCGCTCCGTGTTGGAAAAGGTGCCGCCCTTCTCGGCGAAGCATGTCGCGGGAAGGACCACGTGGGCCAACTCGGCGGTCTCCGTGAGGAAGATGTCCTGGACGACGAAGAGCTCCAGCTTCCGGAGGGCCTTCTCGAGGTGGTGCAGGTCCGGGTCCGACAGCAGCACGTTCTCGCCCATGCAGTACAGGGCCCTGAGCCTGCCCTCGTCGGCGGCGCGGGACATCTCGACGACCGTGAGGCCGGGCTTGGCGGGCAGCGTCACCCCCCAGGCCTTTTCGAACTTGGCCCGGGCGTCGTCGGCGCCCACGTTCTGGTAGGCCGGGTAGACGTTGGGCAGGCAGCCCATATCGCAGGCGCCCTGCACGTTGTTCTGGCCGCGCAGGGGGTTGATCCCGCCCGACTCGATCCCCACCTTGCCGCAGAGCATGGCCAGGTTGGCGAGCGATTTCACGTTGTCCGTGCCCGTCCGGTGCTGGGTGATTCCCATCGCATAGAGGATGGTCGCCTTCGGGGCCGTGGCGTAGAGCCGGGCGGCCGCCCTGAGCTGCCCGGCCGGAATGCCCGTGATGGACTCGACGTACTCGGGGGTGTACTTCGCCACGACCTTCCGGACTTCTTCGAAGCCCTCCGTTCGCTCCTCCACGTACTCCTTCGCGTAGAGGTCATCGGCGATGATGACGTTCATCATGCCGTTGATCCAGGCCACGTCCGTGCCCGGTTTCTGCCGCAGGAAGAGGGTTGAGTACTTCGCCAGCGGGATCTCGCGGGGTTCGATGACGATGAGTTTGGCGCCGCGCTTGCGGACGGCCCGCTTCACGTACATGCCCACGATGGGGTGGTTCTCCGTCGTGTTGGTCCCCGTGGCGAGGATCACGTCGGCAAACTCGATCTCCTCGATGGAGTTCGTCATGGCACCGCTTCCGAAGGCGGCGGCCAGACCGGCCACCGTGGAGCTGTGTCAGAGACGGGCGCAATGGTCGACATTGTTGGTGCCGACGGCTGCCCGCATGAACTTCTGGAAGATGTAGTTGTCCTCGTTGGTGGCTCGCGCCGAGGAGAGACCCCCGATCGAGTCGGGGCCGTGCTTGGCCTTGATGTCCTTGAGCTTGCCGGCGATGAAGTCGAGGGCCTCGTCCCAGGACGCCTCCTCGAGCTTGCCGTTCTTGCGGATCAGCGGGCTGGTCAGCCGGTCGGGCGAGTGGATGAACTCGTTGGCGAAGCGGCCCTTCACGCAGAGGCTGCCCCAGTTGGGGGTGCCGTAGCTGCGGTCCGAGGTGGTCTTGACGACCTTGCCGTTGAAGACGTTGAGGTCGAGCTGGCAGCCCACGCCGCAGTAGGTGCAGGTCGTGCGGACCTTCCGGACCTCCCAGGGGCGTCCCTGGAAGCGGCCCTGCTTGTTGATGATCGCCCCTGTGGGGCAGTCCTGCAGGCACTCGCCGCAGAAGACGCAGGCCGAGTCGATGTAATCCGTGTCGAAGGCGGGCCCCACCTTCATGCGGTTGCCGCGCTGGGCGAAGTCGAGCACCTCGTTGACCTGCACCTCGTTGCAGCCGCGGATGCAGCGCCCGCAGAGCACGCACTTGTTGAGGTCGCGAAAGATCATCGTGTTGGAGTTGTCGGTGGCGTAGCCGGGGGGGTCGATCTCGAAGCGGGGCTTTTCGATCCCGAGCCGGTAGATGAGGTCCTGCAGCTCGCAGGCCCCGTTGGATTCGCACTGCAGACAGTTGTGATCACCCGAGGCCCAGATCATCTCCACGATCATCTTTCTCGCCTCGACCACCCGCGGGGTGTCGGTCCGGATCTTCATGCCGGGGCTGGCCGGCATGGCGCAGGAAGCCACGAGGTTCCTCGCGCCCTCCTGCTCGACGACGCAGACGCGGCAGGCGCCCACGAGGGTTGTGGTGGGAAAGTAGCAGAGCGTGGGGATGTAGATTCCGTTCTTTTTCGCGACATCGAGAATGGTCTGCCCGGCCGTCGCCTGGCACTCCTTGCCGTCGATGACGATGCTGAACTTGCCTTCCATGGTCTCTCCTGCTCTCCTGGGGTGTGGGCAATGCGGCGGATGATTGTGTTATATCTAATATAAGGCGAGAGGAAGTGCCACCTTTTTTTTCTCCTTCAGCCCAGCGGGGTTATGACTGTAACACGCTTCAGCAGGGGGCCGCGGCCGCCCCCTCCCCGGGTGGTGTCCGACACGACGACGCGGCCTGCCATGAGGGTCCGCTCGCCCGCGTGATTCGACTCTTTCAGCCCCCAGGCGCTGTGGATGGCGTAAACCCTGCCGTCGACGATCCCGAGGTGGATCATGATGTGCCCCGGCATGTAGAGCAGGGCCGGCCGGTTGCCGAACTCCTTCAGGATTTTGACCTTGTCCGCCTCGGTGAGGGCCCCTGTGTCCTTTCGGCCCGCCGGGTTGAATGCGGCCTGGCGGCGGCTGTTGCGGGGCATGACGAACCCGAAGGCCGAGAAGACGTCCATGACGAGGCGCGAGCAGTCTCGCCCGTCGAACAGGTCACCCCATCCGTAGGGGTGTCCCTCGAGCTTGAAGAGCTGCCGGTAGAGATTGCGGGCCGTGTAGGACAGGTGCCCGACGCTCACGTCGGCATCGGGACGAATGTACCCTGTCACGAACCGGACCCCGCCGTCGGGCGCCCGCCAGGGCAGGGTGACGGAGATGTAGCGCCCCGCCTTCTCCACGAAGGGAAGCCGTGTGCCCATGGGGATCGAGACGGCGTGCGTCGAGAACCCCCGGTCGGCGTAGACCGGGACCATGCCGCCCGTGGCGACAAGCGGCTTGGACCGTACGAAGGACTCGATTGCCGTCCTCTCGCCCACGGCGACCGCCGCCGAGGCGACCCAGCCTGTCGTGTAGCCCGTCTGGACGAAGGACCAGACGCCGTCGGCCGTCCGGTGCAGCACGGCGACGGGGTTTCCGCACTCCAGCACGGAATACTGGAGCCGGTCGAACTCGTTGCCGAAGGGCCGGTCGTAGAAGGCCTCGTTGGTGGGAAGCCTCCGCAGGCTTGCCCGCGTGGTGACGAGCCCCCAGGCGGGCCGGATGACGTCGGGCACGGCCCCGATAGAGGCCTCGATACGGTCGTAGAAAGCAGCCGTGATGGGACGGTTGGTGTGGTCGTAGGCCTTCGACGGCCGCGATTCGGCCAGGACGTCGGCGATCGCCTTGCGGACGGCGGCGCCCTCGAGCGGCTCCGGGACGGCGAGCACGTCGGCCAGCTCCGTCTCCCCGGAGCCCAGGGCGGCGCGGTTCATCGCCTCGATCCCCTCGGGGGTGAGGATCGGGCGGTCGGGGGCGGGGTGCCTTGCGATCCAGAAATCGGCCTTTTCCTGGTTTGCCTGCACGCCCGGCAGGGGCGCCGGGGCCGTCTCCCAGTCCTCGGCGGGGCAACGGCCCGCGGAGAGGGCGACGAGGATGAGGGCGATGAGGATATTCAGGTAGCTTCTCATGAGGTCCTTCAGCTCCGTTCGCCGTCCTGCGTCACAGGCGGCGCCTGCCGGTCCAACCTTCCCACCTTCTTGTCTTCTCAACCTCTTCTTCAGCGTAGCGGATATTCCGAGAGCTTCACGAACCGAAACCCCTTCTCCCTCAGGAGGGGAAGGGCTTCCATCAAGCCCGCCGCCGTCCGGCTGCGGGGCTGGTTCATGTGCAGGATGACGATGTCCCCGTGCCCGGCCTCGAGCAGGGCCAGGCGGACCTTTTCCCGCGGCCACGTCGCCCCCGCATCGCCCAGCACGCTGTAGTTGACCACTTCGCAACCCAGCTCGCCCGCCACCTTCACGGCCACATCGTCGCAATATGCCGTCCCGGGGCGGTAGAATTTCGGCTTGCTGCCCGTCGCGGCCTCGATCTTGCGGCCGTTCTTCTCGATCTCGTCGATAAGCTCCCCCACGCTGCCCGTCCCGCGGATCCCGTAGGCCGACCTGCCGTTGACGGAGCAGGGCCTGTGTGAAAGGCCGTGGTTGGCGATCTCGAAGAGGGGCTCGGCGGCGAGCTGCCTGAAGAGGGCCGGATTGGCGTCGATCCAGCTTCCGCTGACGAACAGGGTGGCGGGGATCTTTTCCTTCCGCAGGTACTCGATGAGGGCCCTGTCGGTCCGGCTGCCCCTGGGGCCGCCGCAGGCGTCGAAGGTCAGTGCGATGACGGGCTCCGTCGTGTCGAGTCTCGTCCTGACCCCCTCGACCCTCTCGCCCCATTCCCTCGGGGTCTTGTTCCCGTAGGCGGCGACGATCCGCTGTTTACGGAGCTGCTCGGGGCTCGGCGTGGCCCTGGGTTCCGGGGCCCGGGCGGGGGCCGCTGCGGTCGCCCGCTCCTCGGGGTAACGGATTTTCCTGCGGACGACGGGCGCAGCGGGAGGCGCCGGCTCCCGGATCGCCTCTTCCTTCGGGGCGGGCTGCACGGGCCCGGAGCCCGACGCCACAGAGAGCGCGAGAAGGAGGAGCGCCGCGACCCAAAACGCTGTTTTCATGCGGGGGTTGCCCTTTCCCGGCGGTCTCGCCGTCAGCGGCGGAATCTTACCAGAAAAGACCTGCCGACTTAAGCCCTATTTTCGGACGGCTTCCCTGTGGCCGTCAGAAGAAAGTATGAGGCCCGCCCCGGCCCGATCATACTTCGGTCGTATCCATGCCGACCCGTTTCTCACCCGAAAGTGTGCCCCCAAAATGATACTCCCGCCCGATTGTCTTGCCCTTCCGTTCCGTGAATAATCGGTCCCTGTGCCGGGATCGCCGCATCTTCCCGGCGGCTGCGGGAAATGGGGCCCGCAGAAAGGGAAGCAGGGATTCGAGAGAGATAGACGAGGGTCATGCTCCGGCGTTCCTGGACAGGGAGGGGAATCCTGTGCGCTCTGGCCGCGCTTTTCGCATTGGCGCCCGGCCGGGCGCCCGCGGCAGGCGGCAGCCTTTCCTACGAGGATGCCGTGGGTGGGGCCCTCCGCCATTCCGCCCGTCTGAAGGTGAAGAACGAGGAGATCCGCATCAACGAGGCCTCCTGGCGGCAATCCCTCTCGAGCCTCTATCCCGCCATCTCAGTCAACGGGCGCCTCGAGCGGTTCGGCAACCTCGTCGGCCCGACGGGCGTCGGGACGATCAACGGCCAGGTCGTGGGCGGCCTGCAGGACGAGTGGCGCTCGTCGGTCTTCGTGATGGGCGAGTACACGATCTCGAACTGGTTCAAGAAGCGCTACGAGAGCCGCTACTACGAGAGGCTTACGGAAGCGTCTATCCACGACAGCGAGGCCGAGAAGAAAAAGGTCGTCCTCGAGGTCACCGACCTCTACGGCTCTCTTGCCGAAGGGGCCATCCGCCTGCGCTACCTCGGACAGATGATCGACAGGATGAAGGAGGCCGTCTCGCTGCGCGCCGCAGCGCATCGGGAGGGCGAGATCTCCCGCGAGGACCTTCTCCGGGCCGAGGTCCAGGTCGTCGACCTGGAAAAGGAGCGCGCCGAGGCTGCCCGCCAGTTCAAGGAGAACCTGACGCGTCTGACGCTCCACACGGGCGTCGAGTACGAGGAGGACGTTGTGGTCGAGGGCCTGGGCGCGGCCGCGGAGGTCTCCGGGCACCCCGGTCCGGAGCGCGTCGAGCAGACGCCCGAGTACCGGGCGAAATGCAAGGAGATGGAGGCGCAGCAGGAAAAGGGCCGCGCGGCCCGGAACAACGGTTTGCCCGACGTGGGCATCTACGGCCGCTATGATTTCTACGGCCGCAACCCCGAGGCGTACGACTCCCTGAAGGAGATGGAGAGGAACTCCTGGAATGCGGGTCTCTACATCTCGATCCCCCTTTTCGACGGCGGACTGCGCAAGTGGGAGCGCGAGCGGGCAACCCGGGAGATCCGGCGCCAGGAAGAGGCGCTCAGGGCGCTGCGGCAGGAGAAGGGGAGGGACTCGGCGGGGCTCTTCGTGAAGCTGCGGGAACTGGACCGGACGATCGCTCAGTACCGGCAGCTGCTCGTGCGCTACGAGAAGCTCCTCGCCATCGCCTCGGGGGCGGCGGCCCTCGGCGGGCGCAGCCGGGCGGAGCTGCTGGAGAGCGGCAAGGAGGCCCTCGCCATCGAGCGGGACATGGAAGTGTACGTGAACCAGCGGGCCGTCGCGGTAAGGAAGTACCGCCTCGAGACGGACTTTGCCGGCGCCATGGAGGAACTGGATGGAAACGGGACTGATCGCCATTGAAATCGCCGCACGGATCCACTCCGTCCCGATGGACCTGCAGTCCGTCCGGAAGAAGTACTTCGTCGAGCGGGAGCTCTCGCCCGCGGAGATGATCCGCATCCTGCGCGACCACGGATTCAAGGCGAGGCACAGACAGATCGCGGGCCTCGAGGAGCTGAAGGGCTACCCGCTGCCGCAGATCCTGCTTACGCCAGAGGGGGGCTACCACGTCCTCATCGGGATGAAGGAGGGCAAGTGCCTCATCTTCGACACCGGGCAGAAGGCCATCCGCGAGGTCGACGAGGCGGGCCTCGGGGGGCTGTGGTCCGGCGAGGTCGTGGCGCTGCGGCCCCGGTTCCGGCAGACGGAGTTCGCCGGCAGCTTCAAATGGCTCTTCATGGAGTTCTTCCGCTTTCGCTCGATCTTCTGCGAGGTCGTGGGCGCCTCCTTCTTCATCCAGTCCTTCGGGCTCGTGACGCCGCTGTTCATCCAGGTCATCATCGACAAGGTGCTGCCCCATCACGCCGTTTCGACGCTGCAGGTCGTGGCGGCGGCCTTTCTCGCGGTGGTCGTCTTCGAGTCCTTCATGAACTTCCTGCGCAACTACCTCCTGTACCACACGGCCAACAAGGTCGACGCGGGGCTGGGCGCCCGGGTGTACCGGCACCTGCTGTCGCTGCCCTACCGCTACTTCGAGACGCGGCGCGTGGGCACCATCATCGCCCGGGTGCGCGAGCTGGAAACCCTCCGGCAGTTCATGGCCAACGTCTCGCTCACGGTGCTCCTCGACACGGTCTTCTCCGTCGTCTTCATCGGCATCATGGTCCTCTACAGCGCGGCGCTCACGCTGCTGGTCCTGGGCTTCGTGGCGGTCATCGCCCTGGTGTCCTTCGTCGCCACGCCGCACATCAAGGCGAGGCTCGACGAGAAGTTCCACAAGGGCGCCATGGCGCAGTCCTTCCTGGTCGAGTCCATCACGGGCATCCAGACGGTGAAGTCCATGGCCCTCGAGGGCAGGATGGTCCGCAACTGGGAGAACCACCTCGGGGACTACATCCAGTCGGCCTTCAACCTGGCCAACGTGGGCAACGCGGCCGTCACCGCCTCGCAGGCCCTGCAGAAGCTCATGACGCTCGCCGTGATCTACTTCGGCGTGGCCCTCGTCTTCGACAACGCGCTGAGCGTGGGTCAGCTCATCGCCTTCCAGATGTTCGCCTCGCAGCTCAGCGGCCCCGTCCTGCGGCTCGTGCACATGTGGCAGGACTTCCAGCAGGCGAAGCTCTCGCTCGAACGGATCGGCGACATCGTCAACACGCCCTCGGAAGTGGCGGGCGGCTCCGTGTCGCTCAGGGACCTCCGGGGCTCGATCGTCCTGAAGGACGTGAAGTTCCGCTACGCCCACGACGGGCCGCTGGTCCTCGACGGGGTGAGCCTCGCGATTAAGCCCGGCGAGATGATCGGCATCGTGGGCCGCAGCGGCTCGGGCAAGAGCACCGTGGCCAAGCTCATCCAGCGCCTCTACCACCCGCAGGAAGGCGTCATCGCCGTCGACGGCATCGACCTGCGGCACATGGACCCGCTGTTTCTGCGCACCCGCATCGGCATGGTGCCCCAGGACGCCTTCCTCTTCAGCGGCACGGTCCGCGAGAACATCGCCATGGCCATGCCGGACGCCGACATGGAGCGGGTCATCGCCGCCGCGCGCATGGCCGGGGCCCACGAGTTCATCGGCGAGATGCCCCTGGGGTACGACACCTGCGTGGAGGAGCGGGGCGTGTCCCTGTCGGGCGGCCAGCGCCAGCGGATCGCCATCGCCCGGGCGTTGATCGCCAACCCGCGGATCGTCATTTTCGACGAGGCCACCAGCGCCCTGGACTATGAGTCGGAGCGGACCATCAAGAGCCACCTCGGCCACATCCGCAAGGGCCGCACCGTCATCCTCATCGCCCACCGGCTCAACATGATGAAAGGCTGCGACCGGATCCTCGTCTTCGACCGCGGCCGCATCGTCGAGGCGGGCGATCACGCATCGCTCATGAAGAAGGGAGGGCTCTATGCCCATCTTTGCAGGCAGCAGGAGATCGAAGGCGACGGATCCGCACGACTTCAAGCCCATCCTGGCTGAGATCCAGGAGCGGCCGCCGAACCCGGCGGGACGGATGTTTCTCTGGGCGCTGATGGCCATTCTGGTCGTGGCGGGCCTCGGCCTCTTCCTGGTCGAAGTCGACGTCGTCGTCTCGGCCCGCGGCAAGATCGTCCCCCTGGGCGACGTGAAGACGCTCCAGCCCCTGGAGACGGGGGTCGTCAGCGGCATCCGCGTCAAGGAGGGCGACTACGTGGCACAGGGGGCGACCCTCGTGGAGGTGGACCCCGCCCTCGACACGGCCGACCTGGAGGGCAAGGAGAAGAACCTGCGGTTCTCGAAGGCCGCCGCCGGCCGGATCGACGCGGTGCTTGCCGGGAGGCCCTTCCGCCCCGACGGCGACACCGAGCCGGAGCTCGCGCGGGCCCAGCGCGGCCTCTACGAGGCGCAGCGGGCCCTGTACCACTCCACCTTGAGCGGGAAGGAGAAGGCCCTGCGCGAGGCCGAGGCGACCCTGCAGGGGCTCAGGGAGGAGCGCAAGGGGCTCGAGGGCCTGCACCGGCTCGTCTCGGAGGAGGAGAAACGCCAGCAGTCCCTCGTGGCCATCGGGGCCCTGGCCGAGAACCGCTGGCGCGAGAAGGTCAAGGAGAGGCTGCAGGCCGAGAAGGAGCTGGAACTCAAGGGGGCGCAGGTCGAGGAGGGGGCCTGGAAGGTCCGGCGCATGCGCGAGGAGATCGAGACCTGCCGGAACGCCTTCCGCGAGAAGCTCCTCGCAGAGCTTTCCGGGAACCTCCAGGGCCGCAACACCCTCGAGTCGGAGGTCAGCGGCATCCACTTCCGCAGGCAGAAGCGCATGATCACGGCGCCCGTGAGCGGCACCGTCCACCAGCTCCACGTCAAAACGGTGGGCGGCGTCGTCACGCCCGCCCAGCCGCTGGTGAGCCTCGTGCCCGAGAACGCCCCCATCGTGGCCGACGTCCTGGTTGTCAACCGCGACATCGGCTACGTCCGGCCGGGCCAGCGCTGCGTCGTCAAGGTGGACACCTACGACTTCCAGAAGTACGGCACCGTGGAGGGCGCCGTCGGGACGGTGAGCCCCTTCACCGTGGAGAACAAGGAGAAGACCCGCGACGGCTATCCCGTGTTCGTGAACCTGTCGGCCGCGGAGCTCAAGACGAAGGACGGCGCCGCCTTCCCCCTGCGGCCCGGCATGGCCGTCACCACGGAGATCAACGTGGGCAAGCGGCGGGTGATCGAGTTCTTCCTGTTCCCCATCATCAGGTACCTCGACGAGGGGCTGAAGGTCCGATAAAAAATGTGGGGTCAGGTCTTGTATTTCAACATAAGCCGATGCGGTGAGTATCCATGGCACGCCCCCTTCGCATAGAATACCCCGGTGCCCTGTACCATGTCACTTCCCGTGGCAATGCCAGGGCGAAAATATTTCTCGACGATTACGATTACCGGACATTTCTGGATGTCTTGGGCTTCGTCGTGCAGCGCGTCAACTGGCTCTGTCATGCCTACTGCCTGCTGCCCAATCACTACCACATGCTCATCGAGACCCCGGAGGGTAACCTTTCCCGGGGAATGAGACAACTCAACGGCATCTACACACAGAAGTTCAACTGGAAACGCCGACGCTCGGGGCATCTCTTGCAGGGCCGTTACAAGGCGATCCTGGTCGACAAGGACGAGTATCTCCTGGAACTTTCCCGCTACCTGATGCTTAATCCGGTGCGTGCCGGCATCGCCGAATTCCCAGGGGAATATGTTTGGAGCAGCTATCGGGCAACCGTGGGGAAGGAAAAGGCGCCTGAGTTTCTCACGACAGACTGGCTGCTGGCTCGGTTCAGCGACAGACAAGACAGGGCCAGGAGACGCTTTGCAGACTTTGTGCGGGCGGGGATGAATCGCGAGGCATCCCCGTGGGCGGGTCTCAAGGGGCAAATCTATCTGGGCGACGCGTCGTTTGTGGAGAATTCACTGCGAGAGTATTCCGGAGGAAAAGGAAAGCTACAGGAGATCCCGAAGGAGCAGAAATATGCAGACAGGAAAAGCCTGAAAGAGCTGTTCGAGGGAGATACCCGGAAGGACAAGAACGTACGTAACCGGATCATTTACACGGCGCATGTCGAGCAGGGGTACAAGCTGCTCGAGATCGCGGAGCATCTGGGCATGCACTACGCATCGATCAGCAGGATCGTGGGGCAAGAGGAAGAGAGAATGATGAAATACAAGACCTGACCCCAAGGGCAGTTATCCACAGGGAGGGCTGAATCGTGCAACCGATGCTGCCGCATCTAATACCGGGACGATTGGATTATGGTCGTTTCTTACTACGGGGGTTGTATTTTTCACGCGGGGCGGTTTTTCACTTGATTTTCGGGGCGGGTTTCCTTTTAATCCCTTCTGGATTTACCTCCTTCCACACAGCAGGCGGCGATGCCTGCCTCACGAAGAACGTCTTGTCCGAGGAGGGGCGGTCAAGGCCGTTCCGTTGCCCTTCTTCATGTGACACCCACGTTGTTGCCCAGGTGATGTAGATGTATCTGCCAATCATTTTCGCGATGGTTCTGTATCCGGTTCTTGCTGTCTTGTTTGTTAGATTCGTGTGGAAGCGCTCGTCAAGGAGATTCCTCCGCTGGTTAGCAGTTGCTTTTGCAGTTCTGCTGCCTTCCTGGGACGCAGTGCTGAGTGCCGTCGTTTTTTATGCAGCGTGCCCATTTTTTTCAAAAGCCGAGGTCTACGAAAGAGCGGAGACGGAGGGGATTTATTACGAGGGTTATTTGCGTAATACGGTTTATGTTGGAAGAAGCTGGTATGGACGAGAAGTAAACAGAATTGGTCTTACGACCAACGAAGATATCAGGAAGGGTTATAAATATATGGAATTCTTGGTCACAAAGCAGCATGGCCTTGACGATAAAGTAAGTACCTTACCTCACCCAATTGTCTATCGATGTATTGAAGACCTACAAGATCCTAGGCATACATGGATAACTCACACGCAATGCTCTCCAGTAGAGGAAATCAAAAGCGAAAATGTAGTTAAGACTGAATATTTCAAATTTCATCTCATTGGGATGAGTTTTGTGAAGATACAGGATCGTCGAACGGGTCGATTAATGGCCGAATATAGGGCGATCTCAAAATACCCATACGCAGGTGCCCCCTTTTATCCTTTCTTTACCTGGCTGAACTGGCATGGCGATATGTTCCAAGCCAATCAGTCCAACAGTTGTCCCGAAAAATCGCAATTCCTCACGTTCCAATATGAAGTTCTGAGAGTGAAGAAATAACAGCATTGGAGGAGATTATGGCTGTCAGCGTTAACGACAGTTTTGTTGCGGAAAAAGCTTTGAATTATGCGAATCTTTGCGAACTATCAAAGGCGAAGTGGAACTGGAATGGTGCGGATTGGATGCTGGATGCTGACCCTGAAAATATGGCTAAGTATCAAGATCTATGGAATCAAATGTTTCAAAAAGGCTATACGGTCCTAAACTTTTGGGACGACACCCACGGGACGGGATATTCAGGGACGTTGTTTTATAATTCTGTGGAATGCAGAACAATCCTGGCTAACAGGGGAACAGATGGATTCTTGACGAACGATAGTGCCGCGAATTCAAGTATTGCCGCCGGCAATGTGCCGGCTGAGCAATTCCGTTCCATGGTGGAGTTCATCACCTTCTGCCAAGCGAGCGAACAAATACATCTTGGAACCTTCGATGTCGTAGGTCACTCCCTCGGCGGCTGCCTCGCCCAGATGGCCAAGGCAACATACAATTCTGAAGTCCGGGATGTTTACACGTATAATGCACCTGGCGCTCAGTATCTAGCGCAGAGCTTTACGGTGGAGACCGTATCGGCAATCCCGGGTAAATTGATCGTTACAGATGGCCATTCCTCATACGAATGGGATTCCTATGTGTGGGATAAGTATCAATCATTCTTCGACAATAGAATCGGTCTCGACAGCAGCCATGTCTACAACCTATCGGGCCTTGTCGGCCCGTCGCCCATTGCAAACCACGACCAGGATATCGGTGGTGAGGTATTTCTCGACAGCGCTTCACATTATATCGAGCCTGTAATCAAAGCCATCGAGAAGGGCACATACTACCTTGACCCCAGGAATCCTGTAAGTACGATAATAGGGAGCCGCAGGGATGAGAGGTTGTTGGCCAATTACAATAGCGGGAAGTATTCCATTTATTCGCCCCGAAGTGTCGCACTCGTCGGTGGGTATGGCAGCGATACATTATGGGGCAGCGATGGTGACGACTGGCTTTATGGAGATCTGTACGCTGAGTTGAATGACCAGGACAGGAGAAGGACAGGCAACGATTCAGGCGTTCCGGGCAACGATACCCTGATCGGTGGAAAGGGCGACGATCACCTTTATGGCGGACCCGGGGACGATATCTATTATTTCCATGCCCTCGATGGCAATGACACGATCAGGGATGCGGAAGGAAACAACACGATCATATACAAGAGCAATGGGAAGAGTCGCATCATAGGCGATTTCTACCGATCAGAAAATGCAGCAGAAGTCTGGAAAACGAATGACGGCCAATTACAGATCAGCCATGCGTCGTCATGGCGGTTAGACCTTCCCGGCGGTGGAACAATCACCTTTGAAGATTTCGAAGCCGATAGATTCGGCATTCGCCTGATAGACATCCCATCCCTTCCCAGCAGGGGCCTGACGATTCTCGGTACCCCCGGTTCTGACAACGTATCCATGGATTCCACCGGCGATGATTTTATTGACGGCCTGGCCGGAGACGACAACATCTACGCCTGGCAGGGCGGCAATGACTGGCTCGTGGGCGGCGAGGGCAGCGACATCCTGAACGCCTACCGGGCTGCTGCAAGCAACGATGTACTCGAGGGCGGTCCGGGCGCGGACCTGCTTGCGGGAGGGCCCGGCGATGACCTGCTCTTCGGCGAAAATTACGGCGAGATGTCCGACCTCCTTGCAGCCGGCGAAATCGCCACGAACGAGCCGGGGAAGGGTGACCTTATTTCTGGCGGCTCCGGGAACGACTTCGTTTACGGCTCGAACCGCGGCGATGTGCTCATGGGGTATGACGGCCACGACCTGATTGTGGGCGGCGGCGGAAACGACGCCATCTTCGGCGATGCCGACTACGGATATGCCACCCGCGACTGGTCCTTCACCATCACCCCGAGGGTAAGCGTTAGCCTCAACGGCCTTACCCTCGAGACGGGCGCAGCTCCGGGCGACGATGCCATCTATGCCGGCACGGGAGACGACTTCGTCTACGCCGGGGGCGGCAACGACGAAGTCTACGGCGGAGAAGGCAACGACACGATCCTAGGGGAGGCCGGCGACGACTTCATCTCCGGTGACGGGGGCGATGACTACCTGGAGGGGGATGCGGCGTGGGTGGCCGTTGCCGACCAGGGCAACGACTACATCGACGGCGGGGCGGGCAACGACCGGATCTGGGGGCAGGGCGGCTCGGACGACCTCTTCGGCGGCGACGGCGACGACACGATTTACGGGGATGATGGGGACGACTACCTCGACGGGGAGGCGGGTGACGACACCCTCTACGGCGGCGCCGACAACGACACGATATTCGGCGGAGACGGCGCGGACCGACTCGAGGGCGGCTCGGGGGACGATTACCTGGACGGCGGCAGCGGGGACGACACGCTGGCCGGCGCCGGCGGGGCCGATGTCCTGTTCGGGGGCGAGGGCAACGACGCGCTGCACGGCGATTCTGCGGATACCGCGCCGGCCGATCAGGGCGACGACTACATGGACGGGGGGGAAGGAAACGACACCCTTGTCGGCTACGGCGGCAACGACGAACTCTACGGAGGCGACGGGAACGACACGCTGTGGGGCGACGGCATCGCAGGGGCGGCCGGCAACGACTACCTCGACGGGGGCGCGGGCAACGACCAGCTCTACGGCGGCGCGGGCAGTGACCGGCTCTACGGAGGGGACGGCGACGATCGGCTGCTGGGCGAAGACGGGAACGACCTCCTGGACGGCGGCGAGGGCAACGACGTCCTCTACGCGGGCATCGGCGCCGACACGCTTTTCGGCGGAGGCGGAAACGACCAGCTTTTCGGCGAGGCAGGCGATGACTACCTCGACGGCGGGCCCGGCGACGACCTCCTGCAGGGCGGCCCGGGCAGCGATACGTATCTCTATCAACGGGGGTCCGGCAACGATACCATCCGGGATTATGACGAGCGCCGTGACGGCATGGTCGACGTATCGGCGGATGTCGACACGCTGCTGATGGGCGCGGGAATCACGAGAGAGTCCGTCGACATCCTCCCCGGGGCAGGAACCGATCGCTACGATCTTCTGCTTCGGCTCAGGGACACCGGCGAAACGGTGACTCTCAAGGACTGGCTTCTGGATGACAGAAACCGCATCGATCGGATCGTCTTTGCCGACGGCCAGGTGCTCACCGCGTCGGAAATCGTCGCCGCGGGCATCGAGGTCCGTCTCACCGAGGGCGACGACAGCTACAGCGGCTACTACGGGATCAGGAATATCATCCACGGCCTCGGCGGCGACGACTATTTTAACGGGCAGAATCTGGACGATGTTCTCGACGGCGGTCCCGGGAACGACACGCTGTGCGGCGCGTGGGGCGACGATATCCTCATCGGCGGCCCCGGGGACGACACCCTCTGGGGCGACGGAGGCAACGACGTCTACCGGTACGCACTCGGCGACGGAAACGACACCCTCCGCCAGGATGTCATGGATACGATCGAATTCGGCCCGGGGATCACGAGGAATTCCATCGAGATCGTCGGGGAGGGGCGGGATCGAAACGACGATCTCCTTCTCCGCATCACGGATACGGGGGAATCACTCCGGCTCCGCTTCTGGTTCCACGTCAACCCGTACACGCAGGAATCCTATTACCGGATCGGTCAGGTCAGGTTTGCAGACGGAGACGTCCTGACGGCGGCCGACATCGACCGCATGGCGATCACCCTCTACGGGACGGACAACCCGGAATTTCTCTCCGGCTACGAGGGGCGCCGCAACGTGATGTATGCCTACGCAGGGTCCGACATGCTGTTCGGCTCGGACCTCGATGACTACATGGACGGCGGCCCGGGGGACGATTCCCTTTACGGCTTTGAAGGAAACAATATCCTGATCGGCGGTCCCGGGAACGATTATCTGTCCGGCGGTCCGGGAATCGACACCTACCGGTTTTCGCGAGGCGACGGGTCCGACTCCGTGTCGGCCGGCAACGGGGACATCCTCGAACTCGGTCCCGGGATCTCTCCGGATTCCGTCCAACTCGCCCGCGACGGATTCGGCCTGGCCGTGCGGACCGGGGACGCGGGCGACCAGATCTACTTCCACGATTGGTTCCTGAGCGATGTCTTCAAGATCGATGTCATCCGTTTCGCCGACGGCACCGTGTGGACGGTGGACGACATCCACCGCCGCCTTTCCAGCGTCTACGGCACGGAGGGGGCGGACACGCTCAACGGCATCGCGGGGAGAAGGAACTACCTCTACGGCCTGGGCGGCAACGACACGCTCAACGGCAGGGAGCTGGACGACATCCTCGACGGCGGGGCCGGAAGCGACAGGCTCTACGGCAATGCCGGTAACGACACTCTCTACGGCGGCGCCGGAAACGACACCCTCTCGGGCGCCGCGGGCAACGACATCCTCGTCGGGGGGCCGGGAAACGATACCCTCGACGGCGGACCGGGAGCCGACACCTACCGCTTCGGCCGCGGAGACGGGGCCGACACGGTGAGCACGGCCAGTCCGGCAAGCGAGGACACCCTGGAGTTCGGCGCGGGCATCGCGCCGGCGGACGTGGCGTTCACGAAGGGCGGCGGCCAGGCGATGGTGTTGAAGATCCGTGGCGCCGCCGACCAGGTCACCTTCGGCCAGTGGTTTGCCGGCGACACGGCCAAGATCGGGCGTATCCGGTTCACCGATGGCACGGAGTGGAGCCTTGCCGACATCAAGGCCCGGCCGATCGAGGTCAGCGGCACCGAAGCCGCGGACACCCTGACGGGCGTTGCGGGATACGGCAACGTGATTTCCGGTCTCGGCGGCAACGACAGACTGACCGGCCAGGCCCTCGACGATACGCTCGACGGCGGCGCCGGGAGCGACACCCTGAGGGGCGGTCGGGGCAACGACACGCTGATCGGCGGGACGGACAACGATTACCTCTACGGCGAGTCGGGGAGCGATCTGTACCTCTTCGCCAGGGGCCACGGCAGGGACACCCTGCTGGACCTCAACGAAACGGCGGGCTCGACGGACACGGTGCGGCTCGACGGGATCGCGAGAGACGAGGTCGTCTTCAGCCGCAGGAACGGAGACCTCCTGGTCCTGACGAGCGCAAGCGATTCGATCCTGTGCCGGTATAACCTTCTCGAGTCGTACCGGTCCGGCTCGACCCCGGCGGGCGGCTTCACCGACGCAAGCCCCGGGATCGAGCGCGTGGAGACCTCCGACGGCTTCTTCATCTCGCGGGCGGACATCCTCAACATCGTCAACGCCATGGTCGCCTACAACATCTCCGACACGATGACCATGAGCGCGCAGTACGCGAGCTTTATGAACGACCCGAACTACCAGGCCCTGCTCGCCCAGGGCTGGCAGCCGATCGCGAACCCGCAGGCCTGACGGGCATCCCGGGGAGACCGCCCTGCCGTGGCGCGGAGTGCCGGGACGAGGCTGTCCGGGGATTTGAGGGCGAAAGGGAAGGAGGAGGTATGGACGGCAATGAAATCCAGTTTGTCATGCTGATGGCCCTGATCGTCATCATTGCCCAATTGTTTTACATCGCGGACAAGCTGAAGCATCTGCTGCGGAACGCCAGGGCGATCAGGGGTGCGGCGACGGAGGTGCAGAAAAAACTCGAATCGAAGGAACTTGCACGGTGGTGGTTCGAGAAATAGGCCCGTCAGGGTAGCTCCCCGCCTCCGGGCGGTGAAGGACGAAAAGCGAAGCGCCCGGCGGGTTCCGCCGGGCGCTTCTTCGTTGCGGACGACGAGGGGCTGCTACGGTGCGACCGTTCCCCGGCGGGTGATGACGACCTCCTCCACGGGGACGTCCCTGCCCGAGCGGCGCGCCGCCTCCGTCACGATGGGCAGCAGGGAGGAGCAGCAGGGGACCTCCATGCGGAGGACCTTGACGCTCTTGATGTCATTGGCCCGGAAGATGTCGGTGAAGCGCTGGAGGTAGAGCTCCCGGTCGTCAAACTTCGG